>Ga0302227_10000159_pt1 | contig 73351 bp, 69 predicted proteins | sample II_Palsa_N1_1_FD_193525 | JGI IMG/M metagenome (GOLD analysis project Ga0302227, IMG submission 193525) | Peat permafrost microbial communities from Stordalen Mire near Abisko, Sweden - II_Palsa_N1_1 | ecosystem: Environmental > Terrestrial > Soil > Palsa > Peat permafrost | place: Sweden... | reverse complement strand
GATCGAAGGGCGCATTACCTTCGGCAACATCATCAAGTACATCAAGATGACCGCCAGCTCGAACTTCGGCAACATGTTCAGCGTGCTGGTGGCGAGTGCGTTCCTGCCTTTCCTCCCGATGCTGCCACTGCAGCTTCTGGTGCTTGACCTGCTGTACCACATTTCGCAGTTGTCGATTCCTTTTGACCGCATGGACGAAGAGTATTTGTGCAAGCCACGAAAGTGGGATGCCAGTGACATCGGTCGCTTCATGGTGTGGATCGGTCCGGTCAGCTCGATCTTCGATATCACGACGTATCTGCTGCTGTGGCACGTATTCAAGGCGAACTCGCCGGAGCATCAATCGTTCTTCCAGACCGGCTGGTTCGTCGAGAGTTTGCTGACGCAGACGTTGATCGTGCACATGATCCGTACGCGCAAAATTCCATTCGTGCAGAGCGTCGCAGCGGCACCGGTGCTGGCGTTGACTGCCGCCGCCATGGTCGTCGGCGTGGTGCTGCCTTTCACCGGGCTGGGCGCGAAGTTCGGCATGGTCGCGTTGCCACCGGTTTACTTCGCCTGGGTTGCGCTGACGTTGTTTACCTATTGCGTGCTTACCCAGCTCGTAAAACTGATTTACATCCGCCGTTACGGACGCTGGCTTTGAGCTCTCGCCTAACCTGGGCGATCAGGGGGCAATATCGACGTCCGCTGCTGTTCGTCAATATGCCTTGACCGCAGCTGTTGAAACGCCAGAAGCAGTCTTGCAGAACGGCACCAGCAGCAACGCAGCAATGAATGGCCATGCCATTTGCCGGAACACCTCGTTGGATATCCAGCATTGCTATGGAATGGCCAAACGCGAGGGTCCTGAAGATGAGGTATTTGCGCTGCAGCGGCAGATCGGCCGGCGCCGTAGTGGGGGCGTTTATGGGGGTACTTGCATCGGCAGGGATTTGTAATATGATATGCATCATATAAACGGAGGCAGACGTCCATGCGCTACGACACCGAGCACAAGCAGAAGACCCGTACCAAGGTGCTGCAGGCGGCCGCGAAAGCCATTCGCACCGACGGTCCCCACCGTGTCGGCGTAGCTGGCGTGATGGCCGACGCCGGGCTTACGCATGGTGGCTTCTATGCCCATTTCGCCTCCAAGGACGAACTGGTCGCAGCGGCGATCGAGCATATGTTCGATGAAGCCCGGGCGCGCGTGCAGCATGAGATGGAAGGGCGCGGACCCGCCGAAGGGCTGGCCGCCTATATCGATTTCTACCTCTCCAAAAAGCATCGAGATGCACGCGGTAGCGGCTGCCCGATGGCGGCGTTGGCCTCGGACCTGCCACGACTGGATGACGCGGTGCGCGACCAGTTCGCTGCCGGGGTGCGTCGTCTGACCACTGCGCTGGGCGAAAAGCTCATTGCGCTCGATCACCCGAACGTCGACGTGGAAGCACACTCGGTAGTTGCCGAACTCATCGGCGCGCTTTCGCTTGCGCGCATCGAGCTTGATTCGAAGCGCTCGGACGCGATTCTCAGCGCTTCACGTCATCAGCTGAAGCAACGGCTGGGCCTCGAGGCAAGTGCGTGAGTATGGTCACCGACATCGGTGCCGGCCTGAGCGGGCTGCAGCAGCTGCGCGCGTTCATGGAATCGGGCAAGCGGCCGGGTATCGGCGATTCGCTCGACTTCGACCTGGTCGAGGTGGGTGATGGCCTTGCCGTGTTTGCCGGGGTGCCGGGGCCGCATGCGTATAACCCGATGGGCATCGTGCATGGCGGCTACTTCGCCACGCTGCTCGATTCGGCCTGTGGCTGTGCCGCGCATTCAAAGCTCAGCGCGCAACAGGCGTACACAACGCTGGAGCTGAAGATCGCCTTCCACAAGGCGATGACGGCACAGACCGGCCGCGTTCGCGCCGAAGGGCGGGTTGTCACGATAGGCCGTCGCGTAGCGTTTGCCGAAGCGCACCTCATCGACGCCAGCGGCACGCTCTACGCGACAGCCACCTCCACGCTGCTGGTGATGGAACGATGAGCACGGAGATCATCCTGCCTGCGGTCGCTTTCGCGCGGTACTCCGCTCAACGAATGCCGGTGTCGCTGCAGGCAGGCAGTTCGATCGTTGCGCCGAAAGTGCGTGGGCTGGTCGCGGCGATACTCCAGCGCGCGCATTGTGCTGATCCACTGGTGCACATCAATGCGGATGCCCATCAGACCGCCCTCGCACGGTTGGGGCAGGGACTGCTCAGCGCGGTTAGCGTGCGGCTGGATGCGCTGAGACCCAGCGAGGCGCTGCGTTAGATATTCCCTGCATCTTTTTGCCAGGCAGCTTATGTCGGCAAAAGGTGCATGACCGGGCGAAGAGCGATGGTGCTACGTCTAGGTCCATATATTCCGCCATCTCGACTGAAGGTAACGAACAATGAAGATCAAGGGCAGCACGGCACTCGTCACGGGTGCCAATCGTGGACTGGGACTTGCCTACGCCAAGGCGTTGCTGGCCGCAGGTGCACGCAAGGTCTATGCCGGCGCGCGTGATCCATCGACCGTAACGCTGGTAGGAGTTGTGCCGGTGAAACTCGATGTCACCAGCGCCGAAGATATTGCCGCGGCGGTGGCCGCGTGCGGCGACGTCGACCTGGTCATCAACAATGCCGGTGTCATCGGTGCCGATGGCCTGTTGAGCGCCACCGGCGTGGATAGCCTGCGGGGAGTCCTGGAAACCAATCTCTACGGTGTACTCGCGGTGAGTCGCGCGTTTGCCCCAGTGCTCCGTGCCAATGGTGGTGGCGCGCTCGTCAATATGCTCTCCGCACTAAGCTGGGCAAGCCTGCCGAGCACAGGCGCCTATTCGGTGTCGAAGGCGGCAGCATGGTCGCTCACCAATGGCCTGCGCAACGAACTGCGCGAGCAGGGCACCCTGGTGGTTGGCGTACACGCCGGTTACATCGATACCGACATGGTGAAGGACGTCGACAGCCCCAAGTCGCGGCCGGAAGATATTGCACAAGCCGTACTCGCCGGCATCGAAGCGGGCGAGCAGGAAGTGCTTGCAGATGACACCTCACGGCACGTCAAGGCTGGGTTCGCGCAGCCGCAGCCGATGTATCTGGGCGCAAGGCCTGCTTGAGGCGATGGCCGGGAGAGGCAGTAGGGCTCAGGCGGCTCAGAAACGTGAGCCTGCTATGAGTGTTTCCCAGCGCCTCTGGGCAGGTCATTCATCCATAAAACCAGCCAGTCGAAACGACCGGCTGGTTTTATGGAGCGCACTGAAATTCAGTTAGTGCCGGTCATCCGCATTTCTCGGGTAAACCTTGTGGCAAGTGTTTACGCCAAGGTCCTGCGTAAGCGCGACAAGTTTGCACGTTACAAAACCAAGATGACCCGCTCTTGTCATTGTCCGAACACACGTTCACTGCATACACTCTTCGGGCAAACTCAAACAGGAGTGAGTCATGCGATTCCCCGCAACGCTTGCTGTCATGGCAATGATGGCCCTTATCGCAGTACCTTCGTTCGCCCAATCGCCAAACACGAATGATTCCGCTGGCGTTCCTTCAGCCACCATGGAGGAGATCATCACTGCCGTGGCCAAGGCGGACTTGCCTGCACTCGACCAGATCTACCAACAATCACCTGACCCTGCAGTAAGAACCCTGGTATCGATGGCGCGAGAACGCATACACGCCGACTTCGATAAATCCAGCGCAGATGCCAAGTCGTGCGAACAGAGCCTGATCGACAGCGATCCGCAGACAGCGTTGTTCTGCGCACGATTCGCCATTGGCAATTTGCGCCTGGCCGGAAGGGAGCAGGAGGCCAACCAGACCGATCTGGACAAACTGCAACGCTTCCAATCGAAGCTGGCGCCGGCGCAGGTTGAACGACTGCGCGACTTCGCGTCAGCCCATGACCATCTTCCTGCGCTGAACGTGCAGCGGCCCAGTGGCAGCTTCAGCATTCCGTTGCTCTATTCCGAGCGACGAGAGCGAAGCGGGTCCCTATACGAAGGCAGTAAGCGCGCCATAGCGGTTGTCGCCAACGGCCACGACACCACGATGCGCGTCAGCACGGCCGGCGAATACATCACGCTCGACCAGGACAGCGCACGCGATCTTGGCGTACACATGACTGATATCCATGTCCACGTGAACAACGCGCTGGCCAAGAATATTCCGGCACAGTACGGCATCCTCGATAAACTCATCTTCGGCGGTGTCACGGTCGAAAACGCACCGGTGCTGGTGGTTCGAGCGCCGGACAGGGTCATCGGTATTGGCATCCTCAAATATCTTGGCACCTTTCGTATCACCAAGGACACCATTGAAGTCTATGGATCGGGCGATCAGCGTCCGGCATCGGACTATCCGATGCTGATCGGTAGCAATGTTGACGGACGCAACATGCGGCTGCTTGCGGCCATTACGATTGACGGCACGCCGCGCCTCACCCTGCTGAACACCGGCACGCCCTACTACCTGACCGGCAACAAGGCTGCATTGGCGGAACTGGACACGCGCTTTCAAGGCCAGGTCCAGACACGCGATCTCGGAAACGTCCGGCACAACGCGGTGATCGATCGCACCATGGCCAACGTGGTGATTGGCGGTCAGCCCATGCAGATGAAATTCGCGGTATTTGCTGACGCAGACGTTCCCTGGAACTACCAGCTCGGCCGCAGCGCACTGCAAGACATGGATTTCTATTTCGATTTCCAGAATCGCCGCACGGCGCTCATCCCGCGTGGCGATTTAAAGTGACAGAACGGCTGTATTCGCGTCAACGCGGTTGCGACTGACCAATCCCGGCAAGCGTTCCTGCGCACCAGTGTCCGAGCGCCATGCCGACGTGACCCATGACAAATGCCCAGATCAGATAGCCGAATGCGATGTGGCTCAGGCCCACCCAATGAAGCGCTAACGGCGGGATAGGCGCGCCAAGGAAATATCCAAAATAATTGATAAGCCCACATATCGAACTACCGGTGACGGCAGCCAGACCGAGTCCGTGAACTGTTCCGACGAGCGCACTCACGTTCTTGGGTGAAGGGATGTGCCAATGCGTTATGGCGCCTAACTCCTGGTGGATCGTTGTGCGACCCGCACGCCACCACCACGGGAATAGATAGCTGCAGGCGGGGTGAGATCGCGGCAAACACACCCATAGCCAATGCAACGCACAAATAGCGACGACGAAAATACCCACTTCCGCATGGATCTCAAAGGCGCTCCGATGCCAGTCGCGCACGCCCAGGCCTCGACCAGCGGGGACGGTCATTACGGTGCTCAGTGACAACTGGAGCACCACCCCAATCGCCAGAGCCGCATGCAGCAAGCGCGTTGGCCTATCGTATTTTTGTGGATTGATCGTGGTCATGGGCTATTCCGTCGAACGGACTGACTACGCTGCGCGTCAATCGATTCGATGAATGTCGCGAGATCGTGATTGAACACGTCGGGTTGATCGAAGAACACGGCGTGAGCAGCATCAGCCACTACCAGAAACTTCCCCTGCGGAAGTGTTTTGAGCATGTTGCGCTGCTCATCGAGCAATGGGCTTTTACCCGAAGCAATCACCAGCGTCGGCTTCGAAAATTGCTTCATGGCCGCCCGGCGATCGACGGAGAACATATCCTGGATCAGCATGGAGATGCCGATGTCCGAGGGAGTTTTCAGCGCCTCTTCAACCAGTTGCGCATAGACCGTTGGCGGTGTCGGCGCACTGATGATCGCGTGCATCATCCCGTCCGAATAGCCACGAGGATCGCGGGAATAGGTCGCGATGCCTTTCAGGATGGTATTCAAAAATCCGGGGTTTTCCGATACGTCGTCAGGACCCGTGCTGACCGGGCTGTCAACGAGCACCAGCGCGTCTACGGCGTTGGTGCCATAACGACTGACGTAGGCGGCCACATCCTGCGCTCCCTGCGACCAGCCAACCATGACCACGTGCTTCAGATCCAGTCGGGCGATGACTTGCTGAATATCTGTGGCCCGGTTTTCGGGTGCATTCCCCTCAGTCACCACGCTGGACTCACCTTGCGAACGTGAATCTATCGCGATGACGCGATATCCAAGTGTGGTGAAGTAGGTGATCTGCTTATCCCAGATCGACGAACTGATTCGCCACCCAGGGATAAGCAGCAGTGTGTGAGGGGCATTCGCCTGCCCGGATTGTAGATAGTGAATGCTCACATGATCGGCGACGTCGACAAAGCCGTCCGCTGGCGCTGCCGTCGTCGAGTTGGACGACGTAGCGAAAAAGACGAGTGCAAACAACAAACACATCGTTTTCATCGGCCAGTCCCAGCTATGTGCTCTAGATGGAGCGAAGGCTAACCGGCAATGCTTAGATGGGAATTAAGTGGTGCGTGGCAAGCGCACGCGAGCCAGGAGCCCACTACGGTCCTGACGATTCATCAGCTCTACGCTAATGCCGCCCCGAAGCGCCGCGGACCGGGCAATGGACAGACCCAGGCCGCTGCCATGGGCTGTATTGCCAACAACGCGGTAGAAGCGGTCAAACACCCTGTCCAGCAACGCCGGTGAAATGCCGGGCCCGGTATCTGCAAACTCGACGGTGACTTCGCCGCTCACGCTTTGCAAAGAGACATCGACGCTTCCACCTGCCGGGGTGTAGCGCAGTGCGTTGTCGAGAATATTGTCAAAGATGCTGCGCAAATCGTTGACATCGGCACATACCCTGCTTTCATCGAAGACCTTGAATCCAAGATCAATCTGGCGTTGATCTGCAAGTGGAAGCAGTTCGCTTACGCACTCCTTGAGGATGTCGCGCAAGTCAACCTGCGTCGGTTCAGCGCGGGGGCCTGAAGCTTCCTGTCGTGCAAGCTTCAACAGTTGATCCACCAGCCGATGCAATCGCTGGATTCCGGCCTCCAACCGGTCGAGTTCCTCCAGTGCGGTACCACCCACCTTGCCGCGCAAACGCTCCGCTTGCAGGACCAGGGCAGCAAGCGGTGTGCGCAACTCATGCGCAGCATCTTGGACAAAGCGCTGCTGGGTGGCGAACGCTTCCTGCAAGCGCGCCAGGAGACCGTTCATGGACTCGATCAGTGGGATCAGCTCCGCGGGCGCCTTTTCGAGCGGTAATTCCACGAAGTTGCGCTCATCCTGGCGCGTGATCGTTTGCACGACATGGTCCAGCGGGCGTAGGGCACGATAAACGGCGAGCCATAGCAAAACCACGGATAGGGGGATCAGCAGCAACACTGGCTCTGCAGACTTCCATGCGGAATCCAGCATGACCCGATGTCGAAATTCGTTGCTTTGCAGAATCTGCACACTGACCGGCGACGACAAGAGGGTATACGTCCGCCAGTTCCCTCCAGCCACTACGGTGTGCGGCCCCGTAGTGCTCTGCAACCCAAGGGCAGGAACCGCCGATGAACTCGCAAGCAATTTTCCGTCTCTTGTCCAGAACTGAATAACCGGCGTGCCGGCGTGCTGAATGTGTTCTTCGTCAACTGAGCGCACCGGTGGCAGCGCAGTGGAAATCGCCAATTGCTGCAATTGACTGTTTGCCAGGGCATGAATTTGGCCATCCATGAAGGCGCCGATACTGGCCTCGTACTGACGGTAACTCACCAGCATCGCCACTATCGCCGACCCCACGTATAGAGGCAGCAGCCACGCCAACAGCTGGCGCTTCACCGAAGTCATGGTTGTTCCCTCGGCACCCGCCAGCCCAATCCGCGAACATTCAAGATGACGCCAGCGTCCAACCGCTTTCTTAGCCCATGGATCACCACTTCGATTGCATTGCTGCCGATGGGCTCGTTCCAACCGTATACGTGCTCCTCCAGTTGCTCGCGTGAAAGGATAGTGCCGGGTCGCTCGAGAAGTGCGTGTAACACGGCGAACTCACGTGCAGAGAGGGGTTGGCGAACATTTCGGTAGATAATCTCGCGGGTGGCGAGATCAAGCTGCAATGTTTCGGTTCCAATGATTGATTGAGCGTGACCGTCGCGACGTCTTATGACGGCGCGAAGACGTGCCATCAGCTCGCGAAATTCGAACGGTTTGACGATGTAGTCGTCCGCTCCGGCATCGAGCGCTTCGACTCGCTCGTCCACACCATCTCGCGCAGTCAATATCAAAATCGGCGTTCGATCGTTGCTTGCGCGTGCCGTGCGCAAAACGTCGATGCCGGAGCGACGCGGCAATCCGAGATCAAGGAGTAGGGCTGCGTACGTGTTGTCAGTCAGCGCCGCTTGGCCGGATATCCCGTCCTGTACCCAATCCACAGAGAAGCCGGACTCTTTGATGGCCTTGGCCAGATCAGTGCCTATCATCATGTCGTCTTCAATCAGAAGTATGCGCATGGTGGGTGTCGACATGATTTGCGGGAGTAGGCGAGTGACGATCGCTGGCCTCGAAACTCGGTCAAACGATCAAGAGCAGCGTGGACTTCGCTTGTCGCAGCTATGACAGAACGTGGAAGTTAGCACTCTGGGTATCGCCGTAATTATCCATCCAAAGCTGAAGGTGCAAATCTCGCTCAGCTTCCACCGTCCAGCAAGTGCATAATTTCACGTGGTCGCTGAAACCGTTATACCCTTGGCTACAATCACCGCCAGACGTGAATTCACGCTGCCGAGGGCGGCACAGGATCACGTATAGAGGCCAGATGCCTGATTTCACTGTCCGCAGCTTGCTTGAAACGCCGTCCGTTACGGTCCGGGACGTTTATTGCAGTGGAACGTGTCGGCACAAGAGTGGCGAGGAGTGCGCCAGCAAGACTCACCTCGTGTTTCCCTACCGAGGTACTTATCTGCGCCATGTGGGTGAAGCCCAGGCGGTTGCCGAATCGAACCAGGTGCTTTTGTTCAACGCCGGGCAGGGCTACCAGGTCAGCCATCCTGTAGGGGGAGGGGATGCGAGCCTGGTCCTGGTTCTGGATGAGGAGTTGCTTCGTGAGTTGGCGCCCAGAACGCTGACCTGGGACAAGAATGCTTTCACCTTTCGACAGCAGCAGTTGGGAATCGACCCGCGAGCCCAAGCCCTGGTCGCGCTATTGCGCCACAGTTTGCGTGAAAACGTAGCCGAGCGTCTTGAGGCGGAGAGTCTTTCACTGACGCTCGCGCAACGCAGCCTTGGCTCGAACACTACGCATAAGGCGGGCGCAAATGCGGGACGGCAGCGCCTGGCCGACCGTACCAAACTGATCCTGGCCAGTGACCTCTCCAGACGATGGGCTCTGGCAGACATAGCGGCCAAGGTTGGCGTCTCCCCCGTCTACCTGACCCAGGTATTTCAGCAGGTGGAAGGCGTGCCCCTTTACCGCTATCAGTTACGCCTTCGCTTGGCCCGCTCGCTGGACTTGTTGGGCCAGTACGAAGATTTGAGCGAGCTGAGCCTTGAGCTCGGGTTTAGCAGCCACAGTCATTTCAGTGCGTCATTCCTGAAGACTTACGGCCAGACCCCGACTGAATTTCGGCAGGCGGCGCTCCGCCGATAAGCTCATGCCGTCAAGTTGCTAAAGATTCTGACAGCGCCCAGTGCGGGCCCCTGACTAAATAGCCCTACCCGGATGTCGGGTGATTGAGGGCAAGGCCATGAGCGAAAATACTTGTGCAGCATGTGACTGCGAACTGGACGGCAGTTCGGTATCCGTCACTTTGGGTGGGAGGACAGTCGAAGTCTGTTGCGAGGAGTGCGCGGCAAAGCTGAGGGAATCTTTCAGCGCCGCTGCCTCGTCGGGATCCAGTTGATCATCGGCGGAAACATGTCTGTGCCGGCCAGAGGCTCACCGAGACTTCGTCCGGACTAATCAGCTATGTGGAATGGAACAAGGCGCCGGAGCCGACGCACTCTTCGTGCACGGCATGGTTCTGAACGGCAATCTGAAGCAATACCCATCGAGGACGATGCATGAGCATTGCCAGCACATCACCTGTTGCACAAGACAGAACCATTGCCGTGTATGGGGCCTACGGTCACACCGGCCGTTTCATCGTGGATGAATTACTCAAACGCGGTTGGACTCCGATCCTGAGCGGGCGAGATCCGGTTCAATTGCGCGCGTTTGCTGCCACGTATCCGTGGCTGGACATGCGACCTGCCTCCATCGACGATCCGGTCTCACTCGATCGCGCATTTGCCGGTGCCATTGCCGTCATCAACTGCGCAGGCCCATTCCTGGACACAGCAGCGCCAGTCATCGAAGCTGGGCTACGCGCCAAAATCCACTATCTGGATCTGGCTGCCGAACAGGCTGCGGTGCTTGCCACTTTTGAAAACTACTCCGATGACGCTGGTGAGGCCGGGGTCGTGCTATTGCCCGCGATGGCGTTCTACGGCGGGTTCGCCGATTTGCTGGCGACCGTTGCCATGGGCGACTGGACGAACGCCGATGAGGTTCAGATCGCCGTCGCCCTGGACAGCTGGCTGCCGACCAAGGGCACGCGTTTAACCGGGGAGCGCAACACCGTGCCGCGAGTCGTTGTGTCCAAGGGCGTGCTGGCGCCATTGGCCAATCCGCCGCCAACACGCAGTTGGGATTTTTCAGAACCGTTCAGGACTCAGGAGGTGGTGGCCGTGCCTCTGTCTGAAATCATTACCCTTTCGCGTCATCTACAGGTTCCTGAAATACACGCCTACATGAACCTGCATCCGTTAAAGGACCTCCGCGATCCGACAACGCCGGCACCCATCGCCGCCGATAGCAGCGGACGCTCCGCGCAGACGTTTCTACTGGATGTGATGGTGCGCAAAGGCGACCAGTGGCGGCGTGCGGTTGCCAGTGGGCGAGATATCTATGCAGTCAGTGCGCCGTTGATCGTGGAAGCCGCGGTGCGGGTCGCTGAGCACCCAGCGAAGCCCCATGGTGCGTTTGCCCCCGGACAGATTTTCGACGCCCGCGATTTTCTCCAATCACTGAGTCCCGAGCATTTCACCGTCGAGATCACATCCCATGACGCGTCTGAAGCAGGGCACTGAAGCAGTGGCGCCAAGAAGTCGGCTTATTTGCGCCGTGCCGGCTTCGCATCGATAGGTGCCAATATCCAATGCAGGGCGATGAGTTTGCCGGTCTCTGCCGGTCGCGTGTCGAGGAGCAGATCGGCCAAACGCCGGAGCAATTGATTGACTTCTGCGAGCTCCGCCGGGTCGACCCAGCCCCTGAGCCGGGCCACCCACAATTCGCGCGACGGTCCTTCGACTACGGTGCCGACTTGGCTCAGTGCTCGAGAAAAATCGCGTTGTGCAAGGCGGGACATGCTCGACCCAACACGAGCAACAGCTTTCGCGTTGGCGGTCGCACCCGGCTTGTAGCGCAAGCGCAAGGTCTCCCCTTTGGGGACCGTCAAGTGATAGCGCCGTGCGCCAGCTTCGGCGCGTTCTTCGACCAGGCCTCCACGCACCAGCGCACGTAGATGGTAGTAGAGCCCGTCCGCGGGTCGACCGAGTTGCACAGCCAGTTCAGCGGCTGTCGCCGCACCGCCTAATGCCTGAATGGTTGTGATGAGTTCGAGACGAATCGGCGTGGCCAGCACGGCGATCTTTTTCGCATCCTCGATGACGCCGCTCGCGGATTTCTTCGCCATCAGCTGGATTGCCCTGATTGAAATTATGTGCAATTGTTCAATTAAGCAGATTTTCGTGCAAGTACCCACACCCTGGTAACGGAGATGCACATGATCTGCAGACTATCCATCTCAGCGCTGCTGAGCATCTTCATGCTGATGCCCACAACGAAAGCACATGCCGAAGATGCAAACACGGTATTTGCGCGTTTCAAGGTCGCCAGCGGAGGCGCACAGTGGGACAGCGTGCATTCACTGGATAGCACAAGTGGGACGAAGGGGGGTGGCCTCAGCGGAGAGCTCCACCAGCTTCAGGATCTGTTGACCGGCCGCTCCAGCGAAAGCTATCAGATGGGTCCCCTTGACGGTGCCGATGGTTACGACGGCACACATGTCTGGGAGCGTGATTCCGGTGGCGAAGTGGCTGTGCGAGATACCCCCAAAGCGATACGAAATGCGCGCAGTCAGGCTTGGCTGGCTGCGTGTGCTTACTGGTATCCGCAGCGCATGCCCGCCACTTACGGAAAAGTCGAAACGCGCGAGCTGGACGGCAAGCGATTCAATGTCATACAGGCGGTACCCGACGGCGGCGATCCGGTCACGTTATGGTTTGCGATCGATACCGGCCTTCTGACCCGCTTCGTGCTGCCTGGTGAGGATGGAGGGGTTGCCACGACGGTACTCGGCGACTACCGCAGGGTAGACGGGGTACTGCTGCCGTTTCACTTCGTGAACGATTATACGGACGCTGCGGGTCGCACCGATCCGCGCAATCATCAGGATATTCAGGTCGATCGCGCCAACATCAATGCCGCAGTGTCCGATAGCGATTTCGCCATGCCCGCCATGGTCTCCACTGCGCACATCAATGATGCAAGCGGCACTACCCGCGTCCCGTTCGACCTGGTCAACAACCATATTTATCTCGATGGTGCTGTCGACGGCAAGCCGGTTCGCCTCATGTTTGATACCGGCTCGATCAATGTACTGACGCCGACAGCGGCAAAGAGATTGGGCCTCGTCAGCAAAGGCAAACTTGCTACGGGCGGTCAGGTGATCAACTCACCGATCTGGGCTTCGCTCGCGCCAAGCAAGTGCGCATCGGAGCCGCAACGCTCGCCAGCCCGGTATTCGCGGTGATCGGTCTCGGCGACTTGCCAAAGGTCGAGGGCGTACCGCTCGATGGTCTGGTCGGCTACGAGATGTTCCGACGGTTCGGGGTGACGATAGACTATGCAAAGAAGCGGATTACGCTCTCCGATCCGAGGAAATTCATACCGCCGTCGGGCGCCGCCGCACTGACATTTCATCTCGACGGCTACCATCATGCCGTCATCTCGGCCACATTGGATGGCATGCCAGTGCAACTCTTTGTCGACACGGGCTCTCGCGGATCACTCGCCATGAGTGGGTCTTTCGTGCGTGCACACGACCTGATCACGAAATACGGTGCGTCGCCGGAAGCAGTCACCGGGTGGGGCGTTAACGGGGGATCGCGCGGGCGGCCAGCGCGTTTCGGCACGCTGCGCCTGGGTGACCTCGATATCGACGGCATCGCCGGCGATCTTTTCGTTGGTGACAAGGGCGGCTTCGCGAATCCCGATTGGTCAGGCAATCTCGGCGGCGGCGTATTGCAGCGCTTCACCCTGGCATTCGACTACGCCAACAAGAAGATTTACTTTGCACCGAATGCTGACATCGGTAAGCCGTATGCCTTTGATCGCAGCGGCCTGTGGCTGCTAGTAGATGGTGATGCGCTGAAAGTGGTCGACGTCGCCAAAGATAGCGCAGCTGAGCATGCAGGCTTGCACATGGGTGACCGCATCAGCTCGATCGACGGCGCGGCCACTTCCACAAAGTCACTTTCCGACTGGCGCCAGCAACTGCGCGAACTGCCGGTTGATACGCGGCTGACCATCAAATTTCAGCGCGATGGCAAGAGCCGCGACGCGATGCTGACTCTGGCAGACCGGATGCCGGCAGCGGCGAAGAATATAGCCGGCAAAAGCGTAGCGGACGGGAAACTTTAGCGACCGCGGGACAGGTAGCTAGCGTGGAGTGGAGTCCACCTGCTATCTGGGTGAAGAACGATCACATGTTCGCCCCTGCCATCAGGAGTAGTACCCCAATTCAGCTGAGGAGCTGGATTGCTGGTGTCCGATCGAAGGGGATTCACGACCAGCACAAGACCAACCGCCCCGAACATTTTGTGTAAGTACGCGAGATATTCGCGCCGAATTTACTCGGACGTGCTCTTGGAATATCGAAGCTCGCTCGCGAGGGCTGCTTCGATTATTTGCTCGTGGAGTCGGCGGGAATCTTTGAGGGGTTGCCGACTGCGGCGCCTCGCTTCGGTCGGCGGATGGCTCTGACTTTTCCGCTGTTTCCGCCTCCGCAGAAGAACTGATCGCCGCCATCGGACTCGAGCCCTGACACGTTTACGCCAGGCGGGAGCTTGAGCTTCTCCAGGACCTTTCCCGTTCGCGGGTCGACTCGCCTCAAATCGCTCTCGTCACCTTCCCAGGTGGCGTGCCAGAGCTCCCCATCGATCCAGCTGACGCCGGTGACGAAGCGGTTGGATTCGATGGTGCGAAGAATCGCCCCTGTCTGGGGGTCGACTTGATGAATCTTCCGTTCCCGATACTGCCCCACCCAGAGCGTCCCTTCGGCCCATGCGAGCCCCGAGTCACCGCCGCCGCCAGGTGCTGGGATGGTGGCAAGCACATGGCCCGTCTTCGGGTCGATCTTCTGGATGCGAGCTTCGGCGATCTGAAACAAGTGCTGGCCGTCGAAGGCAGTTCCTGCATGCGCGGCAACATCAATCGAGCGCAGCATTTTCCCGCTCGCAGGATCGAGGGCGTTCAGCGTGTCTCCGCCAGCAAACCAGACTTGCTGACCATCGTACGTAACCCCGCCCACGCTATCGACGCCCGGGAAGGGGCCATATTCACGAACGATTTCGGCTGTTGATCGATTCATGCTTCCATCCTCGTCACTCGGTACTGGAATCCTAGTCACTCGGTAGTGGAGCGGGGAGTAACAAGGTCGTCGTGAATGCCGGTACAGGCGGGATCATCCAGCGACGGGCTCGCCCTCGACCAAACGATTGCACCTTGGCTGCTGCCGCAAGCGAGTCGAGTCCCCGCTGCACGGTGCGCTGGCTGGCTCCAAGCGCGAGCGCCAGGGCCGAGCTCGACCATGACTCACCGTCGGCGAGGAAGGCAAGTACTGCTGCGTGTTTCTCGTCGACGGGCCGCGCCAGCACGACGACCTCGCTCGCGCGCAGCGGCACCAGCGCAAACCCGCGTTTCGTCGCGCTCACGTCCGCCAGCGTCTTAAGCGCCGCGCGAAGCCGTCCTACTTCAACGCGCAATCGTGCGCGATGCGATTCATCAGCGAGCTTTGCGCGGAATGCTCGCGCGATGAGCGTGCCCCTCGGCACGTCTGCGGGCCACGCTTCGCTCAGCGCGCGTGCGAGGGCGAACAACACTGGACGCCTTGCGAGCGAAACGACCGTATGTGCGTCTCGCACGACATGACGGCACGCGTCCACGATGAGTGCCTGCGACGCCATTAACGCCTCGACCTCCTCGAGCAGGAGGGGGCGCTCTTCGCCATGCGCAATCAAGCGCGCCATGGGCGTGTTCAGGACGAGGAATGCGCTTTCGACCTCGGCCGTCAGCGCAGGGATAGCTGCGTGGCTCGCGGCTTGCCCGGCCCGAGCGAGTGCAGCGCGCGCTGTCTTTGCCTTGAGGCGGCGCATCGCGATTCCCGCAACGACCAGCTCGTGGGCGGCCCTCAATGCGGGCGGGAAGGGCGCGGGGTCGAGTTCGGCGAGCGTATGCTCGGCCTCGTCAATGCGCCCGATCAGTAGCAGGCGCCGCACTTCGAGATACCGCGCATGCGCGGCGTTCACCCGGTCGCCGTGCTGTTCGAGCGTCGCCCGCGCTGCGTCGAGCGCTTTCGCAGGCCAACCCAGGTCGCGCGAGACGAGCGCGATCTCGGCCTCGGCGACAACACACCTCGCGCGAGCGACGGCCTCTTTCGGACCGAACGCGCGCGCCGCACTGCGCACGAGAGCCTTCGCTCGAACGAGATCGCCGAGCTGCGCCATCGCGATGCCTCGAAGCGCGAGCGCGGGCGCGTCGTTGCGCAGGGCGACCAGGTTCAGTGCGCCGAGGGGGTCACCCGCCGCCAGCGCACGCGCCGCGGCCGTGATCAGCGAGTCCATCTGAATCCCGCCACACTTGTCACTCCCACCGTTCGGCAGTCCGGTTGCAGTCTATCTCACGACCACCAACCCGCACGCCGTATCGTGAGTAGTACGAGCGACGAAGGGCACCAGACGAAGGGAGAGAAGTGCGATGACAACACACCTGACCGGAACTCGCGAACAGTGGCTTACAGCGCGGCTCGTGCTGCTTCAGGCCGAGAAGGAGCTAACGCGGCTTGGCGACGAGATGGCGCGGCGGCGGCGGGAGCTGCCGTGGGTTCGGATCGACAAGGAGTATCGATTCGAGACTGACGAGGGGCGCGCTTCGCTGGCAGACCTCTTCAGGGGACGTTCGCAGCTCCTCGTCTATCACTTCATGTTTGGGCCCGACTACGCAGCAGGGTGTCCGTCCTGCTCGTCGATCGCGGACGGTTTCAATGGCATCGTCGTTCACCTGGAAAATCACGATGTCGCGTTTTCGGCGGTTTCGCGAGCGCCACTGGCGAAGCTGCAGACCTACAGGCAGCGGATGGGTTGGACGTTTCCCTGGGCGTCTTCGCTCGATGGCGACTTCAACTTCGACTTCAGCGTCTCCTTCACCGAGGAACAACAGCGCGAGGGGAGTATCGAATACAACTACCAGCGCGGCGGCCACGCGATGGACGCCGCATCGGTCCCGGAACCCGTCGCCCAGTTCGCAGCGACCTGCGGAACCGATGCATTTACCTATACGCGCGATAGGCCTGGCATCAGCGCGTTTGCGCTTGAGGACGGTATCGTCTACCACACCTATTCCAGCTATGCGCGCGGAGTGGACGGTACCTGGGGCATGTACCAGTGGCTCGATCGAGCTCCGAAGGGGCGCAACGAGACGGGTGTCTGGTGGCGCCGCCACGACGAGTACGACAAGGGCTGAGCAACAACATCAAGTTGGGACTTCGCTATATCAATAAACACGGAGTGCCTATTAGTCATGGGGATGGATGCAAGAAAAATCATGGTGCCCCCATAGGGCATCCGAAGCCAAGTCAAAACCCGCCTTTACGGCGGGTTTTCTATGCCTCATAGCCGGCTGCGCCGACGCCCTGGTAATCGGGATCACCTACCGGGCATGGCGCTTGTCTCCAGCTAGACGAGTAATTGGTCTGCTGCATGTACGAGCGAATCCCAATAGACGAAGAGGCAAGGCTGGATTCTTCAGCTTACGGGCGGCGGAATGCGCCGACGATGGTGCCATCGGAGTCGAGCACAAAAGCCACTTCCTCCGTGCCATTTTCGTGACGAACCAGATACTTGTCCCATCCTTGGGGGGTGACTCCAATGAACTCGTGCGATGTGACAGGGCCAAGCTTGCCGACGAAGGTCTCGATCGCAGGCTTCTGTTCCCGGATGGCTTTGGCCAGTTCCGGATTTAGCCGCGGTGAGTCAGGATTCTGGGTGAGCACGATCTGCAAAACCTGGGCGCTGTCGGTATAGGGCTGCTGGGCGCTCACCCGCGCATCGAGTGCGTTCTGAATACCCTGTGCCGCCGCCGCATCGATGCGCGGAGCGGTGACGTGATGGCCATTCTGATAGAACTCCATCGTCGTGGCCTGGCCTTGCGCATTCACCACGAAATTCAGATGCACCTTGACGAGCTTTGCGAAAAATTCGGTATTGCTGCTCGGATAGTAAGCAACAAACTGCTGCCCGCTGAGCCGCCCGGAAAGCTGCGACCCTTCCAGCTTCACAGTCATCACGGAATAGGGACCAAATTTGTAGAAGCCCTCGTAGTCGGCAAGCGTGGCGGGGCTTACGTTCACCTCATGCCCCGCCGATACGTCGGCCGTATCCGGCGGCGACACTTGTGCGGCGAATGCCGCCATGCCCACCGATGCACCGATCATTGCCAGCGCCGACAGACGCGCCCACTTCCCTGGTTTCAGCAACATGATTTTGATCCTCTGCTCAAGAAACGATCCGGACTCCGACATGGCAGCCACGGCACCGATATAACTGGATTGGTTCTGGCCCACCTGTATGAGCGTTTCGCAGTACTCCGACACGTCTCGACCGCCGTGCAGGACGCGCGCATCGCAGTCAACCTCGATGGCGCGGCGAAGTCGATGGAATTGCCACCACAACGGCAGGTTCCAGGGCATGACGACCAGCAAACACAACGCGATGGTGAGCATCTGCGGGTCGCGCGCGTCCAGATGGGATTGCTCGTGCACGAGCACGAACTGCTGACGCGCGGCCGACTCCTGCAGCAGCCAAGTCGGTATGACGATGCGCGGGCGCAACAAACCGACGACGGCGGGCCCCACGTCCGGCGCGATAAGCACCGACGTGCCATGAAGACTTCCTCGCGCCCAAAGGCGCTTGCGCCTGTAGAGCGCGCAACCGCTGAGTGCCAGCCCCGCCAGCAGGACCAGCGAGATCGCCAGCCAAATCCGATGAAACAAGGCGTCGAGCCGATGCGGGTAGGCATCGATATCCGGGATGCCGAGATCGAGCAGCGCCATCGGCACGTGCACCGATGTCACGTCGCGCAACACGATCGATTTTTCAGTATCCGCCGACCTGATCAGATCCGGAACCTGGATAGTGACGTTCGGAATAATCAGCGGCAGCAGCAACGAGGCGATAATCGCCGTCATCCAGATCCATCGTCTCGACGTTTTGCGCTGCTTTGCCGCGCACTCGGCGACCAGCGCCGCCGCGCTGAGCAACACACCGACAATTACTACATAGGTGATCATGGCCAGCATTACGACTTCTCCTTGTCGGACTGATCGGCAAGTAATTTGCGCATGCGCCGGATCTGCTCCGGGCTCAATTTCTGATCGGACACAAGGTGCGAAAACAGCAGCTCCGCCGAGCCCTTGAACAGCTTGGTGGTCAGATGCTGCAGGGCGTTCTTGCGCGCTGCCTGCTGCTTCACGCTTGCAAAGTAGCGATGCCCCCGACCTTCTTCGTCATGCCCCACATAGCCCTTCGCCTCCAGCGTGCGCAGCACGGTCAGCACGGTGGTATAGGCAAGCGTATCGCTCAGTCGTTCGCGCACTTGGGCGACGACAGACGGGCCGTGATCCCACAGCACCTGCATGACGTCAGCTTCACGATCAGTAAGGGAGATCTTCATCGCGCGCCATCTATCTACTATGAATGTAGTAGATACTAGCGTTATCCGCGACGCTGTCAACTATAGGTTTAGTAGATGCGCGGGTCTGTCGCAAAATGCGGGGCGGCCGATGACTCTAACCTCGATCTAGCCACTCACCAGACCTCATCGGACGTCCGCCACCTGGAGCGCTACCCGGCTCTTGGGTCTGGATGTAGATTCCAGCGGCTGGCGTGGCGCTCATTTCAAAATGTCATGATTCCCGCCGAAGTAGGTCTCAAGTCGCCTTTGGCTGTCTGTTACTGTCGCGGCTCTCAAGGGGGAATCAAATGCGTCGATTGGCGGGTCTGGACGTTCTTCGTGCCGCGGCCATTGTCTGGGTGATGCTCTTTCACTCATGGCTTGTCGGTGGACTTGGCCCGCGCTTCGCGGGTCTCCAGGACACTGGCTGGATGGCGGTTGATCTGTTCTTCGTGCTCAGTGGCTATCTCATCGGTGGCCAGCTTCTGCGTCCGCTCAGTAGAGGCGAGCCGCTGGATTTTCTGGCCTTCTATCGACGCCGGGCGTTTCGCATTATCCCGGCCTTTACGGCTGTACTGGCGCTCTATTTTCTACTGCCGGGTTTCAATCGAGAGGGCGGTCTTGCGCCCCTGTGGGAGTTTCTGACGTATACGTTGAATTTGTTCATCGACTACGACGCGCAACCGGCCTTCTCGAATGTCTGGTCGCTTTGCGTCGAGGAACATTTCTATCTTCTCTTCCCCTTCGTGGCCTGGTTTTTGACGCGACGCCATTCCCGCGCGGCGCTGTTGGCTGCCATTGTCTCGGTGGTCGTCGGAGGCATGCTCCTGCGGTGGTCGCTTTGGTATCACAGCCAGGAGCACTTCCTGGAGGTGATCTATTACCCGACCTACACCCGTTTGGACGGCCTACTGGCTGGTGTGGTGCTTGCTGCGACTGAGGTGTATCGGCCGGCCACTTGGGCATGGCTCTGTCGGCATGCCAACAGGGTGCTGCTGCCCTTGGGCATCGTCCTGCTGGCTACCGCCATCTATGTTTGCCAAGACAAGACGACGCTTCTAGCGACGGTGATCGGCTATCCCCTGATCGCCTGGGCCATGGCTTCGTTCGTGATTGTCGGCGCCAACCCGACCGGGTTGCTCGGCAGGTTTTGTGTGCCTGGCGTCCGCTGGTTGGCGTTGGTTTCCTACAGCGTCTACCTGATTCACAAAGCCATTTTCAAACAGGTGCAAGCACATCTGCCGTTATGGTTCGCGAGCCATCCCTACTTGACGTTTCTCGCTTACGCCACGGCGGCACTGATGGCAGGCGCCGTGCTTCACTACGCGGTCGAGAAGCCTTTCCTGCGTTTGCGCGATCGCAGCCGGAGGCAGCAGCCTCGGTTTGCTGAGTCGACAAGCGAGATCGGTAAAAGGCCAATCACAGCAGAATCTTGAATGTCCAACTCACGCTCAAGCTCGCGTGCCTCACTCGATGTCAGTTTCTGGCCGAATGGGTGCGTGTTGCGCGCTGCATGACCTGAGGCGGCTGTCCGAAAGCGCGCAAGAATGCACGGCGCATGCGCTCACGATCGCCAAAGCCGGTCTCGCGAGCTATGACCTCCATCGGGTGCTTGCCTGATTCCATCATCAACTGCGCAGCCTCGACGCGGAGTTGCTCAATCGCTTTGGCGGGCGATTGCCCCGTCTCCGCGCGGAATGCGCGGCTGAATTGCCTGGGGCTGAGGTTTGCGGACTCGGCCAGTTGCTCCACCGATAGTTCAGCCTGCAGGTTCTGCCTGGCGTAGGCCAGTGCGGTTTGCACCCGATCGGACCGTGGCTCCAGCTCAAGCAATGCGGAGAACTGCAACTGTCCGCCTGCGCGGCGGTGGTATACGACGAGTTTCTTGGCCACCTGCCGTGCAATATCAGCCCCAAGGTCTTTCTCCACCAATGCAAGCGCAAGGTCGATGCCGGCGGTCATTCCAGCGGAAGTCCAAACGGGTCCATCGATGATGAAAATGCAGTCCTGCTCCACCTTCACCTCAGGGTAAGTCCGCTGCAATTCGAGGGCGTGGTACCAATGGGTCGTCGTATGTCCAGCATCGGCGTCATCCGAAAGTGTGGTGGTGTAGTTCGGTTGTGCACTTTGTTGTACGACGCGAAGCAATCCAAATGATGCAGGCGATCAGGCCGTGATCGCCTGCATCAGTTGCCGCAGCCCGGGATCTTCATGTGGCCGCGGAGATCGTGAACAAGTACTAGGGGCTGTCCCACGGCGGCTCGTCTTGAAAGGCGTTGGCGAGGTAGTCAATAAACTGCCGCACTTTCGACGGCACATAGCGCGCCGTTGGATAGACCGCATGTATGGTCAGCTCGGTCGGCCTGTAGTCGGGAAGCAGCCTGACGAGTTCGCCTGACTTGATATGCGGTCCGAAAATAAAGGTGGGGCCATACGCGATTCCCACGCCTGCGAGCACGGCAGTGAGCAACATCTGCATGTTGTTGGCGCGCATCCGCAGTGGTCCGTCGATTACATGTTCGTGATTTTTGTTGTCCATCAGCGTCCACTCACGGGCCGACACCGCTTCGCTGAATGCCAGGCGTGGCAAGCGACGTAGTTCCTCTATGGTTCGCGGCATACCTTCGCGCGCCAGAAACTTCGGCGATGCACAGATGGTCATATGGCACGGTGCGAGTCGACGGGCGATGAGTCCGGAGTCAGGCAGCCGGCCTATCCGGATGGCGACGTCGATGCCGGCGTTTTGCAGGTCAACGTAGCGATCGTCCAGGGAGACCTCGATGTCGACGTGAGGGTGGTCATCCAGATAGCGCGCGACGACATCGCCCATATGCATCGCCCCGAAAGTGACCGGCGCGGCGACGTGCAGGGTGCCGCGTACCGTGCTGTGCGCATCGCTGGCTTCCTGGTTGGCGTCATTGAACTCGTCGAGAATATGTCTGCACCGAGCGTAATAAGCGCGGCCCGCGTCTGTCAGGCTCAAGCTGCGGGTGCTGCGATGTAGCAGGCGCACGTTCAACCCGGCTTCCAGGGCACTGACGTATTTGCCAGCCATCGACGCTGACAGACCGAAACGCCTGCCGGCGGCGGCAAGGCTGCCTGCGTCAACGGCGGCGACAAACACTTCGATGCTTATAAAGCGGTCCGTGACTCACTCAGTATTCGATAGCAGAGCGATCGGGTGATGATAGCTATTCATGGATTATCGACTTTTACGACGCAGTCTACTATCCCCTCGTGAGTTCGGCTAAACCAGTCGAACCGCCGAAAGCCGAGGAGATTGTCATGAAAATATCGTCGAACGGCGTTCAGATCCACGTCAAGGACCACGGCAAAGGCACGCCCATTGTCTTTCTGCATTACTGGGGCGGCTCCTCGCGAACCTGGGACGACGTGATCGCCGCTCTCTCGGGCGACTACCGGACCATCGCACCGGACCTTCGGGGATGGGGTGATTCGGATGCGCCGGCTACCGGATACGCGCTAGCCGACTTTGCCAACGATGCTCAGCAAATGATCGATGCGCTGGATCTGCAGCAATACGTCCTGGTTGGGCACTCGATGGGCGGCAAGATTGCACAGTTGCTCGCCTCACGACGCCCGCGGGGACTGGCGGGGCTTGTGCTAGTCGCGCCATCTCCCCCGGTGCCCTTGCAGCTGCCTCCAGAGGTACGCGTGGCGATGGAGGGTGCCTATGTCTCGCGCGAATCTGTCGGCATGGCGATAGAGCAGATGCTGGCCGGAAAGACGCTAAGCCCGAAGCATCGTGAACAGGTGATTGAAGACAGTCTGCGTGGCGCACCACAGGCGAAGGCCGCATGGCCCAAGGCCACGAGCCTGGAAGACATCACGCGTGAAGTCTCCGCAATCAGCGTCCCCACCATCGTCATTGCCGGGGAAATAGACCGCATCGACAGCATCGCGACGCTCAAGGCTGAACTGCTTCCGCTCGTTCCGCAGGCGGTGCTGCAGGTCGTGCCAGGTACCGGTCATTTGTCACCGCTTGAGTCGCCATTGGAAGTCGCAGGGCTTATTGGACGATTTGTCGAGCGCCTCGAGCTGGCGGTGACAGTCACACTACGAATCACCGTGAAGGATGATCTCACTGACGAATTTGTTGCCGGACTGCCTGCGTTGATCCGCGAGGCCTCGTCTTTGCCGGGCGCTCGATCGGTACGCGCGCTGCGCCATACCGAAAGCGAAAATACGATTCTGTTCGTCGAAGAGTGGGACAGCGCAGATGCCTTCAGGGAATGCATCGAGTGGCGAACGAACCGAGGTGACATGGATAGACTCGGTCGGATGTTGTCGAAGCCACCGGAGATTATTACCTGGTCTCCAACAACGAATGCCTTGGCTTAGCACTCGCACAGCCGACCCATATCGACCCGCGCCCCTTCGACGCCTCACCACCCGCGCATCCGGCAGAGGCTGCCGCAACAAAGGGTCACTCAGGAAGAGTGATTCAATAAAGGCGTGACGACCTGTTCCAGTCGTTCAGACGTCCATACTGGCGAGTTGTCTTTCCAGCCGTTATCGACCAGTCGACCATCCCGATCGATGGTGAAGCTAACCGGTAGGTGCCAGATACGGCCATAGCCCGGCGTATGTGGATCGCCAAGCAAACCTACCGGGAAGCTCAGGGTGCGCGAGACCGCGCGCACCTGGTCGAGGTTGTCCGGTGTGTCGAGACTGAAGGCAAGAACCACCAATCCATCCTTCGCATGCTGCCGAGCATAGCGAGAGAGCAGCGGCAACTCTTCGCGACAGGGTTCGCACCAGGTTGCCCAGAATGTCACGATGACGACCTTGCCCTGCAAGTCACGCGTGGCGATCTGTTTGCCGTCGAGCGTGCTCAACGTGATCGGCGGGGCGGCCTGTCCGATGACCAGGTCATTCGCGCTCGCGGCAGCGGAGTGCAACGAGGCGAGTGCCACCACGATGACGGCCATCGAGTGTAAAACGAAGTCTTTCACGTTTTTCTCAAGCCACGAAAAGGTGGCGTTATACCCGGACATGGCAGGGGCAGGTGATTGGAGCATGTCTGTTGTCCATCATACCAAGAGCGGTCACAGGCCCATGCTCAAGCCAACGGTGCCAGTCCAGCCCGGAAACAGCTGGTAACCTGCCAAATGGCTATAAACCGGGACTTGCACGAAGGCATACAGCTGCAACTTCTTGGTGAGGCTCGCACTGATACCCGGGCTGAGGTAGGCCACCGTGCCGGCAGTGTCGGGCCGGTCGGCTAGCGCACCTTGATCGGCGCTCTTGCGCAGCAGGTTGATCTGCAATTGCGGCACCCAGTCCGCGTGCGCCTCATAGCGAACGCCAAAGCTCATGGTGGCCTGGTTGCCGGGTCGATAGTTACCGCCAGCGGAATTCAGCTCTTCGGACACCGCTGCCTGAAACTGGCCGTCGACGAAGGCGTCGAAGTTCTGGCTGATCGGTTGGAAGTAGTAACCGCCGACGATCAGATCAGTGCTGCCGGTGCCTGCCTGCAGGCTCGTGTCGAGCGATTGGCCGATGCCGGGGCCGTTCTTGAACAGCACAGGTGTACCGACGAAGCTGCCGTCCTCGGTCTGACCGCCGTAGTTGCCGGTCGGTAGCTTGACGCCGAACTGGATGCCGAGATTGTGTGTCGGCAAGAATCCCTGATAACTGCCGAGCAGCTTCATGTCGCCCAGGCCCGATACGCTGGCATGGCTGAGCTGATCGGGTGCGCTTTCAGCAGGTGTGTATGGCTGAAGCTGTGTGCCATAAGTTGAGTGGTCGCGCATCACGTAGGGAATCAACAAGGCGAACCCCCAGTCCGCATTGAAGCGATAGGCCACCGACAGGTTCACATACTGATTGGTCGTGCCGTGCTCGATTTCACCACCGCCGAGCGATGGATCGGAGGGCTGATTGACCACTTGCTCAGGGCTTGCCCTGCCGCTACCGCTGCGCAACTCATCCTGGTCGATATAGGTGTAGTCGACATTGATACGCCAGCCAGACTCCGACGAGTAACCGGTCGCGGCGTCTGTGCTCAACGTGCAGCCGCAGGTCGCGCAAGCTTGCGCGGCCATCGGCAGGCATGCCATCAACAACGCGATCGGAAGCGCCGCTATGGCTTTGGGGGTGCAGGAAAAACGCATGGAGAACATCCTTGAAACACAATGCGGCCGACAGTGCAGCGCATCGAAAGAGGGCGGTACCAGGCAGCCTGCGCGAACGCCGACTCGCGCGAGTGCGCGAATGGGCCGCGTGGCCTGCCTTCAGATGCCGTATATCGCCAAGGGATGCCTGGCCAGCCGATGAGGCGACCATGCATCCGGGTCAACAACCGTCATGCCAGCGACGGTGGTCCCCGTGGATGGGCGCTCAGTAGGCGCGGCGGGGGACCGGAAGGTACGGTCGCTGCCACCGGTGCCTGTGACGACAGGAACAGGGAAGGCAACGCCAAGTCAGCGTGAGCGACAACCAGCGGGCTGTGACAGAGCAGGCTGCAGTAGCCGCATTTATCGGTAGGTGAGTCGGGAGCGGACGGTGCGCCTTGATGATGGTCGCTAAGCCCGTGGCCGGTACACCAGGCACCAAGGTCAAGCGATCCATGGCCGCTGGGCAGGTTCCGCGAAATCGCAGGCATGGCGATCGTAAGCCACATGGCGAGTAGGCCCAGCCATGCAAAAAACTTTCGATGCTTTGTCTTGCGGAAGGCCGACATCCCGATCCTGACACGCCCGTTAAGGGGTACGGATAATGGTCGCATAACTTCCGGATGGCTGCTCAGGTCTGCCGTGCGACATACCGTCCCATGGAGCGATTTGGTTTGCAGCCGGCGGTCGGTTCGTTCGGCAGCTCAATCCAAGACATGTCGGCCCGGGCCACCTTCGATCCTTTGCGTTATTTCGTTTGTCGTTTCGTTCCTGTCGACGCGGGCGCTCTGCGGCGCTTTCGCGCCGCAGAGATTCGGGCAGTTCAAAAGTCGGATGTGCTGAGCCGCTGAAGGTCGGAGATAAGCCCGGGCCCTGTCGGGCGCCACCCGAGCTGTTCCTGCGTGCGCTGACCTGATGCGGGGATATCGTGCCCCGCGAACATCGCAAGCCAGCCAAAATGGTCGGCCGCCTGTTCGGGAGACTTGCTGACGACGGGCAGGTTCAGGCGTTCGCCGATGACTTCGGCGATCTCTCGAAGGGGCACACCTTCCTCGGCGACCGCGTGATAGCGGGCTCCTGCGGCACCTTTCTCAAGCGCGAGCCGGTAGAGACGGGCCGCATCAAGCCGATGCACCGCGGGCCAGCGGTTGAGTCCGTCGCCGACATACGCCGAGACACCCTTCTCGCGAGCCACTGCGATCAGATAGGTGATGAGACCTTGCTTGACGGGGTCATGGACCTGCGGAAGGCGCATCACCGAAACGCGCACACCCTGCGCCTCAGCTGCAGATGCGGCCTGTTCCGAAGCGACGCGGGGAATCGCGGAGTTGGGCGCATCCTGTTCGGTCGTGAGGCGATCCGGCGTGTGGGCGACCCCGGTTCCGGAGGTGACAATCAAAGGGCAGTCGGTGCCAGCGAGTGCTGCGCCAAGCGCCTCAATGGCGCGCCGATCGGTCTCGCAGATCTCCACGAATTTCGAGAAGTCGTGGATGAACGCGGTGTGGATCACTCCTTCCGCCGCGGCGGCCCCGCTGCGCAAGCTAGCGAGATCTTCCAGTGAACCGCGATGGACATCCGCGCCTGCCGCGACGAGGGCTGCCGCAGCCGCATCGGAGCGGGCAAGGCCGAGCACTTTGTGCCCCGCGGTGAGCAATTCATCGACGATGGCCGAGCCAATGAATCCACTTGCACCGGTAACAAATACACGCATGGCGAAACCCTCATCTATTGGATGGAGGCCACTCTCGGCGCATCATCTATCGGGGTAAAGTAGTGGCGTTATACGGGTATAAATACTAATAGGACGGGCATGCCTCTCGCGAACGAAAACCCGCTTGGAACGTATCTGAAGGATCGCCGCAGGAAACTCGATCCGGCGGCATTGGGCTTCCCCTTGACGCGCAGGCGTACACCGGGATTGCGTCGCGAAGAGGTAGCCCAGCGGGCTAACGTCAGCACGACCTGGTATACGTGGCTCGAACAGGGGCGGGGCGGTGCACCTTCGGCCAGCGTGCTCGAGCGCATCGCGCACGCCCTGATGCTCACGGAAATCGAGCGCGAGCACATCTTCCTGCTCGCTCTTGGCCGCCAGCCCGAAGTTCGTTATCAAGCAGTCGGGGGAGTTACGCCACGACTCCAACGCGTACTCGATGCGCTTGAGTACAGCCCCGCCATGGTGAAGACCTTCACATGGGACATCGTGGCGTGGAACCGCGCCGCAGCAGCAGTGCTCGGCGACGGTAAAGAGATGGCGCCTGAGCAACGAAACATTCTGCGCAGGATCTTCTGTGATCCCCAGGTCCGGGCAAGACAGACTGATTGGGAAAGCGTCGCGCGGTTCGCGGTGGGCGCTTTTCGCGCCGATGCCGCACGGGCAGGAGCATCGAAGGAAGTGGAAGCACTCGTCGATGAAATGAGTCGACTCAGCCCCGAGTTCGCAGCGATATGGCGCGACAACGAGGTGCGCGAGCATGGCGAAGCCATCAAATATCTGCAGCATCCACAGGTGGGATTGATCGGATTGGAATATTCGGCTTTTGCCGTCGATGGCCGGCCCGATCTCAGCATGGTGATCTACCACCCGGCAACGCCAGCAGATCTGGATCGGATCAGGGTGCTGTTGAAATCCCTGGCTGAACAGCCGGGTAACCCAGTCAAAGCAATGCACAATAGGGGTAATTAGCGCCTTGACGCCAGTAACGGCGCAGTCCTGGTGACGTCGAAAGATAAAGTTTTTCATGAAGATGCCGAGAGATTGAAGATCCTGCGGTGTACATCGCTAACCTAGAGGGAGCGCCATGGTCAAGGAATTGATGGAAAGTCAAGAAGCAGAATCCGCTGTTCCGACAAACAAAGAGTCCATTAGCAAATGGGCTTGGTCGTTCTGGAAGCCGACAATTACAGCAGGTGCCGTACTGACGTTATCTGCTGGGGCGATGGTGCTCACTTACTTAAGAAGGATTGATCGAATCGACCTTTTGCAGCATGCACTTGCCTCAAAGGATGGTCTCACCTTGGTTGTGGTTATGGCGATTGTTCTTTCCGTCACTTTATTTATTTGTCTGTTTGCAAGCGCTTTGATTACACACTCGGCGGCAAGTATATATACATCGCATTCTGACATTCCGGCCAAGATGCCATTTTTCCTTACGCTCGTTCAGCTTTTATGGGTCATTGTGATGTTCAGTATGGTGTATTCCGGTAGTGAACCATTGAAAAAAATAGAGCTATGCCGGTGGATATCAAAGAACTATGGAATTGTCATATGTGTGTTCATTGTTATTTCGAGTATTGCTGGAGGCATCATCCAAGCTTCAGATCGTAAACTGGGTCCAAGAACGGAGTTTCCGCAACGTGAATGGATTTTGTCGATGGTCAAGAAGTTCTCTCTTGGATCATTTGTTGGCCTGATGTTTACGGCCGGCGCGTTGTTTTCAGCTTTCGCTGCATGGGCATTTTTTGTTATGAATCCGGAGATAGGAAAGCAGGAAATTAACCTTATTACGTCTCTTATGTCTGTCGGAACAGCAATTCCTGGGATAATGATCAGTAACTACCTTTTTAGGTCCTATTGTCGTACTGGCGATATGAGGAGAAGCCAGCGAGAATCCGTAGTTGGTTCCATAATGGTTAGCGCATTCGTTTGTATAACGATCCCTCAGCTAACGCTATATCCAATCGATATGCATGCGCTGAGCGCAGCCGGTATCTACTCAACTAGCAAATCGACGTACTTAATAAAGTCAAAAGATGATCGTCTTAATTTTAAATCAGCGGGCTTTGACATAAAATTTCCGGATGACAATGTGGCTGTGATTGACGGTTACGTTCGTTTCCACTTGGGGAGTCTTATCGTTTTATGTTCAGATCCTTATGATCCACTCATTTCTGATCAAGCTTCCACTGTTGAAGGTAATTTAGCTTCCGTGCGGCGAGGTGATGAGAGGGGCGTCTTGCAGGGTGGCTGCTTAGATACGAGCGATAATGACGTCAAGCGTATAGTATTGAAGAGGTCTACAGAACAGGACGACAAAAATAAGAATGGAAGCGAGGAAAATCACGGGTCTCGCGTTGCAGTTACGAATAAAAAACAGTCCGTGTGAGAGGGTCTTGGTAAAGTTAAGGCTGCTAATAAAGGTTAACTTCGATTTTTCAACTTGCCTTGCTGTATAAGGTAGTGAATTAGATGGCTAATCACTAACCAGTCGCCCGCTATAGGGCGTGACGCCCTAGTATGCAGGTGAATGTCGTATCTGGGTTCGTGCGTCACATGTCTGATGCTCCTAGGTCTTCGCCATGACGCGACCTCATCGCGACGTTTGGCGAACAAGTACGTGACAACGCATGGCCCATGTCGCCATGGGCCATGCGTGTCGGTGGTCTGCGCTCGTGTTGAGGATTAACGGCCGTGTTCGTTCGCCACGTCGGCGGCCAGGCGAAGCTCTTCGTTCGCCTCAGTGAGCAGTTCCTTGGCGCGGCCGGCGTGACCACCCAGGCGGGAGTTGTTGTCGAACTGAGCGTCGCTGACAAGCTGCCACGCCTGGACAATGTATTGCTGCGCACTGCGCAGATTGCCGTGGCGGTTGCCGATATCCACGTAGGGTGCCTGCTGGGCCATGGTGGCGCAGCCAAAGGTGCATGCTGCGCCCAGCAGGGCGCCGATAAAAAATGTCTTCTTCATGGTGATGATGAACTCTCGTCGGATAGAAATAGAAGTAGGTGGTCCGACCCCGCGGGGGCCGGAATGGAATGAGCCATCCTTGTTCGGCGGATGTGCCGGTGCGAGGCCGACGGCGATAGCAATCCTTCATCGAGTGGCGCTATGGGGCGTCCTTGCAGGCGATGCTCCGTTGCGGCGACCACTCGATCGCTTGATGACCTGTGAGCTCATGGTAGGCAGGTCGGGCGCCCCAGGTTTTCCTTGGCGCACGCGGCTTTTCCAAATGCCACGGCGCGCACGCGCGGGCGCGCTGGCAGTACTCAATCGGCTATGTGGCGACCAAAGGTCAGGCCAGCGTTCGCGTCGAATAATTTGAGCAAGGCTTCGATACGTCGGTCGTAGATGCGATCGAGGCAGGCAGCGTCAGCCTGACAGGCGTCGCGCTCAAGTAGCCATTGGTGCTGACTGCTGCGCAGGGTGTCGTCGAATTCTCGGTACGCCATGCCGGCCGTGGATGGCTTCAGGCGCAATAGCAGTTGGAAGTAGGCGGCAAGCGTCACGTCTTTGGCGCCCAACGCGGGCGATGCACACACGGTCTTCTCGGCGCGCGTAGATGCCTTGTCGCAATCGAAGCTTGCCATCTGGCCATGTGCAACGCTTGCTGCAGCGAGCAGCAGCGTTGCAAGCAAAGTGCGTCTAACGTTACACGCGCGTCGGGGCTTGGGTTGCCGAGGGGAATGGTTTGCATGGATGGGCTGATTCATGAGCCAGTGTCCTCAGGCAAGCAGTTATATCCATCATGGAAGGTTGTGGGGAAGTGCTCCTGCATTGTGTCGTTGTATATCTATGACACTTTGCGAAAACGCATGGTCTTATGATTCGCATGGGCAGATAAATAGCGGTGGATGAACAAGCATCGTTCGTTTTGGAAAGACCGCGTGGTAACTGGAAAGTGGAGGATGGCACCGGCCATCACCATAAGTTTTCACACGAAATGGCTTGTTCGCTATGTGCCACGACTTTGTGCCGCCACGTTTACGTTGTCGCCTTTCCGCGATGCTGCTTCTCGCGATGCCGCTGGCGACGTTCGCTCAATCCCCGTCCTCGTCCCAAAACCAGGCCCCGCCGCTAGTCGTGCCGCAAATCCAGATAGGAAGACCGATTGCCGCCACGTACCGGTGTGTCGGCGGTCAAAGTTTCAAGGTGACTTACTGGAACGCAACCAACGGACAAAGCTTTGCACTGCTGCCCGTGCAAGGTCGGCCGATGTTGCTGGTGAGCGGCATGTCCGCAGACGGCGTGCGCTATCAGGCAGGCTTCGTAACGTGGTGGAGCAAGGGCAGGGGCGGCGATCTTTATGACACGCGTGTCAGCGCCGATAAGCCGGTCCTACGGGGATGTCAGTCGAAGTAACGGTCGAGCGTTTGGTCGGAGTGGGGTTGAGTTTCGGCCAAACCATGAAACTGTGAAACCGATCAACCGTCCAACCGATCGCCCTGAGCGTAGGCCCGCACGGCCGAAGTCGAAGGGCATGCCTCGGCGGATGCCCTTCGACTTCGCTGCGCTACGCTCAGGGCGAACGGGGAGAGGCGGCGGCGGGACAGGTGTTGGGGGCTGGCTTGCCATCGAAGCGATCGGTGATCCAGGCAACGGCCTCTAGCGCACTGTCGCTGCCGATAAGGCCATGATGGACGCCAGGCCATTCCTGATACATCACTGTGCTGCCGGCAGCGCAAAGGCGTTGCACATAAGCGCGTGTGACCTGGGGTAATACGAGGCGGTCCACGGCACCCTGCGTTATCAATACTGGGATATTGGGCGGCAGCGTGCCGGGAATGTTTTGCGCAAGCAGCGAACGCCAGGGTTCCAGCTGGGTGACATCGCGCACGGAGAGAAACTGTTGTTCCAGCGGACGTTGCGAGTAATGCCGCTGCACCATGTCGTAAATCGATTCGATGCATTCGTTGGCAAGGGCATTTACCGCAGGCATGGCCGCGGGTTCAACGACCTGGTCGATGGGTGCGCCATAGACGCGTTGCCAGGACCATAGCGTCATCGCGGTGACGTTACGGCCGCCGTCGGTGTTGGCATCATCGCTGAGCAAGGTTTTGAGATCGGTCGCGGGCGCGGCGGCGGCGATGCCTTGCAGACGTAGTTCGGGCGCGTATTCGCCCGCGATGATGCCGCTGAACAGCGCTGCCTGACCGCCTTGTGAGTGGCCCCACACGGCGTACTGGTCACCGGCTTGCGCGCCAGGCAGTTGTCTCGCAGCGCGCACCGCGTCGATCACTGCGCGCGCTTCGCTTACGCCCACCAGATAGGGATGAGGTCCTGCGGTACCCAGTCCCGGGTAGTCCGTCGCTGCCACGATATAGCCGTGCCTGACCATGTCGCGCAGGCCCATCATGTTCTGAAAAACGAAATGCGCTTCGGACGGCGCGCAGCGAGATACGACACCCGTGGTGGGGTGAGCCCAGGCCACGATGGGGCGTCCGTCGGCAGGCGCAACGTCTGCAGGAATGACCACTACCCCGGAAACGGCGATAGGTTCGCCGTGCAGACCCGCCGAGCGATACAACACGCGATAAGCGCTGGCGCCCAATGGTGCACCGCTCATTGGCTCCATGCGAATGATGGAGCCAGGCGCGCCCTGCGCTTGTTGCAGGTCATAAGCGTAGAACGCGTCGCTTGCGCGCGCCTGGTCGATACCCGGTACGGCGACACCCATGCTTGCGCCAGCCAGCGTCAGCACCGCCAACGTCAGTAAGGCAGCTACGCGATTGCGCCTGCGGGCTGGTGGCCTCATCGGCTTTATCGCCGCAACGGTGCTCTGAGACGGCCGGTTGGGAGATATCGTGCTCATGCTGCGGCCATGGCCCACGTAATGAAGCCGGTGTTGATCAAGGTGAAGATCATGCCAACGATGAAGACGCCATCTGCCGCGTAGGCGATCCGATGATTTCGTTTGCGCGTGCGCAGCGCCCAGTACGAGAGCAGCGCCGACAGCAGATACAACATGGCGTTGATGGAGAGCAGATCATCGCCGGTCACGTCCTCGCTGCGCAGCTTGACGACCATGCGAAGTACGCCAACCACGGTCAGGCATACGCCGACCATGACTGACGATGCAGTGAGTATGTGCACGCAGATATCTTCATCGAGCGCTCTGCTGCGAAAAGTCCTGGCGTCATAAGTCCAGGTGACTGCCGACACGGGCTTGGAGGTCAGGGCGGGGTTTTCGAATTTCATGGCGTTGGTATCTGGCAAGTGGTCATGGCGACGTTTGGTTGTGGCCAGCCGGTGGCTGCCGTGTGAGTCGAGCGACATGGTGCTGACGTGCGTTGCCAAGGACCTTGGCAGGCATGGTGCATTGTGGCGACGGCGCCTGCAGCGGCCTTTTCCATTGGCAAGAATGCTTTCCAAATCGAACGGTCGCCGCGCCGCATGCCGACTTATGTGCCTGCTGAAGGCCATGACTGCCAAGGGCAGCGGTTTGTGGGGTGGGGGTGGACTTGGTGCCTGCGATGCATACAATGCAACACAATGATCCATACATTTGAGTGTCCCGATGCCCAAACTTCGCGAACTGAGCTGGACACCGCACCTGCCGGCCAACCGAGGCCCGATGTATCAGGCCATCGCCGATGCCATAGCGGGGGACATTCAGGCGGGCCGACTCTCCCCTGGTGATCGACTGCCTCCCATGCGAGCGCTGGCATCTTGGCTCGGCATCGACTTTACGACGGTCACCAGGGCCTACTCCGAGGCGGCACGTCGCGAGCTGCTCGATACGGAAGTGGGTCGCGGCACGTTTGTGCGCAAACGGCCGTTGCCGCCGCCGCGCACGGTGACAGTCGGTGCGGTGGAAATGAGCATGAACCATCCGCCCGAATTCAACGACGCCGCCTTGTATGCACGCATGTGGCAGAGCATGCGCGGTGTGGAAGCCGCCGGGCCGGATCTGTTGATGCGTTATCAGCCGCCGGGCGGTACTGCCTATCATCGTGACGTGGGTACGCGCTGGATGGCGCCGCGTATTCCTGACCTGTCGCCAGAGCGACTGATCGCGTGTGCGGGCGAACAGGCGAGCCTGCATGCCGTGCTTGGGTTGCTGCTGGCGCCCAGTGACACTCTGGCGGTCGAGGCACTGACTCATCCGGGCATACGCGCGCTGGCTGCGCTGCTGCGCATCCGGCTGGTACCGGTAGCGATGGATGAGCATGGCGTGATACCCGAAGCGCTGGAGACCGTGTTTCGCGAACAAGGTCCCAAGGCCTTCTACTGCATGCCGACACTGCACAATCCCACGACCATTACGCTGTCCCTGGCCCGCCGCGAAGCAGTGGCGGCGATGGCGACCCGGTACGATGTGCCGATCATCGAGGACGACGACTACGGTGCGCTCACTGAGTTTTCACCACCACCGTTGGCTGCCCTGGCACCCCATCTGACGTATCACATCGCGGGACTCGCCAAGTGCCTGTCGCCGGCACTGCAGATGGCCTATCTGGTGGCGCCCAATGCCTGGACCGCCGCGCGCCTGACGTCAGTGTTGCGAGCGATCTCCGGCACGGTGTCCCCGCTCAGTGCGGCCGTGGCTTCGCACTGGATCGAGGATGGCACGGCCACGCTGGTGATGCGCGCCATTCGGGAAGAGTCAGCCGAGCGGCGCGCGATCGCCCGCCGCTTGCTGCCTCGCACGCAGCTGGTGATGCCCGCGGAAGGCTTCCACCTATGGTTGCGCTTGCCTGAGCCGTGGACCAGCGGCGAATTCGTCGGTGGCCTTCGCCATGCCGGTATGGGCATCGTCGGGCGCGAGGCATTTAGCGTAGGGCCGTCGCCTGAAGCGGTGCGTATAGCCTTGGGCGCCAACACATCGCGTCAGCAGCTTACGGACGGCCTGGGTATGGTTGCTGACCTGCTTACGCAGGTGCCGATGATGTCGTCGACGGTTGTCTGAGAGCGGTCAGGGAAATCCCGCTTCAATCGTTTTTCGAAGGGCGCAGCTGAAGAATTTCCGCACTGGCGCGCGGTGCGTTGTTGGTGGGCGACGTCGGACGGTAGTTGTTGCGTCGCCACAGACTCGGCGTAGTGCCAGTGAAGCGTTTGAACACGGTAGTGAAGTGCGCTTGCGTGCAAAAGCCCACATCCAGCGCGATATCAATCAGCGCGCGCTCCGTCGTTGCCAGTAGCGTCTTTGCGCGATCGATGCGGCAGGCGAGCAGGTAGTCGTGCGGACGCTGGCCGGTGGCAATACGAAACTGCGCCGCAAAATGCATGGGTGACAGGCTCGCTGCAGCGGCCATCTCCGACAGCGTGATGGTTTGTCCCAGGTGCTGCTGCACATGTTCGCGCACGCGCTGTAGTCGCCACCGCGGCAACGCAATGCGTCGTGGCTGACCATCGGTCAGTCGGGACTGCGCCAGCAGGTGGAAATAGCGCGACACCATGGCGGCCGCCACGCGCTCGGCGTATTGCCAGCCGCACATCTTGTCGTCGGCGGCCAGCAAGGCGCGCCCCAACTGCGCGATCGCGTCGTCCTGACACACGCCTGCTGGCACGTGGCTGCCCAACAGGTGCAGGCTATCCGAAGCCTCGGCCATTCGGCGCATGAACGCCTCCGACAGGTGCAGGTGCAGAATCTCGCAAGGTGCATCGAACTGCGCGCGTAAAGTCTGCCCCGGCGCACTCAAAAGAAAACTACCGGCGCGCAATTCACCTTGATGGATCTGGCCGATGTCAGTGGACAATGCGAGCTGCGTCGTCCGCACGAAGAGGCTGGCCACGTAGTAGCTACGTGGATTGCGCGTCGCATAGTCGCGCGTCGTCTCGCGCTGATCGCTCCAGTAAGAGGCGACCACCTGGCGTCCAGTGCGTTCGACGTCCACTTCTGGCAGGCGCCATGACAACTCGCTGTGGACAGCGGCGACATGACGAGCCGGTGGTGTGGGTTTGTGCCGATGAGCGTGATGTCCTTGCGAAGACATCGTTGTCACTTGAGCGTAGATCTGATGCATCTGTCCGTTCCTCCCGAGGTGGACAATTCACCTAACCCCTGCTGCCCCGCACATTGATTGGATAATGTGGCGAAAGTCCAAAAAGTGTATGCATACACTTTTGGCTTGTCAAGCATAAATTTGCCCTGGAATCATCATGAGTGGCTTACAAGGAGCGGCGATATACTGCTACTCCAACGCTTTTTGGCGTGTTTTAGCCTGGTGCCTCGCCGTATCGGCGATGGCACGTTAATTGTATGCATCGCTAATTTCCGCCCTGGGGGCTGAGCCCCGATAGCGGCAGCGCTTTCACGCGGCCAGTGGTGCCGGAAAAGAGCCGTGATCGGAACGGCCGCAGGGCTCATCGCGCCCTGCGCCCAAGTCTTCTCGCACCGCACCGTTCGATTTGGAAACGAATCATGCGCAGCGGAAAAAGGCGGTGCGTATCGAGAAAAGCCATGGCCACGCACGTGGAAGACTGCGCTTCGTCTTACCGGTGTGCGCCGTTACTGCGCGCTTGGCTGCCACATACGCGGCTGTCGTCGGAAGAACCTTCAACCTTTTCCGGAGTGACACATGATCATCAACAGCACTACCCACGTCCTCACGACAGTGGCGTGCGCCATCGGCCTCGCTGTGGCTGCAACGTCCGTCGTTGCGAGCGATGTCGATTCGACCCCGCCTGCGGCGGTCTCGACAAACTCAAGCGTACCTGCTGTGGCCCCGTTGCCGCCCGATCAGCTTGACGCGCTTGTGGCACCGATTGCGCTGTATCCGGATGCACTGGTAGCGCAGAGTTTGAACGCGGCCATGTTTCCCGATCAAGTCGCCATTGCCAGCTACTGGTTGAGCAACAACAGTTCTCTCAAGGGTAGCGCGCTGGCTACGGCGGTGAATGGTCAATCGTGGGATCCCAGCGTCAAAGCGCTCACGCAGTTTCCAGGCGTACTGGCCGATTTGGCACAAAATCTCGCTTGGGCATCCAGCCTGGGTCAGGCATATCACAACCAGCCAGCGGATGTGATGGATGCGGTGCAGGCGATGCGCGCGAAAGCGCAGGCAGCGGGCAACCTGCGCTCAACGCCACAGATTCAGGTGGTGCAACAGACGCCGCAGACGATCGTCATCCAGCCAGCCAACCCGCAGGTCGTCTACGTGCCGCAATACAACCCCACCGTCATTTACGGAGCACCGTTTGTAGTGCCGTACTACCGGCCCGTTTTCGTGGCCGTCGCTCCCACCATCTCGTTTGGCACCGGCATCTTCATCGGTGCGGGGTGGGGTGGCGGTGTCGGCATCGTTGGAGGCGTCGGTGGTTTCAACTGGGGCTTCAACGCTTGGAACGTCCGGTGGGGCGGTGGCATCGGTGGTGGCACCGTCATCTACAACCACAACACGTACATCCACAACACCATCTGGCACGGCAACAGCTATTCCTATAACGGGTACCGGCCATGGGGGCCCGGTCCGCATGGCCCATGGCCTTATGGCCCGCATCCTTATGGCTATGGACCGCACGGCTTTGCGCCCGGCAGTGATGGCATGCATCACTACGACAATCAGCTAGCGCGACGTTATCCCGCCGATGGCGGCGACACCTGGAAGCACGATGGTTACGGCCCGTCGGGGGCCGCACGCGAAGGTTTTGGACCACACGGGGATGCTTATCGGCATGACGCAGACGCCCATGCGTTCGGTGGCGGACAAGCCGGCGAACGGCCTGATGGTTGGCATGGTCGCGGCGACAACGGGCACTTCAACTCTTTTGCTGGCAATCGTCCGCGCTCGGCCTGGAACGGAAATGGTGCGTCCAGCCGTGCCGAGAGTTTTCGCGGCCACGCCAGCATGGCCCGCGCCCGTCAGGCGCCACATTGGGGCGGCGGCCGCCGACGTTGATTTCGGCTGAGCCGGTAACTCTCAATCTCCAACTCTTATAGGTGAATCATGAAAGCAGTTGTCTCTAACAGCCGCACGAAACAAGTCAGTGCGCGCGCGGTTTGTACACTGGCCTTGGCGATCACCGCTGGTATGGGGCTGGTGCAGGCCGATCAGGCGATCGCGCAGTCCACGCAGGAATACTTTCCCCAGCCCGAACTGGCAGGCCAGGCATTGGCGGATGCGGTTCGCTCCAATGACGACTTCGCGGTGGCCACCATCCTCGGGCCCGAAGCCCCGAAGTTCTCATCCGGCGATCAGAACGAAGATGCCACTGCGCAAAAAGCCTTCGTGCGCAAATACGACGTGATGCATCGCTGGGCGCGCCTGAGTGATGGCAGCGAAATCCTCTATGTCGGCGCGGACAACTACGCCTATCCATTTCCGCTGAAACAGGAGGGTGCGCAGGGCTGGCACTTCGACGGCTTCGCCGGCACGGATGAAATACAGGCGCGACGCATTGGCGGCAACGAACTGCTCGCGATGGATGCCGTCAACGCCATCGCGGGCGCGGAGCAGGCATACAAAGCGAAAAAGCAGCAGTACGCCGCCCGGATCATCAGCAAGCCAGGCGCACACGATGGTTTGTATTGGCAAACGAGCAAAAACGAGTCGCCAAGCCCGCTAGGCGATTTGCGCGCCGTGAAGCCCTGCGCCTCTTGCCTTGGTGGCGGCCAGGTATTCGACGGCTATGTATTTCGCATCCTGACGGCGCAGCAGGCGGGTGCCAGCACAGCTACGTCGAGCTACATGGTGAATGGCAAGATGACCGGCGGCTTCGCGGTGCTTGCCAGCCCCGTCAGCTATGGCAACACCGGCATCATGAGTTTTCTCATCGACGGCGATGGCGTCCTCTACCAAAAGGATCTAGGCGCGACGACAACGGCCATCGCCTCAGCTATCCACTCCTACAAACCCAACGATGGCTGGGAGGTGGCGAACTGAATCGCCTGCGAAAAGGGGCCATTCGCTGATCATCTGCGGCGCGCCGGCACATGTTGATCCATCGGGCACGAGTTACCGGGCAGCGCCACGCCGGTCATGATGGCGCCGCCACATGTTGCTCTCTTAGCGTGCTTGAGCCCAGCCAAGCCCGAGGCTCTTTTGCAGTGACACGAAATCTTTCAGCAGATCGGCACGTCCCTCGACGAGGTTCTGCTGCGCGGAAAATTGCGTGCGTTGTGTATCAAGTAGGTCGATCAGCGAGGAGGCGCCTGCACCATAACGTTCGCGCATCAACGTCGCGGAGCGATCGGCGGACGCTTCAATCTGCTGCAAGCGAGCCACACTTTCGCGTTGGTGACCGTAGCGGGACAACGCATTGTTGGCGTCCTGCAGAGCGGCGAGCACGGTTTGCGCATAGCGGGCGTCAGCTTCGTCGCGGCTCGCTTCGGCCTGGCGAATACTGCTGCGCGTACGTCCAAAGTCAAACACGTCCCATTGCAGAAAGGGCACGCCAAGCCAGGTGAGTGCGCTCTTTCGTGCGAGGTGGCCGGGGTCGGCGGCGTTGGAGCCGACGAAACCCAGCATCGTCACCTTGGGAAATAGATCGGCGGTGCGCTCGCCGATCTGCGCGTTGCTCGCGGCAAGCCGACGTTCGGCGGCGCGAATATCCGGGCGCTGCCGCAACATACTTGCTGGATCATCGATGGGCACGGTCGCGGGCAAAACAGGCAACGGTGCAGATGCCGACAATTCACGATCGAGTGCGCCAGGAGCCTGGCCGGTGAGTACGGCGAGTTGGTCCAGCGATTCGGTAATCTGCTCGTCCAGCGGAATGAGCGTCGCGCGGGTGCTTTCCACCTGCGTGGTCTGGCGTTCGACATCCGCATCACCTGCGACACCGCGTGCGCGTCGCTGCTGGATCAAGACGAGCGTTTGTTGTTCAAGTTCGGCCGATTGATTGGCCAGGGTCAGGCGCTGCTGTTGGTCGCGCAGGCTGATGTATGCCTGCGCCACTTCGGCGGCCAGCGACACCTGCGTGTCGGCGAGATCAGCGTCGACGGCGTCAGCCTGGGCCGAGGCGGCTTCGATCGCGCGGCGCGTGCCGCCGAACAGGTCGACCTCCCATGATGCATCGAAGCCCGCGGTGTACAGCTGCAACGGACCTTGCCCCTGCGATGTGCGGCTTGATTGCCCCGCCGGCGTCGCCTGGCTCGTGTTGAGGCTGGAGAGATCCGGTTCCCGCATGCGTAGGGCGGCCGCATCGGCTGACGCCGTCGGCAATGCTTCGGCCCGCTGTTGTTGCAGCTGCGCGCGCGACTCGCGCAAACGTGCCTGCGCCGCCTGCAAATTCTGGTTGTGCGCCAGCGCCGCGTCGATCAATGCACTCAGTTGCGCATCACTGAGCGTATTCCACCATTGGCTTGGCGTGTGCGCTGATGTGATACCCGTCGCCGGTGCGCGCACAAAGGCATTGACCTGTCCTGCGCCGCCTGCCACTTCCGGTGCGCCGCGATAATCGGGACCTACGGTGCAGCCTGGCAACGCCACGAGCGAGGCGAGCAGCGCGAGAAACAGGGCTCGTGAAACGCCCGAATGGCTTTCATACATGACTAAAATCCTCAGTGACCAGCCGCAGCCGGCGCGCCATAGCTGGGTGTCTTCAGCAGCAACGCGAGTGGAATACAGCACAGCAGCGCGATGCCAAGCAGGTAGAAAACTTCGGAAAAGGTAATCACCATCGCTTGCTGCTGAATCTGCGCCGCAAGTTGGCCGAGCGCGCGCATCTTCGCGTAGGCCATGTCACCGGTTCGCGCGAACCAGCCGGCTGCGTTGGCGGCGAGTCGATCCTGGCCCAGCACCGAATTCGCCGTCAGCGATTCGCGAATGGTTGCGACGTGAAACGTATTGCGCCGGTCGATCACGGTGCCGATGACGGCCAGGCCGATCGAGCCGCCGAGGTTGCGCGCCATGTTGTAGACGCCGGCGGCGTCGCCAGCTTCCTCCCGAGTCACCGCCGCCATTGAAGCCTGGTTCAACGGCATGAACACCAGCATTTGGCCGGCACCGCGTATCAACTGCGACCAGAAGAAATCATGGCCGACGCTTTGTGCCGTCAAATGGATGTCCAGCATGCAGCTGACCACGAAGCACATCAGGCCGGTGATCACCATGATTCGAAAATCGACTTTGCCCAGCAGGCGCGGCAGCATTGGCATCATCAGAAAGGCCGGCACGCCGGAGACCAGCATCACCCAGCCCGCTTGCTCCGCGTTGTATCCGGCGATCAGACCAAGAAATTGAGGTATCAGATAGATGACGGAATAGAACACCGCGCCGACCACCAGCACGATGAAAATGACGCTGGCATAACGCGGGTTGCGCAGCAGGCTCAAGCGCATCACGGGACGCTTGGCGGTGAACTGCGAGATCGCGATCAGCACCATGCCGGCCAGCGACAACAGGCTCAGCCAGATGATCATGTTGGACTCGAACCAACGCTCGCGCTGGCCTTCCTCCAACACCACTGTCAACGAGCTGAGACCCGCAGAAAGTCCGACGATGCCCAGCCAGTCGGCCTGCTTGAGCGCATCCCAACGCGGATGATCCACTGGCAGTCCGAGCAACAACAATGCCATCAAACCGATACACACTGGCAAGTTGATGAAAAAGCACCAGCTCCAGCTGATGTTTTCCGTGAGCCAACCGCCCAGTACCGGACCCAGCAACGGTCCGAGCAACACAATCAAGCCAAAGATCGTCATGCCGATCGGTAGCTGCGACATCGGCAGGCGACTGCGAATGATGGTTTGGCCGGTGGGGATCATCGCGCCACCCGTCAGGCCCTGGCCGATTCTGCCGATGATCATTACCGTCAACGTGTGCGACAAGCCGCACATCATCGAGAACAGGATAAACAGCACCGCGGCGCCCAGCAGAAAATTGCGCAAACCAAATAAACGCGTCAACCAGGCGGCCAACGGAATAATCACAATTTCCGACATCAGGTAGCCGGTCGAAATCCAGGTCCCTTCCGTACCTGTAGCGCCGATTTCACCCTGGATCTGTGGCAACGCGGAATTGGTGATGGAGATGTCGAGCGTAGCCATCAACGCGCCGAGCGAGCCGGCGGCCACGGCGATCCACTCCGCGGCACTGGCGCGCTCGGGATGGCTGGCCGGCATGGCGGCTGTCTCAGCCATGACCGTGGCCTGCCGTCGCCTGCGACTGATTATCGCGCGCCGGGCGCGTATCCACGTCAACCGTCACCGACAAACCAGGAACCAGTAACTTGCGCGTCTGCTCGTCGGTATCGATGCGAATGCGCACCGGCACACGTTGCACGATCTTGGTGAAATTGCCGGTCGCATTTTCAGGAGGCAGCAAAGCGAACTCCGATCCGGTGCCTGGCGCGAAGCTGTCGACCACGCCGTTCAGATCCCCATCCTCCAACGCATCCACATGCAAACTTGCATGTTGACCCGCGCGCATGCGGCCGACCTGGGTTTCCTTGAAGTTGGCAGTGAGATAAATGCTCTGCACCGGCACGACGGTCATCATCCGCGTGCCGGGTTGCGCGTACTGACCAACGCGTACCGTGCGATCGCCGACGCGACCGGCCAGCGAGCTGCGAATCACCGTATCTTGCATATCCAGCTGCGCCTGACGCGCAGACGCCTGAGCTACTTCCAGCTGCGCTTGCGCTTGCAAGAGCTGAGCGTTGAGATCCGCCATTCGCGCTTGCGCCTGATCAAGTGCCGCCGCGTCGGCGGTCAGCGTTGCGCGTGCCTGATCTCGGTTGTTGGTCAGCACCGACAGCTGATCGCCGCTTTCGGCACCGGTGGCCGCCAGCGGTCCGTAGCGACGCACTTCGTCTTCGGTATGGCGGCTGTTGACTGCGGCGACTTGCTGCTGCGCCTTGGCCTGCTCGATGGCGGCCCGCTGCTGCGGGATGCCAGCCTGCGCGCGCAGGATATCCGCCTTGCGCGCATCGATCGTGGCTCGGGCTTGATCCAGCGCGGCCTGGTATTGGCGGCTATCCAGCCGCACCAGGGGATCACCCGGCTTTACCGAAACGTTGTCGCCGACGTAAACATCGGTGACGTAGCCGCTGACCTTCGGGGCCACCGTGACGCTGTCCGCTTGCAGGTAGGCATCGTCCGTGCTCTGGATGAAACGACCTACCAGCCACCAGTAGGCAAGGGCCAACACCGCCACGATGGCCAGCACAATCCCGGCAGGCAAGAGGAAGCGACGTATTTTCGAGGGGCGCGCCGATTGCGCGGCCGCACCTTTCGAGGCATCGGCGTCCGATGCAGATCCAGTCATAGGGGGCATGCTTACTCGTCCAGAAGTATTCCAAGTGGAATATTTATTCCGATTGGAATACATTTGTCAAATGTTATTGTGAGAGGGCAAGCAGGAGAGAACTCGCATGAGAGCCAGCGCATGAGCCCAACCAAGAGCCCCCGTCGCCCATCGGCGGGTGGTTACGCACGTGGCGACGAAACGCGCCAGCGGATTATCGACGCGGGCGTAAAGCTGTTCGGCGAGCACGGTTTCGCCGGCGCTTCGACACGCGACATCGCCGCCGCCGCCGGGGTCAACGCGCCCGCGCTGCAGTACTATTTCGAGAACAAGGAAGGGGTGTATCAGGCGTGCGCCGAATACATCACGAACGATCTCAAGGATCGCTTCGCGCCGTCCATGCGGCAAGCCAATGACGTATTGAAGGGCAACGGCGACATGGATGCACTGATCGATGCATTCATCGGTATCCAGGCAGTCATCCTGGACAGCGTGCTTTTGCAACCGCTTGCGTCGAAAAGACGGCTCTTTGTGGCTCGAGAGCTCGCTGACGAAGAAGCCCATATCGCCTCCAAGCTGCTCCAGCGGCGATTCAAGCAACCCCTGAACAAGGTGACCTTGGCGTTGCTTTCGCGCATTACAGGCGCAGGCGCCGACGACCCGGTCACCCGCATTCGGATGCTCACGCTCAAAGGCCAGATCATGCCGTTCTACCACCCTCCAGGGGCTTGTCTCGATCTGCTCGGATGGAAGGAGATCGACGCGGCCAAGGGCGCGTTGCTGAAAGCAACGGTGCTGGAGCAGACACGCACCTTGCTCAATAGCTGGCGCGTTGCATCGACCGGTTGAAGCCGTCGCCGATAGCGAACGTTACGGCGGCATAACTTGTTCGGGGTGCCCTGCGGTACTCGTAGTACGGATGCGAGCGATCACTCGCGGCATTTGGTGCCGTGCATGCCGGGGCCTGGCATAGCAGACGCATGGCTGGCTCGACCCCATCAAGAGCATGGGTGTGACACCAAAGCGATTGCAGGATTGGCCAGGTCAACGATTGAGTGCATTTATGGCACTGCGTGGGCGTCACTGATGCGCCTCTGATTGAGCTGCGCCAGGCGCGCTCCGCTACGCCACTGCCATCCTTCCTGGAAAAGAGGGTGCGAAATCGTTGGTCAATCCGAGACTGATTCCGCGCGATACACCATCACGCCATGCTTCGAGAATGCCGTACGCGCGGCGCGGTCTGCTGAGTGTTCGACGACCAGATGCTGAACGCGCACGAGCTCGGCCACCTGATAGGCAGCCACTGCGCCCAGCTTGTCGTCAGTGGCCAGCACCACGGTTTCGTCGCTGGCTTCGATCATCGCGCGCTTGAATAGCGCTTCCTCGCTGTCAAAACCCCACAGGCCGTGCGCGGAATCGATAGCGCAGGTACCGGGAAAGCACAGGTCTGCGCGCAGCCTTCTCACTTGCTCCACTGCCTGCGCGCCGATGGCGCCGCCAATGGAGGGACTGATGCGGCCGCCGATCATCAGCACTTCGAAATCCTCGCGATCCAGCAGCAATTGCGCGATATGCGGCGCATTGGTGATCACACTGAGCCCGATGCCCATCGGTAGCGCTGCTGCAATGGCGGCGTTGGTGGTGCCAGCATCGATCAACAGTGTCTGTCCCGGCTTGACCAGGCTCACGGCCTTGCGTGCAAGCGCTTGCTTGCGCAGTGGGTGCTCATTGCGCCGCTGTTTAAGTGGCGTCAGCGTGACCGCAGGCAGCAGCGCGCCACCGTATACGCGCTTGCACAAGCCTTGTGCTGCAAGTTCGCGCAGATCGCGTCTGATGGAATCTTCCGATACCTCGAATGCCTCGGCCAGCGCGGCCGCCACGACGCGTCCTTCGCCGCGCAACCGTGCCAGGATGCGCTGCTGCCGCTCCCCAGGGAACACATTGCGATCGTCGATCGAAGGCGTGGACTTAGCCATGACTCATCGCCCGTGTTGCGCGCTCGAGCAAGCCGAGCTCCACCAGGTGATCGCGCAGGCCAGCCGGATCGTGGAACCACCAGCCATGCATGCCTAGCGGTTCGACCGCCGCTACGTTGCGCGCGGAGTCGTCGATGTAAAGCGCCGTGGCGGGATCGACCGCATAGCGCTCCAACAATCGCTGGTAGATGCGCAGATCAGGTTTCACCAGACGTTCCTCGCCGGACACCACGATGCCCTCGAACCATTGCAGGAATGGATAAAGCTGCCGCGCGACTGGAAATGTCTCTTGCGACCAGTTGGTGAGCGCCAGCAGACGCACGCCGCGCGCCTTCAGTTCCGCCAATATCGCAACGCTGCCTTCGATCGGGCCAAGCAGGGTTTCCTTCCAGCGCAAATGATAGGCATCGATCAGTCCGGCATGCTCCGGGAAGCGTGCGCGCAGCAACGCCGTGCCTTCGGCCCATGGGCGGCCCGCATCCTGCTGTTCGTTCCATTCGCTGCTGCATACTTCGCGCAGGAACCAATCCATCTGCGCTTCATCTTCGATCAATTGACGGAACAAGCGCCGCGGATCCCAGCCGATGAGCACGTTCCCAAGATCAAAAATCACCGTATCGATACGTTTACTCGTCACCGCACCATCCTCGCCGAAAAACCCACCAACACCAGCAGCCCGGCCATCGCCACGAAAGCGACCGACAAACTACTGGCATGCGCTACAAAACCGATCAAGGCCGGCCCGCTCAGCAAGCCTACGTAACCCAGCGTGGTCGCAGTGGCGATCGACACCGCTGGCGGCGTGCCTGGCAGACGGCCGGCCGCACTGAACATCACCGGCACAATATTGGAAGCGCCCAGACCGATCAGTACGAAGCCAACCAATGCCGCCATCGTCAGCGGTACGCAAGCCACCAGCAGAAAGCCCGCAACCGCAACACCGGCACCCACGCGTACTGCCCATGCGGGACCGTAACGCGCGATCAGCCGGTCGCCGGAAAAGCGTCCTGCCGCCATCGCTACCGAAAAGCACGCATAACCGAAGCCGGCCGATGCCGACGCCATACCACGTACGTCGTGCAGGAAGACGGCGCTCCAGTCCAGCATCGACCCTTCGGCCATGAAGCTGACGAAGCACATGAGGCCCAGCAACCACGCACGCACGGGCGGCATGCCGGGGCGGCTTTTTTCCCTGATATCCGCGCCGCTCGAAGACGCATCGCCGCGCAAACCATCGCGCAGCCACAACACGGTCAAAGCCAGCGCGATCGCGATCGTGATGGCAGCGCCGGGCAACCCCAGCCCAAGTGCCAGCAGGCCACTCAGCAAAGCGGCGCCGGACAGACCACCTACGCTGAAGAGTCCATGAAAACCGGACATCAGGCGGTCGCCACTGCGGCGTTCCACCTCGACGGCATAGGCGTTCATCGCCACGTCCACGGCACCCAGCATCACACCGAAATAGAGCAACGTGCCCACCAGCATCGTGACACTGGATACCTGCGCGAGCGCGGGCAATGCCAGGCACATCAGCAATCCGGCCGACATGATCACCGTGCGATTGCCGAATCGATGCGCCAGCCAGCCAACGAACGGCATCGACAGCATCGAACCGCCACCAAAGGCCAGCAGCGCCGCACCCAGCTGCGCATCATCCAGCCCGAGGCGAACCTTGACGTACGGCACCATCGGCGCCCAGGTCGACATGGCGATGCCGGAAGCCAGAAAGATCAGCCGCGTCGCCCGCCGCGCGGCGGGGAGGGAAGCCGCACCGCCGCCGGCGGCAACGGCGTCATTAGTCGTTTGCACACGTAGTCCACTTCGTCATTATCGCGGACAAATATATACAAACGTGCATAAACGTGCAAACGCTTCACCGCGCCAGGTCATCGGGAAATAGCTCCTTCGAAGAGCCATGTCGACGGCACAGCTCTTTCACCGCCAACCCTGACTCGGCTTACTGTCTTCAGGTAGCGGAAGATCTGATGGGCCGAGTGAACAATTGCCGGCTTCAGGAGATCTGCGGCAGGTAGCTGGGTCTGGCCGCCGTCAAGCCTTGCTTCACTTGCACGGTGCGTTCATCGGCGAGCACCTCATCCAGGCCCGATTCGAGTCCATCGAGCGCGCGTTTGACGATTTCCTCAGCACTGGACTTCGGGGCATCGAATCCGCGCGCAAGGTCGGTATCGACGAAGCCCATGTGCAGTCCCAGCACCTGCGTCTTCTGCGCTGCCAGTTCGATGCGCAGGGCATTGGTAAGCGACCACGCGGCGGACTTGCTCGCCGAATAGGCGGCCATTGCGCCGCTCACCCACGACACCACCGACAACACATTGAGCAACGCGCCACCGCCGTTGGCCTTGAGAACGGGCGCAAAGCCCTTGCTCATGCGCAGCATGCCGAAAAAGTTGGTCTCGAAGATGCGTCGCGCGACGTCTTCGCTGTCAGGTGCGAGAAAGCCCCCGGACTGAGCGATGCCGGCGTTGTTGATCACAAGCGTCACGTCTGACGCCAGTTCGGCGGCTGCCGCTACGTCGTCTGGGTTGGTGACGTCCAGTCGCAGGGGCACAACACCGGGCTGCGTGATAGTTGCAGGGTCGCGCGCGCCGGCGTAGACCTTGCGGGCACCGCGGGCGAGCAACTCGCGTGTGAATACCAGACCGAGCCCGCGATTGGCTCCGGTGACGAGGACAGTAGCGTTCTCAATTTTCATAGGAAACTCCAGGGATGGGGGAAAACAGGAGGGACGTCGCCTTTAATCCGACCGTGAGCCGGTTCGTCGCGGATGGCACGACGAGCCGGCCTGGTCATGCTTTACGCCGTGATCACTTCCGTGACAACTTCGATATTGCCCTTCACCGCCTGGGAGTAAGGGCACATCTGGTGAGCCGACTGGGCAAGAGCTTCCGCAACTGCCTGGTCCAGGCCCGGAGTGCGCAGGGTGATCTTGGCGCCAAGGAACCAAGCCGGGCCGGACTCGCCAATGTTGACCTGGAGGTCCACCGACGTGTCTGCCGGCAGCTCGACTTTCTTCATCGAGGCGGCGACACCCAGAACGGTGATCCAGCAAGCCGACCAGGCGCCTGCGAACAGCTGCTCGGCGGTGGGGTGCAGCTCGGCGGCGATGAACTCGTAGCTCTTTCCACCCTGGGCCGACAGCTTGATGTCGACGACGCCGTGCTCGCCACTCTGAAGGGCGGGGTCACGGTTGACCTTGGTGTGGGTCAGGCCGGAGTAACGAACTTTTTCGATCTTTTTCATGACACATTCCTCACAGGGGATTTTTTGGGGGGATTACGTATATCGGGTGAGCCAGTCGCCCCCGAGGGGAGTCGCTCTTTGGTGGGGTGACTGGATGGATGGAGAGGCTAGAACTTCCCAAATCAAGGCACTAGACGGCAGATTTGAGAAGCAGCCTTCCAGTGGTGAGAGGCGATGGACCGATTCGAAGCCACAGCCATTCTGCTGACGGCGGTAGACACGGGCGGCCTTTCATCGGAAGGGAAGGGGCGTCGCCTTCAGGCCGGTCGTGGGCCGGTTCGTCGCTGATGGCGCGGCGAACCGACTTGGCACGGCTTTACGCAGTGAACACGTCCATGGCAACTTCGATATTGCCTTTCACCGCTTGGGAGTAAGGGCAAATAGTGTGAGCCGAATGGGCAAGAGCTTCCGCAGCCGCCTGGTCCACACCGGGAATGCGGACGGTGAATTTGGCGCCAAGGAACCATGCCGGGCCGGTTTCTCCAATGTTGACCTGGATGTCCACCGTCGTGTCTGCCGTCAGCGCGACCTTTTTCATGGTGGCGGCGATACCCAGAGCTGCGATCCAGCAAGCCGACCAGGCGCCCGCGAACAGCTGCTCGGCGGTGGGATGCAGCTCGGCGGCGATGAACTCATAGCTTTTTCCGCCCGGGGTCGTCAGCTTCATGTCGACGACGCCGTGCTCGCCACGCTGAAGGGCGGGATCACGGTTGACCGTGGTGTGGGTTTGGCCGGTGTGGCGGATTTTTTCGATCTTGGTCATGACAGATTCCTTACAGGATGTTTGGAGATGGTTTTCATATACCGTGTGCGATTGAATCGCATGCGATGCATATAATGGTGAGCGCATCAGAGGGTCCTGTCAAGCTACTTCGGAAGATCCCCGTGGTGCGTCCACATTTGCATCGCGTACGAATCAAGCGCACGCGATCTAAAAATATTTGCTCAGTAGACGAGGGAAGTCAAGAGGGGTGGGCAAGCATTTTGTTGCATGCATCCAGGATCTTTGGCATAGGTTTTGCGAACCCTGCAGTTCGTGCATGCAAATTACATCGCATGCGATGTATGCTGTGGCGAAGGCCCTTTGAGCCGCAGACACGGAAGAGACATGAAACCGAATCATAAGTTGGCCGACTTTCTTTGCTTTGCCGTCTACTCGGCAAACCTCGCGTTCGGCAAGGTCTACCGCCCGGTCCTCGACGAGCTTGGCCTTACCTACACGCAATACGTGACCATCATTGCCCTCTGGGAAGAGGATGGCGTGACAGTGAGCGGGCTCGGCGAGAAGCTGTTTCTTGAGTCGAACACGCTCACGCCCATACTCAAGAAGCTGGAGGGGATGGGCTACGTCGAGCGTTTGCGCGACGCGGAAGACGAACGGATCGTTCGCGTTTACCTGACCAAGAGTGGGCGCCGCCTTCGCGAGAAGGCGCTGAGCATCAACCTGGACGATGCGGTTGGCCTTACCCCCAAGGAATTCTCCACCCTTCAGAAGGAAATCGTGGGATTGAGGGGCAACCTTCTCAAAGCGCTCGGACGCGGCGAATGATCGTGTCGCGTCAGCTGTCCAGATGATTCCCGGTCCCGCTGAAGCGATCCGCTTGCTTTGGAGGCCGCCGTCAGGAGGTCTGCGCTAGCTAGCGTGCGCTGACCAGAGAGTTCTACGAATTTCTATAGCAAAGGCGCTCGCGCAATCGTGGCGTCACGAAGTCCAGGAATGCGCGCAGTTTGAGCGGTACGTGGCGTTGTCTCGGGTACACCAGGCTTGCGGGCATGGGCGTTGGTTCGAATGCCTCAAGCAACCGGACTAGTGCCCCTGACTTCAGTGGATCGACAATCTGGTCCGACAGGACGCGGGCGATGCCGGCGTCGGCGATGGCTGCAATGACTGCTGCTTCTGCCAAGTTCACAGTGAGGCGCGAAGACACCTGAACCACCTGCAAGGTTTGGCCCGATCCAAACTCCCACTTGTCTGCGGCGGAATATCCCTCGTAGGTAATGCAATCGTGTGAGTGAAGGTCGTCAGGATTTTTTGGCACGCCGCGTGATTTGAGGTAGGCGGGACTGGCACACAGCACACGGCTGATGAGTGCGATGCGCGTGGCGATCATGTCGCTATCGGGAAGTTCGCCGAGGCGCACGGCGACATCGACATGTTCTTCCAGCAAGTTCGTGACGCGGTCGCTCAGCTGGATACGCGCGCGAATTTCCGGGTAGGCGTGCAGGAACTCCACCAGCACGGGGACAACATGATGACGGCCGATGACCTGCGGTGCGCTGATGATCAGCTCTCCCTGGGGCGAGCGATACTCGCCCGTCGCCGTGCGCTCGACCTCCACGAGGTCTTCCAGGATGCGCCGACACGAGGCGACGTAATCACGACCAGCATCGGTCAGGGTGAGCTTGCGCGTGCCTCGCAACAAAAGGCGGACATGCAGGTGTTCTTCCAATTCCGAGACACGACGGCTGACGGTGGCCAGCGGAATGTGCAGCTGGCGACTGGCTGCGGAAAGGCTACCCGTGTCCACCGCTGCCAAAAGTATCGTCATGGCTTCGAGTCGGTCCACAGCCTCTCACCGGTGGAAGGATGCCTACCGAATTTACCGCCTAGTGGGTGGATCCGGTAGGGTCTAATTTCTCACCATTCCAGGCGCCGCGCAAAAGAACCGTTCCACTCGGCGGCGACCGTTACTTCCAGCCTCCAGGAGACGCGTCATGTCCAAGACCACGTATCCCGCCAATCGAACGGCCTACCTGCTGGTCGATCCGTACAACGATTTCCTGTCCGATGGTGGCAAGGTTTATGCCTTCATCAAGCCAGTTGCTGACGAGGTCGGATTACTCGACAACCTGCGCAAGCTTGACCGAGAGGTTCGCGACCACGACGTACCGGTCTTCTTCGTGCCGCACCGCCGCTGGGAGCCGGGCGACTACGAAAATTGGGACCACCCCAATCCCAACCAGATGAAGGTGTTGCAGGGCCACCACTTTGCACGCGGCGAATGGGGTGGTGAATGGCATCCGGACTTCACACCGAAGGCGGGAGACACCGTTGTGCATGAGCATTGGGGTTCGAGCGGGTTCGCCAACACCGACCTCGACTTTCGCCTGAAGCAGAAGGGCATCACACACGTCATCGTCGCAGGCCTTCTGGCGAACACGTGCATCGAGTGCACGGCACGCTACGCGAGCGAGATGGGCTACCACGTCACGCTGGTCCGCGACGCCACGGCGGCGTTCAAGCCGGAGATGATGCGCGCCGCGCATGAGCTCAATGGCCCCACCTTCGCACACTCGATCGTGACGACAGACGAGCTCGTCGCGAGTCTTGCCGGGTAAGCGAGCGACGGCCATGTCGGGTCGTCTCTGCCTCCTCGACCGGTCCCGGGGTGCGTGAGTCGGGTTCGATCCCAAGGCCGGATTTCGCTCAACTCAGTACGCTTTACCTGGAGAACGTCTGAGCAGTCCGGCGCGCGAGGTCGCCTGAATGGTGTGGTCACCTCCGGCGACATCTGCGCCGAGTAAGGAAATCCAGGGCGACGATCAGATCAGTGGGGCTGCGTATCCGTGTGTTCGTCGTCGGCCTGCCCGAACGCAGGGAGGTACCGGCCGAAGTTCAATTCGAAGTCGCTCGGGACACCGTAAGCCATGCTGCGGACCTTGACGCGGCGCGCCTGCGCACTGGGCGAGGCCAGGGTTGAGAAGAACACGTCGATGCTCGACTGAAGCTCGGTCGCTGTTGGCGTCCCGATCCGATTGATCTGCGCCTTCGCCGCGGCCAGCGTTTCACGGTCGAACGAAGCCAGACGACGGGCGAGCGCATCGACAAACGAGTCGAGGTCGTCATCGTCCAGCGTGCGGTTGACCCAGCCATAGCGCTCGGCGATATCAGCGTCGAAATCGTCGGCGCTGAGCACGATCTCGAGTGCCCGCGAGCGGCCGACCAGGCGCGGCAGCCATTCCAGCGCTCCACCGCCAGGGACCAGTCCGACGCCGACCTCGGGGTTGCCGAACAGGGCGCTTTGCCGGCTGGCGAAGCGCATGTCGCAGGCCAGCACGAACTCGTTACCGATGCCGCGCGCGCGGCCGCGAACCTTGGCGATGCTCACGACTGGCGTGGACGAAAGGCGCAGCACAAAATCGCGCCAAAGGCCCAGCACCTCTGGCCGTTGAGCTGCCTTGGCCACGTCGAGATGGGCGACGAAAAAATCGGGATTCGCTGACTGGAACACTACGGCCTTCACGGACGGGTCCGCCTCGAGGTCGGTCAACAGCGGCCCCAATTCGTCGATCGTGGTGGGATCAAACATGTTGATCGGTGGGTTGCTGAAGGTGACCGTCCACCGGCCCGGATAGGTGCGGTCGATGTTGAACTGCGAAAGGTCAGGCATGGCGCATCTCCTAAGGCGATTGAGGGGCCAGAATTGCGTTCAAGGTGATCTCTGGGCGCCGTAGCTTGCACAGTGGCTGCCTCCACGGCACAGGTGAGCCGACCTGAGAAACCTTCCGAAGCTCGCCGGCGATGGTCGGCGCCGGCTCGGACACGGTTGGGTGCGGTGCATCGTTCGCCGCAGACTTGTGGCGTGGCCGTCGGCCGCCATGATGTCGAGCGCGGTATGGATGGCTTCGCCGCCGCTTGTGCCCGGGATCGCGCCCAGGATGGCGTCGGTGTCGGCATCCACCACGATCCTCACAAGGGCAGGTCCTTACCCGTCTGCTCGCTTACGAGGTACTCGGCGTACCAGTCCGGCCAATTCTCATCGCGTTGGCCACCAGCCCGCTTTTCGTGGTCGCCGTGCGCAGCCTCCGCCCGCCGCAGCGCAGCCGCGAGATCCCGCGACGAGGCGAATGTCGTGGCACCCGGGTCCAGGCGCCCGGGCCTACGCTGGGTTACCTCCTGGAACAGCCAGCCATTGCCGTCCGGATCGCTGAACGAGGCGAACGAGCGGTAACTGCCACGCTCGGGATCCGGACCGCTGACCCGAACCCGCCCGAACAGGTAGTGCTCGTCCGGGCCGGCGTAAACGCCAGCGGCATCGTGGAATATTTCGCTGACCGCCACTCCGCGACTGAGCAGGTCTTTGCGGGCTGCCTCGACGTCGGAGACGATCAGATACAGTCCCTGGGCGGAGCCGGGGGTGGCCGCAGTGACATTCTTGCCGAAGATGATCGAGCACCCGGAACCGGGCGGCGTGAAATGGATTCGCCGGAGGTAGCCATCATCTGAAGCGAACTCGGCGTCCAACCTCCACCCCAAGCTACCGTAAAAGCGCTTGGCGCGATCAACGTCCGAAACAGGGATGATAACGAGCTCGAGTTTCATGTCCACGCCCCGCACATGCGGGGTCTCAGCTGCAGTGCTGCTCATGGGAACCTCCGATTGCTTGGGCCGCAATGCGGCCTTTGAGATTGACGACAACAAGGCTTGGTGAACGGAAACGGGCTGTGAACGTCAACGAGACCCGGGTGGCATCAGCGTGACGGCGTGTCGCCGGACAGCAACCAGGCCTATTACTCCGACGAACCCTGCTCGCCGCGCGGCATCGCCTGGAACCGGGGCCGGCTGAGACGATCGGGCATGTGCGGCGCTCGGCCGCCCATGCATGCCCGGCCGGACCTTACCCCGAGATCACGTGCGTGGCATGGGTGACGGTCGCACCGGCGCGTAGCGCCGCAGCGACGAACGCGGTTTCGGCAAGCTCCACTTCGGTGGCGCCGGCCTTTAGCGCCTCATCCTTGTGGATTTCGATGCAATAGGGGCACTGCGTGGTCAGCGCCACCGCCACCGCCATCAGCTCCTTGTACTTCTTCGGGATCGCGCCGTCGGCGCGCGCAGCCTCATCGAAGGCGAGGAAGCCTTTCCATGTGGCGGGCGCCTTGGCGCCGAGCGACTTCAGCTTCTTCATATTCGCCATGTCGTACATGCTCATCATCTTCCTCCGGCGCTCTTGCGCGACGAATTGCGCACAGCCGAGCCGCCTCATCAGTGACCAAGGCTCGTGCGATAAGGGGGCGTCTCAGCTAGCGGCGGTCGGTTTACCCGAGTGGCCGTAGCTGGGCATCGAAAAAAAGAGCAACAAAGTTGGACCCGTAGCGGCGAGTGCACAACCGAACTACTACCCGGGTCACACTAAGTAAATTTACGGAATCGGGCGCTGCTCTCGCCATGGCTCTCGGAGTCTTCGTTGAGATCCGCGTTGTGCTGTCGGTGGTGCGTACCCCCTGACACCAATGCTTGTTCAACATGTAGATACATTGTTGTCATCCCTAAGGGCGGGCATGGCAGCAATGTGTGTGCGGGTTTGAAAACCAAAGTACGTGCAGCTTGGGCGAGCTGCGTACCTACTTTGCTCGCTGGTGCACAGCAAAGTATGCGCCTGCCCAATTGAAACAATTGCCTAGGCGCGATGCCTGCAAGCGGAGCGCATGGCAAGCCGGAGCAAAAATGCTCTTTCGACAAAAGTGAATTGCGCCATCGACTAATTGTTGCAGCTATCAGATCCGACTATCGTGCACGCCATCGAGTTCCAGTCCACCCGCTACCGCGTTTTGCGATGAGCGGAGCCAGACAACTTGGCGACCAGAATGAATCCGGCCGATATCGAATTCGGTGCTGCAGATCTGTGAACCCCCTTTGACGACGTGGCTCGTTGTGCTGGCTCAACGGCCTGCCTGCGCGGGAGGGTTCTCGTTTCTACGTTGAATGGACGCCGCGGAGCTGTCGGTCCGATTGGCGTCAAGGCCAAACAACTATTCTTTTTTTGGAGTAAAGCATGAGCACATCACAAAAGGTTGTCGTCGTTACCGGCGCGTCGCAAGGCATTGGCGCAGAAGTCGTAAAGGCGTTGTCGCGACCTCGCGCACGATCAAGCCGTCGGACGATCCGAACATCCTGGCGGTAGCTGGTGATATCGGTGATCCGGCAACCGCCCGGCGTGTCATCTCCGAAGGTGTCGCGCGATTTGGCCGGATCGACACGCTGGTGAACAACGCCGGCATCTTCATCGGCAAGCCTTTCACCGAAAACACCACCGAAGACTACAACGCCGTCATGAACGTGAATATGGCTGGCTTCTTTCACATCACCAAACTCGCCATCGCCGAAATGGAAAAGCATGCGAGCGGCCACGTGGTAACTGTCACCGGCAGCGTCGATAACGGTATCACCGGCGCGCAAATGACACTGGCGGCGATGACCAAGGGTGGCTTGAACGCAGCTACCAGGACGCTGGCGATTGAATACGCCAAGCAGGGCATCCGCGTGAACGCCGTCGCGCCGGGCGTTACAAAGACGCCGATGCATCCTGTGGAATATCACGAAATGCTGGGCGGCTTCCATCCGCTGGGCCGCATGGGCGAAGCGAGCGAAGTCGCCAGCGCCATCGTGTTCCTGGATTCGGCAGAGTTCATCACGGGAGAAATCCTGCACGTCGATGGCGGCCAGAGCGCCGGGCGGTAAGGGACGCCAACGGAGCCGTTCGCCGCGTCGCGAAGGGCTCCGCATTGCTTCATGCAAGGGCGAAATGATATGCGCGATACGCAATTCACCAGTGGCAAAGACTAACTTTCCAGGCGTTTTGCCCCCTCCCGCAAGAAGTCAGCTTCCACAGCCGCTATCACCACGCCCTCGTACGGTGAGTTCAATAAGGTGGTGCTGCTCAATGAAGTAGACGCGCTTGCGGGTACGAATGGCCGGCGTGATGACAGCCTCCCGGATGTCGCGGCGGTGCTGGCATCTCGCTGACTTTTCCGGCCGCCGGACGGATGGCATTCGACGTCAAACAGTCGCAGCCGGCCATCCCTGAAACGCAGAAATATATCGCCATCGACAATGGCGTCCCATCAGGTCGTTCCGCTGCGATAGCAGGACAACGCCAGGCGATTCAGGCCGGCGTTTTTCAGCGCGTCTACAGGAAACCATATGCACACAACATCAAACCCGGCGGCGCAGCGGGCGTCACTGGCTGTGCTGTTTGCCACCAGCTTCGCTTTCATCATCGTCCAGCTGGATGTCACCATCGTCAACGTCGCGCTGCCCAGGATGGGCGCGGAACTTGGCGCCCAGGTCAGCACCCTGCAGTGGGTGATTGATGCCTACACGCTGGGCTTCGCGACCTTCCTGCTGTCGGCAGGCGTGGTTGGCGATAAATTCGGCTCTCGGCGCGTGTTCCTGAGCGGCTTCGCCCTGTTTACGCTGGCCTCCATCGCCTGCGCGCTGGCGCCGTCGGCGATGGCGCTGAACGTGGCGCGAGCCGTGCAGGGGTGGGCGCGGCGCTGCTCGTGCCCAGTTCGCTGGCCATCCTCAATGCCACCTATGCCCACGACAAAAACATGCTCGCCAAAGCGATCGGCTGGTGGACGGCGGCCGGCGGCGTATCGATTGCGGCTGGCCCGCTGATCGGCGGCCTCCTGCTGTCGACGGCAAGCTGGCGCAGCATTTTCTGGGTCAATGTGCCGATCTGCGTGATCGGCTTCGCGCTAACGTATTACGTCGTGCCGCGCACGGTGACCAAGGAGTCGTCGCGCCACTTCGACCTGCCGGGCCAGCTGTTGTCGGTGCTCGCGCTGATCGGCTTTATTGCCGCGGTGATTGAGGTGCATGCACTGGGCTTTTCCAGCCGGTTGGTGCAAGGCGGCTTTGTGCTGGCCTTCGTCGCCGGTATCGCCTTTCTGATGGTCGAGAGCCGCGTGCGGGCGCCGATGTTGCCGCTGACCCTGTTCCACAGCCCGAGTTTTTCGGGCGCTGTGCTGTTTGGCGTGCTAGCCAATTTCACCTACTACGGCGTGATCTTCGTGCTCAGCTTCTACCTGCAAAAAGTGCGCGGTTATACGGTGATCGAGACCGGCCTGACTTTCCTGCCGCTGACCGGGATGGCCTTCTTTTCCAACATCGCTGTCGGCCGCCTTTCGGCGCGCACCGGACTGCGCGCGCTCATGGTGGGTGGTGGCCTGATCGGTTGCTCCGGCTATGCGCTGCTCGGCATCTTCGGCATCTCGGACCATGCGACCTTTCTCGACATGCTGCCGGGCCTGGCGCTGATCCCGATCGGCATGGGCTTCGCGGTGCCGGCCATGACGACATCGATTTTGTCGAGCGTCGAACGGCACCAGGCAGGGACGGCGTCGGCCGTGCTGAACACGGCGCGCCAGGTGGGCGGCGCGACCGGCGTCGCCATCTTCGGCGCCGTCGTGGCGAGCGGCACCGGCACGGCCGTCATGGGCGGCGTGCGGAGCGCATTGCTGATCTCGGCCGTGCTCTTGCTGGTGGCTGTTGCCATTGCGTTCTGGAGCCGCGCCGGCACGACGCCGGGGCATCGCCGCGCCAAACGTTCCACCGACGCTGGTCGGAAGGAGATTGCGGTCAACAGTTACACATCGTCCCAGTACGGGGGTGATCCGATTGCATCGACAAGGAAAGCAGATACCTCGCGCACCCTTTGAGACCGCAGTCTGTTCTCAGGCGAGAGAATTTGAATGTATAGCTCGTCAGCGTATGCGGAGATATCCCAGTTGGTCAGCAAGCTCACAAGCTTGCGATCTTTAAAGCTTGTCGGATCGAACAGCCAGGTTGGGAACAGCACGATTCCGCGTCCTGCCAAAGCGGCGGACACCAATACCTCGGAGTTGTTGCTTCGCAATGGCCCACTCACATTCACCGGCTCAAATTTCTCTTTGGAAGAGCGTCTGAAATTCCACCTTTGCGATTCTTGCGGTCCCTTATAGACGAGGCAACTGTGCCTCAAGAGATCTTCCGGAGTTTGCGGGGTGCCGTGCAAAGCCAGGTATTCAGGGCTCGCAGCAAGCAAGTATCGATGAGCGCTCACGACCTTACCTATCAGCCCCGAATCTATTAGTCGCCCCACGCGGATGGTGATATCCGCACCCTCTTGCACCGGATCGATGAATGCATTTGTGAGGGTGAGTTCTACCGACAGGTCAGGATATTGGGCTAGCAGCTTGTTGACCAGGTTGGCGATATGGAGTCTGCCAAGCGCTTCTGGCGCGTTGATCCTGACTAGTCCCCGGATACCGCCGGCCCTAAGGGCGAGCTGATCTGCAGCGTCATCCAGAAGCTCGATAGCCTCGCGCACCTGCGCATAGTAGAGCTCCCCCTGCTCGGTGAGCCTGACGGCACGCGTGCTTCTATAAAAGAGCTGCTGTCCCAGTTCCTTTTCCAGAGATGCAATGAACCGCGACACCGACGAAGCTGGGACCTCAAAGTGCCGGGCAGTGGAGAGAAAACTGCCCGTCGTTGAAACCATCAAAAAATAACGTAGGGCCTGGACGTGCATGGCTGCCTTTTAGCATCTTCTCGCGTGCGACGTTTGGTTTAGGCCACTTCCAGCACGAATTCAACGATCACTGGCATGCCCAGTGGCATGCTGGCGACACCTAGCACGATGCGGACGGGTAGCTTCTCCTTGCCGAATAGCTTGAGGAGTAAATCCGTCGCGCCGTCGGCCACTTTCGGGTGATCGGCAAAGCCCTGCGTGGTCGCCATGTAGACGGTTAGCTTGATTATTCTGGTGACGTGATCGAGCGAACCAAGGAATTCACGAGCGGCAGCCAAGCCGCTGAGCATCGCTTGCTCGGTCGCCAGTTTACCTTGCTCGGTGGTCAGGTCCTCGCCAATACGTCCGCGGACTATCGGCTCGTGTCCCCACACCGGCACCATGCCGCTGAAGTACACGAGATTGCCGCTGCGCACGGCCTCCACGTACGAGCCAAAAGGTGAAGGCGGTGGAGGGAGAACGATGCCCAACTCGGCGAGCCTTTGTTCCGCGCTCGCTACGCTGCCGGCGCTCATCCCCATTTCCCCTGATGGCCGCCGCCGTCGACGCGCATCGTTTCACCGGCGATCGGGGTGTTGGTCCGCGGCGATGTAATGCTGAAGATGCTGCCGCCCATGCCCTGGGTCAGCATCTGGCGCACCACGCGTTGGATCATGAACAGGAAGCCGTCCACATTGATCGACTGCAGCTTGCGGTAGTCCTCAATGGGAAAGCCCACGAACGGCTTGCCGATGAAGATGCCGGAGGATTGCGTTTTCATAGGGATCTCCAGTGAAGGGGTGAGGATCTGGAGGCGAAGTCTGAGCCGGCGACCATCGCTTGATTGGATGGGACAATGTGGAATCTTTTTCCCAGCCATCGGAAATTATCGGCCTGCTCGATCTCAACGATATCGCGGCCTTCGTGAGGGTGGCGCAACTTTGCAGCTTCAGCCGCGCAGCGCATCCGCTGGGGATGTTGGTGTCCACAGTCAGACCTTGGGTCAGCTTGCTGGAAGGCCATACCTGAGAAGCTGTGGTTGCCACCGCACTGCGAATCTGAAACGTCCGCCAACCGGCGAGGAAAGGCGGTCGAGTAGCACCTGTGCCTTCGCACGATCGGGTTGCCTACAAGGATGGGTGGGTCTCAGTTCCTCCTGCGACGAATGAAGCCAATGTTTGTACAACGTGTACACACATTGGTGTCATTCCCAGTGGTCGCGCGGCGGAGCGTATGACTTCAGGCCTATGGACTAGTCATAACTAAACACTATCATTCACTAAAGTCTAAGTGGCAGTGAAGGTGAGCTTGTGGAAGACAGTGCCAGCCAGTTGAAGAAGTTCCAGAAGGAGCTTTCCAGTGGCACGGTGTCGCTGGTGTTGCTGGCGGTGCTCGGGCAATCGCGGCAGCCGATGTATGGCTACCAGATTGCCAAGCGGCTGGAGGAAGTGGGCGAGGGGGTGCTTGCTGGCAAGCAGAGCGCGCTGTATCCGGTGCTGCGCAATCTGGAGGCGGCTGGGTTGCTCGGCAGCGAGGTCGAGCCATCGATCAGCGGGCCGCCGCGTCGCTATTACCGCATCACCAAACCGGGGCGCGAGGCATTGCGCGAATGGGTCGCGGCCTGGACTGCTACCCGCGATTCCGTCGATAACGTTTTGCAAGGAGGGGTGTAATGAACACGCCACGCACGATCGTCGAATATCTTGAACAGCTTCGCACTGCGCTGCGCGGCGCCGACCCTGCCTTGGTCCAGGATGCGTTGTACGACGCCGAGGAACATCTGCGCGCGGAGTTGGCGGAACGGCCCGGTCGTGATGAAGCGGCCATGCTCGAACATGTGGTGGGCAGCTACGGCGCGCCGGACGAGGTGGCTGATATCTACCGCGACCAGGAAATCAAGATTCAGCGCGCGATTCGTCCGCCACCGCCGCCGCACCGTCGTTCGGTGCTGGGGAAATTCTTTGGGGTGGCGGCCGATCCGCATACCTATGGCGCGCTGTTCTACCTTTTGCTGGCACTAGTCACCGGCATCTTCTATTTCACCTGGGCGGTGACGGGGCTGTCGCTGTCGGCTGGCCTGTCGATCCTGATCATCGGTATTCCGTTCTTCCTGCTGTTTCTTGGTAGCGTGCGCGGACTATCGCTGCTGGAAGGGCGCATTGTGGAGACCATGCTGGGTGTGCGCATGCCGCGCCGTCCGCCATATCCCGTGCAGCAAGGTTTGCCTCTGCTGAAGCGCATTGGTGCGATGTTCACCGATGGGCGCACCTGGACCACGATGTTCTACATGCTGTTGATGCTGCCGCTGGGCATCATCTATTTCACGATTACGGTGACATTTTTGAGTCTGTCGCTGGGCTTCATCGGTGCGCCGTTCGTGAAAGCCTTCGGTTTCAACGTGATCAACATGGACTTCGATGGTTTCAGTTACTACGGTCCGGACTGGGCAGGCACTTTCGCGCTTTGTCTCTTCGGCATCGTGCTGCTGTTCGCGACCCTGCATCTGGTGCGCGGTATCGGCCGCCTGCACGGACAGATCGCCAAGCATCTGCTGGTGCCAAGTTCGGGGGCATGACAGTAGTCGCGGCAGGGGAGCGAAGCGAACCCCAACGATTCCCGCCAAGGAACTTGGGCACGTATACGTATTCGCTCAACGTTTTCGCTCAACGTTGCGCTTAGATCTCCGATCTCCGATCGCCGGCTTACCTCAACCGTTCGGGCTGAGCGTAGCGCCGAAGGCGCGAAGTCGAAGCCTCGCGGCAGCCCCCCTTCGACTTCGCCGCTGCGCGGCTACGCTCAGGGCGAACGGGGAGAGGGGGATGGGTGTAGCGCATGGGTTGAGGTGGCGCGTAGGTTGGGGTGAGCGTAGCGAAGCCCAACGATTCCGCACCGATGTGTTTGGGCTTCGCTGCGCTCACCCCAACCTACGGGGCTGCGGCTCGATTGATGACGGTGCAAGCTGGGGCTGGTACGTACCAGTGCACGGATCAGCGATAGTTGAGATCGGGTGATGACAGCAGGAAGGTGTTCCACTCCTGTTGCGTTGTGGCTTTGCTCAGCGCGTCGCGAGTGGCTAACGAAAGATGGGGCTCGATCAGGTCGTAGTACAGGCGCGTGGTCAGCATCGGGAAGCCGGCGCCACGCAATGTGCTACCCGCCGGGGTGAACAGCTGGTTGTTGCCCGTGCCGATGGCATTTGCGATCTCGAAGCGTTTGGCCATCTGTCCTGAGCTGGACCAGCTGGCGCCATCCAGCGGCCAGCCATCCGGAGTGATCCGGCCGAACAAAGGTTGGTCCAGTTGATTGAGCCAGCTGACCAGCGGCAGCGCGTTGGCGATCGGTTTGCCGTCGTACGCCAGTCGCGTCGACGACACCACGAATCGCATCGGGTCGTTGAACTTGTGCCCGGCATCGGTCAGCAGGTCGCGCGACTCGAACATCGTTCGCAACACTTTTCCGATGTCGCCGTCGCTGCGGCGAAAGGTGCGCGCCATTCGCGCCACCAGCGCTGGCGATGGATCGTCTGCAACAAAATATTCTGCAAGCTGGCGCGAGATGAACTGGGCACAGGCAGGTTGGTGCACGATGATGTCCACCGCCTGCTGGACTTCGTCGAAGCCGCTGCCCTTGATGGTTTGACCGAGAAAGACCTTGTCGCTGAAATCGTGCCGCTGCGGGTTGAATTCAAATAGACCGTTGCGCACGACCAGCGGCGCGAACTTCGGGTTGAAATTCTGTGGTTTGCCGTCGACAGGTTCGATGCCGACACCGGTGAGAATCAACGCCAGTTGCTGCACATCCTGCTGGGTGTAACCGGAATTCACGCCCAGCGTATGCAGCTCCATCAGCTCGCGCGCGTAGTTCTCGTTGACGTGGCCTTTCGCGTTCTGTGCATTGTCGAGAAACTCCAGCATTGCCGGACTTTCCAGCGTGGCCATCAGCAGATCCCTGAACTTGCCCAGTGCGTGCGGGCGAATGGTGTTCTGCACGTAGTCGGCCAATACCCAGCGGATGCGCCCTTTCGATGCGTAGACGCTGAAATGATTGAGCCAGAACCACGCCAGCTGTTCCTTCAACTGGTTGGGACCGTACACCGCCTGCAGCAATTCGACTTGCTGTGCCGCTTGGCCCATCTGGTTGCCAGTCGATTGCAGCGCCTTGTTCGCGGCATCCTTGTCTGGACCATCAGGCAGCGCCTTGATGCGCTGCTGCTCGGCCTGCAACGAGGCCAGCAGTTGCGTGGGTGGCGTGTTGATGCCATTGAGGCTGCCGATAAGCGTGGTTATCTCTGATGGCATTTGGCCATCCATGTGGTCAGCGAGTTTTGCGTCCAGCAGATGCTCGCGACCGAGGCTGCGATATTGAGTCACGCTTGCCGTGTCCAGGCCGAAGCCATCACGACGCAGCCATGCGATGTCGTCGGTGCTCAGGCTGGTGGTATCGCGCGCGGTGGCCTGCATCGCGAACAGAAGCAGAAGGAGCAGAAGCGGCTGGGAAGTCTTGCGCCAGCTGAGAGCTGTCGTCATGGAGGGGGCGGCAACAAACAAAGGGCGCATGCGAGAACTTCCATTGAGTGGAGGTGGCGATCCGTGAAGTGTCATGGCAAGACGCTTTTCACACCAGTTGCGGGTCCTCGGCATCGCGCAGCGGCGTAGGTTGGGGTGAGCGCAGCGAAGCCCAACGTTTCGGCACCAAAGCGTTGGGCTTCGCTTCGCTCACCCCAACCTACGTGTTGGTGGCTCGACGAGCGAAGATGTGAGTCAGGGGTGTCCCGATCATGCTGTTGCAGTTTCCTCAGACCAGCTGCAGATCGCGGGGATTCGCTCCCGGAAACACCGTCTGCAACTGGCTGTTGGACAGATTCCAGACGCGCTTGAGGGTGCCGCCGAGTACGTCGCGGTAATTGTTGAGCACGGGATAGTCGCGGTTCTGGAACAGGTTCTGCTGGTTAACGGCGACTTGTTCGCCGGCAATGCGACCGCCGTTGACCTTGCCACCGAGCACCCAGTGCACGGTGCCGTGGCCGTGATCGGTACCCTTGTTGCCGTTTTCGCGGAAGGTGCGGCCGAACTCGGAAACCACGACCACCACGGTGTTGTTCCACTCGTCGCCGAGTGCGTCGGCGTAGGCTGCCAGGCCGGCACCGAGATTTTTCAGATTGTTCGCAAGGCCACCGGTGACGCTGCCCTGATTCACGTGGGTATCCCAGCCGCCGATGTCGACAAAGCCGAGCCGGTATTGATCACGCATCAGAGTGGCGATGCGTTGCGTCTCGGTGGCGAAACCCGTCGCGCTGGGGGCGCCGCGGCTGGCGTGAACCATTTCATCGCGCAGGTCCTGCGATACGGTCACGGGCAATGCCAGGCCGTCAGCAGTGGCTGAGGCCAGCGACGTACCCTGGTACATCTGCGTGAGAATGGCCGATTGCCGGGCATCGAAATGCGACTTGGTATCGCCCTTGAGCGAGATGTTGGGAATGTCCTTGCCTGCGCCCTGAAAACTCAGCGGCAGCGATTGGGTGAACGCGATCGGTGGTACGCCGGGCAGGGTGCCGGATAGCCGCGCGAGAAAACCGGAACGGAAGTCGCCGCGTTGCGCCGTGGGTTCACCCGATTCGATGTTGTCCTGGGTCTCGAAGTGGCTGCGCGAGAGGTCGTCGGTACCGGCAAACGGAATGAACGCGATCTGCTTGCGCTGCCACAGCGGATAGATCGTGTCGCGCAGCACCGGATTGAGACCCCAGTTCGCATCCAGTGCGATCGCGCTATTGGGGTTGTTCGGATCCGGCTTGGCGATTGCCAACGTTGGTCGCGATTCGTAATAGAAGTCGCTGCCATGAGGCACCAGCAGGTTGTTGCAGTCGTAACCGCCGCGCAGGAATACGAACAGGAAACGCGGAGCGTTGGCCGGCGTGGCGAACAATTTTCCGGAGAACGACAGCGCCGGCAGGGCAGCAGCGGCGCTGCCAGCGGCAAACAGGAATTCGCGACGGTTCATGGGATACCTCGGTGATGGTCAGCAAGCTCGCCCAAGTGGGCAGGGGGCATCAGCGGTAATTGAAGTCGGGCGAGGACAGCAGAAACGTATTCCACTCTGTTGGCGACTTGGCCTGGTCCAGTGCATTGCTGGTGGCGACGGACAGCCCTTGCGCGATCGCGTCGCGATACAGCGCCGAGTCGCGCAACGGGGGAGCATCCTTCGGCAGACCGGCGAAAGCGCCTTGCGTCGTGGTATCGCTATTGTCGACGAACAGCCGGTTGCGTCCGCTGCCGATCACGCCGGCGAAGTCGAAACGTTTGCTCATCTGGCCCGAGCCAGTCCAGCTGCCCGAATCCAGCGGCCAGCCGTCGGGGGTGATTCGCCCGTACAGCGGCTCGCCCATCTGTCGCAGCCAGTTGACCAGTGGCTCCGCGTTCGGAATCGGCTGACCGTCGTAGGTAAGCCGCATCGAAGAGACCAGGAAACGCATCGGATCCTTGAACTTGTGTCCGCCGATGGCGGCAGCGTCATTCGACAGGAGCATCGTGCGCAGTACCGCGGCGATATCACCGTCGGTGCGCTGGAATGTATCCGCCATCGCATCGACCAGCGCCGCTGGCGGCTGGTCGGCGATGAAATACGTGGCGAGCTTCTGCGAGATGAAGTGCGCGCAGGCAGGCTGGCGCACGATCAGATCCACCGCCTGGGCGATCTCGTCGTAGCCGCTACCCTTGATGGTATGGCCGAGGAAGCTCTTGTCGCCGAAATCGTGCTGATTCGGGTTGAACACGAACAGGCCATCGTGCACCAGGCCGGGACGCGCACGGGCGAACAGGTTCTGGCGCGCGGCGAGCTTCGGCGGCAGCACGGTGGCGCCGGTGAGGATGCGCATCAACTGCTGCACGTCCTGCTGGGTGTAGCCAGAGTTGACGCCCAGCGTGTGCAGTTCCATCAGCTCACGCGCGTAGTTCTCGTTGGTCTTGTCCTTGACGTTATGCGCGTTGTCGAGAAACACCAGCATGGCCGGACTCTGCAGCGTGGCCATCACCAGGTCCTTGAACTTGCCCAGCGCATGCGGGCGTATCACGTTCTCCTCGTAGTCGGTGGTGAACAGACGTACCGGCCCCTTGTCCGCATACACACTGAAGTGGTTGAGCCAGAACCACACCAGCTGCTCTTTCAGCTGATCGCCGCCGTAGATGGCGTGCAGCATCTCGACCTGTGCGGATTGCTGGTAGATGTCGCGGCGGTACAGCTGGAAGGCTGTCTTCGCGGCGTCCTTGGCTGGGCCGTCCTGGACCTGCTTGTACTGCTCCGCGCGGTCCTGGTATTCGGCCAGCTGCTGCGCCAGCGGCGTGTTGATGACGGCCAGGCTTCGGATCTGCGTGGCGATCTGTGGCGGCAGGCTGTCATCGTCGCCGGCAAGCTGCTCGTCGAGGAAGCGCGTGCGGCCCAGTTCGCGGTAGCGCGCCAGGGTGGCGCTGTCCAGACCAAAGCTGTCGCGGCGCAGCCAGGCAATGTCACCCAGCCTCAGGCCGTCCACCTTGGCCGTGACGGTGAGGGTCGGCAGCCTTCCCGGCGGGTTCCCGTCGGCGGCCCAAACCATTGCGGGAGCGAGCGTCAGCAACAGGCCGAGAACCAGCGTGCGGCAGCGAAACGGGGTGTCGACAGGCATGCGTCCATACTCCTGATGTTGGATGTTGCGTAGTGTTAACGCACAGATTGCCGGATTGGCTGACTGCCGCAACGTGATCAGTAGCGCATATTCGGGGGCGATTCAGCTGGATCGCCCTTGTACGCGCCGACGGTTACCATGCGACACCCGCCGGAGCCTGTTATGCCAAAGACCTACGATCGCGACTATTTCGACAAGTGGTATCGCGACCCGCAGCATGCGGTGGGCTCGCCGGCCGAGTTGCGGCGCAAGGTGGCAATGGTGGTGGCACAGGCGGAGTACTACCTGGCGCGGCCGATCCGCAATGTGCTCGATGTCGGCTGTGGCGAGGCGACCTGGCGCGCGCCGCTACGGGCGCTGCGGCCGGACATCGCGTATCGCGGGCTGGATGCGAGCGAGTATGTCGTCGCGCGCTACGGCCGCAGCCGCAATATCGGTCTGGCGCGCTTTGGTCAGCTCGAGCAATTGCGCTTCGATACGCGGTTCGATCTGATCGTCTGCACTGACGTGCTGCATTACCTGCGGCCGTCCGAGATCCGCGCCGGCCTGCAGGGTATTGGCGAGATGCTTGAGGGTGTGGCGTTTCTTGAGGTGTTCACCAGCCGCGACGACGTGGCCGGTGACCATCACGGTTTCATATCGCGCGCGCCGGCCTGGTATCTGCGCGAATTCGGCGAGGTCGGACTGTTGCCATGTGGCTCGCACTGTTATCTCGGGCCACGGCTGGAGAGACATATCGCGGCGCTGGAGCGGGCGCAGCTGCCGGTGTGAGGCTAGCCAAGAGCGTCGATCAGACGCCTGGTTTGGTAGGTTGGGGTGAGCGCAGCGAACCCCAACACTGCCGGGCCAAAGCGTTGGGATTCGTCGGCGCTCATCCCAACCTACGTGCTGAGGCTCATTCCCAACCAACGTGCTGGGCCGGGCAAACGTATTCCCCCAGCGTTGGTTTTCGATGCTCGATAGGCGGCTTACCGAAGAAACCGTTCGGGCTGAGCGTAGTGCCGAAGGCGCGAAGTCGAAGCCTCGCGGCGGCCCCCTTCGACTTCGCCGCTATGCGGCTACGCTCAGGGCGAACGGTGGGGGCGAGGGCAGCCACAGCCACAGCCACAGCGGATTCCTCCGGCTGGTGCGTAGATTGGGGTGAGCGTAGCGAACCCCAACATTGCCGCCCCAAGGTGTTGGGATTTGCGGGCGCTCATCCCAACCTACCAGTATGCGTTTAGCTGCCGACGGTCTTGTCTTTGTAGCGGCACAGGTCGCGGATCACGCATTGCGGGCAATCCGGTTTGCGCGCCTTGCACACGTAACGGCCGTGCAGAATCAGCCAGTGGTGGGCGTTCTGTTTGAATTCGGCCGGTATCACCTTTTCCAGCTTGTCCTCGACCGCGCGCACGTCCTTGCCAGGTGCCAGCCCGGTACGGTTGGAGACACGAAAGATGTGCGTATCGACTGCGATGGTTGGTTCGCCGAACGCGGTGTTGAGCATCACGTTGGCGGTCTTGCGACCAACGCCGGGCAGCGCTTCCAGCGCTTCGCGGGTGCGTGGAACTTCACTGGCATGTTGATCGATCAGCAAGCGGCACAGCGCGATCACGTTCTTCGCCTTGGCGTTGAACAAGCCAATCGTGCTGATGTAACGCTTGAGGCCTTCCTCACCGAGATCGAGGATCGCCTGTGGTGTATTGGCTACCGGGTAGAGCTTCCTGGTGGCCTTGTTCACGCCGACATCGGTAGCCTGCGCCGACAGCACGACAGCGATCAGGAGCTCAAACGGCGTGGTGTAGTTGAGTTCGGTGGTCGGATGCGGATCGATCTCGCGCAAGCGGGTGAACAGTTCGATTACGTCGGCGCGCTTCACGGCTTCGGCTCCTGCTGCTTTGCCTTGGCACGGGCCAGTGGTTCCAGTACCGGATTGCGTTGGCTGACGGTGCTATCGACGGAAACTTTGCGTGCGGCCAGCTCCGCATCGCGCTGCATGCGCAAACGATCCAGTCGCGCTTCGCGCTGTTGGAAATGCGCCCGTGCGGCGTCGGCATGCGTCGCGTCGATCTGCTTCAGCGGCATCGGCAACAGCACGATGCAGTCGACCGGGCAGGCCGGCACACAAAGTTCGCAGCCGGTGCAGTCGTCGGCAATCACGGTGTGCATCAGCTTGGATGCGCCGACGATTGCATCGACCGGGCACACCTGGATGCATTTGGTGCAGCCGATGCAGTCCGCCTCGACGATGCGCGCCAGTGTCCGGGGCTTCTCGATGCCGTGTTGCGGATCCAGCGGCAGCACCGGCTGTTGCAGCAGCGCAGCGAGCTTTTCGATACCCGCTGCGCCACCCGGCGGACACTGGTTGATCGGTGCCTCACCGCGCGCGATTGCCTCCGCGTAGGGTCGACAGCCGTGGTAGCCGCATTGCTCGCATTGCGTCTGCGGCAGCAGGGCATCGATGCGATCGACCAGCGTCATGGCGATCTCAGCGGACGGTGGCGCCCGGCTTGGCGCCCTGGTCGGCATCGAGCAGGAACAGGTCGCTGCCGCCATCGCCGGCGGACAGGATCATGCCTTCGGACAGGCCGAAGCGCATCTTGCGCGGCGCGAGGTTGGCGATGAACACCACGTTGCGGCCGACCAGCTTTTCCGGTTCGCCGTAGGCAGCGCGGATGCCGGAAAAAATCTGCCGAGTACCCAATGGGCCGGCATCCAGCTCAAAGCGCAGCAGCTTGTCTGAGCCGTCCACGAATTCGCAGGCCCGCACTTTGCCGATGCGCAGGTCGAGTTTCGCGAAATCGTCGATGCCGATGACGGCGGCGCCATCGATGACCGTTTCTGGAGTCGTGCTTGTTCCGCTCATGGCTTTGCTGGATTCCTTGGATTTCTTGGCGGGCGCCGGCTTGGCTTCTTCCGTGGAACCGCCGAGCGATTCCCTGGATGCCTCGACCATCGCATCGATGTGCTTGGGGTCGATGCGCGCGAGCAGCGGCTCGAATACGTTGACGGTGTGACCGTGCAATTCACGCCGCGCGTCCTTGAAATCGGTGATCGGCGCGGCAAGGAATTGTTCAGCGGCAGCCACTGTGGCTGGCAAGATCGGCTTGAGCACACCGGCGAGCAGGCGGAACGCGTTCAGCGCCAATGTGCAGACCTGCTGCAGCTCCTCGCGGCGGCTGTCGTCCTTGGCCATCAGCCATGGTGCCTTGGTCGCGATGTAGCCGTTGACCAGATCAGCGATGGTGACGAAGCGGCGCGTCACCTCGGCAAATTCGCCGGTTTCGTAGAGCTCGTCGATGCCGTCGTAGTACGACAGCAGGGTTTGCCACAACACGGATTCCTCGGCGTCGAAGTGATCAGCCAGTTTGCCGTCAAAGAATTTCTGCACGAAGCCGGCGGTACGACTGGCGATGTTCACCCACTTGCCGATCAGGTGCGAATTGACGCGCTCCTCGAACGCCTTCAAGTCCAGATCCACGTCGACCGGCGCGTCACTCAGCATGGTGGCGAAGTAGTAGCGCAGGAATTCCGGATGGATGCCTGCATCAAGATACGTGCGCGCCTGGATGAAGGTGCCGCGCGACTTGGACATCTTCGCGCCGTTCACGGTGAGGTAGCCGTTGACATGCAGCGCAGTCGGCGTGCGGAACTGCGCGCCATGCAGCATCGCCGGCCAGAACAGGCCGTGGAAGTTGATGATGTCCTTGCCGATGAAGTGATGCATTTCGGCAGTGCTGTCGGGACCGAGGAAATCGTCGAACTTCAGCCCGGTCCGATCGCACAACGCCTTGAAGCTGGCGAGGTAGCCGACCGGCGCGTCCAGCCACACGTAGAAGAATTTGCCCGGCGCGTCGGGGATCGGGAAGCCGAAGTAGGGTGCATCGCGCGAGATGTCCCAATCCTTCAGGCCGCCGTCCAGCCATTCCCTCAGCTTCGCGGCAACGCCGCTGTTCGCGACCGGCTTGCCGTGAGTGAACTTGCCGGCGAACCAGTCGCGCAGCAGTCCCTCGAATTTACTCAGCTCGAAGAAGTAATGCTCCGAATCGCGCAGCACTGGCGTGGCACCGGACATCACCGAGTACGGGTTGATCAGGTCGGTAGGCGCATAGGTGGCACCGCAGTGCTCACAGTTGTCGCCGTACTGATCCGGCGTGCCGCAGTTCGGGCACACACCCTTGATGTAGCGGTCCGGCAGGAACATTTCCTTTTCAGGATCGAACAGTTGCTGGATGCTGCGGCTTGCAATGAACCCGCCGTCGCGCAGGCGCGTGTAGATCAGCGAGGCCAGCTCGCGGTTCTCTTGCGAATGCGTGGTGTGGTAGTGATCGAAGCTGAAATGAAAATCCGCGAAATCCGCTTCATGCCCGGCACGGATGCCCGCGATAAACGCCTCCGGTGACATCCCGGCCTTTTCCGCTGCCAGCATGATCGGCGTGCCATGGGCATCGTCGGCCGCGACGAAATGCACTTCGTTGCCCATCATCCGCTGCGCGCGCACCCAGATGTCAGTCTGGATGTAACCCAGCATATGACCCAGATGGAGTGGGCCGTTGGCATAGGGCAATGCGTGAGTGACGAGGAGGCGACGGCTCATGGCGGCTGCGTTGGCTGAATAGCCTCGCATTATGGCATGCGTCAACGCCAGGCTTGGCGGGCACGGCCGTCCCGATGCGGGGGGCGGCAACCAAACCAGGAGCAGCTACAACTGAATCACCCCGCAACCGCGCGCGCTTATGAAGTGCAGAAATGACTAAGCAAAGGAAAAATCGCGCTAGTCCTGACGCTCCCAGATCTGGCTCTGGCCCATCAGGGCGATGCCGACATAGCCGTGTACGTCGAGTTTCTGGCCATTGTCGATGAGCGACAGCCTGACTTTGTAGGTCTTGCCATCAGCTGGATTGAGGATCTTTCCACCATCCCACACGTTGCCGTCCTTTTTGACTCCCCACATGTTGACCATGCCGACGATCGGCTTGTTTTTAAAGGCGCCGTCGCATTGCGTGCACAGCGGGGGAGTGCCGTCCCGGGCAATGCCCTTGGGCGACCGATTCAACACTTCCTTGATCGTTCCCTTCAGCTCGCCGTTGGTCTCGGCGATCTCGATGATCGACCGGGTCTTGCCGGTGCCATCGATCTGCTTCCATGTACCGACAGGTGTGTCGTTGGCAGCCATCGCTGCGCCGGCCGCCATCAGCAAGCAGCTGGCTAATGTGAGACGGAAAGCATGATTCATGATGTTCGTCCTGAACGAGGAGGTATGGAGGCTTTGCTGGCGCCCGCCACGGACGCCTAGCTGCATTGTGCAGCGGGGCGCGTGAGAGACGCGTCACATCGATGGCACCTGGAAAAAAGCACGCCGACGGCGTGCTTTTTTTGCTGCGCGAGATGCGGTAATGATTACGGCTGACGCTCCCACGTCTGGCTGCGACCGAGCAGGGCGAAGCCGATATAGCCGTGCACGTCGAGCTTCTGGCCAGCGTCGGACAGTGTGAGCTTCACCTTGTAGATCTTGCCGGTCTTCGGGTCGAGGATCTTGCCGCCGTCCCACTGATCACCGTCCTTGCTGACGCCCCACATGATGGTCATGCCGACGATCGGCTGGTCTTTGTTGGTCCCATTGCATTGCGTGCACTTGGGCGGACTACCGTCGCGGGCGATGTCGTCCGGGGACTCGTTCATCACCTGCAGCACCTTGCCCTGCAGTTTGCCGTCGGCGTCGGTGATCTGGATGATCGACGTTGGTTTGCCAGTCGCATCATCCACTTGCTTCCACGTACCCGCCGGCGTGTCGTTGGCGGCGAATGCGCTGCCGGCGCCCAGCAGCAGGCCGGCGGCGATGGCGAGTCGAAACAGTTGCTTCATCAGTGTCCTCCCATACGAAAGCGTACGGGGTGAGCCTGCCGGTGGCTGCCGGGGTCGTCAAGCTGCATTGCGCAACGCAGACCGGGGCGTACCTCAGCCGAAGGTGGTGCCGCCCGGGCTGGCATAATAGGTTGCCCCCGCTAACTACCCGAGCCGATATGACACTGGCGAACGAAGCCCTGGTCCGCCGCCTTCTTGGCGACCTGATCGATACCCATACCGGCGCGCCGCTGGCCGATGCCATACGTGCAGTCGGCGTGGACGGGCCGCGGGTATCGGTGGACCTCCAGCTGGGCTACCCGGCGACGGGCGTGTTCGATAGCCTGAGCCAGCGCGTGCGCCAGGCGCTGGAAGCCGATCCGGCGATCGAGGCAGCGGCCGTTTCGATCACCAGCCGCATCCATGTACACAAAGTGCAGGGCACGCTGGCGCCGTTGCCGAACGTGAAAAACATCATCGTGGTGGCGTCCGGCAAGGGCGGTGTGGGCAAGTCCACGGTGTCGGCGAACCTGGCGCTGGCATTGCAGGCCGAAGGGGCGAAGGTCGGCGTGCTGGATGCCGACATCTACGGCCCGAGCCAGCCGCGCATGCTGGGCGCCAGCGGCAAGCCGCAGTCGCCGGACGGCAAGAGCATCATCCCGATGCAGGCGCATGGATTGTCGGTGATGTCGATCGGATTCTTGGTGGAAGAAGACACCCCGATGATCTGGCGCGGCCCGATGGTCACCCAGGCGATGATGCAGCTGCTTAACGATACGCGGTGGGAGCAGCTCGATTACCTGATCGTGGATCTGCCGCCGGGTACCGGCGATATCCAGCTCACGCTGTCGCAGAAAGTGCCGGTGGCCGGCGCGGTGATCGTCACCACGCCGCAGGACATCGCGCTGCTGGATGCGCGCAAGGCGCTGAAGATGTTCGAAAAGGTCGAGGTGCCGGTGCTCGGGGTCGTGGAGAACATGGCCACCCATATCTGCTCGAACTGCGGTCATGAAGAGCACATCTTCGGCGAAGGTGGCGGCGCACGGATGGCCGATCAGTACCATGTGCCGTATCTGGGCTCGTTGCCGCTGGATATCCGCATCCGCGAGCAGGCCGATGGCGGTAACCCCACGGTGGCGGCGATGCCGGATTCCGACCTCACCGCACGGTATCGCGAGATTGCCCGCAATGCCGCGGGGCGCCTTTCGCGCCAGCCGCGCAACAAGTCGCTGGGGTTGGGCAAGATCGTGGTGCAGGGCTCACCTTGAGTGCCCGTAGTTCAGTCCGGATCGCTTGATTGAGCCATCGATGGCCGGTCGGCAGCCTGGAATTTCCGGGCGAGGGTGGGCATGTTGGGGTTCGCTGCGCTCACCCCAACCTACGCAGGCCGAAGAGGATCTGGCTGTGGCTTCACCCAACTTCCTCCATCCCACCCACCGTTCGCCCTGAGCGTAGCCGCGCAGCGGCGAAGTCGAAGGGGGGCTGGCGCGAGGCTTCGACTTCGCGCCTGCGGCGCTACGCTCAGCCC
>Ga0302227_10000146_pt1 | contig 76330 bp, 57 predicted proteins | sample II_Palsa_N1_1_FD_193525 | JGI IMG/M metagenome (GOLD analysis project Ga0302227, IMG submission 193525) | Peat permafrost microbial communities from Stordalen Mire near Abisko, Sweden - II_Palsa_N1_1 | ecosystem: Environmental > Terrestrial > Soil > Palsa > Peat permafrost | place: Sweden... | reverse complement strand
AGTTGTTACAGGCAGCGAGGAAGGGTGAGAGTCCTGCACTATTTGGGATATTGGGATCTGTTCGCTGATCCGCCAGGAGCAAAGATACTATGTCATGAAACCCTTTTCGGCAGACAAAAAGGAAAGAGGTGCACATTTCGTCATCAAGCTTGTTCACTTCTATCCCAGGTGCTGTCAGGATCAAAGTAACCAGCTCTTGGTTGTTACTGCAACAGGCAGAATAGAGGGGTGTAGCATCGTACACCCCAGTGTGATTCACGTCCACTCTCTTGTCAGCCAAGAGTAAAGTCACGATGTTAATATGGCGACTCTCGCAGGCTGCAACCAGAGGTGGACTACCAAGATTAACGTCTATCCTGTCATCCTCCAGGAGATGGGATACTATGTGGGAATCACCGGATCGACAGGCATAATAAAGGGCTGTGGCACCATCCTCTTGGTAATTGACGTCGAAATTCTTTATAAGAGCGACAGCCGTTGTCTTGGCCGCATCCCAAATCCCTTTTTTCATTGCTTTTTTTTCAGCAAGAGTTTTTTTGGGAGGTGAAGAAGAAGGAAAGAAGGAAGGAAAAGAGTGAATAACAAACAAAATTTTTTCTTGGGTGTGTGCGTTTATTCTTTTTTTTCAAGCTTGGACACAAAGAAGTCTGCGGGCCATGGGACCTGCTTGGGTGGTAATGCAGAGTCGGTGAGCGGCAGGAATCTCCTTGTAGGCAATCAGGCGTTTCTTGGTCAATTCAGCATGAGTGGGCCAAGGCTTGTTGTTGTCATTGTCATTGCCGTGGTTCATGGGGACGTACATGTGGCCCTCTGCCTCACAACAGAGACGAAAGAACTCCTCTTCACGAAAGGCAACGTCGGCCAGGCGGAAGTTGTAGTGAATGTGATTGTGGTGGTGATGATGATCGCGGGCAAACATCATCTCGATCCCCTCCAGCATGAGTCTGGCCACAGAATGGTGAACCATGGTCTCGTCCAGATAAATGTCTGGCCTGTGCAGCAAGATGTACAGATCCATGAAGAGGCTGCAGAGTTCACGGGCAGGCCGGGTGATCTCACATTCACGCTCCTGAGTCTGATCCTCCAGAAAGAGGTACAACCAGACTTGAAGTACATGGAAATTAGCACACTGCTTCAAGGTCTTGGCCGCCACAGAAACGACAGAAGCAGCAGAATGAGGAGTGAGCTCTGTCAAAATGGCCTGCTCGATGATTTCCAGCAAGATGGAGGGCACCTGAGTGATGGAAGAAGGGAGGTCGGTGGTCAGAGTGCTAAAAGACATTGTTTTTTTTCTGAAAGAACAAGAAAGAAAGAAAGAGATGACTGTTGTTTGTTGTGATGATGAGAAGAAAACAAAAAAAACTCAAAATACAGAAAGTTTTTTGGTGACTATCGTTGGGCTCAGTGACTGGTTGGGTACCAGGTTTGACTCTACCACCTTAAAGGTTTGCAGAATGAATGAGATCCTCATATGATCAGAGAAAGATGTAAGGTGGGTTGGGCCCATCCTGGTATCAAACCTATTTCCACTTCTACTTTTTTCTTTTTCTTTTTCTTGAATCATTTTACCTCCTTCTTTTGCATTTTTTTAAAAAACGAATCGCACCCTAAACTCTCTCTCTCTTCCCTGAAATGTCTGACAACAGTGACAACAACAGCAGCCACATGTCCATTGGATCTGTCTCGGAGAAGGATGGGATGGGAACGAAGGTGAAGAAGGAGAAGGAGAAGGAGAAGGAAAAGGAAGCAAGTGAGAACAACAGCAAGAAGAGGACAATAGACGAGGTGTGGGAAGAAACCCGTCAGAATGAGCGCAAGAGGAGACTGGCTGCCATGGCCTCCAGGGAAGGACGGGATGGTGTAGAAAGACGGAACAAAAAGGATCATGAATGGCTTGAACGTGATGATGAGACGACCCTGCTCAAGGAAAAGATGGGAAAGATGCGTCAGGACATGATTGAGTTTTGCAACAAGCTTACTTCCATCCAGTCGTCCTTCCACCAACCACCTCCACCATCGCTGTCCTCGTCTTCATCTTCATCTTCATCCCCCCAACAGCCCGTGACGATCATGTCATTCCTGAAGTTGGCCCACCAACTAGATGACCGACGCAAGACAAAAGAGCGAGCCTATGTATTCTACCCAAATGGCAAGCTGACCAACCAAAAGGGTGGGGACCTCCTCTGGGATCGAACTGAGTTTGTCACCACTCCCAGTATCACCTTGGCACCCATCGTCTCGTTCGCCACCCCCGATGACCCACACAAGTCCTTCGTTTATGTTACTGAAGAGGAGGGTGAAATGTTGCACAACCAACTCAGGACTCTTTACGGTATTCCCGAGACCCTGAAATACTCTGACTGTCAGAGGATGTTGGGTTATTCAATGGAGGAGATCTACCTCCAGTCCTTACTGCCAGAAAACGCAGGCAAGCTCACCGACCAGATTCACATCCCCAAAGAAACCCTCGACAAGTACGTCTCCGACCATCGCAAGAGGATGGGCAAAAAAGCGACCATGGAAACCTCGGCATTGGAGCCTGAACCTGAAGAAGAAGCCGAACCTGAACATGAACATGAACCAGAAACGGAAGACCATGCAAAAACAATAAATAAATGAGAAACCAGGAGATGAATTTTGTTTTTTTTGTTCTGTTTTTTTGTTCTGTTTCTCCTTCCATCTTTTTTTTGTTGTTGCCATGTCTTTCATAGATGAAGACTGGTATGGAGCTCTTGCCATTGGGCCGTTTTTCGCCTTGTTTGTGTTTTTGAGCATCAGTTCATTGTACACGTGGTTGTCATCATTATCATCAGAGAACAGCAATGTGGGTACTGCCTCTACAACAACCACTACGGCTACTTCATCATCATCATCATCATCATCATCATCACTTGCTGCGAACGGAGTAGAGACGACCAGAGAAAGGCTTTTTGATGTTTATATATCAAAACCTTCGATCTATACTGCATGCGACTCCAAGTTCATCCCCTTGGCCGTCCAGTTTAATGCCTTCCTCTTTGACCAGCTTCAATACAAAGAGTTGCCCACGAGTGATAGTGATGATCAGTCCAAACCCCTCTGTGGTGCACTGTGGCTCGAGTTTTTCAAGGGGACTTCAAGAGACGTACCCTTGGTCGCCATCATGGTGCCCACTGGCACGTTCTTTATGAATTATGACAAAACGTGCACCAATTTCTTCGCCCACCTTACAGTTCGCAGGATTCGTCTCACCAACCCACAAGATCAACACACTATGACTTGCATCTTCATGGCCAAGCTCACTTGACAATAAAAAAAGAGAGAAAAAAGAATCTCAATGTGGTTGTGTCTGTTTTTTTTGTTTCGAGTATGTGTGCACATTCACATTTTTTTATTTCACTTCTTCATGGTTGTTGTTGTCGTCGTCGAGGCTGCAGACGCTGAAGTCAACAATCGCTTGAATTCTGGTTCAGTGTCCTTGGTGAGAATGGTGTCCTTGTTCAGGTCGTTCACACAGTTACAGAGTTTCATCTGAAGTTCCATGGGTAACTTTTGAATCATGGTCAAGAAGCGCACCCTATCCTCTATGGCGGTATCGGTGGCATTGGTGTCGATGATCACAACAGGGACTGGTACTGTTGCTGCTGTTGTTGATGTTGACTGCTCTCTTGTGATCAAAGAGAGGTAGCCATCACAAAGAAGAACGACGAGGACGAACGTAGTGGCAGCTCTTGCTGACGAGATGCCCAACTCACGACGAAGCTGGATGGAGAAACCTTTGGGATCTATATTATAGTGGACGAGGAGATGTTCCAATTCAGGATGGTCTGGATAATAAGTAAGACCCGCGGGTTGGATATAATCAGTGATGCTGCTTGAAGATTTAACAATTTGATGGGCACAGGTGAAGAGAAGTCGGACAGCGGGGATGTCGCAGGTGCGGGCGGCATAATGCAGAGCTGTAAAGGCCCTAGTATCCTTTCTGTTGACATCCATGCGAGGATCCCGAACGAGGAGCGCGATGATGTCCTCATATCCATAGTAGCAGGCAACATGCAATAAGGTGCGACCTTTGTGACCATCCACCATGCCAACGTTACCTGTACAAAGTGCCGAGACAGGAAATCTGCCATCTTGCAACAAAAGCTGAAAGATCTCTGTGTTACGCATCAACAAGGCTTGGAACAGCGGACAGCCAGAGCTATTGTAGTTTGCTGGGAGGATTTGACTTTTGGTCTTGTTTTTGGAGGATTTCCAATGAGGGAGTCTCATCCTGGGATGAGCCAGCAAACACTTGACGAGCTGCAGATCGCCACGGTGACAGGCTTCAAACAGTGGGTGACTGGAATAATCATAATAAACCATAGGTTTGCCCATCGCGGGGATGTAGCCAAGGGGACATTCAGGCACCCCAAGGTTCCTGTCGATCATCAGTTCATTGACTCTGACTTTATCGCACGCCAGCATTGCCTGAACGACCTCTTCATGACCCCTTCTGCAGGCCACCTGAAAGGGGCTAGTGCCGCTGCAATTGCGATAGTTGACATCCACGAGTTTGTGCTCCATGAGATATTGGACTATGTTGAGATGACCACTCTGGCAGGCATGATAAAAGGGTGTACTGCCGTCAACATCTGTGGTGTGAACACGACAGTCCAAGTCCAAGTTCAGTACCTTGACGATAGGAAGGTGACCACGGGCGCATGCAATCATAAAGGCGGTCATCCCGTCGTAATCCGCCGTGTCCACACGCACATGGAATTCGGGGGCGAGAAGCTGAACCACCTGAAGGTTACCACTCATGCAAGCCGCATGGAAGGGCGTGACTCCAAACTTGTCTCGGACGTCATCTATATTCAGTGGGTGATCATGACAGGATTTTACCAAATACTTGACAATCTCCAGGCGACCTTGCATGCAGGCGACATGAAAAGGTGTTCGCCTAAAAGCATTCTTGGCATTCATATCAGAGATTTTGTTCTCCAAGAGAAATTTCACAATCGGGAGGTGATCATGCTCACAGGCAAGGTGCAATGCGGTCTCGAACTTGTGGTTGGTGACCTTTGTGTTAAAAGGACACAGGGGGTTTATTGTGACCAGAGTGAGGACCACCTGTAAATGACCCTTCTCGCAGGCTACATGCAATAAGCTGTCCCCCGAGTCATATTTCAACTCATGGAGAGGTTCGGGTTCAAGATTCATATGGGGAACATGGGTGCGTGAATTTTGGGCAACCTCGGCCTCCTGCAACCTTTGCATCTCTTCCACATGATCTTGGTAGATGCTTTGAATGGTGGCGCTGTCATCGTTGAGCACGGCCTCATGCAATTGAGTTTTGTATTTGTTCAGATAGAAGGTGCTCCCCTGGTGTTTGCCGCTGAGGATGACAGGGTGACTATTCTCGATATCGCCAGCCGTCCAAAGGGTAGTCGTAGTAGGGTTGGGTTCGGACATGCAAAGAGAGAGACAGAGGAAGAAGAATGAAAAAAAATAAGAAAAAAAAAGAAAAAAAAGGAGGAGTTTTTTTCCGCTTCCCCTTCTCCACAACCGCTCCTTCCTCCTTCCTTCCTTCCTCCAGCTCGTTTGCACCTTTACTCCCCCCAAAAAAACATGACCACAAGACAAATCATGTCTCACATCGCAAACGGTGAGGTGCCCGAGTTTGTGAGACTTCTGGAGAACTATGAATCAAACCCTGTAGTTGATAATAATAATCCAGTAATAACCACAAGGCTAGAGGTCGGTCTGGGCTGGACCTTACTTCACGAGGCCGTCTATCACGAGCAGCCAGAAATTGTCAAGATCTTACTTGCTCATCCCAAAATCAATGTGAACGCCCAGGCTCATGAGGGTATCACCCCATTGTGTATTGCCTGCCGTCGTGGTAATGCCACCGTCGTGGACCTCTTGATTTCTGATCCCAGAACGGACGCCACCATCACTTATTACAGTGATGTCTTCCCACTCTGGATGCCCAATCGCTTTTCTAAAACTCACGTCCAGTTGCTCATTGCCAGTGGGAAATCATTAGGTGATCTGAGAAATATGGCTGGGATCCGTGACCTCTATAGCAATACGTTGTGGGTAGCCATGAACAGCAACACCTCTCAGGCTCCTGAGGTGGTTCAACTCATCAATGATTTTTACAAGGATCAGGCGAAAACCCGTCACGCGGTTCGGATGGAAATGGGGAGGAGCAGTGCTCTATCGGCCCACTTGTTCGCTCTGATTGTTTTGGTGTGTGACGGATTGCTCGAGGTGATTATGGTGGCCAACCCAAAACTGATGACAGAAAGTTGTTCTGTCCAAGGGCAGGCCCGTCGCTTCTTTCGCATCCTATGCGAGTTGCCCATGGAATTGCAAATGGTGGTCTGCCTTCGTGCCTTTCAATCCCCTCGAAATGTGGTGCTCACCAAGGATTCTGAACCTGCCTTCAGGTCTCATGCCCTCCATTACAAAGAGTTGGAGGAAAAAGAGGATCATCATCCTCAACATCGTGTCCAACATCAAACGATCTGTTGCTGCAGTTGATGAAAAAAAGAAAGAAAGAAAGAAAGAAAGAAAGAAAAAAAGACAAGAAAGGGTCTTTGCATTTTTATTTTTATTTTTATTTTTATTTCATTGTTTTCTCTCACTTTCTTTTTTTTCACTCACTTTCTTTTTTTTCACTCACTTCTTCAAAGAAGACGGCAACAACTTCATCTTCTCGAGAATCTTGCTCACAGTCTCCCTGGTGGCGGCATTCTGACAAAGATCGATGGCAGTGAAGAAATAATCCATCTTCTCGTCCACTTTGGTCAATTTGGTCACCTTGATCTGCGAGTCGCTCAGTCGAATGCCCTGATCACACAACTCGTTGAGGAGATCGAATTGCTCGGTGCGGACGTAGTGTTGTAAGGCAGTACACTTCATCCTGGTCTGCACCGTGCGATTCTCTCCAATGTTGAAAGTAACCCCCACATAGTCTCCCATGCTCTGACTGTCCAGCAGACCCAACAGACCCACCTTGGTGGTGAAAGAGACCCTGTTGTGAATGTAGATCAGATTCTTGCGATCCACGTCGTCCAGTCCTTCCTCCAGACACCTGATGGACGAGAGAACCTCACCCAATTGTCGAATGTACGAATTGGCGTGCATTTCAGAGGTGGCGAGGAATTCCAGGATGATTTGACTCAAAGGCTGGAAACGGTCCGGGTCATAGTAACCGAATTGGGCCATGGCATATTGCTTGGGCCAGAACTGTTTGAACCCGGGGTACAGTACCTGCCAGTCACGATAAGGGACAAAGTAGCCGGACTCCAAGGGAGCATGAGTGACAATGAAATGTTTGATTTCATCAATGGGACCAGTTTTGAGCAGTTTCAGACTGTCACGAAACCCTCGCTTAACGATGTCGTCCGTCGTTTCTTGATACTCATTCTCCTCGCTGTCCCACTTGCGACGACGTTCCAACTCGTCAGTCTTCCTCTGGTTGCGCTGAGCAGCACTCTCCAGTTCCTTGCGGAGATTCTCGCGGTATGTCTTCCACTCGTCCAGGGTGGCATCATGGGTTTCCTTTTCTTTTCCTTTTATTCCTCTCGTGTCATCCTTGTCCTTGTCAACTGACTCGTCGTTCACATTATCATCATCACCACTGACGCTGACGCTGCCACAACCATCACCACCTTCCTTGAAACGCTTCGAGAGATGGTCAGTCTCCATTTCCTTGTCTTCGTCCTTCTTCTCGGCATCTGCCCTCAAGCCGTCCATGTACAACTTGTTTTCAAGTGCGAGCGTCTTTCTGTAATTTATTTCTTTGATTACCCAAAGTAAGTCACCCATCTCTCTCTGTGAAAAAAAAAGGAACAAAGAAAGAAGGAAAGAAGACAATGAATGATTGGAGACAAAAAAAATTGGAAAAAAAACTCCAAGAAGATGGACCCTTCGTCTATGAATGTCGCTCAAATGAATTTTTTTTGGATACCAGGTTGAACCTTCGCCACCTTGAATATCCCTCTGACTATAGGAAGTGCTCATTTACATTTAAAACATCTCAAGGTGGCCAGAATCCAACCTGGTATCCAAATCACTTCTCCATTCCATTTTTGTCTCCATCCTCCTTCTTTCTGGTTTTTTTCAACGACAACAACAGCAGCAGCAGCATCAGCATCAGCACCACCACCACTTTTTTTTGAAGAAAAATGTCCAAGCGCCCTGCATCTTACAACAACGACGAGAAGGACGAGAAGGACGAGACGAAAGGGCGTCCATGGAAGCTCGCCAAACGCGGTGACCCAAACATTGATTATGACAACGACGAAGGAGAACTCAGTGAAGAACTCAGTGAAGACGAGGTGGACCGTTATGTCAGACGCGCAATGGAAAGAGATGATGCGGAAGATGAAGTTCGACGAGAGATGGAAAGGGAAGCAGTAGCAGCCGGTGTCTTCATGCCCAGGTATCAAGCAGCTCTTGCCCGCATGAGGGACTTTGCCAACTTGAGGGACGTTGAGATGAAGCGCCGCGAGGAGATCGACCGTCTGGAAAGAGAACGACTTGACAATTTGGAAACACGCGTGGAGGCTGGCTTCAAAAAGACCTTGGAACTCCTGGAGGTGGGAACTGTTCATGAGATCAAGGTCTTTTTGGCTGACAAAAATCTCTGTGACATGGGCTTCTTTGTGCCCCGCGAGGAATGGAAGATTCTGCATCCCAATGGCTTCAACCGGTGCTGGCCCCAGACTCCTGCCATGAGAGCTGCGTGGGGACCCGACACACCTGCTCGTCGCAAGCCCGTCAGTCAGCTCATTCTGAACTCCTTCAGAAAGACAGAACTCAGGGAACTCGGACACTTTCTCAGGAGCATCAAGTGCCTGGACGATGAACTCGACATCGACGACAGGAATAAATTGATGCAACACAAGACCGAACCCGATTACATTGTCAGGGTTGGCCTCCTGGGTCTCTTGCCAACCTCGAAGTTAACCACTCAAAAGTATGGCACTGTGATCAAGATGGGCAACCGCAAGATCCTTGCTACCGACGTAAAGATGACGCTGCTCCAACACTACGTTTCAACTCATGCGGTCGCCACAGTGAAGGCTTTATGTGATCATGACATCAAGTTGAGTGACCCACCCATTCAATTTTCGAAGGGTGGGAAAGAATACAACTTCACTGCCATCGACCTGTGTCAGTCTGCCACCAACCGAAAGGTCATGGCTCCACTTTTGGCAAGGATGGCTTTGCTTGATGATTAACAAAAAAAACATTTTTTTTTTCTTTTTTCTTCTTTCTTCTTTCTTCTTTCTTCTTTCTTCTTTCTTCTTTCTTCTTTCTCATGAGCAAAGGCGGGAAAAAATAGCGACAATAAATAAAGCTGTGTTTGAGCTTTTGATTTTATCTTTTTTTTTCATTTTTTCCCTATCTAAACGCTGCTCCTCCTCCTTCTTTCTTTCTTTCCTCGTCCAACAAAAAGACAACAACAACAACAACAACAACAAATGGCCCAGGGTATTCGTAAAGCTCTTGACAAGCACATCCAGACTGCAGAGGATGTTCTCTTCCTGGGTGGCACCCCAGAGGAACAGTCGAATTGGCTTCAGGGTCTCATCATCGCCGCCGGCAATAACCACGTGTGCCCGAAACGCGAGATCTGGTACCTTGATTTGGAAAATCAGACCACCGACACCAAGGTCCTCAACCTCTCCGCCTTGCCTGGAACCCCCAACTTTCGCAAGAATGTTATCTTGGGTGACGACGAAACAGCAACTCCAACAGGTGTCTATAAAGACATCCAGAAGTGTGTCATTAACTATCTCACCTGGGCACTTGCTCAGCCGAAGCCCATCGTCGCTGTGATGATGAACACCCTCACCGTCGTCTTTGACTCCAAAGAAGTGGAGATCCTCTTTGACAAGTGCTCCAAGAAGGGCCACGTCTTGTGGGTCTTTGGCCAGTTGCTCAGCACCACCATGCCTGTCACCATGGTCCTCCAGTTCGATGCCTTCTTCTTCATTGGACTGGATCGTCTGGTGGACACCCCATCCCTGGACGCCTGGAAGAAAACCTATCTGATTGCACCCTCAGAGTACAAGGGCTATAAGGACAAATTGTCCAAGAAGTCCAAGCAGTTTGTGAATCACATCAAGTTCTACGACGAGAGCTTCAGCGACTACGTGAAGACGGCCAGGAGCGTGGTCAAGACCAACTACGATGGGACTTATGATCGTTACCCCATCACGATGCTCAACACCTTCACCAAAGGGTTCAGTTTCGCCTGTCTCGATAAGAAGGAGCCCGAATCATCCTTCTCCTCTTCCGTCATGGGATTTCCGGACGGCTTGTTCCCCCTTCTGGCCTTGGTCATGGCTTCCAAAAAGAGCAAGAACGATGGGGACGGTGACGAGGGCAATGACAATGACAATGACAACAAGAGTGACGATGAAGACTCGGGAGCCCTGGCAGAACTCAAGAAATTCCTGGCCGAAAGAGCCGCTGCCTTCATGGCCTCTGCCTCTAAAATGGAAGAGGATGATTAAACAAATCACTGTCACCGCCACACACAACATTCACTATCGTCTGCCTTTTTTCTTTTTTCTTTTTTTTTCTTTTTCTTCTTCCTTCTCGACGATAAATAAACATGGGCCCTCACTCTCTGTAAAAAAATTTTTTATTATTTTTATTGTGTGATAACCTTTCTCCCTCTCCTCCTCCTTCTTTTTGCACCACAAACAAAAACTTTTTTGTGTTCTTTTTTTTCTCTCTCTCTTCCTCTACGACAACAACAACAACGACGGCGGCGACATGGCTTCTTCCAAGATTCAAGAATCACTCGAAAAGTTTCTGAAGGCTCAGGAAGACATCTTGTTCCTTGGTGGCACCATGGCTGAACAGAATGCCTGGTTGCATGGGTTCATCGCCTCAGGAGCTAGGACCAACGTCTGCCCTGATCGTGAAGTGTGGTACATCAATGTGAACAACGCAGATGAATCAGTGTACAACCTCTCTGCTTTGCCAGGGACTCCCAACTTCGGAAAGGAAGTCCCCTTGACGCGTGCCCCCGGTGATGATGACAATGACGATGACGATGACAAGGGCATTGTAAACATTCGCACCGGACTCCAGGAATCAAGATCGTCTCGTGTCACCAGACAATACCTCCGATGGGTTCTCCGTCGACCCAAACCTGTTGTCGCTGTGCTCATGTATGTGTCCTCCGAGTGCTTTGAAACACCTCAAGTGACAACCCTCTTTGAGAAGTGCAAGGTGAATGGTCACGTCATGTGGTTCTTTGGGACCTACCTTCCCATGACCATGTCCCCTGTCATGGTCAGCAAGTTCGATGCCTTCTTCTTTCGGGGTGTGGATCAACTCCACCCTGGCGCATTGGCCAAGTGGAAGTCTACCTTTCTCATCGATCCTGCCTACACGTTGGAGGCGACTGAAACAAGGAGGGCTAAAGCGTTTGCAGATCATCTGAAGTTCTTTAATGAGCGCTTTGAAGACTACAAGACCATGGTCAGACAAGTTGTGAAGCTTGATTACGCAGGTGAAACGCATGACCACTATCCCATGATGATCATGAATCTGAATACCAAAGGGTTTGGTTTCCACTGCGTCCCGAAGAAAGAGGCTCTGGTCCGTTCGTCCAAATTGGATGGCATTCCTGCTGATGTCATGCTCGACTTGCTCAAGGCTGCCTTGAAGGCGTCCTCATCCTCATCCTCATCCTCCTCAGGAGAAGAGAGAAAGAGAAAAAGAGGAGGAAGAGAAGAAGATGAAGATGAAGATGAAGGTGAAGGTGAAAGTGGCCACGATGGAGGTGTCAAGAAAAAACACAAGTCCCATGGTGACAGTGATGGAGGTGGTGGCAGTGGTGGCGGTAAACCCAACTGCCCTGTCCAATAAGAGAAATAACAACAACACACTTGTTTTTTTTGTTTTCGCCTCATTCTTTTTTTTCTCTCTCTTCCTGTTCGTAAAGCGAGAGAGCAACAACAATTAAAAAAAATATCGCTGTTGTTTTGATAATTAATTCTTCTTTCTTTTTTTTGGTCTCCTTCTCTTTTATTTATTTATTCATTCATTTATTTATTCATTTATAATGTCATCCACCTTCTTGGGCTTAGGACGGGCAGCTCGGGTGCCCAAGTATGACCCTAAGGATACCACAGACGAGGATGGCAAACCCAGAAAACTCAAGATCATGGTTATGGATGTGGATTATGTGGTCAAAGATTTTCAAGAACCAGGACCTGTCAAATCTCATGACAAGCAGGCTGTTCTTCGCATGTTTGGAGTGACCGAGACGGGGGCCAGTGTGGTCACGTATGTGAATGGCTTTGCGCCTTATTGTCTCATCAAACCTCTGTTGAACCCTCTACTCCCACCTGGCAAAAAAGGTCAAAGTGGCACCAATAGCAACCCCACCTCCAAGATTGCTGACCTGACGTTGGCTGATTTGGAGGCCATGCGGAAAAATCTCAATCGACAACTCAAGACTCCAGAAGATCCCTCTGAACTTAAAGATAACGATGGGGATGAAGAGGATGATGAGGATGCAGGGTATGGAAGTGGTCCAGATTCATCCAAGCGGAAACGGTTTGGCGGTGGCAGTGGCGGTGGAAACAACAGCAACAACAAGCCAACTTGGCAGAATTGGAAGAAACCACAACAGAAACAATCCAAGAAGCACACTGGCGGAGGTGATGTGGATGATGGCTATTATGATAATGATACTGACGGCATGGACGGAGACGGCGATGATGGTGACTTCTCAGACGTTGGGGAAGTGAGTGACGGAGACAGAGAACAGGACATGATGAACGAGGTGGGAGATGAAGAAGATGAAGACCCCTTTGCCAATCTCGCGGGTGGCGATTATGGAGATGATTATGAGGAAAAGGATGAGGGGTACAGCACCTCGGAAGAAACAGTGGGAGGAAGTGGATACAAGAAGCCACCGTTCCAACAGTCGAAATGGAAAAATAACAAAAAGAAAAAGAGGCCTCCCGAGGCACCCATCGTGCGAAGCCTCACGTTAGTGGATACTCAATCCATCTATGGTTACACCGGTGGCATCAAGGAGAAGTTCATCCGAGTGGAGACCCGGTTGCCCAAGCATATTCCTAAAATCAGAGCTCTGGTGGAAGGTGGACTTCGATTGGGACGTGCGGGTGTCAATCAACCACTGATCAATTTCAAAACTCAGGCGTTTGAGGCCAATGTCGACTATGCCTTAAGATTCATGGTGGACAGAGGGATCGTGGGGATGGGCTGGGTGGAGATTGATCAGTGGACGAACCCTCAATCCCAACATAAGCCGGGTGACCAGAATCCCAAGTTCAAGGTAAGACCAGGTAAAGAGCAAGATACGACGGCCAAGATGGCAATAGCTGCCTTTTTGCCTGGGAACAAAAATGGGAAGGCCACTCCCTCCAGGCCTCTTTCTGAAGACAAGATTGCTGCTGTTGCAACACCTCCCGCCAAGTTTGATTATAACCCTAACGTGGCAGCTCAATCGTGGGCTCACAAGATCTCCGATTCCTCCAGATTCCCACGTACGGCGGAGCAACTTGCAGAAGATGAGAGACACCCTGAGCCAGAGTACATCAACATCGAATCCACTTGGGTGAAGGGGCTCAGTATCGACACCCGAGAGGGAAGTAAAGTACCCAAATTTCGTACCTTGGGGATGGACATTGAGTGTGCGGGACGCAATGGTCACTTCCCTGAGGCAGAGTATGATCCAGTCATCACCATCTGCAATCACATCAAGTTGGAGACGGGGAGGGAGTTGACGTTGTCCTTGCAGTTGGGAGATACAAATCATAACCTGTCGGGGTCCGACGAGCATGTCTTGCTCACCTTTGAGAGCGAGAAAGACCTGTTGCTGGCATGGGCCCGATTGTTCAAGTTGGTGGATCCTGATTTCGCGATCAGTTACAATGGAGTGGGGTTCGATTTCAAGTTCATGCTCGAGCGGGCGGAGGTGCTGGGGATCAGTCATGATTTTGCCTGTCTGGGCAGAGTGAGGGGGGAGGCGGCCATCATTAAAGAGGGTCAATTTTCCTCCAAGGCCTTTGGTGCCAGTGACACCGTGGAGATCAACTTAACGGGTCGTAACATGCTCGATGTGCTCATCGCTGTGAAGAGAGACCTCAAGTTGGGGTCGTACACTCTTAATGCCGTCTCTGAAAAAATCCTCAAGGACAGGAAGATAGATCTCAGTCACGAGTACATCACTCCTTATTTTCATGCGGGGCCAGACAAGCGTCGCGACTTGGTCGAGTACTGTAAGAAAGATGCCCGCTTACCGGTCACCCTGGCTGAAAAGTTGATGATCATCCCCAAGTACGTTGAGATGGCCAGAGTCACAGGCACACCCTTCAACTGGATTTTAACGAAAGGACAGCAAATCAAGGTCATGTCCCAACTGCTGAGGAAATGCAAAGAGAGAAATTATGTGGTGCCCTCGGTGCGGCCTGACCCCAACGCCCAGAGTGATGGTAAGGCATATGCGGGTGCCACCGTAATTGAGCCAGAAAGAGGGTATTACGACAAGCCCATCGCCACACTGGACTTCAATTCTCTTTATCCATCCATCATGATGGCCCACAATTTGAGTTATGAGACTCACCTGGAGGATCAGGACCATGCGGATCGGTATGGACTCAAGGAAGGGGTGGATTATGCCATCTCGCCCAACGGAGACCGCTTCATCTTGAAGACCAAGGGGGATGGGATCTTACCCGAAATATTGGCCAACTTGTTGGATGCCCGAGCGGTGGCCAAAAAAGACTTGAAGAAAGAGACAGATCCAGAGAGAAAGGTGGTATTGGACGGGAGACAGAATGCCCTCAAGGTCAGTGCCAATTCCATTTATGGGTTCACAGGTGCCCTGGTGGGTAAGTTACCCAACCTGGCCATCAGTGCCTCTGTCACCGCCTATGGGAGAGTGATGCTCTACTTGACCAAGGAGTTAGTGACCAGTCCATATCTGTATGACAAGGCGACCATGAAACCTGATCCTACTCGACCCAGTCCTTATGCTGGCTGTCAGGTCATCTATGGTGACACGGATTCAGTGATGATTATGCCGCCCCTAACAGAAGAGGAACATGCGATCTACAAGTCATGGCGCAAGAACAAGGTGCCAGAAGGGTTTGTGGAATTGAACAAAAAATTCATGACCCTCTTCAAGGAAGCTGCAGCGTATGTGAGCCAGTACTTCATCAAGCCCATCAATTTGGAGTTCGAGAAAATCTACTTCCCTTACCTGCTGATCAACAAGAAGCGTTACTCGGGTTGCTATTGGACCCAACCGGAGGCACCCGACAAGCAGGAAGTCAAAGGATTGGAGATGACTCGCAGGGATGGTTGCAACTTGCAGCGCAATATTCAAAAGGAGGCCCTGAGAATTATGAACGAAGAGGTGGACATTGAGAAGGCCGTGGCTCATGTCAAGTTCAAGGTGGGGCAGTTGAGGTCCGATGATGTCCCCTGGGAGGATCTGATCATTACGAAGGCCTATGCGAGGGCTGAGTACAAGAACAAGCAACCTCATGTGGAGTTGGTGAAGCGCAAGTTCCAGCGTGATCCCATGACAGCCGAGAAGCTGGGATCTCGCATTCCTTATATCATCAAGAAGGATGCAGACAAGAAGACCAAGCTGTACATGAAGTCAGAGGACCCCATCTGGATGCTGGAGCACGGCGAGGAGGTGGACATTGATTATTATGTAGAGAGACAGCTGAGGAAACCCATCAGCAGGGTGTTTGAGCCTTTTCTGAAGGATAAAATCAACACTCTCTTTTCTGGTGATCATAATTTGAGAAGGGTGAAGAACACTCATGATTTTAATATTGCAGCCGATTCGCGATCCGGTGGTGGTGGTGGAAGTGATTCGTATGGCGGGGATGGCAATGAAGGATCGTCAAAGGGTACGGGTATCTTGAGGAATTTTGCCAAGCGACTCAACTCGTGTCAGGGTTGCAAGGCCAGCATTCCAGCAAACGCGAAAGATCAAGGACTGTGTGATTATTGCGACGAGAACAGGCAGGCCATGATTATGGAGAAGACCAGTGTACTGAGACAGAAAGAGCGGGTGGTGCAGAGACTATGGGCCAACTGCCAAGATTGTGTGAAGGATCACTTCAGTCCAGACCGCTGTGGGAATTTTGAGTGCCCCGTCTTCTATAGACGATACACAGAGAAGGCCAAGCTCAAGAAGATTCAGATTGCCTACGAGCTGCTTACTACTACTTTTTCGGGTGACACGGATCAACAACCAGGAGGCTCTAGTGTCGGCAAGCCTCATCATCGCCAACCACAGCCACAGCTACAATCACAACAGGAAACGGAAACGGAAACAACGACAAGAGACTTTTCGTGGTGAACAAAGAACAAACAAAAATAAAAAAACTGTGAATAAAAAAAGTCTTTTTTTCTCTTCTCCTTTCTTCATGTCAATGATTTTTTATCCCATGGTCACTTTGCGCCAGACTCTCGGGGAAGCCATCAAAAATAAGAACCTGGATGAAATCCAACAACTCCTGGCTACTATGCCACCATGCATCCCACGTACAGATGTCGAATCCTTTGATAGCGATTTCGACGACGACATTTTTGTTCAAACAGTTTGGATTACTCTGTTCGTCCTGGTTATCAAACATATTCATGATCCTGACACCATCCGACTGTTTCTGTCCCACCCAGGAGTGGACGTCAACTGCCACAATAATTGGGAAAGTCCCATGAGGATGGCCATAGCTCATTACAACATGGACGTGTTTAAGATTCTCCTGGATGATCCACGTATAACCTTGTTTTATTGTGACGAAGAGTCGGATGGTTCTGAAGATGATGGGTTCAACAACACCTTGGTTCTGATGATCCGCTACAACAAGTTAGAAATGATGAAGTACCTTGTTGCCGCTCGAAGATTCTCCCACTTTTGGCATCGTACCTCCACCACCAAGAACTTTGAGATTGCACTGAGCACGCTGGACACCTTTGTGGATGGTGCGAATTTTCATGACAACCCCTTGCAGGCAGAGACTTATGTCGGGATGTACCGGCTCCTGAGGGCCATGATCGAGAATCCATGGATCGCTCGCTACAATCTGAGATTGAAATTGGGTTTACCTCTGGCTCCAGATATCTTTGCCTTGGTCATCTTCCTGTGTGACGACCTGCTCAAACTGTCTGTGCTTGAGGATGAGCGACAAGGATGGGGTACGGCGAAAGAACACCATCGTTTTTTCAACATGATGAAAAAGTTACCCATAGAGCTTCAGATGATCGTGTGTAACATGGCAGATGGATCTCCTCGCCAGAGTATCCCTCTCCGGTATCGTGAGGAAGCCTTTAAAGACTTGACTCAAGTATGTACTGAAATGGAAATGCGTGTGGTGGTGGCGGTTAAATTAAAAAAATAAAAAATAAAAAATAAATAAATCACAATAACACCAATATTTTTTTGTGTGTATGTGCGAGTGTGAGTGCGTCTCATGGTTATTTATTGTTCCTTCTGACTTCTCTTTCCTTCCTTCCTTCTTTTCGATTTTTTTTGAAAAAAAGAAGATAATTCCCAAATGACTGGAGTCAGGACTGCCAACGAGGACAACGGTGACCAGAAGAAGAAGAAAAAGACAGATGGCAGCAAGAGCAGTGGCAGTGACCCACTCTTTGCCTTGTTCTGCATTTTCATTGGTCCCTTCTTGATTTACCAACTCGTGAAGGATGCGGGTGGCTGGCTTTCGACCACAAGCAAGAAGAAGACTGACCACGACGACAAGAAAAAAAGATAAAAAAAGTGTTGTGTTGTATCGTGTCGTTTTTTGTTGTTGCAAAAGACCCAAAAAAAATAAATAATAACTCCTCCTTCCAAAAAAAGCATTAAACACAATGTCGGACAAAGATCAAGCTCATTCATTCTCCTCGTCGTCGTCTTCCTCAATGTCGCCGTCCGATTCAGGCACTCAAACAAAGATTCTGACATCGTTGTTATTACCAGAGACAGTTTACGTGTCGGGTCTACCACTTTTCCTCTGTGGATGGAACATGCCCATGACAATGACCTCTGCCATCAATGAGGGGTGCCCCATCTATCATTTGAACGGCTACTTGCTTTACCCTCGTCTTCTCATGGGTGGCATCCCTATTGAAGGGATCACTCTGCGCAAAATGAATGGTGTCTGGATCATTCATCGCGATGATGATTATGGAGGCCGACGTAGCTTCATTTCCAAAGTGATCACAGAAGAACAAGACACTCCCTTTGGATCATGGACTGTCTCTGGTTCTGCCTGTGGTGCCAAGGTCACGAGTGACAAGCCCTGGCCCTATCTGCGCTTCCTTTGAGAAAAAAAAGAAGAATCTTTGTCTCACTTTTTTTGAGAGAGAGAAAAAAAACAAAAAAAAGAAAACATTCTTTTTTTACTCCTTCTTTATCTTTTTTCTTCTTTTTTTAATTTTTTCTTCTTCTTTGCTCCTGCTTGCTGAAAACACGATATGACCGACATCACCATTCATTCATTGCTGACTTGCATCCCCGAAGAGGCTAGTCCCATTGAGGCAGAGCAGTCTTATTGGAGAGATCACGAAAAAGAATTTAGTGGTGGTGGTGGTGATGCCAGCAACAACAAGTTCAACTTTGAGGATCCTATCTTGGGTCGTGCGGTGATCCTCAACACCCGACTCCCCTTACCCAAACTCAACAAGGTGCATGTGGGCCCTTCCAAAATTCATGGTCAAGGGGTCTTTGCCAGCAGGGACATTGTCCTGGGAGAAGTCATCACTCTCTACCCGGGTGACTTTGTCAATGTCATGTACCCCACTTCGGTTCCTAAAATCAACAACTGTCTGGTCCTGAGGGGAGATCACTTACCAGAGGATGCAACCCACCCACCTGGTGCGACCTCGTATGTCCGCAGATGTGATTCACTCTACAGCATTGCTGGACATCCAGAATGTACTCAAGATCCTGCCTACCTTGGGCACATGATCAATGATGGGGCCATGAGTCACCGACCTGAGGATCGCGCAATATACGAAAGTGTTTCCTGCATCAAGAGCAACTGTGACCTCATCAACGTCCCACCTCATCAACCCTTCTTTGTGGCTGTGGTGGCCATGAAATCCATCCGCGCAGGGGAAGAGATTCTCACCCACTATGGATATGAACACTGGGCTCACATCCGAAAAGTGTAGAGAAAGAAAAGAAAGAAAAGAAAATAACAACATCAACAAGACAATGCATGTTTCAAAATAAAATGAAATGAAATAAAGTGGAAGGCACCTAATATTTGAAAAAAATGTGTACTGCCTCATTTTTCTTCAGGCAGGCTCACAACGCAACTAGATCAACGACCAGTTGTGCGATTGCTATGATGGATTTTGTTTGTCAGCACACTTATTTCTTTATCATTTGAAAAACAAACAATAAATTTCACACAGGCACACAAAAAAACAGAACAGGGTTTTTGTGGTTGTTGTGTGTGCTTCTTTCTCTTTCACTCGGGGGTGCTTTCGATGATCAAGGTGACCAGTTTGGGGACACAGTCCTTCATCTCCTGAGGGATGGAGACGCAATTGTCAAACTCGACGCTGGTGGGGATCAACTTCTTGCTGAACTCGAGGGCAGAGGCGAGGATAAAGTTGGCATCCCTCTCAGGGAAGGCGTCCTTGTTGTTCTTGTACTCCCTCATGAGCTTGATGTGACCCGAGTCACTGATGTGGAAGAGCATCATGAAGACAGCCCCAAAGTTGTCCAGCTCAAAGTGACGTTGATCCTTGATCAACTTGGCGTTGGCAGCGTCCCAGCCCATGCCAAAGGTGGCCATGTTGAAGGCCTCACAGTACCCCTGCCTTTGCATGTACTGCTCATCACGACGGAAATCCCACACGAGGTTTTGGCTGCCACGAACCATCCTGCGGATTTTGTTCAAAGTGGCCAACTTTTGTTGAGCTTCCTGGGTCTCCACGTCGCAAAACCCCTCATAGATCTTGATCAACTTGAGGGCGTTCTGAGCACGACCATCCTTCTTGGACAGACCATACTCAATGTTCACAAGCTCCATCGCTGTGGACCATTCTTGGTAACAGGTGGTCCACTTTTGAACCCAGTCCGCTGCATCTTCTTGGTTGCGACGAGTGAGAGTGGCAGCGGCAGCGATGGAGCTTGCTGTAGTGGTAGTGACATCTTCTCCCTCTGCCACCGCCACCACGCCCTCGTCGGTTTCCAGAAAGGCCTCACGACTCTTGGGTGGAGACTGAGATAATTCCCTGACCACCTTTTCGATGGCTGAGATTCCACTCGGATGCATTTTGTTCCTGGGGGAGAGAGAAAGAGAAGAAAGAGAAGAGAAGGGAGGAGGATAGTCAAAAAAATGAAAAAAAAGTGTGCAACCTCACACACAAACAAACAAAAAATATCCTGATGTTTTTATCAGTGTCACAACAACACAAAGGGTTGTGCTGCCTCATTTTGAGTCCAAGGATTTCCATTTACCATGACCATTTGCCGTTTTCCATCTTCATTGCTTTCTGTCAGCACACAATGAAAGGGTTGAGGGCGACTAACAAGAAAAAAGTGTACTGCCTCATCTTTTTAACATCACTGGGGTCCAGTTTCATCCCAGTGAACGTTGGCGCAAGTGTATCCACTGATATAAAGTGGGTCAGCACACTTTTTTATATTTTTTATTTTTTTTCATTTTTTTCATTTTATTTTTTATATCATGAGCATCATAACTTGTCGTTCGAGTCCAACCGTGATGAGGTTCGCCATCCCATCCTCCCCCTTTCCTCCTCTCCATCTAGAGGTAGGCCACACCACCTGATTGGCATTTTGTTGATGTTGGTTTGTCTTGCAAACCCTGCAGGGAGAATCGATCACTCGCTGACCAGAAGAAAGGTCCCACACGGCAATTTGTTTATCTTGACCCACCGTGCAAAGATGACCCGCTGAGTGAGGTGCCCAGGCAAAACTGTTGAGGTGGTCTGTATGATATCCAACCAACTCCATGATGGGTTTGGAGGGCATGGCCATGTTGAAGATGGACAATCGTGAACTGTGTAAAGCAAACGTGGCCATAATCCCTGGGTCCATCTTGTTCCATTCTACTCTGACAAGTGGTCTTCCCTCGGGATCCTTGTAAAGAATGGTGGCCACTCGTGGAGTTCTCAAGTCAAACATAGACAGTGTCCCCTCACCACCCGCGGTGGCAAAGAGATGGGGGTCGGAGACGGGGAACGAAATATCACACACCTCGCTCTCATTGGTGATGAGTTGAAGTTTGGGTTGGGAGGTGACAATGTCCCACATTGTGCAGGTCGTATCAATGCTGCTGGTTCCAATCATAGTAGGGTCAGCCTGACACCAATCAAACGAGGTCAAGGGGGCACTGAAGTCCGACAATTTAGATAAAGAGAGATGTGACTTGACGATGGCCCTGTGGGGATTGGAGAGGTCCCAGAGGCGTAAAGCATCTCCACTGGTGGCCATCAGGTCAGCCCCACCATGCAGTGTGGTGGCGATGGTGGGTGGACTCCACATGATTTTGGAGGGTGGGTAAAGATGATCAAAATCGGTCAATGGTTTGAATTGGACAACCTCACCAGGATTTTCTCCCAGTGACAGCTTGAGCAGTTGGATTTTGTTGACGGGGTGATCTTCCATGAGACTGCTGACGGCCAACAGGAATCTCTTGTCAGGACGATTGCACCAGCTGAGGCTGTAGATGGGGTATGTGATGGGCTGAGTGATGACCGCGTTCATGTTCTTTTTTTTTGTGGGCAGGGAGAGGAAGGAAGAAATGTAAAAAAAATAAAAAAAAATAAATGACTTCTTTTTTTGTATTTGTCTTGTCGTTGTCTGAACACAAAAAAAATTTTTTTGTTTTCTTGTCATTGTTGTTGTTGTTCAAATAACTTCAGACATGCGATCCCAGGTGAAGAGGTTCTTGACCCTCAGGTTGCGACAGAGGTTGTCATGGGCCACGTAAGCGGCGGTGAAGAACTCCCAGAACAACAACTTGTCGTGAACCTTGTCGCCATTGAAGGTTAAAGATGGGCACTTCAAGCCACAGACGCTGAGGATCTCGTGGGCATGTTCCCTCTGGAAATCACAGAGACTTTCTTCACGCGCGTCCAGCTTCCACTTCTCGGGTCCACAGAAGAGTGTTCGGAAATCTTCAATCAGTTCCATTTTTTTTGGGTCGCAAGGAAGGAAGGAGGAAAAAAAGAAAGTTTATTATTTTGTTGTACAACACTCCTTCCCTTCCTCTTCTCCCTCTCTCTATTTATCATCATGCTGACTGAGCTTCCCATGGAAGTTCTGGTGTTCATTTTAGCACGCTACTTGCGGCCTCAAGATCTGTGTGCCTTGTCTGAATGCTGCCAAATCATCAGACATCGATTGCTTCAAACTGTACATGATCACAAACGCCGTCATCTGGCAGCTGTTACCTTGCAACGACGGTCACGTGGGTTCATGCTTCCTCTTCCCACCACAGAAACCGATGTCTTGGTTTTGGGTGATTCCGAAACAGGCAAATCGTTGCTGCAGGCTACCTTCGGATATCGTTTCCGCCAGAAGATTCCCGTCCCAGAGTATATCATAGGACCTTATAGAAGGATATACGCGCTCATAGGCACCTCTTTCTGCCCTCATGAAACTTTCAAGGTGTTTATAGAACATACGACTTCTATGTGTCTCCCACGTCAATTATTAAAACGGTGTCGAACCATATTGCTGTGCGGTTCTTTGATGTCCGATAAGTTATTTTGGGGACTCGTTCTCAGCCCGTTGTATGAACGCTTTCGTCAATCAAAACACTTCACCACCATAGTGAAAATGACCAGAACACTCGAAGTGATGTCGTGCTACACCATCATCGAGCTGTCTGCACATAATGGTGGGACCTGGAGACTCTTTGATATCACGCGACATCCTTTATTGCGGGCACCGAATGGCCATTCCTTGTTCCCCACGAACAAAATCAGAGACAGGAAGCGACTCCTTGCACACGGCAAGCTGTGAAATGGTGACAATGACATGTGCCAACACCATAAATAAAATGATGAACGAAAAATAAATAAATAAAATAATCAATATCACTCCTCCTCTTTTTATTTCAGTTCTTTTTCTTCTTTCCTTTTCTTTTTCTTTTTTTTTCAAAAACAAAAAAAAGCAAAAAAATGCCAACTGCCTTCTCTCTCCAGGTCCCCAACCTTAGCCATAAAACCATGATGAATTTTGATCATGAACCCTTCAGGCTGGCCTTTCGGGTGGAGACTGAACAGAGACCCTGCACAAATGTCGTCAAGATCTATGTCACCACAGCAGAGGACGAGGACAAAGATCTCAAGGTGTCAGACATCACTGGATTCGCCATCTTTACTTGGAACTTCAGGGTCAACACTCACCCCGACTCCGTGTTGACCAAGATATCAGACACTATCTCGAGTGGACCACACGTTCGGAGATCTCTCATCAAACCCTTGACTTTTGGAACAGAGGGGCGCCCAGAATGTCACAGGATCTGGCAGGCCAATCTGACTGAGTTTGACAGCATCCATCCGACTGACATTCTCAACATACCCTTGGAATTGATCATCCATGTTGACAAGATTACCTTTGCCATCTGAAAAAAAAGAAAACAACTTTTTTTTCTTTCTTTTTTTTGTGTGTTCAAAACAAAAAATGACAATGAAAAATTCAGCCAACCAACCTATTTTTTGCAAGAAATTTTTTTTGTGGCTCCTTCTATCCTTCTTTCCTCTTTCCTTCTTTTTTTCCGACAACAACCAACCAATCAACATGCCCACTGCCTTCACCTTCAAGATTCCTGACCTCAGAGAGGAAACTTTGGTGGCGTTTGACCAAGGTACTTTCAAGGTGCGCTTTCTGGTGAAGATGGATAAAACTGATTCTGGTTACAGTCGTCTTGTGAACATCCACGCTGTGACAGACAGTCACACCCCCACCGTGAAAGGCATCACGGGCTACGCTGCCTTCACCTGGGAACCTAGAAAATACACGGACACTCCCCGAGGTACATCTGACAATTTTTGGTCCGCAGAGACGGATGTGGTTGCAGATGCGGATGCGGATGCGGATGGACGAGTCATCAAGGGCGCGTTCATTAAGCCCTTGTCTTATAATGAAGGAGACACTCCCCGAAGACCCAGGATTTGGATGAGTAACGGAATTGAAATGGGTCTCTCTGCCGTCAGCTACTCCCAGTTTGAGCTGACCATCTATGTCAACACCATCACCTTGAGCGTCTGACAAAAAAAACATACACGAGAGAGAGAGTTTGAAAAAAAGCGAACGACAACCCTTTCCTTCCTTCCTTCTTTTTTTTTCGTCTCGGGAAATCCCAAAATTTTTTTAAACCAAAAGAAATATGCTCGTGCTCTTTGGAACACCTCCTAGGCAGAGGTTCGAGGATGCCCTGACCCTTGCTCACATCAAGAACATGCTTCAAACCCCCAAATCCAAGGTGGATGAACTTATACCATCTTGGTATACTTTGGATGAATACAATACAGCAGTAATCGCGGAAGCGCCAGCTACTCAAAACACCTATTTGCATTTCGTGTGCACAAACACCAGTGACAACCAAACCAGCCTGATCAGAGTGCTCACTAAACATTACGGAATGGATGTCAATGCTAAAGGGAATGATGGACTCACACCACTGGCCATGGCCTGCTTGACTACTCAATTACAGGCCGTGAGCCAACTCTTGTCCAATCCCAAAACAGACGTGAACATCAAATTTCAAACCAGGTTTGCGTTCATGGAAGGTGACCTCCGCACGGACCATCCCGTCACTATTCTCTTCATATGTGTCCTACAGGACAACTTGGATGCGGTAAAGATTTTGATGGCCCTCAGGGGCACCGAACTGGAATTAGGAACACTTCTTGAATTTTGCATGTATGACGACGATGTGCTGGTGGATTGGCAACGCATCTATTCTTACATGGTGAGCCTCATTCAAACCTTCCATGCCAATCCAGCGAGAACAAGTGCCCAACTTCGTCATGAACTGGGAGTCTGTGTCGCTCATGTGGCCGGCCTCTTTGCCCTCATCGTCTTTGTGACTGATAAGTACCTGATCATGGTTAGCACCCAACCCAAAGACGACGAAGAAAAACATGATGATGAGACTGAATCGCCAGAGCCAGAGCCAACGTTTGAGAGAGAGGGATCCAAAGAGCTTTGGGTTCCATCATCGTCATCATTGAAGGTTGATGCAGAGGTGCTTGAGAGGTGCACTCGATTTTTCAACATGGCCATTCGATTACCCATGGAACTCCAGATGATCTTGTGTCTGCGTGCCTTTGACATAAATGGGGTCATCATTCCACTGGCTGACCGCGAATGTGCCTTTGAGCGTTTGATAATAAACGAATCCGTTTGACAATAATAATGTGTGCTTTGAAAGAAAAAAAAGTTTTTTTTGTTTCTTCTTCGTCTCTTTCACCTCTCTTCCTTCGTTCCTTTTTTTGACACAAAAAAACAAGATGCGTTCGTCCATCACCTTTGCCATCACGATGACTGTCACCCTCTCCTTGTTCGCAAGTCTGGTCTACCTGAACGTGGACAAGGCTCACAACAACAACAACAACAATGGTATTCTGAGTGAACAGCAGAAGAAGATGGCGACAACAACGAAGATAGAGTTAGTATCATCATCACCACTGCTGGCATCCACTTCATCCATGTTGCCCAAGTCTCTGCAACGTACATTCGATGACAACGACCTGGTCATAAAGTACAAACCATGGAACTGTCTGTCCTCCATGAAATACCCCAACGCCTCTCATATTGGTACCACCGTCATCACCTCCCTCCTGGTATCTGAAAAACAGGGCTATCTCCAAGGTGCCCTGGTGTTGGGATACACATTACGCAAGAAGGTGGACATGACCAACGTGGACATGATCCTCATGGTGTTGAATGATTTTGAATTGTCCCGAAGAGCAGCTAAAGACCTGACCAAAGTGGGGTGGCAAATTTGCAGGCTCCCCATGATCAAGTCTAATTTTCAAGAGGAGATTCTTCCCCGATTTCAAAAGACTTTTGTTAAAGTGGCACCCTTCACATGGCTTCAATACAAGCGTTTCGTGGTCCTCGACTTGGACACTCTGCCCGTGGGCAATCTCGCTGAACTGATATCACCATCACCATCACCAGACCAAGACTGTCTCTTCGACGCGGTTTATGATTATGAGGAGGATGGATTCAAACCTCACTTCAACTCGGGTGTCTTTGCCAGCTGTCCGTCCCTGGCCATTTTTGACTATTTCATGAAGTTCATCAAGACGCGGAACGACTATCACATCTTCATGGGTGTCCAGGGTGCGCTTAATAAGGTGGCCGAGGAAGGGATGCTCAAAGTAAATCTCTTGCCCTGGGATTTCAATGCCGACCTGGCCATCTATGAAGGCGACAGGCACCTGTGGGACAGTCATGCATCACAGCTCCAGATGATTCATTACACCACCGCCAAACCATTTGATTATCTCAACACGCCCAATGCAGTTCAGAGAAGGTGGCCACCCATTCAACGCTGGTTCGAGCACTACAAGCAAATGAGACACGAACTTGCTATTTTACAATAATGACAGATGAACGGACGGACTGAAATAAACAAACGAACAAATAAACAAATAACAAAAGTGGCATCGTTTTTTTCTAACTTTCTCCAACTTTTTTTTTCATCTCCTTCCTTCTTTCTTGCATCGTCACTCAAAGAAAGAAAAGATGAGGCAATCATTTTCAAACATCATCATAGCTGCCACAGTGTTTATGGTAGGTTGCATGGTTCTCATCACCGTGGCCTACATCAGAGAGAGGCAGATGATGATGGTGATCAGATCATCCTTCGAGAAGAATAGGGCACCCTCTTACCTCTTTGATGGTGAGATGAACATGGGGATCTCGGCAACATCAACATCAACATCAATCCTATCTCAAGCCCGGGAGGAAGATGATGCCAACGATCCTACTTCAAATAATGTGGTCTTTGCAAAAAGAAAGATGGAAGAGATGACGATGGTGGCACCTTACGGTGATCATATCATCCAACCTTATGTGGAGGAAGGTTCACCCACATCCATCTGCCCCAATGGGTTTGGTAAAACTCACGCCATTGTCACAGCCGCAGATTCAACTCATTTTGACACTTTGCGCTGGTGTCTCTACAGGGCCAGTCAGACCAACCCCTGTGAAACGATCATTGTGTACAACTTGGGCATGAATCATGAAGAGATAGTTCAGCTCGTGCGCATGCGACGCACATTTGGAACTCTCATTATCAGACCTTTCGATTTTTTTCTCTACCCTCCCTACTTCAACATGAGCATAGCCGCTGGAGAGTATGCTTTCAAACCAGTGGTCATCACAGAGGTGCTGAAAGAGTATGAATACACAGTGTGGATTGATGCGGGCACTTTGCTGAATGCCCAGCTGACTCCACTGTACTCCTTTTTGCATGAGCGTGGATTTTACTCGGGTGGTTCCTCGGGTCAGATCAAAGATTGGACTCACCCTGGGGTATTCAAGTATCTCAAAGTGAACCCTGCTCAATTCAATGGAGTTGGAAATTGCAATGCAGCTCATGTGGCCTTTTATGCCCCTAAGGCTCTAAAAAAGTTAACCATCCCTTGGAGTGAATGTGCTTTGCATAAAGAATGCATTGCCCCAGCGGGGTCGAGCAGGGTGAACCATAGACAGGATCAGGCGGCACTGGGAGTACTTGCAAAGATGGCGACTACCACGAACGAAGGCAAACCCTTTGACTGCAACAGTGTCGCCCAGATGGAGGTTTTATTTCAAATTCAGGCTGACTCTTACGAGAACATTGTTGACCTGGCCAGAGTGTACCAAATTTCTGTTCCCATCACTTTGCCAGAGGTGAGGGAAATTCTTCGCGAGGCAACCATTTTCATAAGTGATGATAGAATAAAAAATCAACTGTCATCCTCATCAACATCACCCAGAGATCCTCTCCAGTTGGGGATGTATGCTCTAGAGGATGTGGTTTCCTTCATGTTAGCACACAACGTTCGTCTCACTCAGACCGTTCACTTTGTTCACATGATTGGAGAGGGGTCGGCGACAAGGCAAGCTCAAAACTTAGGTCTTGACGGTCAACTTCTCACAGATAACATCTTGGGCCCACTTTCAAGGTACTCTTACATTGTGCCAGATGTTGGAGATTGGCCTAAGGTCACCTCACCCAGGAGGGGTCCCACTTTTCACCTCTACAGACATTTTGAATTTGAATTTAGGCAACCCCAGTTGGGTGTTCCCGTCACCGCCTTTTACTTTGACAATCCCACAGCTGGGGGAGACAAGTATGAGCAGAGAGCAAAACTCTTTGTGTCGAGGATGATTTCTAGTTCGTGGTTAGTTATGGCTGGGGTGCCTCTGACCCATACTACAGAAGATTTGAAGAAAGTTGAAACCAAGTTGCTCGAGTTTTTCGCTCGTGTGGGAGTTTCAAGCGACAAGGCTGCTTTCAAATCATCATATGTTGTCACTGCTCGTGCAAAACCTTATATGATCACCCTCCTGGCAGACGAAGACAGAGGATACGAAAACGCGTTCAAGGCTTGTGGCTTACACAGTGTGTGAAAAAAATGACAAGAACGAAAAAAAAGAAGAAGAAAACAAAAGAAACCTTTTTTTTCCATCATTTTTTTTCTTCTTCTCATAACATGCAATTCCAGATGAGTCTGTTTTCACCATGTTGACTCAGTGAGAGTTCATCATCCTTCCCGTCGCCGCCGTTGTCCCTGCGAGCCAAAAATTTGGAAAGAAATGAATCTTTCGTTTTCTCCTGGCGAGAAGTGAGAAAGGCAATCTCCTCTTTGGTTCTTCCACCTTTCCGACTTCCCCCAGTGCTGGTGGGAGCATCAAATTGAATCAAGCGCAGACCAGATTTCCATTTGTGAAGAAAATAAGCCCGGGTCATCAAATCGTGGTCATCGTTCTCCAAAGTGTAGTGCTCATCATCCAAATAATTTAAATGTTGCAGCATCGTGGACCTCAAAGTCAAAGGACCCCTGTTGACTGTATCTCTCACAAAGAGGGTGCACTTGGTCACATCGCTGACCTCTAGTGACTTGTTCATATCTTCACCAGTACAGCGACCCACATTATCATTAGTATGATGGTCATCTTGAGGTGAAATTTTAGAGTACAGATGATGCGCACACCTACCAGTGACTGCCAGCAAGTCATCAAACTGTCTCAAGGGTTGAGCTAACTTGGAGTTGAAATCGCGCTCTGTCATGAACATGTCATCTTGAATGAGAGTGAGGTATTTCCCACTGGCACTCTTGAGGGCTAAATTGTTACAGCGAGTCTCAAAAAGACTGACGGAGGGGGGTGTTTTTATAATCAACAGTCTCTTGAAGTTGGATCCTGATTTGGCCACTTGCTGCAAGGAGAGGAGCCCATCGGGTTGCAGTAAACTGAATAACACTTTTTCGGTTTCATCGTGACAGTTGTCTAGAACGATGATCACTTCATAACTCTCTTTGAGATTAACGTGCTCGAACAGGGCAGCAAGAAAATCCATGATGGACTTTTCTCTGTTATGAACCGTCAGACACAGACTGTGCTCAGGCTGAGGTTCTCTCCAACTTGGTTTCGTTGAGTGAGAAGGGGCACGCCAGTGATACACAACCGTGGCATTCTCACTGGCATCCTCTGGGCGTACTGTGAGATAAGGTTCAGGAAACCTGTAACGACTGTCAAAGAGAGTGGGTCTCTCAACAGTCCCCTTTTTGAAAGGTATCTCATGGATATCGTAATGATCTTCACCACCACCACTGACCTTCGATTTGAATGACAGAGGAGCCGAACGATTCAAGTTGGAAGGTGAAGATAGGGCCAGAGTTGATTTGGCAAGGTCAATAAATGAGTTGGCCGTGACACCAAGTTGATCATGATGCTGTTCCACAAAGGTTACCACAATGAGTCCAGCAGATACGGCAACACATAGATAGATCACCGCCTGAAAGTAAGAAACGACTCGACTCATGGATGAGCCCAATTTTTTTTCCAGAAAGGACAAAAAAACAGAGAGCGTACAACAACTGAAAAGGGATGAAGGAGAAAAAAAGAAAGAAAAAGAAAAGAAAGAAAGAAATTATATTATCTCTTATTTCCTTCGTTGTCATTTAAATTATTTTATTTTTGATTTTCATCTTCTCAAAAAAATGCGAGTTTGTCTGGGTCACAATGCAAAGGTGGTCATGATGATCTTCTTCACTGCCATGTCTTTTGTCCTCTTTGCCACTGTCTTCACCTCCAGGGTGTATCGCAGTCGGCTCCTTAACGAGCAGGCAAAGTTGACACTCACTCCAAGTGTTGCTCATTTGAGTGATGATGAGGATGATGGCCATGTGCCGGAATGGAAAGCGGATGTTGAAAAATCTGAGGCAGAATGGGATTCCGACGACGACGATGAAGATTATGAAGAAAAAGAAGAAGAGAATCCTTTGGAAGTCAAATACCGGGCTTACAAGTGTTCTGACTCTTCAAGTGAGGGTCACCCTGTGGTCGTCACTTCGCTTTTGGTCTCAGAGTCTCGAGAATACCTCATGGGTGCCCTGGTTCTTGGGAGAGCCCTTCAAAATCAAATCAAATGGATGTCACAGGCAGCTTCATCATCATCACCATCATCTACAGCAGCAGCGCAAGTGGATATGATTCTTATGGTGTTGGATGATTTCAGTTTATCAAACACCACCTCTGCAAACTTGGCTAAAGTGGGGTGGCGAGTCTGCAGGGTACCTTTAATTGAATCTGGCTTTCAAGAAAAGGTGCTCCCAAGGTTTCAAAAAATTTTTGCCAAAGCGGCACCGTTCACTTGGACACAATACGAGAGATTCATCTTTATGGATTTGGATACTTTACCAGTGGGCAATTTGTCAGACCTCTTCTTTCCCCCGTCCTCCTCTTCCTCAAGTAAGAATACATCTTGCGGTTTCAATGCGGCCTTTGATTACGAGGCGGGGAATTTTAAGGGTCACTTCAACTCTGGAGTCTTTGCCAGCTGCCCGTCTCTAAAAACCTTTGATTTTTTCATGAACTTCATCAAGACCAGAGAAGATTACCGCATCATCATGGGTGACCAAGGGGTTCTCAACAAACTAGCAGACTTGAAGGTTTTTAGAGTAGACCCCATCTCCTGGGATTACAATGCCAACTTGGCCATCTTTGAGTCAAACAAGAAGTTGTGGGACAGTCATGGCCAAGGGCAAATCAAGATTATTCACTTCACGACAGCGAAACCTTTCAATTATTTGAAGGATTCAAAGGCTCACCAGAGAACATGGGCACCTGTTCAACTTTGGTTTGAGCAATATGAACTATTAAACAAAGAATTGTCACTCACTTGAAGATTTTTATTGTTTTTTTGGTTTTTTATTCATCAAAAAATATCTTACATTTTTTTTGTCTTGAACCTCCTTCCTTCTTTTTTTCCCCTTCCTCCATTGACAAATTAAAAAATGAGGACGTGGACCATTTTCACTCTGGTGGTTGTCAGTTCTGCCCTCGTCATTGGAATGGCGATGGTTCGTTATGCCTTCATTGACACCACTAGCTTCTTTGAAATGAAGTCAGTGGTGATGGGGGATTCAGTCATACCCACAGAACCACAGCAACAACAACCATTGCCCTCCCAAACTGCCACTACTACTATCACTACTACCACTGCTGCTGGGACCATTCCAGTGACGGGTGACAATAATAATAAGTACATGGATGATGGTCACGATCAATATCGCTGCAATGGAACTGGAATGACATACCTTCATCACAAGTACGCAGTGGTCAGTTTCTTGGTGGATCAGGGTGCCTATGTTTCTGGAATCATCACTTTGGGCAGATCACTCCAGCGTCACCTTGTTAACAAAAGTGAGGTTGGAATGTATCTCATGATCCTGGAGACAACTCGCATCTCCTCCAGTGAGCATTTATTGATTCACAAGGCTGGCTGGACGTTATGTTTCGTGCCTCTCATCGAACCCAAAGACGTGTCGGTAGTCTTTGGTCGCTTTCGACAGCAGTTCACCAAACTGAATCTATTCACCTGGACACAGTTCGAGAGGATTGTGTACACGGATGCTGACACTTTGATCAATGGAGATATCACTGAAATGTTTGAACCTCCCAACACGGAGGAGGCCAACCAACTGAGCATGGATGGTCATGGTAAAGCTGGTGACTTTATGGCCTGTCCAGATTACGAATCGGGTCACCCCATCAAGGAGTTCAACATGGGTGTGTTTTCACTGAAGCCTAATGTCGAGCGCTTTGATGATTTTCTTCACCAGGCCAAGACTCGAAGTGACTACAGAGTTGATACAGCTGAGCAGGGACTCCTGAGGGACATTTATTCGAAATTGGGGTGGGTGAAATTACCCATAAAATACAATGCACCACTGGGGATGTACATGTTTGAGAGGAACAGGTGGAAGGCGGAAGAGGCTAAAAATAATGGATTCAGCATCATTCATTTTACTGAAGTTAAACCCTTCCATTTGGGACCCCAGTCGGGAGAGTGGGACTGGGAACCTATGCAACTCTGGAAGACAGCAGCCACGGCCACTGCTGTGGTGATCATGTCTACTGGCAAATATGGTCAGCTGATGCTCAAACCTCAGGTGGAGGCCATCAAACGTTTATGGAAAACTTCGGTGACAGTCGATATTTTCGTGTGGACAGACAACAAGGTCTTTTTGGAAGAGTTCAACAAGGACTATAAAGTGGTGGCTTACACTCACCAGCAGCAGGGTTGGCCCAAAGATACTTACAACAGACCTAAAGTTTTCTTGGAGCACAAGGATCTTTTCAAGCTCTACACTTATGTTTATACTATTGATGCTGATTTGATGCCACGCAAGGAGGTGACCCATGTTGTGCTGGGTGATTTGGTGGGGATGAAGCATCCTGAACAATCTCTGCTGGCACCAGAGCAGTGGGTCTTTGAGAGGAGACCCGAGTCCGAGGCTTACATCCCAGTGGGAGAAGGAAAAAATTACTTTCAGGGTTGTTTTTATGGTGGCAAAAGTGAGCAGGTGATTGCCCTCTGGGAGGCTGTATCAAAGGCAGTTGCCAAAGATGAGGCGAAGGGGATTATTGCCAGAGTGGATGAAGAGAGTCACCTGAACAAATACATGTGGAAGAATCCGCCCACATTAGTGGTGGATGCCTCTTATGGAGATCCAACCAATGGGCCTCACTTTGACGGTATCATTGAACACCTGGACAAGGGACGCTATGGTGGTCATGCCAGTTTTCGTCAATGAACACACACACAAAATAATATAAACAACGTGAATGTGAACGCGAACAAGCCTTTATAAAAATTTGCTGAACACACGTCTAAGAAGAAAAAAAATAAAAAAACATCAACTCCTTCCTTCTTTCCTTGAAGACCTTGAAGACCTTGACCTTTTTTGTCTATTTTGTCATTGACCATGAGCCACATTACTGCTGTTGCTGCCCAACAACACCATCAACCTTGCAATGTTTGTGGCCGCACTTGTTCTTGTGCACCTGGTGGTAGTGGTGATGATGACAACAACAACAAGACAAAGCTCAAGCTCAAATCCAAACCCAGAGACCCAACTCTCCTGTTCAAGGCTAACCTTCGTCACCGTCCTTACCCGGGGGAGAAGGTTACCACAACCATAACTACAACCACCGCCACCTCCATCACGGACAATGCCACTACCCAGGATATGCACTGGTTGATCATTAAAGAGCCAGATCTATCATCCAACTACTACATTGTCAACGAGAAATTCTGGTTGTCCTTCCAGCCTGACAAGGTTCCCCAAGACGATGCGATCCGCACCATCGTCCGGGATATGATCTTGGATGGAACCTGTACTAGGCCCATGGACATCAAAATCTCTGAAGTTCTGGCAGACTTGAAGAAGTGCTTCGAGAATGTTGAATGTCATGTCGCCATTGAGCACTACCGCACTGACTTCTACCGCATCCACTTTGTCCCAGAAGACTTTGTCCTTGTGAGGAGGAATCTCAATCGCGATGATGGGTCACACGGGTTGATCCCTCGCATCAAAACCTTCGACGTCCTCAGCAGTGCCAGTCACCAAAGTTGATTTTCCTTCCACCCCCTTGTCCATCCTCAAGTAAAAAATAATAATAAACGAATAAAAAACCCCCTCCCTCCCTTTGTCATGATTTCATTCCAAACTTTTTTTTGTCATTTGCCAACACAATGGACAGCATATTTTTTGATGTTCACAACTTTTTTCTTGTGCACAAAAAAAAGAGAAGGAATTTCAATGTCTGCCAATGATGATGACGGGTGGTCACCTTTGGGTGTGGTGGTTCCACCTACTCCGCACAGTGTTTACGTTCCCAGCAACACTGCCTCTACATGGACCAGTGTCAAGTTACCTTACCTTCCCGTCGGTGAGGGAGGAGGAATAGGAGTACATGGTATCACCACCAGTGTGTTCCAGTCCAGGGTGTCTAATTTGGCCACACAGTTGAAGAAGATGATGGGTGGTCAACTCATGACCATCACCCTATGCTCCTCTGGCTTGATTTTCACTCCCATGGTGACCTTCAGCGAGCATTTTGATTCATTGGAAGATGTGAAGAAGAATGCCTTGCCTACACCAGTGAACAAGGAGGCATCCTTGAAAGACCAGCTTGATTTTTGCCTGAAGTATTATACCACTGCGGTCAGTTTGTACAATCTCTTCCAGGCTCTGGGAGAATGCAGGATTCCCAACACCAAGTTTGTCTTTAGCATGGATGAGTATGAGAGACCTCGAGTATCGTTTGAGCATGGCGATGGTGGTTCCAGCAACAACAATGAGGAGGAAGCTCTGATCACCAATCGTGCCGACTGTGGCAAGTTTTTCAACTATGTTCTGAGACGTGCCAGTCTTTATTATGGCAATCTCATGGCCCTGGCATCATCCACTTCTTATGGTCGCGATCGTAGTTTGACCCACGAACAGGTACCATCCAATATGTCCACCTTGAGCAAGACGTGCGTAGACATTCTCTCCCTTCCATTGGATGATGCCTGGGTGAAGTCAGGATTGCAGTCTCTAATGATGATGAGGATGATGAATCCTCCACTGTCGAATCCATTGGGGTTTGTGTTCTTCCACCCGCACATGTCTCTGATTGAACCAACACACGGCATGCCTATGAATGTAGGGGCGGTGATCCTTCCACGGTGGATGGATACCTTCATAAGTATTCAGAACCCCATGGTCCACTCGGGTCTCTTTCAGAGCGCCAGTGTGAGCTACTTCACTTACAATGGTGAGAGGTACTATCAGAGAAAGAATGTCAAGGAACTCATGATCGCCTCTCTCCTCGAAAAGGTTGCCACCGAAACGGATGAACGCGTGTCTCCTCAGGTGGTGGCATGGGGTAAAGTTCGCAGTTCCCACATGCAAGAGAGTTCCTTCTTCATCACTCGAGACGCCCTCACCCTTCCCTTCATTAGGGCAGATCAGAACAATCCACAATGTGTTGAGGCTTGTGCCACTTGGGTGAATTACCTCGAACAGTTTGGCATCCATGCCTCAGACACTCATGACCTGAACTATACATGGGACCCAACGACGGACAGAGTATTGTTTTTTGACTTCAAATCATGGAAGTTAGGACATCAACCACCCAGACTGTGATTCCCAATGAAAAAAAAGAAGAAAGAAAAAAAATGGAAAAAAAAGAAAGGAAGAAAGAAAAAAAAGAAGACAAAAAAAACAGGGCATTCTCTTTTTTTGTGACACACGCACACGCACAAAAAATCATTGTGAACAAGAGGGAGAGGAGGAGAGTCCTGCCAGAAACTGAACCACAATAGTACCCGACACGTCTGGATTGTAGCCACCTTCCTGAATCACCAGAACTCTGAGCCCCCAGGCTGCAATGGCTTTCCCAAACTCATAATAATCCTCGTTTTCAATGACCGTCTCAAAGCCAGGGGTCACCTCGGGGTCATGTTTGGAGGTGTCTGTGCCAAAGGCAATCACCAGCCATTGTGCCTTGAACTTGTCCATCAGAATGACACGGGCACGTTCTATCAATGCCAAGTACGCAGCTTTATCACAACCCTTGGGGAACACCAAAAAATGGGAGTTGTCATCAAAGCCGGTGTAAGGGTAATCCTCAAGAGGGTCTGAGTTGATGGAGACCGCGTGGATGTGAGGATGTTTTTCATATTCGTCATCACCACTGCTGCGGCTGTTGTTGCCACCGTCACCGCCACCATCACCATGACTCAATGGTTGTTTTTTCTGCCACTTGGCGAATATGTCATGAGTTCCATCACCTGCATGACGATCAAGGTCAAGGATTCCGACGTGCTGCTTAAAATGCTGCTGGAGATAGACTGCGGCTGCAGCTGTGGCATTGACGTAACAGTAACCACCGTAAAAATTTCTGCCTGCATGATGACCCGGAATATCCGTCAGTATATAATGAACCTGTGCTACCTTTTGATCTTGTTCCGAATCCTGGATGAAATGCTGACATCCACTGATGACCGTGTCCATGGATGCCATGATCGTGGCACCCGTAGTCTCAAACAGTGGAGTGATGTTGTCCGTGCAATGTGAGAACACGCTCATCCACAGTGGACGGCGCACTCTCATTTCAGGTGGGACTGGGTTATGCTCAAATTTGGAGGGGATGAGACCCATGGGTGGTGATGAAGCTGGATGCCTGGCAGTAGTGGCAGTCAAGACAGGTTCAACACGATCATGGGGATGGGTCTTCTGATAGTAACCCTGAATGCTGTTGAACTTGTCACCAACACCACCACCATTGGTGGCACTCGCGGCGGTAGCGGTGTAGCCCATGTAGTCATCATAGCCATGAATCACAAGCTCCAGGTGACGTGAGCTGTGGATCTGCAAAGACCCCACGCACAAAAAGAAGTCCTTGGATGTCGAGGAGCTGCGATGATATCGAAAGAGGGGAGTGAAATCACAGCCGCAGCGGTTCGCTGACAGTGCATCCAAAATGCGCATACGTCGCAGGGCAGGATTGTTGTTGCAGACTGAACCATCCACAGCCATGATCCCAATAGGTTGCAAGAGACTCTTGTGATGAGTGGCAGTAATGACTACAACGACAGCTTCAGTAGTGGCGACAGCAGCAGTAGTGGCGACGTTCTCAATGGGGTCAGACATCCTTCTTTTCATTCTTTTTTTTCGTGTGGGAAAAAACAAGATAAAGTAATCAGGAAGGAGAGTGCAGAAGAAAAAGAAGGAGAGAAAGAAAATCTTTCTTTTTTTTGTTGATGAAAAAAAATGGAAAAAAAAGTCTGTGTGTCTACCCCCATTTATTGATTCATTTGTTTCTTTTTCGAACATCATAGTTTCATGTACTTCAAATGCAACAGGCTGTGCACTTCAGGCAGGAGTAGTACTCTGGCCAAGATGTGAAGCAGCAACTTCCATGCCACAGAATCAGGGTGCAAGTTCCCAGAGTCGTGAAGCCAGTGAAACGATGGTTTGATCTGTTCACCACAGCTTCCGTTGCAGAAGGCAAAGACTCCCACACCAAAAAACCCAAGGGAAGTCCCATGAGTGTGCAGAAGCTGGGCCAGACGTTGTAGCAAGTTCATTTGATCCACATCCAAGGGAACCTCATCGCTTTGTTGGAGGAGGCGATCAATGATTTTGGGGATAAAGGGAGTGGCATGAGGAAGCCATGGTTGTTGTTGTTGTTGATTCTGTTGTTGGTGATCCAGTACTTGTAAAACTTCAGAGGCGGGGTACGCAGTGTTACCGTTATGATCGAAATAGCGCCTGAGGTACATGGACATGTCGAAGTCTGTGTGGCCAGGGGGGATGGAGATCAGGGTGGCGAAAGACGCCAGTGGTTGGGTCTCTGGTGATAAAAAGGGCAAGCGTCGGATCAACTCGGGGACGATGCCATTGTAGATATAACTTTCAGCGGTACCAGCACAACAGCCTTTCAAAATCACCATTTTGGCCTCGAAGGTCACATCCGATCTGTACAACAACTTTCTGGCAATGTGATGCGAGTGGCTGGCTGCCATGCACAATCCAAGCCAGACTGAAAGATCCAAACCCAGGACCTTGTCCGCCTCGCTGCCACAAAACCTTCCGCAAAACAGTGCAATTTCATCCCACAAAAAGTAGTCTGCATCATCGCCATAACTGTAACAATAAGTGGGGAAGTGGATCTCAAACTCCCTGTCTGACTGTGGAATCGGAACGGGAATGCATGACCTGATGAACCGTCGCCCCTCTTCGCCGAAGGTGTGAAGAATCATGGGGTTGGGAGGTAAAAATAACGATGACGATGACGTTGATGAAGAGGACGAGGACATCGCTGTTGCTGTCTTTATGTTCAATGGGTGCATGAGGTTGCCCATCACGCATCTCATTTCTCTCAAATACCAAGTCAGGTTGGTTGGACCGTTGATGTCTTCCTCCATGGACCCAGTGGTGACATCTTTTCGAAAAAAAGGTCGTTCTTCGTACAGTTTTTTGTGAGAAGCCAGCTCACGGATGAGAAGGGGGCCAGGTCCTTCCATTCTAGCTTTGAAGATGAGTTGTTGGTGGATGGCAGTTGGATCCATTTTTTCGAGGGAGGGTTGACAGCAACAATGAATGGAAGGAGAAAAAAAGGTGAAAGAAAGAGAAAGAAAAAAAAGAGAAAAAAATTGTTTGTTTATTTTTTATTCTCCTTGTTCTCGTTTTTTTCCTGCTTCTTCTCTCATGTCGGACTGGCACACAGTTTTCCAGTGGATAGATTGTCATATTCACGATGTGATCATATTAGTCACTTTATGTTTAATGCTTGACACGACAATGGTTTTAAGCATGTCGCACCCTAACAAGTCGATGTTCGATGATGACATGTTGATCCACTGGGTTCCCTTTTTCGTGTTTGAGTTTGTCGCGACGCTGGGTCTTTATATCTGGAATTATGTGCGCGGTGTTAGGGTGAGAGGAAATGGACAACAGCACCAACACCAACACCACGAAGAGGAAGATGAAGTTGTGGATCCAGACAACCGCGGTCGACGGTGAAGAGAAAAAAAACAAGGAGGGTGTATCCACTTCTTGCTGGGCGTGCTATCACCGCCACCACCTTCACCAACACCCCCTCCAAATAAAAAATAAATAAAATGTGCCACATCATCACCACCATTTGCACTCTTCCTTCCATATTTTTTTTCTTTCTCATACATCTCTTTGTGTGTGCATTCATGTCGGACTGGAATCAATTGCGCGAGAGGTCTGCCTGTGTTACGAACATGATGTTATTTTTATTCATTTTTTTCACTGGGGTCGAGTTGGTGATCTTTTGTGAAAAGTTGAAGAAAGAGGATGAGAAGTACACCCAACTCAACTACCACTTCATGGAGATTCTGAAAATGTACCTTCATGGAGAAGATGACGGTGACCCTACCAAATCTATCTTGCGGCGTTATGTGTCACGACCGTTTACGAACATGGAGTTGTGTAGCTTTCTCTTTGTTGTGATTACGCTAATCTTGAACTTGGGTGGTTGGATCTACAAACGGGTCAGGATTTTTGTGACCAGGGACGACAACAACAACGACGGTGATGGTACTGACGATTCTGTCGATGATGTGAGAATAGAACATATGATGAGGACGGGACCTTTGCAGAGAAACATAAGTTGTGCACACATGCGTCCTCTGTTTTACGAGAGACATAAAATAATAAATAGACCACAGTGATCTATTTTTCGCTTTTTTCAACTTCTCTTCTTCTGTCTCAATTCCTCCTCCTCCCTTTTTTTGTTTCCTTTCTCCACTCCATACAGTCATGCCTTACTACCTGTACGTCGAGCAAAACAATTCCAGGGGTGCCAAAGTCAAGCTCTGCAAGTGTGACATCCCTTCCTGGAAGAACAACAAGTTCCCAGAGATCAAATTTACCACCTGGCAGTGTGTTGGAAACGAGGACGCTATCCCTGGTACTTACACCATTTGGTTGGACGAGGAGGGTATGTACAAGAAAGACTATGATGTCAACTCCATCGTCCATGGGCTGACCCTGCGCTGGTACGAAATGTGGGACTTCTTGCCCATGGGAGATGCCGTTGTCAAGATTCCACTGGGTTGCACAGAGAAGAAAGCTCGAGAGGCCTCCCAGAAAATCTTGAAGGTCATGTGGGGACTGGAGGAGAAGCTCGAATGCGAGGCCAAGAACATCAAGGTGGATCCCAAGGCCAAACCACGTGAGCAAAAGGAATACGATCAATGGGTGTCCGAGATCTACTCTGTTGCCTTTGATGCAACCCCTGTCTCCGCCACCACCACTGCTACTGTTACTACCTCCAAAGGATCTGACAGCGAGAGTGAAGAGGAGGAAGAGGAAGAGGACGAGTCAGACAGTGGGATGAACATTGATGATGTTGAGTTGGAGAACTTGTCCAGTTGAAGAAAAAGAAGAAGAAAAAAAAATAAACTTTGCCAAACAAGAACAAAAACTTGTGTTCATAAAAAATGCATTGTCAAAGAAGTTTGAGAAGGGAGTTTCGGGGTTTTTTCAAATTTATTCATATGTCTTTTTCTTCTTTCGTGTAGATTTGGTTGCTGTTGCTTGTTTGTCGCCATCCACAAGAGGGGGAGGGGAAGAGAGAGTTTAGGGCCCCTTGATCTTCGCCAGAACGCGACGGACCCACTGGTTGATGATGTTCATTCCATCTTCAAGTGTGTTCAGTTCAATCGTTTCAGTGACGGGGATGGATTGAGCTCTCTGTGCGCGTTGTAGCTCTGCCCTGAGTCCCCAGTGGAACATGCTCTGAGTCTTGGCAAAGAGGGTGTGGCCCATGTTCACCACTATGTTCATAACATCTGGGTGAATGGGGTCAAAGATGGAGTCCACGTCGTCCAGCGCGGCAGTTGAACCCGGGGTGATGGATGATCTGAGAACGGGGGTAAATCTGTCATCCATGGCATTGACACCATTGGGGAGTGAGACTTCAAGCATGGGGGCCAATACCAACTGTTTCAAGGAATGGAGGTTGGTCGGCTGAGGTCTTGATTCCTCGCCCAGCTCCTCAGTCAGGGCCCAGATCCCCAAGGCTTCAAAGTCATGAAGAATGTCCGCGATGACACGGTTAGGGTGCTGATTAACCTTCTCGCCCAGGGCCGCAGCCACAGTATGAGCCAGAAACATAAGGTAAGCTGGTAATATATTCTCGCCTGCCTTGGTTTCATTCACATCCCGCTCGGTAGCCTGTGCCGACAATTTCAACACTGTGTCGTAATACCTGGAGGCGTTGATGTCAAAGACTGGGGAGTAGGCTTGGGTCTCTTTGTCAAAGCTGTGTGAGAAGAGGGTGTACCCCTTTGCCTGCCAATCGCGCTCCAGAGTAGCCAACTCTTCGTTGTGTTCGCGTCCTTGGAGTTGCGCTGTTGTTTCAGGAGCCTCAATCTTGTCTAGGATCTTCATCTTTTCCAGGTCAGTCATCATGCGAGCCTCCGTTTCAGCATAGGGGGCCGCTTGGTCGTTGGCATCATCGTCGTTGGTGGTAGCATTCATGTCACTCATCCTTGTTCGTCGCAAAAAAACACACACGCACAAAAAATCAAAAAGATCAAAAAAAGAAGGAGTGAAGTGGTTGGGGAAAAAAATTCAAAAAAAAATGAACAACAATAAAAACCCACACTTGGGGTTGTGTGTGTGTGTGTTTATGCATTTTTTTCTTTCTTTTTTTCTGTTGTTGATAACTCCAGACTCCTTCCTTCCTTTTCTTTCTTTCTTCTCATCACACACTCTCGTTCTCTCTGTGATACTGCCACCGCTGCTACTCAAAACATGGGCACTGGAATTTCCAAGACTAACCTAGAAGTGGACGATCTGTTTGAATGTCCCATGCCTGACCTGGTGGAGGATTCCAAGTTCGTCCTCAAGGTGATGCTGGAAAGCCAGACGGATCTTGACTTTTACGTGATTCTGCATGCCCGAAAGATGAATGGTGGTGATGGTGATGATGACGGCAAGATTCGTACCACTCTCAGGATAGCCACCGAGTGGAATGAGGACAAAGAAAAAAAGAAGGTGGACTGTACCTGGACACCCAAGACCCACATGCGCGACTTTGAGGTTCTCATGCCCAACAAGGAAGGCGAAAGAGAAATCAAGATTGCTCGCGGTCAAGGGATTGGGGTGGTCATCTGCGAACCTATGCATGCCTGCATCAAACTGCGTTACGACTCCGAGAAGAAATCGGGTGTCCTCCCAGACTTTATGCAATGGGATCACTCATCTCGCGCCAAAGATGCCCTCCACGCTGACCTCTCCCTCGGGTACAATGTCTTCTACATCAGAAAGAAGAAGACAATGACCGCCCTCGGCGTGGATGGTGACCCGGTCCATGTCATCAGTGACCTCGTTGAGAAGCTTGACAAGAGAGACAGGCGCAAGACCAAGATCTTTTTCAAGAGTCTCGAAAGGTACAAGAGCTTCAACCCAGTTACCCGCAATCCCGACTCGGACGAAGACGACAACGAAGACGACAACGATGGCAAAAGTGACAGTGACAATGATGATGACAAAGACAAGGACAAGGACAAGGACGACGATGACAAAGAAGAATCCCCGCCAACCAAACGTGCTCGCATGGATGACAACCATGACACTGCCCCAGTCGCAGCCACAGCCACAGTGGATGCCAGTGCCACGATTACCACAACCTCTACTATGAACAGCGACAAAGAGTAATTAAAAAAATCTTTCATCTTCTTCTCTCCTTTTTTTGTTTGTTTGTTTGTTTTTTCCAGTTCTTCTCTCTCTATTTCTAATAAATGAGTCAAAAAAAACTTTTTTTTGTTCACCATCTTTTTTTTGTGTGCCAAATTCATTCCTTTTGCTCCTTCCTTTCCTTTCCTTTCCTTCCTTCTTTCCCAAAAAAATGAGTGAACAACAACAACAACAACAAGGTCCTGTGGCATCTGTCTGCCTTTCTGGTGGCGCAGAGGGAGCCGACACGGCCTGGGCCAACGCTGCCTTGAGAGCGGGTCACAAGGTGGTCATCATGTCCTTTGAGGGTCATAAGGCCTTGGTCCCCAAGCATCCCAATGCAGAGTGGAGAAAGTTGAGCCAGTTCACCCTCGATGCTGCTCGACCCGCTCTTAGCAAGGCCACCGCCACATTGGGGAAATATCCTGCTCGCAACATCTACGTCCTCAATCTGCTCACCAGGAATTTTTACCAGCAGGTGGGCTCTCAGGCTGTCTATGCCATCACTGATTTTTGAGGTGGTTGGTGGACGCGAATGTCGTCTGCAGGTGGAGGGTGGTACTGGTTACGCCTGCGAGATGGCCTACCAGGCTGATCCCAAGAGACCCATCTACGTGTTCAGACAATCGGACAAGAAGTGGTACACCCGCACTGACTTGAACAAGAGTGAATCGTGGGCCCCCATGACCACTCCTCCACCTCGTCCGACTGGAATCTACACTGGAATTGGTGCTCGTGCCCTCGTCTCCTCGGACCCCATTGATGCCCTCTTTGGTTTCTTTGATTGAAAAGAGAAAGAGGAAGAAAGAGAAAGAATGGAGTGGAGAAAACAACGACAACAATAAATAAAGGTGCACTGCACAAGGAATACCTTTCCATGTTTTTTTCTTTTTCATTTTTCTCTCTCTCACTGCTCCTTCTCTGTTTTTTTCCTGATTTTTATTAAACACCATGTCTCACACCTTAGCCGAATTGGATGAATTCAGACGCGCCCTTCGTGTTGGAGACGTGGTGCGTTTGAAGAAACTCATGGGCAAGAGCGAGCTACCCTTCTACAAGATTGATCAGTTGCCCTATTTGTGGCACACAGACAAGCTCATCTTACCCCGGCTCAGATGCATGTTTGCCCTCTGGTCTGACTTGAGTGTGGAAGTGACTCAGGCAGGTCCCCCACAACATGGGGCAAAGAGACACTGCAAAGGTCTCGAGGATCAAGGCATGCCACCTGTTATCGAGACAGTCCAAAAGGTGATGGCAACAAGATTCATGACTGACAATGATCAAGAGCAGTGGTCTGGAACCTTGGAGCTCTTGGAGAAATTTAAGGCTGACCCTGCAGCAACCCAACGACGTCTGCGTGCAGAGCTTGGATTCAAACTTGATCCCAATGCCCCTTGTGAGCCATGTACATGTAATAGTGGTCTGTGCTGCCCGGGATTTGGATGCCAAGATGAATCTGAAGAAGAACACTGCGACCATTTCAATTGCGGCTGCGATCGCCCGTGTTGCGCCCAAAATTTATGAATTAAATAAATGAATTAAAAAAAACAAAGAAGTACATTTTTTTCTTTCTCTCGCTCTCTTTATTTATTCTTGCCCGTGTTTGTCTTGCCATTCTTTTTGCATCTGGAACCAGTATGCCTGGGTAGTGCCACACATGATGCTCTCGCTCCAGAGGAACGATCTGTCCAGCTTATCTCCAAACACCTTGATCAAACTCTCCGCCAGTGGTTTGGCAATTTTCACGTCTGGGTGATACATGGCCCGGGCCAGGAGACCATGCCTTTTTTTCTTTGCGTCCGGGTTGGTATGTCTGAGCTCATCATGCATAAGGAGACAGTCGAGTACATGAAGGTTACCCATCTCACAGGCAACTTCCAACAAGGGGTAATATTCATCGTGGTCGTCGGCGGACGACACAACTCCTTGAGCTGCATGATTCAACAAGAAGCGGAGTAGTTTCATGCGATCTTGAATCTCATGGTCTGTCATGGGTGGCTTGTCACGAATTCGGTGGGGGTACCAATTACAGGCCTCATACAAATGCTTGTAGGTCACCACTTCGTTCCACGAGGCGATGATTGAGTCTGTCCTCTTCTCTCCCCACTTTGGGTGAACGCTGTTGTCGTTAGAGGGCGCGAACTGCTTCACAGAAGACATGCTGTCGCAGAAAAAAAATAGTTAGAAAGAGAGAGAGAAAGAAAGAAAAAGAGGAGGAGGGTGACTTTTTTTCTCTCTTTGTTTATTTTTATTTTTTTTTTCATTTTCTTCTTTCAAACAACGGATGGATGGTGACATAAAACCTAACTGCGATACTGTAATTTTCGATGGCCAAACTGAACCTGATGTGAGTCTTGCCACCCGCGTTGGCAGTGTTGAGCTCACGACAAACTATGTCCAGAAGCTCGTTACCTCGGTCTCGCGAACCATCACCGCGATCCCAATAGGGGCGAAGAATTCGACTCAGCTTTAAGTCGCTGACGACAAATGTATAGCTGTCAAATCCCCTGGCGATGATGGCCTCACGTCGTTCTTTGGCAGCCTCTTCGAGGAGGTCATAAACTTTGGTGATGATGGTGTCCACGATGATCTTCTCGTGATCGGTAAGAGGTGGGTACTCATTTACTGGCAAGCAGGCATCCATGGTCATGGGTTGACGATGGCTGGTCATAGGCACAGATATTTGGATGACATTGTGCACGCAACCCTCATCCATCCTTACTCAATGTTACAGTGTGTGATGTGTGGGAAAACGGCTTGTTTATTTTTTTCTGGTGGGGGGGAAGGGGAGAGAAATTGTTTTTTTTTCAACAAAAGATAGAAGGAGAATGAAGAACAAAAAAGAACCAGCCCCCTCCCCTTCTCGTTTTTTTTGTTTCCCTTTTTTTCTCTCTCCTTCCATTTTTTTTGTTGTTGTTGTTGTTGTTGTTGTGTTTCGAATGATTCATTACGATCGGGCACACTATCTCCCAGACGGAACGTTTGTGGCCTTGGACTTCAGAAAAAGGCAGGTTAATGTCTACTTCCACGTTGTTGATTTCCACTTCAGGGAAACGTTCACAAAACTATTGGAGCGAAAGAATTATACATCCGTCAAGGATGCCAAAGAAGGATTCAACGAAGTGTGTTCTCGTCGCATGCATGAACAAACCTCCAAGTTCATTACACCACAAATGAAACCCAAGTTTTGAAAAAAAATGGAAAAAAAAAGTTTTTTTTGCATCTGCGAATGTCCTTGTTGTTGTTGTTGTTGTTGCAATAAATATGTATATTTTTTTCTGAAAAAAAAACAGGAAAGAAGAATGAATGGATGGATGGGCATTTAATTTGAAAAAAAAATTTTTTTTCTTCTTCATCTTCTCAACATCATGGAGGTGAAAACAGATAAAGTGATTCTAGTCCAAGGTAAATGGGTTGATCCACGATACAAGGATAAGCTTCAACGCATGCCGCTGCAGCCGTCTGTGCGGTTGGAAAATCCCAAGAAGATATCAAGAAGTTGTACATAATGACCACTGCCCTCATGATCCCTTCACCACAGTTGTAAAGCATGTAGTTGATCACCACGGGTGTGTTGGATGCGGTGGTGTTGTCAATACTTCCAACGGAGGATCGAATCGCACTGACCAAATCATCACAGGCTAAAGTGAAGTTGTGGAGATGAATAGACTGTTGGTGATTGGCACAACACCCCAGTGTCTCGAAGATCCCCAGGACTGTGGTCAAATTTGTGGTGAAGGTGGGACCCGTTATGTAATCAAGAGGTTCTGGTGCGACATCCCTCCTCTTCCTCTTGCGTTTGGTTTGTTCCTCTGCACCCAGGGGAACTGGAACATCGGTCAAGGTCAGAGTGGTCAATACTCCTGCCAATTTAGAGACTGTCTTGGAGATCATGAGTTCCATCTCCCCTAGATTGCCAATGTTGACAGTCAATAGTGCACCCGCAGCATTGGCCCCGCTTATGAGTGCAGGCCAGGTAGACATGTCATACTCTGTGATGGGTGGGTAGGTATGAGGAACAAGGGCCCACGCAGATGTAAAAAGTTCAGTGACCACACAAACTGTCTCCATCCCCTCCACGGGGAAGCCAGATATTCCAGGACACGGTTCGGTCAGGTTACAATCGTTGCCCATGTACCCTTCTTCACAAACAACACGGTCACTGCACTCAAACCCTGTGAACCCAGGGAAGCAACCACAACTGTATGTAGTGAAGAGAGTGTCACACTCTTCATAAATAGATTCGTAACACACCCCATTGTTACAGATGGTTGGATCATCCAGACAAGGTGTAGAGAGACTAAAACTGAATGTGTACTGACAGCTTTGCCCATAGTAAGAAGCGTTGCTTGGGCACAGACAGAAAGGGAGGGGTGCATTACCATCCTCACCAAACTCTGCCGAGACCAAGATGCCACCATTTAGACAAATTCCTGATTGATCTTCAGGGACATGATGACCATCAATGACTGAAATGTTGCAGGTGGCACCAAACCATCTGTCTTGACAGTCACAGTAAAATTGGTTCTCAAAACTAAAGCAGGTAGAATTGTTCTGGCATGGCTCATCCACACACAAATCAGTGAACCCGGTTCGACAGGTACCCAAAAGGAAACTATAGGGTTCATTGCATTCACAATAGTAATTGTAATCCTCCAGCGAGTTACGATCCAGGATGTTGGTACGACAGATGCCTGGACCACATGGTGAAGAGTCGCAAGGGAAATAAGGATCCAGCTCAACACCCTCATCATTATCATCGTCATCATCATAGGTGTCTATGTCTGTGACACAGGAAAGGGTCATGGTTTCATTGTAATCTTGAAGGTCTGAACTGAGCGAATAATTAGGAATGGGGCAGTTCCAGGAGGAAGTGTGGATGTTGATTTCTTGAAAGGCTGTGTGTGCAAGTAAAGGAGGGACCTGGCCATAGACACGCGTATTGAACAGGACAAATTGTCCACCTCCCACCTGATTGACACACGAGGCATCCATTTCACCAAAGAGTGTGTTCCCCATACTGTGACTTCCCCTTTCTCCTTCTCCTTCAGGTGTGAGGTACACCAGACTGGGGTTGTATAACTGAAGCGAGCTGAAATATTCAGACGAGCAGAGCTGTGAAAAATTCACCTCTCCATACACATGCAGCAGGTTGACCAACGAGATGAGGACCAGGTTACCTGTTTCTCCCAGGTTGGAGGGGAAGGGACCGGTGATGTTCATGTTCTCGAGTTCAAAGATGTTCACATTGTTGGTGAATTGGGACCACGAATTGGGGATGGACCCTGTGACATTCATGCCTGACAGGGACAGTTGTGACAGGGTGGTCATGTTCCCCCATTCAGAGGGAAGTGTGCCCGTGACCAGAGGCAGATTGCTCAGATTAATGCTCATCCCATATGAATTATTGCCCCATGAGCTGGGCAGTGTTCCAGACACTCCTGGAAGGTTCAGCAGAGAGATAAAATTCAGATTGGTCGCAGTTCCCCATTCTGTTGGTAGCGTACCGACCAGGTGAGCTATATCTGCAATCTCTAACTGATACAAACCTCTTCCCCCGAACCCCCATTGTGTGGGGATGGTGCCTGTGATGTTGGGGAGAAAGGTCAGGTACAGCTCAAATAAGTGAGTGCCAATGTCTGCGGGCAGGGTTCCTGTGATGGGTGATTCACTGATGAGCAGGTAATTCAGAACCTCTGAACCATACAACTGTGAGGGAATAGTGCCAGTGACATTGGTAACTGACAGCTGAAAGTATTCTAAGCTTGGATAGGCCCCTTCTTCATCGTCGTCGTCATCACCAGATCCTGGGATGACACCTGACAGATTTGGCATGTTATCAATGACCAGTGCAATCAGTGATGGGATGAGTGGATAGTCATCGGGTATGTGTCCACCCACAGATGGAAGGTTGGTCAACTGAAGTGTGTTTAAATTTGGGAAGGAGCTGGACCAGTTGGATGGTAACGTTCCAGTGATGAGTGACATGCTGTCGAGCACGAACGTTCCCAGACTGGTGTTGGGAGACTCACTCCATTGAGTGGGGATGGTACCCTCCACGAGATTCAAACCACTCAAATAAAGATTGTTCATCGAGGGACCCAACAAGGTGGTGGGGAGGGTTCCTGTGATCTGATTACAATTGGTCATGGTGAGTCTGAACATATTTTGGATGGCAAACAGCATCGAGGGAAGGGTGCCCTCTATTGAATTACTGGATAAGGTTAGTTCAAAAAGGGAGTGCAGGTCACCATATGTTTCTGCAATGGTTCCAGTGAGCCCATAACCAGACAGGGATAGTGTGGAGAGAAATATGTAACTGGAGTTGAACAAGGGCACAGGTAAGCTGGTCGCATCCTCCTCGTTGGAGTTGGAAAAGGTGAACGTACTGACACGAGTTGTTGGAGGAATGTTGTGAACATTGGTGAGGGGTCCCGCATCATTCAAAACGATTGTGTGCAAGAGAGGGCCGTCCCACATCCCCGTGACATCCAGTGTTCCCACACTGTCGTCTATGTATGCGAGATTCACCAGGATCAAAAAGGCCAGAGAGGATAAACCCGAGTGAGCCGTCATTTCATGATACAGTGCCCCTGGAGTAGCGAACGTGCAGGAGGACAGACCCAGATAGGTCAGTCCCGCAAACAAGGGGCCCAGACCGGCGGTGGTGGTGGCAAAGTTGACCATTTGAAATGATAAGTACTGTAACCCCATGCTCGTCTCATTAGCTGTGTAATTGAAACCTGTCGATAGAATATCCAACGTCCCGCCATGTACTGAAAATTTGATGACCTGACCTTCCTCGTTGCACAAAATACCCACTGCACTGTCCGTGAGATACGTGCTAATGTAGAGGGGTTGTTTGAGATCTTCAATGGGTTCGTAGACAGTCTCTGGCACCAGAGTGAAACCGTCGGGGCTCAGAATACTCTGACAGAGTGGTTTGGAGAGATTAGTCATCAACCTGGTGTTTTGGAAGTTCCTGATGAAGTTCATGATGGCCCCATTGCTCGCATACGTTTCAACACAACGGGGTCCATAATAGCCAGAGGCACAAACACAATTAAAATCGTTTGGGTCTTGAATGGGGATGCACGAGCCACCATTCAAACAACCATGTTCCGTGAAACAGTCTGCCTTCACCAATCCGCTCCTTATCACTAGAAGCAACAATGGTAATAACAATGCAAAGCACTTTATCATTTTTTTGTGTGCTGAAGAGAAGAAAGAAAAAACACACACGCACACTCACACACCTAATTTACCACAGCAAGGGTGGAGAAAGAGAAGGAAAAAAAAGAGAAGTTTCAAATTATTATTTGTTGTTGTTGTTGTGACGAAGGAGGTGAAGACGAGAAGGGCAAGGGGGGAATAGAAGAAAAAAAGATTTCTTTTTTTTTGTTTTCATGCTTTCATTGTTGTGGTTGTCGCTGCAAGTATGAAAGTTCATTGCACAGTATATTCAAGGCGTGCGCTCTGTCGGCAAGAGGGATGATCACACCATGGATGTCAAACGCTCGTAAACATAAAACAGTTTGAAGTTCCATGGGTAATTGGATGGCTATCTGAATGAAACGGATCAAACCACAACAATGGTGTGCATCTTCATGATCTGGAGGCAGTAAATTAGGATTCGCCACCCATTGTCGCAATGTTTTGTTGTTGTTGTTGTTGTTCGTTCGACATTGCTTGATCTTGTTCTTCTGACCTGTCTCTCTCATGTCATGTTCAGCTGCGCCATCCATATGAACGATGCCCCAATTAATTTGAAGATAGTGGTCGCAGGTCATGATGATGATGGCAAACATGTGGGAGGCCTTGGAGACACAGACTCCTAATTCTCGCCTCAGTGCAACACTGGTTTGGACGGGATCCTTTATAAACTTTCGCATCAATGTGATGACCTCCTGCTTCAGTGCCCGCTTGACGACATTCGCATACTCAGAGTCACACCCAAAAATTCTTTGGATAGACTCGAGGTGGATCTCTTTCCCCCTTAGGGCAATGATGTACTTTATGATGTCAAGGTGACCCAAGAAGGCTGCGGCAAACAGGGAAGTGAAACTGTTGGACTGTTGGACAAGTGCCGTCCCACTCTTGAACATGACCATGCCCTTGAATTTGAAGTTGACATCCACTCGTGGGTTGGCAAGAAGCTCGCGCGCAACTGACAGTCGTCCACTAACGCAAGCTAGAATGAGTGGCGTGTGGCCCTTATCTCCTATGGCATTCACATCCATCCCAGGATAAGATGACAATATCCTAACGATGCTGACCTGGTGTGGAAGATCATGAGAACAGGCATCATGAAGGGTGTTGTTCAGAGTACCAGGCCTCAATGGGTCACATGGGTTGATCTTGGTCTCTTCCGTGGTCCGTTGTATCATCTTTCGCACATGGTCATCCTCCAGCCTCTGCCCAGGTGAAGTACCAAACAAGACAAGCATGTTTGAAGAAAGAGAAAGAGAGAGCGAGCGAGAAAAAAAGGGCAGTTCTTTTTTGTACTGTGATAAAAATAATGAACAGAAGAAGAAGGAGGAGGAAGAGAGAGAAAGAGAAAGAGAAAGAGAAAGAGAAAGAGAAAGAGAGAAATAATAAAAGATTGTTTTGTTTGTCTGTCTGGTCTTGTTCCCCTTCCCCCATTCATCGTTTGAAATAGGGAGTCCATCGGACAGGACAATGCCTGATGCGAGTGCTGCGTCTCAAGGTTTTCGGAAGGGCGACAGGGTCAGAGACATTATCATCCGCAGCAGCAGCAGAAGAAAACACAACGGCAACCACCACCTTGTCTTCGGGGTATTTGGCTTTGAAATAGGCACGATAGTCAGGAGCAGCCCATCGGGTCTTCAAGAAATCTCGACGGTAAGCCTCCGGATCATCCTCCCAGAGCTTGAAGAAGGCAAACTCTTCGGCATACTTGACTGAACCATACTTTTGTGAGAAGGTGACTTTCTCATACTTGGCCTCTTCTTTGCACTCATCACTGCGCAAATAAAGAGCCCAAGGGACCAGATCAATGGTTGCATAATTCATGGTATGGGTCACGAGTCCTGCAAGCTTGAAATTTTCAGGCACTCCGCGTGCCTTGATGCGAGGATCTGCAAGTAACAACTTGTACATTTCCAGATTGGAGTGCCAGATGACAGAACCCAGTGAAGTGTAATAGTCAGACCCACATGGACTGTTGAGAAACTCGCTGGTGACGTTGGGTGAGGCCAGAAACAGCTTCACAACCTCAAAGGAACCGACAGCACAGGCAATGATGAACAAGTTGCTGTAATCACCACCCGGGAAGAGTATGTGAGAAAATCGTTCCCTGGGGAATGTGGCGTCCATCACATCCTGAGGGCGCTTATCAAGAAGTTCCTTCAAGAGCGCAAGATCAGTGCCCATGTGATTGTCAGCAGGCAAGAGAGCCTCCCATTCAGGCTCAGAAAGTGCGCCTCTCTGACGAGCTCTCTGATAATTTTTGATTTGATCGCTCCTGTTCATCTTTTTTTAAAACGTTGGATGGGGCACACAAGGGAGGAGGAAGAGGAGAAGAAATTTAAAAAAATTGTTTTTTTTGGTGGAGGGTCTCTTCTTTTTTTTATTATTTCATGAAACTTCGCCACAAATCCACAAGGGATCCACAGTGACGTAGAATCGAACACAGAGATGTTCTTTTTCTTCATCGCCATTAAAAAGTTTGAAGCCAATGCGTGACCTTCCACCCTCGTTTTCCCTGTTGAGCTGGTGACAAACCATGCTGATAATGTCAATCCTGGACTGTAAATCGACCTGTTTGAGCAGCGTGTCGATTCTCGCTCTCCTCTTGTCCTCTTCGCCGAAATCGAATTGGTATTTGTTGTAGCCTCGGTTGAGAATAGAAGCTTCCCTGAGTGGAAATTGTGCAGCGAGAAGCATGATCACTCGAGTTTTTATCTCGTACAACATGTGAACCTTGAACTTGAATCGTTCCGGGTTCGTGTCTAAAGGTAAACACCTGTCCACCTGCAAGAGATCGTCCAGTGTCGGTTTGTCCCTTTGATGTTTCCAAGCAGCTTGGTCAGACATCAATTTGAACGACATGATTTGAAGAGAGAGAAGAAAAAAAAGAAGGAGGAGAAGCAACTATTATTTGTTTTGTCTTCTTATTTGTTCACATTTCTTTTTTTTAACAAAAAAATATGTATATTCAAAGTTCGCCATTATCATGGTTCAAGCATCTTCAACAAGCCAAGTAATCCAATCACAATAGCTCGGACCGCGAAAACAACAACTCAGGCGAGCTTTCTTGTTGTTGTTGTTGTTGGGCAGGCTCCAGGTGTAGGCGTCTCTGTAATTATCAGAGTAGGGTGGGTCCAGAGACAATTGCTTAAACTCTTCATGCGTGAAGACCATTGGTGCGTTTTGATAACGTCCCTCGAACACACGATGATAAGGTTCAGGCATAGCTTTTTTTTGCTGATTGTGTGTTACACAAGATGTTTTTTTTTCTTCAAGGAAGAAAGAAGGAGGAAGTTGTTGTTGTTGTTTTTTTTAACCATTATTTTTTGTCTTCTTCTTATTTGTTCACATTTTCTTTTTAACAAAAAATGTGTGTGATCAAAGTTCTCCATCATCATGATCCAGGTCATCGTTAACAACAACACAAAGAGCCCAGTCACAATGGATCGGACCGCGAAAAAAGCAACTCAGGTAAGCTTTCTTGTTGTTGACCAGGCTCCAGGTGTAAGTACTTCTGTAATTATCGGAGTAGGGTGGGTCCAAAGTCAGTTGCTGAAACTCTTCATGCGTGAAGATAAATGGTATGGCCCCCAAATGTCCCTCGAACACACGATGAGAAGGTCCAGGCATGTTTTTTTTGCTGATTGTGTGTTACACAAGATGTTTTTTTCTTCAAGGAAAAAGAAGGAAGAAGTTGTTGTTTTTTAAATTTATATTTTTTTATTTTTCTTCTCAGGGCAGTTTCATTTTTTTGGGCGGGTTTGGATGCCAGGATGGTCTTGGACCGCCTTGCGAGTTTGCGAAATAAATGAGATTCTCATATAACCAAAGGAAATTCAAGGTGGTCAGGGTCCAACCTGGTGTCCAATACTGGAGTGAGTATTTTTTCCGGTTCCAAGAAGTTGACTAAATTTACAATTTTTTTTCATTCTTCTTTTCTCACCATCATTCCCTCCAAAGTTTAATTTTTTTTGCCTTCGCCACTGCTTTACTTTTTTTTGGGGGGGAGAGTCAACAAACCATGAAAGACTTGTTGCTTCTTGTTGCTGCCTCTCGAGTGGTGGAAGACATCTCTGCCTCTGCCTCTGCCTCTTCTTCTTCCTCATCGCCACCATCTCTTGTGTCCAAAAATTCCAAGGTTCAGAAAACCAAGACGACGACAAAGACAACAACGCCCAAGGTCTCGAAGAAACAGAAGATCAAGACGACAAGGGAACCATCTAAAGCACCCAACACTCCCTCATCGACAACAGTTGCAGCTACTGTCAGTGCCGGTGCTACTACTACTACTACTACTTCTTACCCGTGTGCCACTTTCTGGCAGAAGAGTGCCGTGTCTCAACCGGATGGGAGTTGGACCACCCTGGTGCCAGTGCCCGCTTCCACGGTCCTGCTGCGCAATCCTTACACGAATTCCCTGGTGGACCATTGGACGTTTCGCTCCCTCTTTCCCACTTTGGAGGGATGGTACGCCGGATTGTGCAGGTGCATGTGCCTCTCTCAGAAGCAGGTGACTGTGGTGACCCATAGCACCCAACCTGGACAGAAGTCTACAACTCATCATGAATGGAGGGAGATCTCCTTGCAGGAACTTTGGGGTACTTTGTCTGCCTTCTTTGATCTGACACAGTTTGCCCAGCCTCACTTACTGACCCTCAAGCAAAAATGCAACTTGGCCTATCTGGCCGGTGGACGTGGCTTCAAGAGATTACTCGACTGGCTCCTCTCGCCCCTGGCCGGTGTTGCCGATTCTGTGGGTACCATCCATACCTTCTTTCCATTGACCAAGGAAGATTCAGAGATATACGACGCCATCTTGTGGTCTGCCTGTCAGGGTCTGCTGGATCACAACTTGCTGTGGTACGATGTCAACAATGACACCAACGACAAAGGTGGCAGAGCTGGCCAACCTTCTCATTCTCTGAAGACTTCACCTAACCTGGCGATGATGTTAGTGCCTGTCTGCCACAAGATGTCTGTGAATTTTGGACGCATGCTTCTTTACGTGGCTATGGACCCCAACCTCATTGCCCAGATCGAAATGCTGCTCTTCTTGGTTCAGGAGCCAGAGACTCGTGCCCGCAATGAATCTTTCCTGGCGGCCATCCCCGAGGCACTCTATCATTTGGAAAAGATGTTCAGTGGCGGAGATGTCATCTGCTGCCGCTTTGTCCCGGCTCCCTTACTTCCAGTAACTTCCACTTCCACTTCCACCAAGAGTAAAGGCAAAGGCAAGGGTAAAGTGGCACCAGAGGAGGATGATGAAGAAGAAGAACAAGATGAGGATGTGATGGCTGTCTCCAGACCCACTCACAATGCCTTGACCCTGGTGGGGTTCGCCGACACGTTCTTCATCACCTTGATCAACTCGCTACACGAGAGCCTCACTGACTATTGGACCAAGAATGGTGTTTGAAGGGGGGGGGAAAAAAAGAAACAATAAATTAGGAAAAAAAGACTTCTTCTTTTATTATTATGATTTCACTTTCGTGTCACGAGTGGATGGCGATGACACAGAATTGTTGTTGGATAGGTTGGTCATCATCTTGACCAGTCGGGCCTTGTGTTTATACAGAATGGCGGTGATCTGCGGGGTAAGCACCTTCTTCTCTGTGTTTCTTTCACAGAATTCGCTCAGTGCGGCACAGGCGACGACGAGAGACATCTTGGGGGTCAAGGGAAAGGCCATCCACAGTACGGCATTCAGCATGTCTGGGTTGGGTGCCACTCGAGCATGTTCCATCATCATGATCCCAATAGCATTTCTGTGATAATTCATCCAGTAAGGATCCTTGAACCATATCACAATGGCACTGAAGATTTGGGCACCATAGTGATTATTATGAGCACTCGCACTCTCTCCAAAGGGATTGCCATGTGTCATGTAGAGGATGAGAAGTTTGTCTGTCACATTCTGCAGGATGATTTTCAAGGTCGTGGCGTCGGGCACCAGAATCGTCAACCACGTGGAGAGGTCTTCGGACCAGGGTTTTGCTAACTTCAGCAGCCATTCCACCAGCACGTCCGATACCATGAAATTCGATTGAGACTCGTTCCTGTGACTTATTGCCACAAAGAGGTCCTTCCAGAGTCGAGTCTCCAGATCAGACGTACTCTCCTTCTCCTCCTGCTCTTCTTCTTCCTTCAACCTCATCTCAGAAGTAGGTGGGGTCATGGTGAGAGGAAATATTTCTGAATACGACGGCAGCAGTCGTGGTTGTTGTTGTTGATGATGATAAGAAGTCATGAAGTGAGGGGAAAAAAGAAAGAAAAAGAAAGAAAAAAAGAGAAAGGATGGAAGGAGAGTGTGTATTAACTTAACTTCACGAAAAAAAAGAAGAAGACAAAAAAACAGACAGGCAATTGGGGCAAAAAAAGGGTTCGTGGAATAATAATAATCACAATAGTGGATTTGCATTTTCGGTCTGACGCGATTCGAGAGGCAACCTCAAAAAAAAGAAAAAAGGCAGAAGAAGTGGTGATAGTAGTGATGGGTTCTATTTTTTGATTTTATTTTATTTTTTTCATTGTGTTGACAAGAGGGGTGCATTGAAGATGGCCATAACGTCCTGACAGAACTCGTCCCCAAGTTGTTCCAGTAACTTCTTTTCCTTGAGAAAATCTCTATGTTCCCTGTTGATATCGAACCGCCGCCGATGATGTGCGTCAATCTCTCCGCGAAGCTCCTCCACGTCTCGTATACAGTAGACCTTGAAGGCTGAGGTGAAATGTTGAAACGGACGACCTCCTCGTCTCAGACATTCTGGCATAGTGTTCATCATCAAGGTGAAGAAAGGGTGGTTGTTGGTGGCCGCCTCCATTTCAATGAGGTCTAAACTAGCAGAATATTTTTTTAACATCATGCTGGTCTCAAAGCGTCCCACTTTAGCCGAGGTCATGGTGACACCTGTAATGATGTAAGTTGTGTTGCGACCCGAAGAGAGGGGTGCGGGGTAGGTGATCTCGTAGAGTTTGAAGTGTTTGACAAACTTCTTCTCACGAAACCCAAGTTCTGCCTCGGCAAACGTGAGTTGCCGAATGGTGCCATCAATGAGAGAATGACCGTGCTGAGACACAAAACCTAATTCTTGTTGCAACGAGTCGATGTAGGCATGGATATCATCTTCCATGTCCGAGGTAGGGGAGGGAGAAGGAGATAGAGGTGTAGAGGGTGTCGCTGCAGGTGTCACCATTGTCATCATCATCGCGGAATAAGTGGCAGTAGGATGACCACCCACCGATCCAGATTCGAGGACATCAAATTCTTCCTCGTCATCATCATCGAGACGAAACCGCTTGGATGGACGTTCAGACATTTTTGTTTTTGTTTTTTAGAAGAGAGGGGAGAGAGAAGGACGAGCGGATGAAAGTTTTTTTGGGTTATATAATCGAAAAAATGCAAGGAAGCATTTGTCTGTTTGCAGTCCAACACTATTCAACCCTGTTGGATACCAGGTTAGTCTTGGACCACCTTAAGATTTTTGCAAAATATATGAGGACCTCATCTAATCAGACAAAGTGTAAGGTGGTGAAGGTCTAATCTGGTGTCTCATCTAAAAATTGAGGTGAATGATAAGGGCCACCCCCACTCCCCCTGTACACTTATTGATCGTTATCATCAATTTTTTTGAAGACAAAGGTTTTCGTCCACATGATCATTGCATTTTTTTTGTTTTTGTTTGCATTCAAAAAAAAAAGATATCCTCGCCTCCTTCTATTCTCTCCTCCCTCTCCCTCTCTCTTTCTCCCTTCTCTTCCCTTTCTCCATCTGTGTTGTGTGGCTTGGATGAACATGAAGTAAGTTTGCGAATAAATTGTTTTTTTTCTTTCCTTCCAACAAAAAAATTGAGTGCTGTGGTTATGGATGTGGATGCGATTGAAGTGATGTATGTGGCGTGCTTTGTGACCTTTATCGCGATCTTGTGCTGTGATGAAGTCAGAAAACACAAACTCGCATTAATAACAACAATGTCTCCTGTCCTTGTTGTTGTCACCACCAGCACGCCAGCCACGACTGTGTCATCTATAAACTTAAGATCTCTCAGACTATCCCCTCTGGGTCTTCATCGCATGGACATGGAAGAAGAGGAGGAACGAGAGAATACAGCTACACACATTTTGCGTGGATTCATGTCACAGAAACGTTTGTTTCAGAAAAATGACTCTGAGACAGCAGCAGCAGAAAAAGAAGGAGAAAAAGAAAAAGACGAAGTTCATCCTGAATCACGATGGCAACTTGCCCCACGAAAACCAACAAGATTCAGGCAGGTTGAAACGTCCATGCGTATTGACGTGCTCAAGATGAATCACAGAGAATTTGTCATGCAGTTTGCGAGGCTAAGACAGACCATGTTCAAGATATGCAAAAAAACAAAACACAACTTTGGGTCCAAGGTGTCCAAACGAAACACCCCCCAGCAACGCAAAGCAGAGAATTGCACAGACATCTTTCATACATGGTGTGACTGTGCATCTCGCTTCATAAATCCTTTCAGGAACAACAGCAATGGCAGCAACACCAACGAGATGGACTACGACAGTGATGAAGATACAGAGAGTGAAGAAGAGGAGGATGACTTCATCATGATGATCCACAATCCAGAGACCACCGCTGCCCTGGATGCCATTAAGAGACAGATGTCTCCATACTATTGTCAAGATAACAATGGTGATCATCCTCATCAGGGATATGGCGACGACGACATTTTTATTATGGACGATGTGGATTACAACGAGTCAGAGCCCATATCACTACCTCCACTCGAAAGACCTGTGTGACACATGCACACAAAAAAAATAAAACAAGAAAGAACAAGTGTGCATTTTTGTCTTTATTATTATTCTTCATTCTTTGCCTTCAACAAAATCAAACGTTCCAATTCTTTCTTCTTGGAGAGGGCACGAAGTTCGATGGTCCTGAGCCTGTCCTTCTCCTGTTGGGCAATGATTCCCTTTAAGACTTCCAGGCTGGGGAAGAGATACATCTTGAGGCGAGCCGTGAGCACTTGAAAGTGGTTTCCAGAATTCCTGCAGCTTTCAGGAATGACGGTGTCCAATTTCCTGAAGACCGGATTTCCATGCACAAGTTGGCGCCTGTACTCACAGTAGGTGACGCGATACTCAGTCATGTAGATGGGGGTGGTGAACCTGGAGCGTTCTGTGATGACGGCAGAGAGCAGGTAGGCCTGGGCTTTGGAACGTCCAGGGTAAGTGATCTTGTGAAGCAGGTTGAAGTGAATCCCGAATGATTTCTCAGGGAAAATCAAACCCAAGGTGATGGGATTCAACCTCTCCACTCCTTCCATGTGATTGGAGGTCAAGATAGTGCGAGCATCCACAAGTGTGGCCTCGATGATGGTCTTCTCGACAAGAGGTTGCTTGGGGGTGGTGGTGGTAGCAGTAGCAGGGGTGTCGTCAATGACAATGATTTCATCATCCTGTTGCGTGGACGAAGAAGTAGCAGAGGTGGTGGTGGTTGATTGGGTGACGCCCATGAAAATAACATCTGCATCTTCATCATTCTCCATTGCCGCTTGTGAAGAAGCAGCAGTCGCGGCAATGGCAGCCTTGATCAAAGAGGCAGCATCAGACTTTTCTTGCTTCTTCATCTTGTCCAAAAACACCAAGTTCATGGTGGTGGAAGTGGAGGTGGAGGTGGAAGTGACAGAGGGTGAGGAGGATGAAGATGAAGATGAAGAAGCAACATCATGGTGAGTGGCGAGTGAAGAGGAGGATTCAACAGCAATCCTGGCAAGAAGGAGCAAGTGATTCATGATGGAAATGAAGATGGAGAAGGAGAAGGAAGAGAAGAAAAAAAATGTTGTTGTAAATGGACAAATGCGGATGGGTTGAGGAAGGAAGGAATAAAAAAAACAAAAAACTCAACAAGTTTGTCCATTATGGTTGAGGCTCAACCTGTGGTTGAATACCAGGTTGGACCTTCACCACCTTAAGATTTTTCAAAATGTATGAGGACCTCATATAGTCAGAGAAAGTGTAAGGTGGTCAAAGGTTCAACCTGGTATCCAATCGCTCATTGAGCCTTAACCTCCATGAACAAACTTGTTGAGTTTTTTGTTTTTTTTTCTTTTCATCTTTACCTCAAACAACACCCAACACGAACAAAAAAAACAAAGGTATGAGCATTTGTCTCTCTTTTTTTCTTTCTTTTTTTTGTTGCCAAGTCCAGTTCCTAACTTCTTTTCCTTCCATTTTTTTTCCTTGAAGCAGCAAACAACCAATCATCATCATCATGACCACTATCAACTCCAGCGACACTCATGACATGGCCGAGGAGCTCCGCGAAAGACTTTATGATATCATCAACGAGGATAACTATGACGCGTTTGTTGGCATCATGGAGTCCCCCACCGCAGCCCCTCTGGGACTTTGTGATCCCACCTTGGATGAAAATCTGTCTCTGTACCTGCAGGCCACAGGGAGACCCGACGGAGACGCGAGGTTCATACGCTACTACTCGGAGGTCCTCCAGATTTCGCCCATGACTCAGCACCCCAACATTGAAGACAGTGCCCTGGACGCCATGAACTGGGATTCCAAGTTGAGCCTCAAAACTCCTGAGGCCAAGAACAACATGCTCAGGTTGCACCATCTCATGGCTCACGCTGACTTTGACCCCACCGCACTCCTCTATGGAGAATACAACAACAAGATCGACAAGGTTAAGGTCATCACAGAGGATGGTCCCTTGCTCTGGGTTCTCATCAACAACAGCTGCGTCTGGGGTGTGGCCGCCCTCCTTGGTTCCAGCAGGACTCCCATCACGTTTGAGTACAAGGGCTTCTTGGAGATTTTCAACAATGATGAGGTCAATCCGAACAACAACCGCCTGTCCTTGGAGGAACTCTTGAGCTACCTCATTGCCAACTTGGATGAAGAGGAAGTCACCAAAGTGGCCGCCATTGCCAAGATGATCAAGTCTTACAAGGACAATCGAGAGGCCACTGTCCAACGTCTTCGTGCTTTTTACCTGGATTGAAAAAAACAAAGAAGAGAGATGATGAAAAAAAAAGAAAAAAAAGAAAAAAAGAAAAAAAAAGAAGAAGAAAAAAGAAAAAAAAGAGGACTCCACTTCTCAATGCACTCAAAAAAAAGAAAGGATGATGAACAATCAAAAAGAAAAAAACACCTCCAACACTTCCCTCCTTCTTTTTTGTTTTTTTTCTCTCTCAATCTTGTTGGCCCATTCCGTTTTTTTGGACGCAACAACAAAAAGAAGAAGACAAAAAAATGTCATCATCGTCGTCTCAAAAAAAGAAGAAACAAAGTGGCGGAAGACGTGCACAGGCTCGTGAGTTGGCCGAGCAACATCCAGAGGCCAAGACTTTGGGTGCCATGTCCACTCAAGAAATTCAAGAAGTGTACTCTTTGGCCTTCAGTCGCATCACCGAGACGGATGTGTACACCAAACGCATCAAGGGTCTCATTTGGGCCATCCTCGCCAAGACGGGGTTCACCCAAGTTGAGCAGGCTTTCATGTTGACCGTGCAGTTGAGTTCGAAGCAAAAGGAACTGGAAGTCAAGGTGAACATGGCCATCGAATTGATCATCCAGACGGACTGGAGCAGGCGCCTGAAAGATTTCCCCCAGGATGTTCTCACCATGATGATGTTCTGGAACACTGTTTTGGTCAGACTCTATGAGAAGACTCACACAGAGACCCTGGGCAAAGTGAGAGAGGTCATCTGGGGCAAACTCACAGGACTTGGGCTCATTGTTGAAGAGATTCCCAACCTGTCCAGGTACTGTGATTTTACGGCTGCCCGACCTAAGGAGCTCGAGGTACAAGTTCAACAAACTCTGAATCAATTAATCAGCAAGGCAGAAGAGGAGGAGGGAGAAAGGAAGATGAAGAAGAAAGAGGGTGAGACAACAGGAGCCACATCAGAGTCTGAAGTGACCACCACCACTACTGCCACAGCTCCTGTTGTTGATGCTGATGCCACAAATTCAAAGGAAAGAGGCACGGCCGCCACGGCCACCACCACCCTCCCCAAGATGAGTGAGCAAAAGATTGCTCAAATCCTCCAAACCTACAATGCCATCTGCCTGGCCAAACAAAAACTACTAGAACGCGAGCAGAAGCAGCAACAACAGCAGGAACAGCTACAGCCACAGCAAAAGAAGAAGAGCAAAAAGAAAGGAAAAAATCAAGCAAAGGAAGACGACAACAATGACAGCGAACATGATCCTTCTTTTTCTTCACTGCCATCACCGTCACAACCCCAGACCTTTCTGATTGACAACACGCTCAAGTTCACTGACATCGAATGAAAAACACACACACAACATTTTTCTTCAATGTGTTTATTTATTTATTTATTGGAGAGTGTGACAACAACCAAAAAAAAACTTATTTTTTTCCCTCATTTTTGCGACCCACGAGAAGGGAGAGCGGGTCATCTTCGTTGTTTTCTTCCTCATCTTCAAACAAATTACCTTTGGGGGTTTCAGGTAGAGAGATAGATTGTTCGTCGTTATCCTCTTCCTCTTCCTCTTCATTTCCCTGTCCCAGTGCCTGAAGAATCTCCTCCACAGCTTGGTTGTGGTAATTATCCCTTGGGGTCACAGGTTGAGAGATGGGTTGTTCCTCCTCTTCCTCTGCTTCCTCTTCTTCGTCGTTGTCATTGTCTTCCATCTCACCTTCCTCTGCTTCTTGATTCTCTTCCACAGCATCCGTGTCAGGCAACTCATCATTGTCATCATCACCATCACTCCACTCCTCGTTGGCCTGTTCACCTGCTGGTTTCTCTTTCTCTTTCTCTTTCTCATCTTCGGAGTACGTTTGGATGGTATCTCCCATCAGACGCTCGCGCCTCTCTTCCTTTTTTTTGCTCTTTCGGCTTGAAGGACGATCACCCGTCTTCTCCTTTCGCTTCTCTTTCTTCTCCTTTCGCTTCTCTCGAGGCATGGCAACTTTTGCTGATGAGGATGAAGGTGAAACTGCTTCCACCTCCGCCTCTCTCACCTCTTCCTTTGAATAATCTCCCCATAGTTGCTTGTCTCGTTTGGCAATAACTGCAGAAGCAACCTCATCGGCCAGGTCACGAGGTAGCTTGGACTTGGGCCGGATCTTGTAAGAATTCACCTCTCCTTTTCCATAAGGAGTCAAGAGATCCGCACGTTCTCTGGCCACCTTTTCCTCGGGTGTCTCTTCTGCAAGGGTGGGGATGAGTGTTGGATCACTCACGTTCTGTTCATAGAGTTTCTTCTTGTCTTTGGGAAGTGCAGGTGGACGCCACCCTTTGAGCAGACTTTCTGACTTGGAGGCATGGCCATAATCATAAGATACCTTTTCAAAGTTCACCGACATGCGTGGTTTCCAATCCTCTGCCTCCTCTTCCACGGTGACATTCGTGTACCCAGCAATCCTCAGGGGATACTTGCTCAGGTACTGATAAGTGCTCTTCAAGTACACCTTGTAGTGCTTGTCCAAGGCCACCTCTTCCACGTTCAAATTCTGAACCTCACAGAACTTGCGCAGAGCACCCTTCACCACGGTCACATTCCGGAATGGGTTGTTCATGTCATCGATAGCCACCGAACCCAAGTCTTCCTCATACTCCTCAGGTTTGACAGTTGGCACAACCTCCGTGTTGTCATGCATGATGGCTTTGTTGGCCCTTCTCGGGGCGGCGTTCTTGAAACCCCTGGAGACAGAGTTCACAAACTCCTTATCCAACATCATGTTAAACATCTTGTCTGTGCGTGCCTGACTGGCCACGGGGATCCCAAAATGGTAAGGTTCATGAGACACTTTGATCCCATCCACCTCAAACATGATGCCCTTGAACTCTTGGGTCTGATCGGTGAAGTCCAGCCTCTTGCGCAGGCTTGCCTGATAGTTGAGGTAGTTCATCTTCAACGTGATCATGTTCCACTCCACCGGGTCCATTGTCTTATCAGCCACCCCATAATTGGCGCGAATGCCCAAAAGGCGTGCAGATACACAGGTCACTGGCGTCAAGTAGTGAGGCCACAGGGACGTGTACGACCATAGAGGATCCAGAGTTCTCACATGATGCTGTCCCACTTGAATAATGACTCCTCCCACTCCACTGCTGATGTCACTGTAGTAGCGTCGGAGGGCAGTGACGTTGTAGTTCACACTCTTGGGGGTAGGTGGGAGATGATCATCATCATCACTCGCATCGTTCTTGGAAATGTACTGTTTCACAGAGCCATTGCGTGAGTTGAGTACATTGAGCTCAATCGTGTTTTCAAAGTGATGCCTGTTCTCCTCTGACTGCACTGCCAGGGAGGCGATGAACAAGTTGGTAGTGTTATCACGGAGAGTGTTCTCACCGGCCAGACGCTTGTAGTCTACACTATACAGATCACCCAAAACCATACCCTGTGATTGATAGGTGATGCGACCCTCGTCGTCATTGAACTTGACCGCAGAGTAGATCATGATCACCAGCACGCTCATGGTGGTGTAGTTATCATGCTGTAAGTTCATGAAAAACTCCAAGTTGGAGGACAGCATATAGATGAGCCTGTGCACCCTCAGGCGGTCTACATTGACGTTGGACTGCCACATCTTGGACCAAATCGCCGTGCCCTTGGCAGTATCCAGAATCCTCAACTTCTGGTCCAGTTGATATCCAAGAGATTGCATGCAAGGTTCAAGCATCACCTGGCAGATAGAGTTCACGCTAAAGTAATAGGCCAGAGTGTGAGCCGCCTTCAACATGACCGCACAGATGGGAGCAAGTTCATCCAGCAAGTATTTCAAGTCTTCACTGTTGCGACCGAAACGAGATGCAGGTGTGGTGGATCGGTTGGCCGGGGTCAGCAGTTGGGCATTTCCAAGAGACTCCCACTTCTCAGGGGCGATGAGATGGTTATCATCGTGTCCTGTCTGGGCGACACCCCATGTGATGGAGATGGCATAGGCCAATCGGTAGGCGGTCATCATGAGCTCACTTTCCTTGTATGTCTTGGGAATGGGCAAGTCGTACTCATCCAGCCTCTCGTCGTTACCCTCCTCTCTGAGCTTCTTGATGACCTTGAGTCGATCAGAGAACTGAAGAAGAACAGAGCTGGAAAACACACCACCCTCCAATGATTCTGCTGATGTCTTTTTCTTCTTCTTCAGTTTTGGTGGTGGTGGTTGTTGAGCACCCCCTTCTTCTTCATCGCCTCTCTCCCTCTTCTTCTTGTTGTTGCCATCCCCATCCCCATCACCATCCTCCTCACCATCCCCATTCTCGCCATCACCTTTTGCTCCCACCAGCATCATCATCATCATAACTTTAGGAGAGGGCATGGAGGACACGGACTTGAGCCCCCTTCGGATGAACCTTGCTCTTTTGAGTCCACCCCAACTTTGGTTGAGATAGCTCACCACCTCAAAGAGTCGAGAGATGTTCCAGGCCACAGCCTCTTTGGCAAGGGAGGCCCCACTGAATGGATCGAGAGTGTCCATCAAGAGAGATTCGTATCCTTCTCCCCTCAAGAACTGAGCCCTGTTCATGGTCATGATGGACAAAGTGTCCGGATCTCTGGCAAACTCGGGGTCCCTCCTCAGGTAAAGAAGCTGCAGATCACTCAGTTGTTGAGACAGACGGGTCACCACAGCATGATCTTCTCTTCTGCGCAGCCTGGGCTGAACCAAAGTTTGGATGATATCATTGATCAGGGTCTCTTCCGTGAGTTGGGGCAGAGGGGATAACAACATGTTGTCGGGGTCACCAAACTGAGCAGTGACAAGGCCATGACCATCAGGGCACTTGATGACCGTCTCGAGGGACCTAAAGGCTTTCCCAATCAGGGCCCTGAGTTTGTACTTGAATTTTTCAAGTTCTGCCCGGATGGGTGACACTGCACTCTCTCCTCTCAGTCTGGTGCGAAGTTGATGAAGGGTGTGTCCGCACTTCACAAAGGCGTCCCAAAGTTCAAACAAAAGCACGGTGGCCACAATGGCACCAAAACTAGAGGCGTTCATGATCTTGGTGTCCAGGCCCGTGTCCACAAAATTGGAGTAGTTGCTCTCTGCCACAAAGTACTCACTCAGCCTCCTGGCGACCTGGGTATGCAGATCTCGAATGGCCTGAGCATGAGTGTCATCATTGATGCGAAAGCGACTCTCTCCCAGTGATCCATGAGAAAGATGCCACCTTGTCTCTTGAGTGATGAGTCCATCCAAAACATGTCGCTTGTTAAGAATGGACTTCAGCCTCTGAGTTTCAAAGACAAGGGGTGTCATCAAATCAACCACCTCCAGGTCCGTGATGGCCTTCTCCCCAAAGGAAGGCAGGTAGCGAGACACATGAGTGAAGGTATTGAGCTGAATCAAATTGCGAAGATTCGATCCAGTAATGGCATCCCATCTGGCATACCTGCATGCCCAGAGATGAGCAGCCCTAACACTCTCATCCTGAAACTTGTTTTCCACCCAATGCATGTAAGCTGCCCCCTCGACGTCCCACACCAACGGGAAGCGAGAGAGAAAATCCAAGTCTCTTAACTCGCCGTCACTGCTCACATACGATGTGACATAGTTGATCAGGCCATGGTACAAAAAGTGGGAGATGGGAATTCTGTTCATCAGGTGACCATACAGTGGACCCAATAGCAGACGAGCCAAGGTGTCTCCATAAAAATTGGAAGGCTGCACCAGCAAGCGTTGAGCCACCAGAGGTCCCAAATCTTTGAAGGGAAGTTGAAACTCACCCTTGGGTTGAGGGATACTGGTCAGTGAAGTTCTTGAACTGTGAGCGTTGATGAGGGCGCTAACGTTCTTGATGGCTTTTTTCACCTCGTTGAGGACCACCTCTTCTTTGGAGGGGATGGCCGTGTCCGCGGCAATTTTGGCCAACGTTTCGGGTGTGGGGATCTGTTCAATGATCAGGGTGGCCAACTGAGTGCCAAAGTAATCAGAGATGCACTCCACCAATTCTTGAGCCGTGGAGGAACCTGCAATGGCCGTTCGTGTGATTCTTCTCTTGTAGTGAGGATTGGTCTTGAGAATGTTGTAGTCATCCGCCGTGCGTAATTCATACGTCAATTCCTGATCGAAACCCGACAAGGGTTCAAAGTCAGAATGACTGACACTGCTGCCGCTGCCGCTGCTCGATGTCTTGGCAGCTGACATCGTGTGTGTTTGTGTTTGTTGTCGGATAGATGGATCTCCAAGATCAATGTGTTTGTAAAAAAAATGTCAGATTCAAAAAAATCGCGGAAAGAAGAGGAGGAGAGGGAGGGAAAGCAGTTCTTTGGAAGAAAAAAAATAATACAATGGAAAGACAAGCGAGAGAAAGGGAATACAAGAGGAAAGGGAAACAAGATGAAGGGGGGAGGGGAAGGGAGAGAGTGGTGGATATTATTTATTTTATTTTATTTGTTTGTCAATGTCGTTGTTGTTGAACACAATGAAGAAGAAAAAAGAAAAAAAGAGAAAGAAAGAAAGAAAAAAAGAGATGTTTATCAATCCTCGTCGCTGTTCATGGCGGCATCGATGGCGGCATCTCGGGCCATGGCTGCTAATAAGTTGGACGCAGTCAAATCCTGTTCCAGATTTTGTGCCATCACCTTGTCCTCTTTTTCATTGATGGCAGAGACATAATACGCAAAGTTCAATTTGTCACCCTTCAGGAAGCGCTGATAACGAGGTGGGTCAAGCACCATGTTCACCATCTTGGGGTTTGAAGAATAATGCTCTCCCTCATTCACATCAATAGGGTAGTGACCAGTAACGCGGGCATAGCCAATGAGGATGCGAGCATAGAGGATGGCTCTGCACTTCTCGTCGTCCTTGATAATGGGGCCTCCCTCCATGATGGACTTGCAAATCTTGCGATGTTCATCTGCCAGAATGTCAATGATTTCTTCGTGTTGATCTTCCTCGATCCAATGTGCCATGAGCTCTGCTTCACGGGGATCTCCAACCGGCAGACTGTTGATGTCCAAGGGGTTGGTATTGGCTTCGTCATCCCTGTCATCCACTCTGTCATTGCCGTTAATGCACAGATTCCAGGCCAGATAGTTGATGCCGGGAATACGACAGTATTCTTGGAATTCAAGACTCTTGGCTTTCTGGGCTCGGGTCCAATTGTCATACTTTCTGGTCTCCTCCACCTGCAGGGTGACACCCAAGGGCAGTTGGACAGTCTTGCCGCTGACACTCCCCTCTCTCTGGTTGGTGGTGGTGGTAGTGGTGGTGTCATCCTCCTCGTCGCTATCCCCCTCCTCATCAGTGGGCCTCAAGTATTTCCCGGTCTCCTCGAATCTGGCGATACCATCGCTGTCAAGTACAACACTGGTCAATGGCATCTCATCAAATTCCTGAGGGGGGATGGGAGGTGCAATGGATGCAGCCGACCACAACAACATTTCATTGGAATAGTAAAAGACCAGGGATGCAAGGTACTTGAGAACCAAGTAAATGTCATCTTCTGTCAGGTTTGCCGTATTAAAATCAGGTCGGAAGGCGCTCATGACAGGTTTCAGGTATCCCTGTTCGAGCGCCTCTTCAATCCAGTCACGGTTGCGGTCCTTCATGTACCCGTGGAAACATTCCAGGGCACTGGCGCGTTTGGTTTCTGCGTCTTCGTAAGGTGATCCATATGATACGTAAAAGGATTTAGATGAACGAAGGCTTTTGAATGGATCTTTGTAATCATCACAAGCTTCAGTGCTCAGGGTCTCGGCAAAATAGTTGACACCACTGACACGACAGTAGCGCTGATATTCGATATCATAGGCCCTGTCTTGTTCAGTCACTCTCTCACCTCCAACTCTGATCGCGAATCTTATGGGGGTGACAAGAGGTCTTCTGGCAGACACACCATCTGGAAGGTCTGGGAGATCAGGTTCAATGTTCTCATCAAGCGGTTCAAACGCCGTCCTGAAGTAATTGATCTCGCTTGAGGTGTAACCCATTGCCAACAACTCCTTGTCTGTTTCAGGCAGATGGTCCATCCAGCTGGCATCTCCATCAGCATCGTCATCGGTAAAAACGATAAGATCATTCATGAGCATATCAGCATTCGACAATGGCTTGGGAGCAGACGAAGTGGAAGTAGAAGTCAAAACCGGAACTGGAACTGGAACCGGTGAAGGTTTTTTCTCTTCCTCTTCTTCCTCATCCGCTTCTTTCTCAAAGACGTTCAAGTACTTTCCGGTTTCCTTGAATCTCTTGAGCCCCGCGTTGTCCAACAGCACACTCACAGATTTGAAACCTGGATAGTCCTGGGGTGGTTGAACGTCCTCACCAGCGCCAGGGGATAGTCTCAAGATTTCATTGGAATAAAAGATGACCAGGGCCTCTAGGTATTCGAGAACCAGTTCGATGTGAGCCTCTGACAGGTCTTCAGCGTCAAAATCAGGGCCAAAGGCCTTCATAATATGACTCAAATAACCCTGTTCCAACGCCTCTTCGATCCAGTCTTTGTTTTTCAGATGAACGTAGCCATGATAACACTCAAGGAGATTCGCGCGCAAATCTGTCACGTAGTCAAACAGCGACGTTGTGTATTTCGGGACATCATTTCCATAAAAGGGTTTGCTGCTGTTGGTGATTGTGGAGAAAGGGTCCATAATCTTGTCGCGAGATCTTGTGTCCAGCTGCTCGGCAAAGTAGTTAACTCCGCTCACACGACAGTAGCGTTGGTATTCAAGACTGTGGGCCCTGTCCTCATCTGACACCTGGATTCTTCCCACCTTCACAGCAAACTTGACAAAATTAATGGGTCTCCTGACAGACACACCCTCGGGCAGCTTGACCGTGATGGGACCAGTGACTTCATCAAGTGGCTCGAACGCATCCCGGGACCAGTCAATCTCTCTCTGAGAGTAACCTTCCCTCTCCAACTCCTCGTCGGTGGGTAGTGCTTGTTCTTCTTCCTCCTCCTCATCCGAAGACTCTTTTTCCTCATCTTCGCGGTCATCAGTGGCACCCTCAAGCCAGAAATCCCCAAGTTTTCTCCACTTCGCCACACCTTCATTGTCCAGTAGGACACACACCATGTGTGGATCGGAGTAGTTCTCAAAGGGAGGAATGTCCCACTCGTACTTCTCCATCATCACGGGGAATGTGCAGATCAGGCAGTTCGAGTAGTAGATGACCAAGGCCGTGAGTTCACGAACCCGAGACTGGATTTTTTGGGGAGTGATGGGCAAGCTGAAGGAGGATGCGCTGTACCGATCAAGCACATCCGACAGCTTAGTGAAATCATGGCTGTGGGTGACATAGTTGTTCAAGGCCATCAAGATATCTGTGCGTCGGTACTCTGCCTCATGGTACAATCTCTCATTCATGGAGAGTTTGGTCTCGGGTGTTGCGTGGTGCGCCAGGTGGAATTCACTACCCACTGTCTTGACGATCTTGTTGGGAACCACTTCACCATGCACGTTAACCACCTGACCCTTTTTGTTGATGACATTTTTCGACCAGGTGGGCTCCTCCATGTTGGTCACCGTATCCCAGATGACTTGGCGTGAGAAGTGCCTCTTGTCATGCTTGTTGAGAGATCTTCCTTGGTTCTCAATCAGATAGGTCTTCAAGGCCCTGAAGACTTCACTCTTGGGAGTGGCGGGGTACTCCACCACCTTCTTGTTGGTGGTAGCATAATCCAAGGTCTTGGCGAAATAGTTGATCCCGCTCACCCTGCAGTACATCTGGTACTCGAAGGACCTGGACATTTCGTCCGCAGTGGCATTGACGATACCACCCTCCAAATTGTAAGGGGTCCTGACACTCACACCAAAGGGTAGATGCTTGACCTCTTCCTTCACCTCGTCCAGATGATGAATGGTATAGTCCATGGCCGACTCAACCTCACCACCTTCTCCCTCACCTTCTTCCTTCTCCTTCTCCTCATCTTCAATGATGGGAACAGAGTTGGGCGAGGGGGACTTGGCAGGAGTCGAAGAACGAGAACGAGGGGCAGGTGAGGGAGACTTGGACTTGGCTTTAGTAGCAGCAACAGCAGGTGGAGCAGGGTTGACACCATCCACCTCCATCTCTCTTGTGTCTACTTCTTCCGGTTGTTGAACAAAGGTGGTCTCAACGGAACCTTTGGGGGGTAAGGGGTAAACACGTCGGAAGGCGGCCCTGAGGTTCTTGATTTGTTTTCTCAAGGTTTCCATCTTGGCCTCCTTGGACTGAGCAGTGAGAATCTGGTACGTGATCGCATCCTGCTCTTGTCTGGACAGAGAGCGATAGAAGTCGGTGTCATCCACCTTGGCTCTGAGGGAAGCTTCACTGGGAATCTTCTTATACTCCTCTCTGGTGACAGCCAGTTCTTCAGTGAGCAATTGAATCTCCGTCTGGAAATCTTCCTTGGATCTCTGGGCCACCTTTTCCTTACCCTTTCCCTTGTCGGCAGCAGATGAAGATGTCGACTTCTTTTTGGGTGGGGTGATAGCAACAACAGGAGGAGGAAGAGGAGATTCGTCGTCGTCGTTCAACATCACCACATCACCATCATTGTCATTGTCATTTCCACTGCCGCCGCTGTTGTTGGGGTTCGGGCTGTTGGTCAGATCAACAGAAGGGATAGAACGTGGAGAGGGTGAGAATGTCGAAGATACGGGAGCAGGTGAAGTGGAGCGAGGGAGAATGCGGACGGGAGGTTGTTGCTTCTTGGCATCCAGAATACCTTCGAGTTGTTCAATCTGGTTATCCAGTGCCTCACTCTCCCTCTGGTAAACCTTGCGCACCTTATCCAACTCGGCCTTCAGTTTTTTGTTTTCGACAATTCGTGTAGAGATGATTATGGTTTCTTGTCTCATGAGTCCCTCTTCACCCCGATTGGCATACTTTTCCTGCTTCGCTCTGCGCTTTGCAATTTCAGCCTTGTTCTCCAACCCTCTGTCAATCAATTGACGCTCACGGATCTCCAACTCAGATTTCAAGGTGGCACGATCTTTCCTGAGCACCGTCAACTGGATCTCCTCTTCCATTTCCTCGACTTCCTCTCCTTCTTCTTGGAAGACAGCCTCCAATTGAGCTATCAGAGAAGCTGGAAGGACGAGAGGAGTTGCCTCTCTGGAATGTTGCTGTTGTTGGGGTGCGGGCGATGGCGATTTCTGAAGAACAACAGTGTCAACAGAAGAGGAGGAGGAGGGGGTAGTGTCAGACACAGTAGTGGTCATAACTTGTTCTTCTGCTTCTGTTTCCTCTTTCTCAGCCAGAGATTCAACGAGAGCGATGTTTTGAAGACGCTTCCTGCGGTCACCCAACAATCTTTGTTTGTTCTTGATGTCCTTGGAGATTCGATCATACGCCTCCGACCCAGGTGCAAAGCCCGCCACTTTGGCCCTGGCAAGATTGTTCTTGAGTGTGTCAATCTCTGTCACCAACATGTTGATGTCACGCTCTGCTTGGTCAGCCTTGATTTTGGCCACACCCGTTCCCCTCACTCTGGGTTTCTTGGATGCCGGAGCAGCAGCCACTGGAGCAACAAGTTCCTCTTCCTCTTTCTCAACAACGACAACAGGTGCTGTCGTGGTGGTGGTGGGTTCCGATTTCACCTCTGTTCTCTTGAACACATTCTTGGGGGCAATGCTGAACAGATTGGACTTTTTCTCATCCTTCAACAGGTTCTGGAAACCTCCATCCTCCTCTTCCTCGTCCTCGTCATCACTGATGGTGACCACATTGGAAGAGGGAGCAGAAGTGGTGGTAGTATCATACTTGGGGGCTTTGGCCACAGGTGGAAGGTTGCTGGGCTGACTGTCCGAGTCAGGAAGTTCATCATTATCGTCGTTGTCATCCACAACTTCCTCGTCCTCACCCTCAATCAATCGACGTTTGACACCCACCAAGAGGTTCAAGAGTTTCTCAACCTCTCCCTCATCGTCTTCTTCTTCCTCTTCCTCTTCCTCTTCTTCCTCATCCGCAATGTCTGCTGTCTCCTCCTCTTCCTCCTCTTCTTCCTCTTCCTCTTCCTCTTCCTCTTCCTCTTCCTCTTCCTCATGAACTTCTTGTTCTTCAAGTTCATTGATCTTGTTGGTCAATTGGGCGTTCATCGTGTTGTGTGCCTCACGCACTTTTCCCAATCCAGCACTCAATCTCTTCATTTCCACGATCTGTTTGGAAATGAGCAGGGCGGTTTGTCTTTGCACTCCCTCTTTGCCAGTCTCGAAGCTTCGATCACAAACATCTCGGAGTCTTGCCTCTTCCATCCTGGACTTCTTGATCTTGGCAATGATTTCCAATTCTCGCACCTTGAACTCATGATTCAAGGTATCACGTCGAGCCATCAAGTCCTCCACGGACATGTCATCATATTGACGTTCATCGTCTTCTTCTCCTTCGACGTTGTTGGCTCCAAGTCGAAGTTTAGCACCCACCAACAAGTTCAAGAGTTTTTCCTCATCCTTATCCTCATCCTCCTCGTCGTCGGAATCATGCTTGTGTTTGTCATGATGCTCGTGGTGCTTGTAGTGTTCATGTTCATGATGTTCATGAGGGGACCTGCCCTTGACTCCAACCAAAAGGTTCAAGAGTTTCCTTTCCTCTTCCTCTTCCTCTTCATCGCTATCCTCGTGGTGGTGTGGTGGATGACCACCATGGTGCTCATGATCGTGATGCTTGTAGTGCTCATGATCGTGACGCTCGTTGGGTGATCTGCCCTTGGCACCCACAAAGGCGCTGTCCCACAGATCGCCATACTGGTCAGCAAACGCCTTGGCATCTTCCTCACTTTCAAAAACGGTTGGTTCCACAATGGGTTTGCCATTGCGACCCATGGCAGTGTACTGGTCACCCAGAGTGCCACCACTCTTCAAAGTACGAATGGACTTCTCCAGCTCAGTGACAGCCGTCTCCAATCTGTGAATATGTTCATTCAGTTTGGAGATGGTGAATTGGGTGATTTCTGGAATCTCACGAATCAAGCCACTGTATCTGTTCACCACCTTGATATTGCCTGCCTCCTTGGCACTTTTCACCAACCACTCCAACCTTTTGATCTTATGTTGGGCACGATCGTTGAGGTTGACCTTGAATGTGGTGGCCCTTTTCAGGTTCTTTTTCAGTTGGGCCAGTCGCCTCTCTTGATCTTCCACCAACACATCACCGCCACCATCGCTGTCATCACCATCATCGCCATCTTGACCTCGAGTTCCCACCTTCATGTGGTTCATATCTGAGCAGTACTTGCCACCCACAAACTTGAGGGTCTTCAGATCAGGGGTGTGGAACATGGAGAAAAGAGAGGTGGTAGTTGCAAACATCATGATGGTGGGATCAGTGGTGAACTGAGCCGAAGTGTACGTTTTCTGTCCTGCCATGATGGAGCTGTGATAGCGAGTGAGCAGCAGGTGACTCAAGATGGCCATGTTGGCTTTGGTCAACTCATAACCTTCTGGATTGGCCTGCACAGCAAACAAAAAGTGGGCCAAGCGATCCACATGATTTGTGATGGGCAGTCTGAACAGACGCGGGGCAATCAAGATCATCATGGCTTCATCATGTTCCCTGCTGTGCTCACCCTGCGGGCCCACCACAGACGCCTTTCCTTCCAGCACATTGTGAGCACCCCACAAGGCAGCCATGGTGCTTGGATGAAGCAGACGGGCAAACCTGGCCTGAGTGCTGTTGTTGCCCTGGCTGCTGGCCAATCTGTTTTGGGCCACATTGTCAGTAATATTGGCCTCCCCCACCAGGACGGGCCAAATCACGAACAGGAGAATGGTGGCCATGGCATGTGCCACCACAGTGGGAGTGAACGTGGTATATTCATACAACTTGTGAGCCTTGAGGATCTTGGGCAAATCACTCAAAATCACACCGGCCACTTTGGCATGAATGACCAACATCTCGCGCGCTTTCTCATCCGTAGCCTGATACCTCTTGTTGCCCAACCAACCATAGACTCTGTAGTCTTCCTCCCAGTTGGGGGGGATAACATACACCAGCCCATCCAGCACTTGAGGACCAAAACAGGCAGACAACTTTTGTTTCAGTTGAAAGTTGAATTTCACCATCTCCTCATGAGTGTGACCATCATCACCACCACCACCACTCTCTCCCGTCTTGGAGAAGATCTCGAATGACTTCCCGTTGGGGGTGATGAGGGATTTCGTATCAAGATAATAATAAAGGTCCTCTCCGGTGATGGCGTCCCAGCGACAATGATCACCCACCCACTTTACTGCATGCCTTGAGTACATTCCCGTAAAGAGACGAGCCGTCTTCCTTTCGATGCCACTGCGGGCCAGTTTGTCAAAGTCGGCGGTCTCCACCTCAGGGACCAAAGGGAAGGCCTCAAGCAGGGTGTCATCCAGCTCGCTGTCAGAGGAGAGGAAGGATAAGATGTAGCTCACCACGGCATGTGACACAAACTTGCTGATGTCCTTGCCTTCCAGCAGGTGACCATAAATAGGTCCCAGCAAAATCCTGGCCACAAAGCGTCCATAATGTTCACCTGACAGACGCTGTGCCACCACCAGAGAGTTCATCTTGCGTGACATGAAATCAGGGAGGGAGATCACATCATGACCAGCGTCCGTTGATCTGACCCTGGCACGCTCTATGTTCAATGACTTGGCCACATTCTCAATGGCCTTGTTCAGGATACGCGCACGCTCTGCGTCACTGACAGCAGTGTTCAACCTCTCGGGAGTAGGGATGAGGGCGGCAAACTCCTGGTGATAATCAGATCTGCCAGAGAAGAGATGACCTGCAGCCTTGACAATGTTCTTGGTGTGATCCACCTGCAACAGATTCCTCTTACCTCCCAACGAGTAAGTCAACTCATCACTGTAGCCATACCTGGCATAGGTCAATGGTTTGGCCAGTCTGCCAAATTCGCTCGTTGTGTAGTTGTCATCACCATCATCACTTGAGGTTTCCACTTCTTCCTCTTCTTCCACAGAGGTGACCACCACAGTGCCATCCTCGTTAGTGATCTTCTTCACAATCACAGTGTCGCGTCCACCCACCCAGAACAGTTTGTCACTCACACAGGATCCATCACAAATGAGACCGGAGATGTCGTAAATGGGAACCACCGAGGTGACAGTGACTTCAGCAGCAGCCTCAGCCTCAGCCTCAGCAGTGTGTCCCGAACTTATGCTGAGTTTAGCGAGACGATCTTTGAAGGCCTCAAAATCAAACACCATCGTGTGTTTCTTTCTCTCTTTTTGTATGTACTTGTGTGTGTGCAATTCAAAAAAAATTCAAGCAAAGAAAGAAAAAAACGAAGAGGAGGTTATGCTCACAAAAAAAAGGAAGAAAAAGAGAAAAAAAATGAATTGATAGAAAAAAAAGAACGTGAAAAGAAAAGAAAAAGAAAGGAATCACCAACCACCATGCACACACAACAAGTTGCAAAAAAAACAACCAGGATTGCACAAAGGGGGGGGGGGAATGGGAGAGAGATAC
>Ga0302227_10000132_pt1 | contig 80695 bp, 61 predicted proteins | sample II_Palsa_N1_1_FD_193525 | JGI IMG/M metagenome (GOLD analysis project Ga0302227, IMG submission 193525) | Peat permafrost microbial communities from Stordalen Mire near Abisko, Sweden - II_Palsa_N1_1 | ecosystem: Environmental > Terrestrial > Soil > Palsa > Peat permafrost | place: Sweden... | reverse complement strand
GCCGATCGCGCACAGCTATTCCACGCCGCGCCGCCTTGCTGTCCTGATCCGCAACGTCCTCGCCCAGCAACCCGACATCACCGAAGAGACCACCGGTCCCGCGGTCAAGATCGCCTTCAAAGATGGCGCACCCACGCCCGCTGCCGAAGCCTTCGCGCGCAAGTCCGGCGTCGCCGTCTCGGACCTCAAGACCATTTCCACGCCCAAGGGCGACTATCTGGCCGCGACCACCCTCAAGCGCGGCCACACCGCCGCCGAGGTCCTCGCGGCCGAACTCCCTAAAGAGATCGCTGCGATTTACTGGGCTAAAAACATGTACTGGCGCCCCGGCAAACCCGAGCGCTTCGTCCGCCCCGTGCTCTGGCTCGTCTGCGTGCTCGGCGAAGAGATTGTGCCGCTCACCTTCGCCGGCAAGACCGCCGGCCGCGCCACCTACGGCCACCGCGTGCTCTCCACCGGCGAGCCCTTCGAGATCGTCACCCCCGATAGCTACCTCGCGCAGCTGGAAGGCGAGTACGTCCTGGCCGACGTAGAAGTCCGCCGCCAAAAAATCCGCAAGGCTCTCGACAAAGTCACTAAGACCACGGGCAAAGATCTTCGGTGGCGTGAGGACGAAGCGTTGGTAGACGCCGTGACCCACCTTACTGAGTGGCCCGATGTACTCTTGGGCAGCTTCGAGCAAGCCTACCTCCAACTTCCTGAAGAAGTGCTGGTGACGGTGATGCGCGACCACCAGAAGTATTTTGCCGTCGAACAAGCCATGCTTGCTGGTTTTCTCAGTGAAAGTCCCAAGCTAGCCCCCCACTTTCTCGCCGTTACCAACATCGCGCTCGACGACATCAACACACCCATCATCAAGCAGGGCAACGAGCGCGTCCTGCGAGCCCGCTTCAACGACGCCCGATTCTTCTGGGAGTTCGACCAGCGCGTACTCCTAGTCGACCGCGTCAAGCTGCTAGAAAACGTCACCTTCCAGAAGGACCTAGGCAGCTACGCCAAGAAAACTGAGCAAGTCCGCGTCCTCGCATTCAGTCTCGCCAGCATCGCCGCCTCGCACGGATCTAGAGTCGACACCAGCGTCATCAACGAAGCTGCAACCATCGCCAAGACGGATCTCACCACCGAACTAGTCAAGGAGTTCACTGAACTCCAAGGCCAGATCGGCGGTCTCTATGCGGCATGGCAGGGCATCAATTCCGCGGTTGCCGACGTGATCTACGACCAGTACCTTCCTAGAAATATTGAGGATTCTATCCCGCGCAGCACCGAAGGCGCCTTGTACGCGATTGCTGACAGGCTGGACACCATAGCGAGTATGTTTGGAATTGGTTTGGAGCCTACTGGCTCGAAGGATCCGCATGGTCTCAGAAGAGCGGCCAATGGTGTAATTAAGATCCTTGCTGAAACGAATCTTCCGATCAGCCTTGAAAGTCTTTTATCGATGGCCAGCCTTTCAAGCGGGGGATCGTTTGCCTCTGCCGATAGAGTCAAGAAGTTCATTTATGAACGACTAGAGTTTTATCTTAGGGATGTGCGTGCCATTCCGTACGATGTTGTTAAGGCGGTTTTGGCCGTCAAGCCGCCTGACGTAGTCGTTTCATCAGCAGATGTTATTGGTGCCCTTGGGGCGATGGGCGACGCCGAATTGACTGTGGGAGACATCGTCTCGAGGGCCGAGGACCTCTCCAGTATGCATGGTTCTGGAGATTTCCTTGCCGTCTGTTCAGACTTCAAGAGAATCAAGAACATACTGAATCAGGCTATTGAAAATGGCGAACAAATCGCATCGGAAGTCCTGACAGGAATCTTTAAGGACCCGGCGGAGAACAATTTGGAATCAAAGACGGGACTTGTGAAGCAAAGGGTCAATTCATTACGTGCTGAAAAGAGGTACAAGACAGCCTTGGAGGCAATCGCAACTCTGAGGCCAGAAATTAAGGCCTTCTTTGATTCCGTCCAAGTCCGTACTTCGGATATCGATGTAAGGGCCAATCGTCTTGGACTACTTGCGAAAGTCCAGGAAATATCTGCCGGAATCGCGGACTTCTCCGAGATCGTCACCGCCGGCTGACCTCTCAAATAAAAGTGCCGCCCACGAAGGCATACTTTCACAAGCCCCCGCCCAACCGTCCTCGTCTATGTATTTTGGCTCAAAAGGTATGGGGGGATTGCCCACCCCCAAGCCTCAGTTCAGCCGCTGCAACCGCGCAATCAGCTTCTCCGCCAGCGGCTCGCCGCTCTCCGTCCACAGCAGCCGGCTGGAAATCCCGCAGTGTTTCTCCACGCTCAACGTAAACGCCAACAGCTTCTCCACATTGTGTTTGATCCGTTCCGCAGCGTCCTCGTCCAGCGACTCGTCCTCCAGCACCCAAGGCGTATCAAGCCCAAAATCCACCCGAATCTGCCCGTTCTGTTCGAAGCTTCCAGCATCGAACTGCGGGCCGAACCCGATTACCTTCACCCGCGCTGGCTCCAGCTTCCAGGATGTATCAAACCCCGCGTCTCCAGCCTCTGGAATCCACAGCATCCAGCGCATCTCGAACTCATAGGCCATGTCGTCGTGCAGCTGTTCGGTAGCCTCGGCAACGGCGTTCTCGATGATCGAGCCTTCCGTATCCTCCGAGCTCTGCGCGCGCTCGTCGTTGACGTAGATCCGCTGGTACGTTGGCGACTCGGTCCAGTCGATCGGATAGACGCTTGCCGCAGCGACGCGGCCAAGCGCGCTGTTGGCCTGGCCATCTTTAGCGATGACCGCAAACTGCCGGAGCACGCCCACCAACGCCGCCGGCAGCGACTCCAGTCGAAAGTTGGGATACCACAAACTGAGGTAGAGCTGATCGGCCATATCGCTATTCTATCGATTCAATCGTCTTATCGTCAGCAGGGCGACATCTCCGCAGTGAGAAGATAGAGCAGGGAACAACGAAGAACGATGCCGCAGTCGATACAAAGACTTCGATGGGTACTGATGGCGGGAGCCTTGCTCCTTGTGGGAGTTCTAGCCGCGTTCATCGGCTACGGGCGCTATCGAGCGCTGAAAGCCTACCGCCAGATCATCGCCCGTTCCGGTGTGTCGCTCACTCACGACTCGAACGGCGTTACCTACTCGCAGTCGATCAAGGGCAAGAAGGTCTTTACCCTCCGCGCCAAAACCGAAAGCTCGCTCGGGGACGGCAAGTATGCCCTGCATGATGCCGAACTGCTGCTCTACAACCGCAATGGCGATGCCGCAGACCACATCTACGGATCTGAGATGGAGTACGACCAAAATGAGCAGGTGGCGCGCGCCAAGGGCGAAGTCTTCATGGACATCCAGCCGCCCCAGGGCCTGGCGAACGGTGGCCGTACCCAGACGCAAACGGCGAAGCCGCGTTCAGACACTGCTCCCGTCATCCATGTCCGCACCAGCGGCCTCGTCTATGTGCGCAAGCTCGGAGTGGCCGCGACGGAAGAGCAAGTGGAGTTCAACTACGGGGATATGACCTGCACCGCACTCGGCGCGGAGTTCAACACGAATGAGAACACGCTCAAACTTTTAGCCAGCGTTCGTATGGACGGGTTGGCGCACGGGAAACCACTGCATGTGACGGCTGCGCGCGCCGATATGAGTCGCGATGAGAATATTGCGAATCTCACAGCGCCCGTCGTTACGTCCGACGATCGCAGGATGCGAGCGGACACTGCCGTCGTTACGCTGCGCCACGATGGCTCGATCGAAAGCGTGCAGGGCAACGATCGTGTGGTCCTGACGGACCGGACCCAGCAGATCACTGCGAATCGTCTCGACGCGTCGCTGAACGCGCAGTCGATCCCTCAAACGGCAAAGTTGACTGGCGATGTGGTGATGGTCGATAGCAATCCAGTGAGGCCGGCGCATGGTTCCGCGAGTGTCGTGGATGTGGCGATGAATGCGCAGGGGCAGCCGACGAAGGTCGTCGCGACCGGGGCAGCGAAGCTCTCCATGGTCGATCGCAAGTCGAATCCCAGCGGTTTCGCGCGCTCAATGGATGGCGCAAAGATCATTGCTCTCTTTGCTCCAGAACAGCGACAGCATAGGTCGTCAGCCCGGCTCACCGAGATTCATGCGATCGGCTCGGCGCATGCGAGTGGCCAATCGCTCGCTGCGCAAGCAAAGGCAGCTCCCGCAGACGGCTCCAGCGCTCCCGCATTGAAGACTGTGCAGGTAAGCGCAGATGATCTTCGCACGACCTTCGTCCAGACGGCGGATCGCGCGGTTCATCCGGAGAAGCTATACGGAATCGGTCACACGCGGCTGCAACAGGATGCGCCTCTTGGAGGGCAGGAGATCAGCAGCGGCGATAACCTCGAGATTGTCTTCGCACCCGCAGCTTCTGCTGTAGGGCCTTCTCAAAGTGAGGCGATGGGCATCGCGTCAGCAGTTCAGACGGGCAATGTCGTGATCCATAACCGAGCTGCGGCAAAGCCCAACTCGACCACGCCAGCCTCGACCACCGACGGTACAGCCGAACGTGCCAGCTATGACGGCCAATCCCAGATTCTCACGCTCACGGGCAGCGTTCATCTCGATGGTGAGAATGGATCACTGGTTGCGCCGACGGTGACGTTGAACCAAAGCACTCAAGATGCGGAAGCGAGCGGTGGTGTGCAGGCTACGTTCCAGAACGCCTCATCGAAGACGCCGAATCCATCCGTGACCTCGAAGCCCGAGCCGGTGACGCACGTGTTGGCCGCCAGCGCGCACCTCGACCACGCAACGCGGTTTGCAACCTTCTACGGCACGGATGCTGTGCCCGCGCGCATGTGGCAGGACGCTTCGCAGGTCCAGGCGGCGACACTTCTTTTCGACGGCATCAAGAGAACCTTCGGCGCGCGACCGGGCAAGCCCGACGGTCTCGTCCACGCCATCCTGGCATCGAACGCTTCTCCACCGAAGCCAGGAGCATCTGTTCGCCTGCCCAGCATGATCCGCGTTGTAAGCCCAAGGATGGATTACAACGATCTGCAGCGGGAGGCGACCTTCTCCGGCGGTGTCACGATCGATGGCACGATGGGTGAAGTGCGTGGGCAACATGCGGTCGCCTTCCTCGTCGCTGCTCATGCTCCAACTGCAACTCATCCTGCAGCGACTTCGCAGACCGAACCGAATCCGTTTAGCGGGTCAATCGATCGGGTGGTCGTGTATGGCAATGTCCAGATCGACCAGCCAGGCCGCCACGGTACAGGCGAGCAATTGCTGTATACGGCGTCTAAGGCAAACTACATCTTGACCGGCATGCCTTCCAGTCCGGCGCAGATCACGGACACGCAGCAAGGGAGCGTGACCGGCGCGACGCTCATCTTTGGCGATGCAGGTAGTACGATTGTGGTAGCCGGGGAACAGGGCGCGCCCAAGGGTAAAGGGGGGCGTGTGCACACAGAAACATACGTTCATCCGGGCAATAAAGAAAAGAGGCAGTAGCCAGATGAGGACCCTCGAGACCGAGGAGTTGACGAAGGCCTATGGCGGTCGCCAGGTAGTTCGAGGCGTCAGCCTGCAAATCCGTCAGGGTGAGGTTGTTGGTCTGCTGGGGCCGAACGGCGCGGGCAAGACGACCTCGTTCTATATGATCGTCGGCTTGATTCGGCCAGACTCTGGCCGCATTCTCACCGACGGAGCCGATATTACCCGCACCCCCATGTATCTCCGGGCCCGCGAGCATCGCATCAGTTATCTTCCGCAAGAGCCATCGGTCTTCCGAAACCTGTCCGTTGAGGAAAATATCCTGGCTGTGCTTGAGACGCAGCACCTCACCTGGGAGGTTCGGCGCAAGCAAACCGAGAGTCTCATTTCAAAGCTGAATCTTGGTCACGTGCGCAAGACGCGTGGGTATGCGTTGTCCGGGGGAGAGCGCCGTCGAGTGGAAATTGCTCGCTGCCTGGCGATTGAGCCTGCCTTCATCCTGCTCGATGAACCGTTTTCCGGGATTGACCCGATCGCGGTTCTGGAGCTTCAACAGATCATCTTTGATCTCAAAGCTTCGGGAATCGGCGTCCTGATCACCGACCATAACGTTCGGGAGACCCTGTCAGTTACGGACCGCGCTTACATCATCAACGAGGGTCGCATCTTCCGGACCGGGACCCCAGGTGAGTTGGGGCGAGATCTCGACGTAAAGCGGGTGTACTTGGGAGAGGGATTTTCCCTGGTTTAGCGGAAATGCCCGCAAACCGAGGGGGGAGTAGCTAAATGGATTCCGAAGTTTAATCTTTTTCTACAATTGCGCGATAAACTGGCCCTTAGCGTGCTGGTAAGTTGCCGGCGGCACGGTAGAACTCTTCCCAGGCTTCTCGCGAGGTAGAACCGTTGTTGCAGCCCCATCTAAATGTTAAGCTTTCTCAACGCCAGGTTTTGACCCCCGGGCTGGTCCAAATGGTCAGCGTCCTTGCGCTCAATAAGCTTGAGCTCAAGGACATGATCAATGGCGAGCTGGTGGCAAATCCGGTGCTTGAGGAAATTGACGAGTCGACGGAGACTATTGATGAACGCTCGGGCAAAGAGGGAACTCGCGAACGAAGTGCCGAGGACGTAGCCGGCGAGGCGGAACATAAGGAGAAGGATCCGTTCGACGAGATTGATTTTGGAAGTTATTTTCAGGACTATTTGGATCCTGGGTATCGCACGGCTTCTAACTTCGAAGAGCTGGACAAACCATCGTTCGAGCAATTCCTGTCGCAACCAAGCACCTTGACCGACCACCTGTTGTGGCAGCTCGGATCTCTAACGCTCCGCGACGATCTGAAGACCGCGGCGGAACTCATCATCGGAAACCTGGATGAGAACGGTTACCTCACAGCTAGCTCTGAAGAGCTCGCGGAATCATTAGGCGCTGCCCTGCCCGGGTCGGAGATGGCATCGTCCGAGTATCTGGCGCTGATTGAGCAAGCACGCTCTGTGGTGATTCACCTTGACCCTCCTGGGGTGGGTACGCGCGATCTGCGCGAATGTTTGTTGTGCCAGCTGAATGCGCTCCGTCATGAGCTGGAGATTGCCGAAGTGCGGCGCGCGAAGACCCTGGTGGAGAGTCCATGCAACGATCAACGATTATTGATCATCGACACCGCCTATCTCATCGTTAGCCAGCATCTTGCGCTGTTGCAAAAGAAGGATATGCGCGAGCTAGTTCGACTCTGTCGAAGGCCAATTGAGAGAGTAAATGAGGCGATTGACCTGATCCGCACCCTGGATCCTCGGCCAGGTCAACGGTATAGCGAGGTTGAGACTCGCCTCATTGAGCCGGATGTCGCCTTCGTAAAGCGTGACGATGAGTACGTAGTGGTGATGAATGAAGAGGATATGCCGGCATTGCGTTTAAATAAGAGCTATCGGCGAATGCTGCAAGAAAAGACAGTCGACCGGGATGTTCGAGAGTACGTCAAAGAGCGCTACAAGTCTGCAATTCAGCTATTGCGCAACATCGAGCAGCGCAAGAATACGATTGTTCGCACCTGCGAAATCATCGTGCGGCGTCAGCGCGAGTTTCTTGATCGGGGCGTTGAGAGTCTGCATCCAATGATGATTAAGGAGGTTGCGGAGGAGATAGGTGTTCATCCCTCCACAGTCAGCCGGGCGGTCGCAAATAAATATGTACATACCGCACAGGGCGTTTATGAGCTAAGATTCTTCTTCTCCGAAGGTGTGGGTGGACCTGAGGGGGGAGATTTGCCTTTGCTTCTCCTGAAGAGGAGGGTGAAGAAGCTGATTGAAGAGGAGGATCCGCGCAAACCGTGGACTGACGAGTACCTAGCAGCCGAGCTGCAGCGTCAGGGAATCCAGGTTACTCGGCGCACGGTTGCCAAGTATCGCGAAGACATGCAGATTCCAAGCACACACCAAAGGCGCCAACGCTAGTTGTCGGCACTTGATATTAGCGTAAGGCAGCATCTCATGAGTCTCAACCGCAGCCCTCCGACTGCAAGGAGAATCCTTCATGATCATGGAATACACCGGACGTCACACTGTCGTTACACCAAAGCTTAGAACGATTGCCGAAGCGGGAATGGGCCGAGTTGCACTCGTGGCTAATCGCTGCAGCAGCGCGCATTTCATTCTCACGGAAGATAAATATCGGAAGATCGCCGAGGTTAGAGTGCAATGCCGCAACGATAGCCTGGTTGCTACGTGTGAATCTGCCGAGATGGAGACGGCCCTCCGGGATGCTTTGCAGAAGGTGGAACTGCAGGCAATCCGTCATAAGGAACGCTATGCGACGGTGCGCGATCGCCCCAGGGCAGTTCCTGCGTACAACTAATTCTTCTGGCATCCTTCGTTTGATTCGGAGGGTGCCACCCCTTTGTTGATGCTACGATTTCCTCATGACGTCCCTTGCTCCGAAGGTCTCCACCAAGGCGAAGAAGCTGCCCGTGAAGGCAGGAAGTAGATTGTCTTCCAAGGAGCGAAGGCGATCGGGTGATGTCGAGCCGCGCGAACTTGTCATCCTTACGGGCCTTTCTGGTTCAGGCAAAGCTTCAGCGCTTAAGACCTTTGAAGATCTTGGATTCTATTCTGTCGACAATCTTCCGCTTGATCTGATTCCGCGATTTGCCGATCTCGTTGCGAAGTCCGCCGAGATCACACACGCCGCGATGGTGGTGGATGTGCGCGAAGGTAGTCGTCTTGAACGCTTTCCATCGATTCTGGCGAAGGTAAAAAAAGTTCTACCTACCCGGGTTGTGTTTCTTGAAGCTTCTGACGACGCATTGATTCGGCGGTTCTCTGAGACGCGCCGGCCTCATCCTCTGGGTCGCGGAGAGACGGTTACAACATCCATACGAGCTGAGCGTCGAAGGCTCGATCCAGTTCGGAATGTCGCGGATATCCTTCTCGATACGTCGCGCTTCAATGTGCACGAGCTCCGGGCGCACATCAATGCGCAATTCACGCGCGGCGTAAGCAAGAACGACCGCAACCTCACCATTTCAGTAACCAGTTTCGGCTTCAAGAACGGGGTTCCGAGTGATGCAGACCTGGTCTTTGACGTTCGGTTTCTTCCGAACCCCCACTTCGTCCCGGAATTTCGCAAGCTGACTGGAAAGCATCCGAAGGTGGCGAAGTACGTTCGCCAGTTTCCGCAAACCCGGGAATTTCTGGACAAAGTGACCGATATGCTGACGTTTCTGTTGCCTCACTACATTCACGAGGGCAAGAGTTATCTGACGATAGGAATCGGCTGCACGGGTGGCCAGCATCGATCCGTGATGATTGCCGAAGAATTGAAGAAACGGCTCGGGGCAGCGGGGTATCGTGCGAAATCGTCCCATAGGGATATGCCGCACAAACTGAGCTGACGCTGTTCGGATGGGCAGTACACTAACAATTGATGAAAATCTTCGCCGGCATGTATGTGACACGCAGGATTTGGAGTCAAGTATGAAGCTCGTCCTGCGTCTGCTGGGATACATGCGCCCGTATGTTGTTTATTGGGTGCTTTCGGTACTGCTGATGGCGGTTGTCGGAGCTCTCGCCGCGTTCCGGATTCTGCTTATCAAGCCGATCATCAATAACGTCCTGAGCGTAGCCTCTTCGCCGGATAAGGTGTTGAATTTCGTTATACCGCGCACTCATCTTCACGTAGATTTGCAGGTATTGATTCCGCGCCACTTCCATAATGCGTGGGTGGTCGTGGCTGTGGCCCTGGTTGCGTCCGCGATCATCAAGAATCTTTGCGATTACCTGGGCACCCTTCTGGCGAACAAAGCCGGTTTTGGCATGATCACGGACCTACGTAACGATCTTTACGATTCTCTGTTGCGCCGGTCGACTGCGTTTTTTCAGCGCCACACCTCGGGCGTACTGATCTCTGCCCTGATTAACGATGTCGAGCGCGTCCAATCCGCGATGTCCTCGGTGATGAGCGATTTTCTGCAACAGCTATTTACGCTGGTCTTCATGATTGGCGCGGTTATCATCGTTGGCGGCCGAATGTCGTGGGTGCTTTTGATTTTTGTGCCCATCATCGTTCAATCGACGCGCCGCGTTGGACGCAGTGTGCGCAAAACCACCCGCCGCGGACAGGACAAGCTCGCCGAGATTCAGAACATTGTTCAAGAGACGATCATGGGCAACGGCATTGTCAAGGCGTTTGGTATGGAGAACTGGGAGATGAACCGGTTTCGCGGAGCGGCCGACCGGTTGCTCACCGCTAATATGCGTTCCGTTGCAGTGCAGTCAGTTTCCTCTCCGCTGATGGACGCGCTGGGAGCTGTCGCCATTGCTCTTCTTCTTTTGTATGGCCGTCAATTTATCTTGCATGGAGGCACTGCGGGCGACTTCATCACTTTCCTGATTGCGGTCATCGCCCTCTATGATCCCGTCCGCAAGATGCCAACGTACTACAACGCCTTCCAGCAGGCGGTTGGAGCCAGCGAGGAGATTTTCAAATTCATCGATGCGCAGGACGAAGTTTTGGAGCGCAAAAAGGCAATCGCGCTGAAGGGTTTCCAAGGCCTGATTGAATTTAGGGGCGCGCGCTTTGGATATGAGCGCGACGGAGAATGTAAAGAAATTCTGCATGGCGTCTCGCTTACCGTTCGCCGCGGTGAGGTGGTAGCTCTCGTTGGCCCAAGCGGCGCAGGAAAATCCACGCTCGTGAATTTGCTGCCACGGTTTTTCGATGTTACGGGCGGTGCTATTTACCTGGATGATCACGATGTTCGGGATCTGACGCTGGTTTCGCTTCGCAAGCAGATAGGGAAGGTTACGCAGGAGACAGTGTTGTTCAACGACACCGTACGCAACAACATCGCCTACGGCCAGCCCGATGTCCCTATGGCGTGCATCATTTCGGCTGCGCAAGCCGCGCTGGCCCATGATTTTATTGAGCGGCTGCCGCAGGGCTATGACACGATGATCGGCGAGCGGGGTGCACGCCTTTCTGGAGGGGAACGCCAGCGCCTTGCGATCGCTCGCGCACTGCTAAAGGATGCACCGATCCTGATCCTCGATGAAGCAACCTCCTCGCTCGATACTGAAAGCGAAGCAGCAGTGCAAGCCGCGCTGGGAAATCTGATGCAGGGTCGAACTGTCCTGGTGATTGCGCACAGGCTGTCTACGGTTCGCAGCGCCGATCGCATTGCCGTAATGGAAGAAGGCTGTATCACTGAGCTTGGCTCGCACGAAGAACTGCTGGCACAAGGCGGCACCTATAACCGGTTGTATCATCTGCAATTCGGAGAGTCGGACCTGGTGCTCAGTGAGGCTGGTGAGGGAACCGCTTAGGGCAAGGGCGCGGTGCACGGGTTACACTACAGAAAATAACAAGACCTATGGCTGGCATTCTGTTCATCATTTCGGCCCCGAGCGGATCGGGCAAATCGACTCTCGTCAATGAGGTGCGCCGCCTTGTTTCTGGTTTAGACTTTTCCGTCTCGTACACGACTCGGAAACCGCGTGGCTCTGAAGAGGACGGTCGGGAATATCACTTCACCACTCGAGAACAGTTCGAGCGGATGATCGACGCAGGTGAATTTCTTGAATGGGCCGAGGTTTTTGGAAACTACTATGGAACAGCGATGGCTGCGCTGGATCTAGCGCATGACCATGGCACCGACCTGCTTCTTGACATCGATGTTCAAGGCGCGCTCCAGGTAATGGAGGAGCTACCAGAGGCGGTCTCGATCTTCATACTGCCGCCAAGCCCGGAGGTGCTGGAGCGCCGTCTGCGCAACCGGAGTCAGGCAGAGGGAGTTGCCAATGAGTCCATCATCGAGGCTCGACTTGCGGAAGCGCGAACTGAGTTGCGGATGATTGATGACTATCGCTACGCTCTGGTGAACGATGCCCTGGACCAGGCTGCATCCGAGATGCGGGCCATCGTGCTTACATCGCGCGGCGATGCGACGCCGGCAGAAGGAGATCTCGCTGCCCGGTGCGTCACGGGGGCTCGGTCGGTGCGACTGGAGGCAGCACTCGCAAGCTTTGGTATCTCCGCTGCTGAGATTTAATTTGGACGGAAATAGAAAGTGTCGAGATTTCCACCTTGTGTGTCGTTCCGTTCCTTTGTTCGGCGCTAATATAAATCATCTCCCCGGAGGTTCGTCGATGGCAGACAAGGAACCGCTCCAAAATAAATACAGTCTTGTTAAGGGTGCAGCGCGCCGTGCTCGCCAGCTGCAGTCCGGTGCACCGCCCCTTGGAGTTTCAAACTCAATCAAGGCTTGTCGCGTTGCACAGGATGAGATTCGGGTAGGCAAGGTCACTTATACCGTTTCAGCCAAACTTCAGTCTCCGGCGTGATGTCGGGATGACTCCAGTAGATCTCGAACGACAACTAGGCGCGTATGTCGATTACCTGCGTGATATGGGCGTCTATGATCTTTTTTATCGAGGTCATCCGGCAGTTTCGTTTCCGGAGAGGGTGGTAGAGAAGCCTTCCGCTGCTACGCAATCGGAGATCGCCGAACCGCAGTATGTGCCTTCACGTGTTGTGGAGCCAGCGCGGCATTATGCTGCTGCGTCCCCCCTGGACCCTCCCGATATATCATCAGAATTTCCCTCACCGATGGCTAAACCTCCCTCATTGGATGCTTTCGCGCCTCTGCCCACGCGTACTATCCCTGCTGCTGATCGGTTAGCGGCGCTGGAATCGCTTCGGGCGGAGATCGGCGACTGCACGCGTTGCCCTCTTGCTTATGCTGGGCGCAAGACGATCGTGTTCGGGGATGGAGATCCCAACGCCCGGCTCATGTTCGTTGGTGAAGGCCCAGGCGCAGACGAAGATGCCAGCGGCCTACCGTTCGTCGGAAAGGCCGGCCAGCTATTGAACAATATGATTGCGGCGATGGGGCTGAAGCGAGAAGAGGTCTACATCGCAAATATTGTTAAGTGCCGTCCGCCCGGAAATAGAACGCCCGAGTTTATAGAAGCAACCACGTGCTCGCAATTTTTAGTCCGGCAGATCGATATTGTGCGTCCGGAGATGATTGTTGCGCTTGGCGCTACGGCTGCAACCTATCTGCTTGGGGTGAAGCAATCGCTGGCTTCGTTGCGGGGGCAGTGGCATTCGGTCCGCGGCGCTAAAGTTGCGGTCACGTATCATCCCGCTTTCTTACTTCGGGATCCCCGCCAGAAAGTTGAGGCCTGGAAGGATCTGCAGCGGGTGATGGCAGAGATGCACCTGGTGGCTCCGAAGCGGCCGTGATTACCTTCTGAACCGGGTGCTGACTGCGCGCTCGATTGAAGTTCCGACTTGGTTCTCAGGGTCATGCCCTGCTAGACTAACGGGGTGGCAAAATCCAAACGGATCTGTTGTCACGATCTGTGGTGTGGGGCTGTAGCTCAGCTGGGAGAGCGCCTCGTTCGCAACGAGGAGGTCAGCGGTTCGATCCCGCTCAGCTCCACCAATCAAATCAAATAGTTAGACTGAATCCAAGGGAACAATAAGCAAGCCCAAAGCAACGAAGGAACAATAAAGGAACACTAAGCGACTTTTCCCTTGGGAAGCACCACAGAAGCGACTCTTTCTCCAGCGCCCCTCTTTTCATCCCCTACAGCCTGAGCGTACGTAGCCAGCGTCATCTCCGCTGTGGAGTGCCGCATGAGCTCCATGCTCACTCTGAGGCTTGCCCCTGTCGCCAGGAGCAGGGACGCATACGTGCGCCTCAGCGTATGCCATCCCAGCTTCGGTTTGTTGATCTCAGCTCGAAGGACGGCTGGAGCGACGTTTCTGCGCCATAGAGTGCCTGGCCACAGGGGCTGTTTGCCGAAGGACAGGTCAGACGCAAACACCCAATCACCTGGGGTAGCGTAGGACGACTGCGTCTTCCAGGCCATAAGAGCTTCCAAGGCTTGTGGTGGAAGCGGAAGCGGGCGGCGGGACGAGTCCGTTTTGGGCTGACCCTCCACGCCGTCGACGAAGGATCGCCGGACATGCAGAATCGCACGTCCGGAATCGATGTCGGCCCATTTGAGGCCGAAAATCTCGCCTCGTCTCATCCCCATGATCGCTCCGATCAGAAATGCTGTCCGAACCGGCTCGACACCCTCAAGTTCGTGCAGAATGGCTGCCAACTCCTCGGGTTCTAGGATTGTTGGTTCTGCACCTCTCTTGCGTGCCTGGCGTACATGGGCGATAGGGTTGGTTGCGTAAAGTTCGTAGCGCATGCCGTGGCGAAAAGCTGCGCCGAACACTTCCCGAATCTTGGCCCGCGTCCCGTTCGCTTTTTTGAGCGACTTCAGCCAATCTTCGACCGCGACTGGCTTTACCTCTACCAGCGGAACTGCGCCCCATTTGGGGATGACGTAATTCGCGAAGATATATTTGTAGGCTTTGATAACCTTGACAGCTTTATCTGCGCTTTCGCCGAGTTCTCGCTCCTTGTAATGCTCCACAAGTTCCGCGACGGTGATGGAGGGTTTCGATTCGACCGGCGGCGCAGCGTTTGCATGCTGCCGGTACTCATCGGCCTTCTTTCTCGCCTGTGCCTTGCTCAGCTCTTTAACCGAGCCGAGTACGACTCTACGTTGCGTTGTTCCGCCGTTTGCTGCTGGCTCTCGCCAGCGAAAGGTGTATACCTCGGCTCCTGTCCGTCTCTTTTCAATTGTCAAACATCCAGCCTGATATCGGCTTCGCTTATGGATCATTTTCATGCACCTATCCTTTTCGGGTTAGGCGGCACGAACGGTGCTGCCAGTGTAGCCGGATTCCAGCCACGCTACGAGTTGGGCCCGTGGAAAAACGATCTTGCGGGAACTCAGACGACGATGTGGAACCCTTCCTTCTCTCGCCCATCGCAACAGAGTTACAGGGTGCAACCTCGCGATATGTGCCGCCTCCTTCGCCGTGAGGAAGGTTTCGGTAAGAACTGGCTCAACGGGTGTTGGGTTGGTCCATGTTGAAGACATCGCAGCTCCTTCGCTTTAATCTGTTCGATCAGAACGCAGAAAGATCGCATCAATGCCGATGGCGTGCAGTGCAATTCTTGATGCCTCTTGGCGCGCTCCGTGCATCGAGAGACTCATGCTCGAGCCTGTTCCGTTCTACGCAGCATGTCCAATACTTCCTATCTATCGGGTGATAGCTGCCAGTTATCGGGGTCGACGAACTCCTTTATCCACCACTGTGAAGATGATCCCCTCAGTACCACTGTGGACAGCGCGAAGTATTCTTGGCCGAGGCGTTCCATTCCAGTTGCAGTTCCCATCCCTTCTTGTGACGATCTAAAAAGGAAGTCATTTGTTGTGATTGACGTACAGTTCCGTTTCGAAAGGACGTGGCATGTACGACTGGGCAGAGTTTCGTCACTTTCGCTATCTCCTGGCTATTCTCGAAAAGCGCGGACTTCGCGCGGCCGCAGAAGAACTTCACACTTCCCAACCCAACCTCTCGGTGCAGGCACGGCAGTTCCAGGACAACGCCGGCGTGCGTTTGTTTCGCAAGACGAAGAGAGGGCACATTCGTCCAACCGAATCTGGTGACGCATTCATAGGCCTTGCGCGCTATGTGCTGGAGGTAAGAAACGAGGTCATTGACGCGATCGTGGCGATCGAACGTGGAGAGATTGTGTCGATCTGTTCCGGTTCGAGTTCGCTTGTCGATCAAGAGCTCTTTCGCGAACTCTGCTCCATGCACAAGAGACTTGTGCCGTCAGCTGGTGTCCGTCCCACGCATGGCGACGTGCACCAGCTCATCGAGGAGGTTCAAGCGGGAGTCGTGGATATTGCTCTCGTAACCCTACCCTTGGAGCATCCCGACATCCATGTAGAAGAACTTCGGCGCGATCGACTTGTTGTTTGCATGCGCAAAGATAGTCCGCTCGCAAACAAAGCCGCCCTCGTCGTCGGAGATCTGGAGGAGCACCTGAGGATCTTCTATCACCCGCAGAAACATCCGGATGCGCATGACCGTTTGGTGGAGCGGCTGAGCTCCGTCGGCGTCCACATTCGGGATTACTCAAGGGCTTCGCATCCGTCCGAGATGCAGGCTCTCGTCCGAGACGGGTTTGGTGTGGCTCTGATCCGCGAAGGCATGACGTTGGATGATCAGTTGACGACGCGTCCGGTTGTCGGCATTGATTGGACTATCGACACTGCCCTGATTTATCACAAGCAACGACATCCAAAGACGATCCCAATCCTTGTCCGCCAATTCAAGAAACAGTTCGGCAGGGAAATTTCGCAAAATGACAGTGAGATTGCTTTGACCGCGGGCAGAACCGCGATGAAACGACCGAACGCCAGCGTTTCAACGACTGAAGAAGGACCGATTCAATTGCGTCTCCTTGGCTAGAAGTCTCTGAAGAACCAAGTTTTATGCGAGAGCGATAATTGCCAACTATCACCCGATAAATAAGAAGTATTAGACAGCGGCCCCGAGCGGCCCCATGATCACGGCATATCTCGGCTGACCCCAGTCGATGGAGGTGCCAATGTCTCGTAGACCCCGTTTCGAATTTCGTCGTTGGATGCAACGCAATCCAATCCTTCATCATGCGCGCGCCATCGCGCCCGCTCTCCTGGCCATTTCTCTCTCCGCGGTTGCAAACGCGCAGGGAACGATGGACTTCTCCGGAGCGCAAACGCTGATGTCAACCTTCAAAACTTTCGCCATATACGCCGGTGCGATTATCTGTTTTGGCGGGTTAATCTTCGCTGGAATTCGCATGATGAGCGGTCGTTTCCAGGATGCTATACCAGGACTTTTCGGCGCTCTTTTCGGTGCCGGAGTTCTCGGTTGGGGAGCCGGATGGATAGGCAGCCTAACCGGGCAGTCGATGTAAGAGGTGCATCGACATGGCCAAGCGAGGAGAACCGTTACCGATCAATCAAGCGCTGAATCGACCGAGAGCCAAGCTTGGTCTCGATCTTACAGCATGGATGGCGATCGTATTCGTCTGCGTAACGGTTTTCCTCGTTGGGTTCCGAATGCTGGCAATCCTGGCCTTTCCAACGCTGGCCGGCGGTGCTTGGCTCATCGTTCGCAACCACCCAAAGATGTTCCAACTCTGGGGTCTCGGTCTCAGCCAGAAGAGCTATTATGACCCGCGCAAACACTGAACAATTTAAGCATAATCCGTGGTTTGTGAAGGCTGGCGCAGCCTGCAGCATCGTTCCGATATCGCGCTTCGTCGGGCCGAGCGTCTTTGCTCTGAAAGGAGGCGGATACCTGGGCCTCGCGGTACGATGCAGGGGATGTCCTCCTCTACCAGCGCGGCAGCAAAGACCTCGGCGTCGAGCAACACAGCTACGCCACCGTCGTGACGGTCAATTCCAAGGAAAACCTGCTTACCGTGCAAAAACCCGACGGCGATTCCGTCACCTACAATCCCGCGCGGCTGCACGGCATCAGTGCGTACCGCGAGATCGAGCGCAAGTTTGCGATTGGGGACAGACTTCAGTTTAATGCGCCGAATAGAGAGCTTGGCGTCGCCAACCGCGACCTCGGCACCGTTGAGCTTATCGACCCTAGCGGACAGCTATCCGTTCGCATGGACGGCGGCAAGAGCGTCTCATTCGACCCATCCAAGATGCGTCACTTCGATCACGGCTATGCAGTTACCTCGCATAGTTCGCAGGGATTGACCGCAGAACGTGTTGTTGTGAATATCGACACCGAGGTTTACACGGAACTTATTAACAGCCGCTTCGCGTATGTCGCCATCTCTCGTGCCTCAAATCACGCTGAAATCTATACAAGCGACATTGCTTCATTGGCCTCGAAGCTTAGTCACACTGCATCGAAATCCTCCGCGATTACTCTCGCGGCTGAACAAGCGGTAAATATCACGTCCTGACGGCATGAAGGCATCAGCATCTCTCTCGATAGGCTTATGAAATGCGGATAGGTTACTGGGCCAATGGTTTCAGCTCTGCGGCGTATCCGCAGAACCAGATGCGAGTGCCTCCGGCAGATGTTCCGCTGAGAGATTCGTGCGATCTTCGAGTTCGCCGAAACGTGCCAACTCGACTTTTTCCAATTGTATTGTGTCCTTGTCAGCTCGATTGGTAGGAAAGACCCTCCACCGATTTTCCATTTTTCCATCGACGACATTTCGGGTGTGAAAGACAACTGCGGACACCCGCGACGTTCTTCCAAAAAATCCTCTGCCATTTCGAAACAACGTAGGTTCGCCTATCGGACCACCAGGAGTTGAAGGAGCGGTGAGTCTCACGACAAGGTCTCCATACAGTGCCGACTCGATTGAGAAATCAGACAACATAAACAGCTCGCTCACATCGAACACAAGAATGCCACGGGAGTTTTCAGGAAGTTGTGTCCTCTTCTTGTTGAGCATCTTCTTTAGTCTTTCGTGAGTCTGATCAGGCTCCGGTGGAGATTTGTAGGGCCTCCATGCAGATGAGACAGTCTTTTCTTGATCCTCACCAGTATCGTGGTATTCGACAATGAGTTCCGCTTCTGCCGCCATCTCTTTCTCTTTGTCCGTTAGACCTGTGCCGGGATCAAGGATTGAATTCTCGGGGGAGTGAAACAGACGGGCGTACCTCCATTTCTTATCTTTCATCACCGATAGTGCATTGACTGCTTGGTCGATCGCTTTTTTCAGATCGCCGCTTCCGGCTATGCAGTCCTCTCCCACGGTTACGTTGACCCTGTATCGCGATGGAATCTCGTTCAAACGAGCGAAAATCTCCGAGCTTACGGCATTAAACCGCTCATCGTCCTCAGAGTCGCTAACAGCGCGAACCTCAACAAAGTACGAGTTACCAGCGACGTCAGCACGGATGTCTGGCCCCTTCGCTGGAACCGTCGGCTCCAAGACAAGACCGAATCCTTGGTCGAGGAGATGCACAGCTACTTCGATTTCCGCCAAAGTCGGAACGTATTCTGCAGCCAGCTTGCGAGCTAACGCAGCTTTATCGAAAGCTATCCTCTCGCTTCCCATCAGCCTTTCGAGAAGTTGATCCGTATATCCCGCCCATGGATTTCCATCCGCCTTCCGGTACCAACGACCAAGGAGATGCTCTGCCTTGTCAGACAGAATGTTCGCTTCAACCCATTCATCACCCATGAGAGCGCGCAGTGAAACCAATTCCGGTGTGGCCATGCTCGTGCCTTCTTTCATTTGCGACCTATTGCATCACTCTCAGCGAAATCTTCCTCAAGCTGACTAACAGCCCCAGAATCTTTTGAGATGCGCAATACCCGCCTAAAAGCCGTCATGGGAAGCGCGCCGACATGTGCAGCCTCAATCCGAGGCATGAACCGATTAGCAGCCTGCTCCGCCTTCCAACGATCCAATATCTCTCGCCCCGAAAGGAATCCAGCCATCAGTTTCGACAGATCGACTTCAATCCAAATCGCCTCTCCCCACTTAGACCGACAAGGAACAAATTCTCTCCACCCGCTTACCGGGTAGTCCTTCGAGTACTCTTCGGGATCAAAGTCTCTAAAGTCGAACAGGCTTACCCCGCCGATGCTCCTCACATAAGGGCAGCCGATAGTTCCTGGTCCAGTCCCCCAACGGTCTGAGTCCGGTATTGGCGGTTCGGGCAGGATTGCACCTGCTGAAAGAATGCCCGTGTAGCGTTCGTAATTCGTGGTGTGCCAAACGCTTCCACGGAGCGCACTTAGCAAGACCGACGCGAGGTCACTTTCTTTCTCGGCCTCCCGCCGACGCTGCAACTCGATTTCCAATATTGCGCCAGCGAACAGTTGGTCATGAGGCCGATTGGTCATTAGGTTTTCTCAACAACAAATTTAGGTAATCTGCTGTAATTTGATCAGCTGCCAATATTTGCGTTCCAAGATCAGGACCGAATTGCATCGGAACTACCTTGCTTGTGATCAGCAGAGAGACAATCCGCGGCGAATCGACCCCCGTAACTCGACGAAGTTCCTGCTGGTTCTCTCGAAGGAATTTCACGCGTTGAAGGTGCTTGTCGAGATCATCTCCCGCCTGACCTCGGAACCGAACGAGTTGAGAGACCACTTCACCGACAGTCCGCGCAAATAAGAGTTCCTTGCATTCGCAAATGCAAACAAGATCTCCATTCCACGCCAGAACATCGACATCTCCCATCCCCCTCTCGGCCGGTGCACCCAGAGCAGTCATTTCAACTTCCGAGAGGGCCCTCCAGCCTTGGTTTGCAAACAAAGCGGAAGCCGCGGCGTTGAACTCCGCGCCACGCCTATCGTTGACGCCGCCATAATATTTCCTCATCTGGACGGTCGAGAAATATTCCGTATCGAATGCTCCTTGGAATGCCTCCATGACATTGTGTCGGAAGCTATCTTCACAAAAGCCAGGAGCGTAGATGACCATCTCGTTCCCCAGCTCAACAACAGGTCTTGGCATCATCGACAAATGCCGACGGAAGCGCCAAGGGTACCAGTCTTTCGGTTGAAACGGTTTCTCAACTTTGTCCCACCGTTCTCTTGGCTTTAAAACGAAACTGTTCCAGAAGCCCATTACTTCTTCGCCAGCAAAGCCTTCCTTCGTGAGCAGGTTCCTCAAGGAGTCAGCGGTGCGATGAATGACTGTCTGCTGTTGGTCCATGGCATCCTCAGCGAGCAGGACCCCTATTTCGGCGAGCCTCGCTGGACTGATGCCGTATTCTTCTTTGAAAGCCGCGACAAATGCTTCGCCAAATACTTCCTCCTCCGGTTTCTTTACCGCTGGCTCGGGTTCGAACCATTCAGCATACCGATTCACGTCCGCCATATGCACACGTTCGAAGTGACTCGTCATATAGGGAAACATGACATCCATGAAATTGTCTTCTAACGCATAGTCTCCCAAGCGTGAGATCTGCATGTTCGGTTTCGTACATCCGGCTCGTATCGCATCAGAATGTGCGGCGGTGGCGATCAGCAACGCCACCTGCGCGCCGAGGTAATCCAGGTCCGCTTGTGTGACGGCGCGGCCTTTCTCCAATGGACAGGCGCAGATGGCCATTTCAACAAGTACACGTTGAGAAATCTGGGTACGGTCACGCTTCTGCTTAAGAGCCTGAGAGGCATCAAGCACATTCTTACGGTCCGCATGCAAGGACAACACCGCCCGACTGGTCCGTTGCCAGATGTCTAGGTCTCTCAGTAATCTCTCGTGATTGGTCACACAGTAAAGAACCACGCTGGTTCGATCAAGCTCGCGTAAACGGGCCTCTACTCGCTTCCAGAGGGCATCCACAAACGAATTTAGCGCCTTGTTGCTTGAGGCGATGTTCGTTGGCTGCGATGGAGCCTTAACCGATGCCTCTTGCGCTAGATGAAGCGCGCTAAACGCGAATTCTTCCTCATGGAGGAGTTCGCCATTTTCTTGATCATAGCCAAAAAGATAATCTCTAGCATCCCGAGCACGAAAGAGATGCATGAACCGATCATCGTCCTTCATTGAAATCGCAGATTCAATTTCTTGTTGCCTGGCCGTGTCGAGGCCAATTGCGGAGAGCATCAAAGCCGCTTGTATGAGACTACCCACTAATTCGCGCTCACCTTCATTGGTTGGCGAATACGCTTTCGCGACAAAAGGTATCCGTATCCGGATCGTCGCGTTGGCTCCGACCTTGCTAACCGTAATGGCCGGTCCGATATTTGCTGCCTGCAGCCCATCCTCGGTCCAATCTTCATGGCGCTCAATCTCCGAAACGTCGAGAGTGAGCATTTTGTTCCCCGCACCCAATTCCGGAATAAGCCTGTCGAGGCATGGGGCGATACGATCAAGCCAATTCACTACCATTTCCCAAAGCTGATAGATAAGATCCCTTTGATAGCGGCCTTCTGTCGCGATAGAACATGTAACCCACCAAGAGCGTTGTGCCGTCTCGACTACACCATCGAGAAAGCTATTTCCCCTTGGTGAGACAAGTCCGAATGTCTTCCGAATGGCATCCTCTCGAAAGTATGAATGGCTGTTCAACCTGCGTACGCTCTTCCAGGCCGACTCATCCGGTTGATAGGCGCAATGCACGTCTATGCCGCGGCGGTGATCGGCTCGCATGTTGAAGATGAATTCCGCCCCCAGGCCGACATAATTGGGGGAATCGATTCCGGCCGACTTGGGAATCAGTCGGTATTCATAATGTGTCCACATAGAGAACATATTTGCATCGCTGTGCCCTCGGAACTCGACTCCCCATTTACTAAGCGTGTCCTTCTGGCCGGAGTACTTCCAGAGGAGCAGTTTCCATCGCCGCTCATTTGTCATCAGCCGGTCGAGATCCGCAGAAGACCAAACCTGCAAACTGCAGCCGTCCGGCAAAGCAGTGGGCGGCTGCATCGCACATCCGCGCCAAACTCCTCCTTGAACGATCAAGGTCAGTCCACTCGTGCAGGCGCCTTCAGCGAGCAGCCGTGTCGCACTACGTTCGATGTATGCGCCTAAAGAGTCCCGAAACGGTGGGGACCAGTTCGCCGTTATGCCCTTAGCTTCAATGTCGTAAACGTCATCATGTAGAAAGAGCAGATGCATATATTTGTTCCCATCGAAGCGGAACGCGACCTGACTTACGTATTTCGTCGGCGGAGCATTCTCGCTGGGAAGTTTGCTCGTCAACATGTCTTGGCGCTCAATCTCCCGCGTTGAGTGACGGAATGTCCGATATGCTTGCAGTCCGCCAAGACTGTTTTCGAGCCCGCCAAGCATATTCTTCTGTCGCACGCTTGTGAAAATGTGCGCCGTCATGGCCCAAACAACTGATGTCGGATGAGCGATGAGAAAACGATCGCCCAATTGAATCAGAGGTTGACGCCGGACCATACGCATCGAACGCTTCCGAGCGTCTCTTTGGAATTCTTCGAATGTCAGGATGAAGGGGGCAATGGTTCGTTCCTGTATTTCCAGGCTCTTAAGTTGATCGTCGCCAATCAAGACCGTTCCGCACAATGCCCAAAGAGCATCATCCGAGATTGGCAAGCAGACATCGGATAGCTCATCTCCTGCTTCACCTTCATTTCGAACATACGCTCTACGTCCGACCAAGAGATCGGACAACTTTAAGAGCGAAAGACATTCGTCTCGGAGAGAATCAAGCTCGGCAGGTGCTTTCTGTAAGGCGTCGAGAACATCTTGTGCGTAATAGTCTGGGTTGCTAGAGTCACCCAAAAAAACTCGGTAGTTCCCAGCTGTCGTCATGATGTTCCCGATTGCAACATCCTCAGCGGGATCTTCGCGGCGAGATACAGCGGTGCCGACCAGCATCTGATTGAGCCAGCGATTCAGAGAGTCGAGTGTTGGCTGCTTTGTCCCTTGACAATGAATCGCCGCAATATGAAGAAGAGCATCGAGACGAACCATCCGATTGCGGTTTTCGGCCATCGTTGATAGCGCTGCTATCGCAGTGACACACGAGATTGGGTCGAATGCTGCTAAATCCGCAGCTAGCTCGGCGAACTTAGCCCCGACTCGATCAAACGGATATTCGTCTATTTCCTCTGTTTCGCGAAACCACTCTTCCAGCGCTGCCATTGCAGCGGCGGGAGGAGGAGAAGATGCCATGTCGCCGTGGCACTTCTTGTATTTGCGCCCCGATCCACACGGGCATGGCTCATTCCGACCGATCTTCGCCATTGTGGAATCTCAATCCTTGCCTGTAAGGCATCATGCCATCGCGAAGCCGTGGAATTTAGCCTCGGATTCAACGTGACATGCCACAACCGTCTTCGGCTGGTCTGGCTGATGTTTTGAGGGAAGCACGACGATGATCGTTTTCTCTGGCTGACGAAAAACGAGGCATACGACCAGCAAGGCCACAACAAGCAATAGCACGATTTCGGTTGTCTTCATTTATCCCCTCAATCAAGAACCATCTCTCTTTGTTCTGGTTCGATTTCAACCTTCGTGTGAAGTTTTACATTGAGTGCGTCAAGAATCTTGATTGCACGTTCTAGCGTTATTCCGAAGTATTCGTTGCGTTCGTCTCTTGAAATCTGCGATTCATGGACATCCAGGCGTTTAGCTAAATCTCGTTGAGAGATGCCCTTCGAGATCCGAAGGGAAATGAGCAGATGTCCGAGACCTCGCAAGTTAACTAGCTCCTCAAATTCTCCCCGCCGCAATCGCTCATAGCTCTCAACTTCTTCTCGAAGTTGAAGATGAAAAGATTCGATTGGATCGATTACCCGTTTGACTTCATCGTCGTCTAGCCCCGCTTCTTTGAGGCGGGCGCGATGCTCGGATAATCGGTTGCGTTCTTCGAGTAGGCGAGCAGATGCGTGCTGGTATTCGGCTTCATTCCGAATCATGGCGTACCTCCCGTTTCAGGTTTAATTTTCACAATGCCGCGTGGCTTGCCGTCGCGACGGGATTGACGAAATGCCGCTGGAAACTCCAACTCATTTCCGTGTTTGTCACGGATACCGCTCGACATGCCAAGACCGAGGACGTGAGGGTATAACTCCACGCGATAGCGGTGCCACATCGGTAACTGTTTCTTCGGGTAGCCGCGATACGGCATACGCGAACGTGGGTCCCAGGTCCAGATCTTGTACGGATCGAGCAGGTTTAGCTTCTGCGCAAGCGCGCCAGAAGCCAGGTCTTTCAGATCGCAAGCGAAATAGCCATCGATGTCGTTTGGGTGGTCTTTGTCTTCAACGAAAGATCCATCAGCATAGATTTCTTGGATCCCGACCTTCCAAAGCTGCTTTGTAAGTACTTCGAGATTGTCGATGAGCAGTGTTCGCCAAGCCGCGTCCCACGTTCCAGCCGCGCCAATGGTTGAATTGCCAAGGCCCAATGGCGACTGGCGCAGCTCTTTGAACGAAACCTCGTAATCGCCAGGAGGGAGAAGCCCATCGGGTTGAAATGCAGGAATCATTCGCTTCCTTCGAACTGCATTACTACCAAACATCCTAGTCGTACTTGACAAAAATGTCAAGTAAAAGTCAGAATCAACCATGAAGCTAATCGCGGTGTTCACATTGCTGGCGATTGGTGCCACATTTGCGGTCTTCTGGAGACGACGCATGAATCGCCCTTTGCCGATCGTCATTTTCGATACAGGTGCTCACAACCGGCTCGCCAAAAATCTAGGAAACCGAAATCACCTCTTTACCGGTATCCGGTCGCGATACTTCTTTCGCCTTGCGGGCTTGAGCTACGAAGAAATGGCATCCACGCCAGACCTGGCACAACGTCGCGCGTTTCTCAACGACACCCGACGCCTAAAAGAAGGTCCATGGGACTGCCTCAACCCTGTTAATGAAGTGCTGCGCCTTCTCATCGCGGCACATACCGCTGCGCCAGAAAAATTCAATTGGCTAGCGATTGATGTCCGTTCCGGAGAACTGAACCACGAAATCACTGTCGGCAGCTTAACCGCGGATGACGAACTGGCAGAGCAGCAGAGAAATGCTCAAAAAGCCTCACTCCAAGAGTACAAAGGCGTCTGGGTGTCTTTGCGGCCAAAGCTTGACTCGGCTTTCGCTGCCGCAGGGAAACCGCGCCCGACCACTTTCAAGGACACCGTGAACGAATACGGCCCAAGCCTTTTGCCCGGTTTTGCGAAGGGTCTTTATGATGCCGGTCTCCGAACTGACGCAGCATTACGAGGAGAGACGGTATCGCCGGATACATCTCCAGAAGTGGTACAGCATTTCATTGACAACTGCCCTCCATTCCGTGCCACTCTCTATGCGTTCCTCATGTCCTGGTATCAGCACTCAGCGCGTGATGAAAGCGGTGAAAAATTCAAAGCAGGCCGCAATGATCTTTTCATGGCGACGTATCCGCCCGTACTTGAGGAGCCTGCAAATCAGCAGGCTCCTTTTTGCGCCCGTCCTTCCCACCCCGGACGTTGCTCCTGCATGGCAGGTGCGACTGTGTCCTCCCACCCGACGGGCTTGAACATCGTTGGCGATAGATTTGGAGACAAATCCCAAGTCGTCCTGTATGGCTTTAGTATTATCCTGTAAGTGGTTGAAAATATATGATAATGCGCTGAATCGATCTATCGTCCCACGCGCTTCCTTCCCATAGGGAAACCGGGGCACACCAATCATGGTAATATTTCCTTGTTGCCTTGTTTCCTTGCAGGAGCGTTATGCTGGCGAAGAAGACCATCAAGAACCAGATCACCCTTCCCAAGACCGTGGTGTCTCGTTTTGGCAATGTCGAATACTTCGACGTGAGTACGGACGGCGAGACGATTGTGCTGCGCCCACTGCGAACGAGCCGTATCGACGAAATTCGCGGACGGTTGGCTCAACTCGGGATCACGGAAGAGGACGTGTCCGATGCTGTATCTTGGGCGCGTGAAACCGCTTGAGGCGCCGCGTCGTGTTTGACACAACAACCGTTGTGTCAGCCCTCGTGTTCGCGAATCTCCGTTTGTCCTGGCTGCTCCCGCATTGGCAGGAGGGGGGCTGCACCCCTCTCATCTCTCCGACAACCGCGACAGAACTGACGCGAGTTCTTCTGTACCCGAAGTTCCGACTGTCTCTGGACGATCGGCGAGAGCTTTTGGCTCATTATTTGCCTTACTGCGAGATCGTCGAACAAGTGACGCGTTGCCCTCAAATCTGTCGGGATAAAAAGGATCAGCCGTTTCTTGATCTGGCTCAGAGTGGTCGGGCCGAGCTGCTCGTCAGCGGAGATAGCGATCTGCTGGCGTTAGCAGGTCAGACTACTTTCCTCATCGAAACACCGGAAGTTTACCGTGTAAGGGTCGGAGAAGAAGATAAATAGACTCAGGGCTTCATTCAGTGAGCTTTGTCGAAAGTTGCGCTAGTAGCGCTTTGTTCAAAATTCCCATGTAACGCGAAGGCTGTAACCTATTGCCACAGCGAGGTCATCTGAGGCAAGCCTCGATTTTCGCGAAACTGGGCCCACACGAAAGAGCCTTGTTTCATCGTTCTAGGCCCAATGAAATGAGAATTTGTCATCGCTTACGACTACCAACGATCTCGATATGAGCCTTGCGGTTTCTCAAGGCCGCCGCCCCTGCGATCGATGTTCTGGCGCCGGATTTGTACACACCGGGTTACGAGGTCTATACGAAAACGTTGGACGTCTATCACCGACCGGATAATGCGATGCTCGTGCCGGAGACCGGAAACAAGCCGGAATATGCGCGCTACTTCTTTGAGGTGTTGGGGCGGCAGGGGATTGGGTTTTCGGTCTTCGGGATGGACGCGACCGGGTACCAAAATGCGCCGCTAGGGGCGGACCGGATCGACGACGAGACGCTGGTACCGTTTGAGCAGATTTACCGCATCTTCGGCCCGATAAACCGTGTCGTCGCCAAGCTAAATTTTGAGGGTAGGGTCCAAGCGACGTCAGAAGACCCTGCACATCACTCGAGTACGCTCAAATTTGCGAATTGGATAGCGAGGGTATCTTATGGTCTTCCGCAGTTTGGGGGATTCCAAGAGGCTAACGGTAACAAGACGCCTGAGGGCGGTGCAATCGTTGCCGAGCTTGGCCCCAACGAGTTTCTCGTCACCGGAGTGCATGCGAGGATAGACTTTGAGCCCACAGCAACTGGAACGCAGCGGCAGTTTCTTCGGGTCGAAGAAGGAAATTATCGTGACGGGGTTTGGCACTTTGAGCGTCTATGGAACGGGGACCAGACGGACTACGGACTGAACTTTACATCACTTCCGCAGCTGCTCCGCGTTACCCTCTCAACGTATTGAGACTTTACCAGATAGTTTCTCCCCCGCTTTCGCCATCTTCGCCGCTCGAAGCTAGCGAAATTTGTCAGAACTGTCGCTTCCTGAAGTTTTGTCCTTAGGTTGTTTTCTGCATCCATTGCCTTTTCATGCTCCGGTGACTCTTACCGGAAAATTCAGACCTTAGCGGCTTGAGTGCGCGAATCAAAAATCTTGGTTAGACGGAAACTGCGATATAGCGACGCGAGGCCAGACCTACCGGCCGACGCAGCGAGATGACGAAGATACGCTCACCCAGACCATCGTGACGTTGGCCGGTATGGCTACCGCGGATTAACGGCGTTGCTGAAGCGGGCAGGCTGGCAAATCGGCAAGGACCGCGTAGAACGGATCTGGCGTCGTGAAGGGCTTAAGGTTTCTCAAAGTCAGAAACCAAGAGGGAGAGACGACCGCCGCGTCACGGTTATGGACCTGTCACCGGTTGAGATCTTTCAGTTCAGTAGTGGTAAATGGTTGCGCGTTCGATATGTACCTGTCGCTGATCAAACCGCCATGCATTCCCTTGATCGTCTTCGTCTCCGTTAAGGTGTCTCCCCGCGACCCACACACCAAGCTCGAAATGACCCTCGACGACCGAGGCGAGACCGATTCTGGACACATCGCTGTCCCGCGGCGTAAAGGAAACGCGAAAGCCTTTGCCCGCGCCTAGGAATGTGTTCAACTGCTCCTCAAGGATCAGCCCATATCCATTCTCCGCCTGATGGCCAAAGATCTCATCCAGACGAATATGGACGCTAACTCCATCCAGCACGAAATCTGCCGCCGGATGGCCCTTATCGAGGACGAATCCATGAACCTTCCCTTGAACCTGAGCTGAGGCAAGTTCGGGCATCAACTCCGCAAGGATCTCGTAGCTGCTGCCGAGTTCCGCACGGCTCCTCGCTGCTATCTGGGCATTTGGAGAATCGTCCCCACGCAGCCCAGAATCGATGCCGAAGGGAGAAAAGCCCAGCGCCGACTGCTCGCCCACAGCATAGAACACATTGGCCGCGCCGGCACTACCGCTATTCGTCTCCGGGATAAACAGAGGATTGTCTGGTCGGTTATAACGGCTGCACCAATCTCCGAAATCTGCTGCATACAGATCGGGTGATTGCATATCCAGAGCGGTTCCTGCGGCTTTCCACACATCCAGCACACGGGGCTGTGGTCCACCACTGGGGTAATTACCAGGGGGAGTATCTCCCCCGCCTAACCACGCATTCGCATACATGGGAATCGCGTATGCACGCTTGCCCGCGGCCGCTACTGCCTGCACATAGCGTGCGTACTGCCATGCCATGAATATCTCATCCGCGCGGGCGCTGTCTCCAAAGACCTCTGTCCATGTCCCTTCGCTTTTCGCACCATTCAGCTCCCACAACACCCTTAACTCCTGGTTGAGAGATTCCCGATGGTCTACGAGATACCGCATGAGCTCCGTCGGTACATGGCTCGCGAACGCCTGATCTGCAACCTGTGAGTGATCGCGCGAGGCGCCGAGCACGCCTACTTCATTTTCGACCTGCATCATTAAGACCGTGTGGTCTTGTGCATCGACAATGCGAATGTGCTCCATCAAGGCATTGAAGGCTCTGCTATCCTCCTCGCGAAGAGCGGGTGAGAAACTGCTTAGGATGGGGGTAGGGTTACCATCCTCCATCGCCCGCGGGAATCGGCGAAGATCCTCCTTCACCCACACAGGAGGATACCCGGACATGCCGTTCTTCCAGGCCGCAAGCCACAGAAATACGATATGCAGGTGCTGCTCTCGCGCCTGCGCCAGCAGACCGTCCACAAGCGAAAAATCGTACTTGCCCTCTGTCGGCTCAACAAGCTCCCAGGAGATCGGGGTAAGCACCGTGTTCAACCCCATCTTTGCGAGTTCCCTCCACTCAGGCTTCATATACTCCAGGCTCGAGGAGCTGGAATTGTGCAGCTCGCCAGCCAGCATCAGGAATGGCCTGTGGTCCACGATTAGCTGCGTCACATACCCACGTCTCTCCAAATGTGGGATGTCTTCTTTCTCGGTTTGCTTCTGTGCTGAGAGAGACAGGGAAGCGAGGATCGCAAGGCAACATGTGATGGATCGACGTAGACCATTCATATTCGGCTAATTTACAGGTGCATCCTCAGAGTGTAAAGATCGCCTGCGTTTTCTCGCCTGGCTGCATTCCCGCAGTTCGATTTTCGAGACAATGTATCGGATGTTCGCTACTTCGAAGATGTTCGGAATGCCTTCCCGTTTGCACAAACAGTTGCGCCACTGCGTCGCGGGTGAGCACCGATCGTTGTCGTCGTGAAGGACTCTGAGGACCTCACCTCCTCGCGGGTTGAGCAATGCCGCCTTCTAAAACGAACATTGAAGAACTTCGAACCGGGAATACCCCGTCATACCCGAAGCCGGAACATGCGGGCGATTTCTGATTTGACAATTGATTCGCAAGAAGCCAGAAGCTGTCATTGATTGTTGATTCAACGCCCAATTCCCACATTCCTACGAACGGAAAACCGATATCAACAGGGCGTCAGCACTGGTGAGGCTCCAATCCTGAAATTCGAGCGAACAGCCACTTCCACGGAGTTAGCGCCTCTGTCAGTTTGCTTACTTCCTATGATTGGGCTCATTGTTTTTATTCGGTCTTCAGACTATTTCCGGCTGGAGTAACTGGTGAGAATGCCGTGGGCCTCCTGGATCGTATAGATACGATCCACGTGCTGTAATTGCAGCTTTTCCACCTGGCCGTCGGGCCAATGTATCTCCACGGCACCTACTTGATCGAATCCACCCGCGGTAATGGGCCGATTGAGCGTCATGAACTGGAGCAAAGGTTCCCGCCGTACTGCTTCCACTTGCCATTGGGGCTTGCGAGCTTTCCTGGGCCCAAGTTGCAGATAAAGAAAGCAACATAGAGCTAGTAAGACCTACAGCTAAAACAGTACGCAGGCGCAATGCGAATCTCCATTAGGGTATGCGGGAAATTACGAGCCCCGAAGAGTGAAGAATAGCGCGCCAAACACGTGATGGTGCTGACGATCAGATGGCGAAGTGGAATAGCCCATACCAAATCACGAACACGAGAAGACCCAGGCCCAGTCCAAGCGCACCAAAAAACGCCTTGACGCTTAGTGCCCCACTCTGAAGAGTTGCCTTCGCAATGCTGAGCGAAATCGGCAAATAGAACACGGAAGCGGTGATCAGACCGGGAGAATATCGATCAAATTGCGCCGTTGCCAGCACGTGGAACAATCCATCCCAGAAAATGTTTCCGCTTGCCCATGCTATGAGAAGGAAAATGGCAAGCCGGGAAGTAGACCTGCCGGCCCAAACGGTGAGACCCACCATAATGAAGAAAAAGAGGGCGTTATTGAGAGCAAATGCGAAATTGTTGAACGAGCCGCCGAGCACGTGGGTAACCCACGCTGGGAAACCGCCTATGTATTCCTCCACGATGTGAAGAGCAAAGGCGGCAGGCATAATCCAGATGATGCGACGAAGTTTCTGTTCCCTAAGGGTATCTGTGCTCATGTCGTGGGCTCAATTGAGTGCGAAGCTGGAACCGTCAATCGATTCAATTTAGCCATTTTGTCACGACTCGGCAACTTTAATTGAATTGAGCGACCACGCTAGAAATTAGACTGCAATTGGGAATTCCGCGTTTCGCGGGTTATAGGACGATCCGGATTGATGTCGGATTCTTTCTTGACCTGGATCAAGAGTCCGGGCCCCGGATTGGTCTCCATTACACACTCCCCTCGACCGTTCGGCCCCGGTCAAGTTCTTAATTCGCGCTTTGGAATGAACGTGGCGGAAAGGTTGTTCCCATGGAATTACCGGTCCATTGGCAAAATCACCACCGACAACGGGAATGAGAGCTACGAATCCAGCGCGAATTTGTAAAGCTGCGTTGTTGTGACCGCGCCATATGCGTTGAGAGGGAAATCTGCTAACAAGGCGGTCCGGCGCAGTGATGGCAGGTCGTGCATTCGGTACACACTGATCGGCCGGATCGCTAATGGGGTACAAGATCAACGGCGCTTAAGGCGCGAGCAGCATGTGCAGTTGCCGTTGCATCTTAGGCTGCTTCATGATGGTGAACGCTTGTGAGACCGCTCTTATTGCCTCAGTCGGGGTGGAAACCTGCGACTCGTTCATGCTACATTGCGCGCTGTCAGTCTGGCATATCTAAGTTGTGCCGGCATTCACACATCGCCGTGCAGAACGAATTCTGCTTCAGTGCTCAATCCAGCCCTAGTTGCGCTTGTATTTGTTCCAAAGAGCGTTCCTTGGTTTCCGGATAGAAGACCATCACGACGACAAACTGCAGCAGCATCATTATGGCAAAGAACACAAATGGAGCCGCCTGTGACCGGGCCGCGACCAGTGGAAATGTTAAGGCGATCAACGCATTCATGATCCAGTGGGAGGAGGAACCGACACTCTGCCCCTTCGACCGGACCCGAGACGGGAACACTTCGGCAATGTACACCCAGATGACCGACCCCTGCGAAATTGCAAAGAAGAGGATGAACATTACTAGCAGCCACACCAACAGGATCTGGTGCCTATGCGTGTAGAAGATCGCCGCAACGCCCACTAGCGCCACCATCATGCCCAGCGACCCGATCAACAACAGTGTCTTGCGCCCGAGCTTGTCGATTAGACTCATGCCCAAAAAGGTAGCGAGCAGGTTCACCAGTCCGACGCCGACAGTCTGCAACGCTGCCGAGTTTGAGGCGAACCCCGCCGATCCGAAGATGTAATTGGAATAGTAGAGGATAGCGTTGATTCCCGAGAGCTGATTGAACAACCCTACCGTTATCGCCAAAAAGATTGGTTTAGTGTACTTCCTGGTGAAGAGCGGTTCTTGCTCGGCGCCCCGTTCCACGTGAATCGAGTCGATAATTTCCTGCAGCTCGGCCTCCGAATTGGGTGATCCCATCAGCTCCAACACCTGCCGCGCCTCGTCCGTCTGATTCGTGGTCACCAGCCATCGAGAGCTGCGCGGGATGCCGTACAGCATCACCAGGAAAAGGATGGATGGCACAATTGCCACGCCGAACTCCCACCGCCACTGCAGTGCACCCAGGTTCCGAGTGGTAATGACGTAGTTAGACAGATACGCCGCGAGAATGCCGATCACGATATTAATCTGGAACATGCCGACCATGCGTCCGCGCCACTTCGCGGGCGCCAGCTCAGCGATGTAAACCGGTCCCAGGACCGATGATCCGCCGATACCCAGGCCGCCAATGAACCGGGCAACCATCAGTGCATCCCAGCTCCATGCGAAGGCGCAGCCGATCGCCGAAAGCGTGTACAGCATGGCCATGATCCGCAAAGCCTCGCGGCCACCGATCTTCTGGCCAAGCACCCCCGAGCACAGCGCTCCAATTACCGTCCCGACCAGTCCAATGAAGACCGTGAGGCCGAGCGTGAACGGCGTCAGTTGAAATACCGCTGTGAGCTGCTGGGTCGTGCCCGCGATCACCGCCGTATCGAAGCCGAACAACAGGCCGCCGAGGGCTCCCACCGTCGTTGCCTTTAGTAAGTATTTGTTCAAGAGAACTCCAGTCGGAAGGCTATACAGTTGCTGCAGGAGTCGTAAGACGGTTAGTGGAGATAGGGCGGATTTGCCAAGCGTCCAACATCCCCGCGCCGTCAGAGTCCACGAGCAGGGCCCGCACGTTCGGTGCGGTCTTGTCGGAGAAATAAAAACGTTTGGTATAGCCAATTCTTTGACCGATAATGAGCTCGATTACCGAGCCGTCTACAAACGCGTGGAGCGTCGGCTCATCCTCAGCCTTAAGCACAATTTCCTTGCCATCGGCGCTGAATGTGTGAGTAGACGCCAAGTAGCTGACGCGCAACAGCTCCTCAGTGTCTGTAGTAAGGGTGAACGTAAAGTCTCGCCGGCCGGGAACTTCACACTGGACCTCCCCGCAAGCACCGCTCAGGATCCTCAATGCACCCGCGCGCGACCTGGCAGCAGGAACAAGTCCAGCTCGCAGCGTCGCAGTCTGAGGCAGAATCTGCATCCGCAACGTACCATCACGATCAAGACTCAATTTCCGCGGCAGGCTCATCATTCCTGACCAGCCAGCTCGCCGCATTGCGGCGTCTGACCGTCGCTCCGGTATCCATCCCCAGAGAACGCGCTGGCCAGGCTCATCGACCTGCGTCTTCGGCGCATAAAACGCATCCAAATCGAGCAAACCTTTCTTTTGTGAAGTAAACTTCATCGTCGCCTGATCCAGAACGCCGGACTCCCAGAACACCTTCCCCAGCGTCGAGTAAATGAGTACATGCCGACCATCTAGTGCGAAGAACTCCGGACATTCCCACATCTGGCCATCGTCGCAAGGATTTGGAGTCGCCGCCCCATTCCACTCGCCGCCAATCAGCTCGTGCAGATACTCCCAGTTCTTCAGATCCTTTGATCGGTATAGCAGAACGCAGCCCCCGACCTTCGCTACACCAGAGCCGACTGTCAGGTAATACCAATCTCCGTGCTTCCATGCTGAAGGATCGCGAAAGCCCGTGATATCGAGGGCAGCCGGGGGCGCTGCAATGACCGGATTCGCCGGGTCCTTGGTCCAGTGAACCAGCTGCGGATCATCCGACCATGCCAGGCACTGCGATTCCTGAATATTGTTGGTGCCGTCGCGGATCGTCGCCTTGTCCGCACTGCTATGGCGCGTTCCCGTATAGATGGCGAAGACGCGCTGGCCCACTGCAATCGCCGAACCAGAAAAGCAGCCAAACGAATCCGGGCTATCCGGTGTAGGAGTAAACGCCAGAGGAAGATGCTTCCAGTGCAACATGTCGGGGCTGATCGCGTGGTTCCAGCTCATGTTGCCCCATACTGGCGCGACTGGGTTGTACTGGAAGAACATGTGATACATGCCGTTGAAATAGATGGGTCCGTTGGGATCGTTCATCCAGTTCCTTGCAGGCAATAAATGAAACTGCGGCCGCTCGGGATCCGCTGCGAGGTTCGCCTCAAGGTTAGTGCCGTCGCCAGTCTGCGATAGCAACCGCCGTGTCCAAATGCAGGAAGCCGCGGCCACCGCGAATGTCGCCAGAAACTCCCTTCGATTTACGGAGTTCATTTCCTTCAGCATGACAGTCTCCTCGGCCTCACTCCTTTCAGCGCAAGTGATCATGACAACTCCTTCTTTTCCGATTCGGTAACGCGGCCGATATGATTCTTCGTCGATTTCATTAAAACGGATGACTTCAGACGCGCGACGGTCAGCCTCTCTACCCTGGCACCTGTACTCGCCGCTAGAAATCCTACCCCTAAGCTCCCGGGGAGCGTTGGGTAGATTCGAGCTGCGAAGGCTGCACGCCCGTCAACGAATACTTCGAGAACCGAACGATCGACGAAGACATCGAGATGCAGAGAATTCTTCTCGGCTGAGGCATAGCTCGTCACCTGACGGTTGCGCCTCACCATGGGATCAAGGCTCGATCTGGTTCTGTCCAGAGTGAGCCGCTCCTGGTCCCATTCATAAAGAATTTCCGTTTGTTCCTCCCCTTTCGGCGAGCGCCTGAGCAGAAGAGAGACGGAGCTGGATTGCCCTCGCGTGATGGTGGCGCGGATGCGAAGACTGGTCTCCGTAAGGCCGGGCAGGTCATGCACCGATCCGGGTGCGAGCTCGACTGCGGGAATAGATTGAAGTGGCGTGCACAACGCCTCGAGACTGGGGTGTGGCTTCTGTATGACCACGCCGCTTTCATCGATCGAAAGTACCCTTGGAAACGAATAGAGGTGGGCCCAGCCCGCGCGCCAAAGTCGTTTGGGAGACCGCTCGTCGGGAATAATTCCCATCACGACGATCTGGCCATCCTTTTCGATCCATGGCGTGGGGCTGAGCAGATGATTGAATAACTCGAGATGTCGAGGCATGGAAGAGACGGGAGTAAATTTTTCGTTCTGCCAGGCTCCGACCCAGTACGACGCTCGTCCGGGCAGCTCGCTCACCACCAGTGCGTAACGGTCTCCGTCCCTCACAACAATGGGCATCTCCCAGAATGGACCGGAGGTCTTTTGGTCTCCGGAGTAGATCTGCCGGAGAAATTCCCAGCCGACCAGATCCTTCGAACGGTAAAGCAGTGCCGTGCCGCCCACGTCGGGGACTCCCGAGCCGACGATAAGATAGTAGACCTCACCTTCGCGCCACACGAAGGGATCGCGGAAGTCCAGATAATTGCCAGATTCCGGCGCTGATGGGATGACGGGATTGCCTGGATACTTGATGAAGTTAATTCCGTCTTCGCTGAAGGCGAGCGAGATGCCCGCTTTGACCTCGTCGACACCAGTGTAGATGAGGGTTAGCTTGCCCGCATGTTCGATTACACTACCGGACCAGCAGCCTTTGCTCTCGTATGGTAGTTCGGGACTGATTGCGACAGGCAATTCGGTCCATTGCAACAGATCCGGGCTTGTCATGTGGCCCCAGTTTAGGCGGCTCCAATACGGGCCGTCCGGATTCTTCTGATAGAAGAGGTGATATTGGCCTCGCCAATGAATGAGGCCGTGGGGCTCGTTCGTCCAGGCGCGCGGCGGTTGTGCGTGGCAGATGGGCCGGTGCGGATCGTCGATGCACCACGGTCCGTTGATCTGCAGATCGGGTGGGCCCTTCGGTCTCGACACTTCGAGGATCTCCTTCAGCGCAGCTGGCGAGAGCGCTCTATCAAACAGCTGCAACTCACGCAACAAGCCGTTGAGTACTCCGGTTGGAAAGACATCTGCAATCACTGTGCAGTCGGAAGATTTTCCAATCACAAAGTTGATGCCGTCCAAGTCCTTGACTGAGGCGACGGCATTCGGCTGATGGCCGAAGGGCACACCATCGCGATAAAGAGTGAGGCCATCTCTGCTCAAACTGGCGGCAAGATGAATCCACGTCGCCTTTGCGATAGGTTCGGAGGACCTGCAGAGACTCTTCGCATTGATGTGTTGCCCGCCGCACTGCAAATGCCCGAAGCGATCAATTGAGAATCGGAAAAGGGTTCCCGACTTCGTAGCTATCTCCAGGAGGGCCGCTTCGCTTACGGGGTATGCCTCGAGCGCAATCCACGCCATCACGGTGATCGCATCTCCGACCCCGACGCCGGGTTTCGAAGCATGCTGAAGCCAGACCGAATAGCCGTCGAGCCGCAGAGCGCGGTTACGCCCCCGGCCGACCCAAATTGCGTGTCCCGTGCGCGAGGCGATCTCGTCGCGAATCCCGCTGATGTACTCCACGGCAAAGTCGCCACCGTCGTCGAGCTTCCAACGAAGAACCGGAGATGACAGGGAGGCGGCACACAGCCAGCGCGGAAGCATCGTGGCTGCGGTAGCCGAGAGCAGAGTTCTTCGCGAAAAGGCCATGTTGCCGTTTCTCATCACCGTTACGCCTGTCTAGCTTGCGAGGCTTCAAAGGTGCCGCTGGTATTCGCATTGCTCGCCATTGCACGAATCTGTGCGAGGATCGTTCCAGGCAGCAGGGGAGTGGCCGAAACTTGCATCACCACAAAACTGGAGAGGATATTGGCAAGTTCCATGCTCTGTTCCGGCGTCCAATCCTGCATCAAACCGAAGAGCAAGCCCGCGGCAAACGCATCGCCGGCGCCGACCGGGTGCACTAGCGCCTGATCGAATGTAGAATCCGGCAGTGCCAGATGTCTGCCCTCAGTCAACAGGCGAGCACCCTTCGCGCCGCGCGTGATGGCGACCGCATGAAGAGAGAACTCCTTGGAGAGCCACTCCATGCGGAGCTGCATCCGCTCATGCGAATCAGTCGAAGAAGGTTGCGCGCCGAGCAATTCGGTCACCTCTTCAAGCTCCGTTTCATTCATCTTGACCAGGGTTGCCAGCTTGAGACTGTTGGCGATGATGTCCGTGCTATAGCCGGTTGAGCCGCTCTTAGTGTTGCGGCGCAGGTTCACGTCAAAGAGACGGTGGCCTTTTACCTGAGCGACGAAGTGCTGAATACTTGCGCGAGAAACCTCAGATCGTTGTGCAAGACTGCCGAATACAATTGCGTCGCACCGGGCCGCAAGATCCGAAGTAGAAGGCTGCAACTGGATAAAGTCCCAAGCAACATTTGATTGAATTTCAAAGCCCGCGCCGCCGCCATGCTCAAAAACGAATGCCGTCCCCGTCGGATGGTCAACGTCCGCAAGATAACGAAGCGAGATGCCCGAAGCTGCAATGCTGGAGCGGATCTTGCGCCCCCATTCGTCGCGGCCAACCGCGGAAATGAAGAACGCCTGACCACCTGAAATAGCTTGGATCAGCTGGTTCACGTGGAAGACAACGTTGAACGGTGCACCGCCCACAGTCGCTTCCCCATGATCGAAGAGATCGATCAAAACTTCTCCGATTCCAGCTACACAGTGCTTTGATGACATTGCAAGACTCCGTTTTCCAGTTCGCTGACAGCACCATCATGAATGGATAATTTCTGCTTGATAGATTTTCGTACGGCAATTAATACAGAATCGCGTTTTTAGATTCTTTTCGATTAGCCAATATTTAACTTAAATCTTCGGAGATCGGCTGCAAGACTGGAAGGCGAGAAGCACCGGACGACTCCGGTGCCCTCATCCCCCTCTTAAGGTCTGGAACGTTGAAAATGACTCACAGTCGCGCAACTAAAAGCGCAGTTGAACTTGAAGCTGCAAAGTCCTTGCCTGGCCCTGGCCACTTACCTTGCCGAACGTGCCGGTAATTGCTCCGGTGCTCGGATCGATCGATCCGTCGGCGAGATTGGTGTCCCAGCCTTGTAGGTTTTCGTGGTTGAAGATGTTGTACATGTCCACCCGGAACTGTAGCTTCGCTTGCTGCGATTGAAACCACGGAATTGTGGTGTTCTTCACCAGAGCGGCATCCACCTGGACGAAGCCTGGTCCCTCCACTGTGTTGCGTCCGCCGTTTCCTTCTACGCCCGTCGGCACGCCTTGTTGATTAACCGGGAGCGGAAAATTCGTAAATGGCCAACTCGGTCCCGTCGTACTGTAGGTGGCATTTTGGTTAAAGGTTCCGTTCAGGAGTTCCTGATGGGTGTAATTCTTCAATTTTGTTCCGGGAATCGGCCGGTTTGGGAAGTCGTAGAACTGCCCGTCGAGGTTGAAGTCGTCCTGCTGCCTGGTGCTGTAAATAGAAGTCGGAATGCCTTTCATCCATGCACTCAACCCACTAATCTGCCATCCACCAACGATGTTCTTTGTCCTTCCATTGTGCAGAAAGGGTGTGGGAAGTTCCCAGACGCCGTTTGCCGAAACCTGCTGCGGGATATTCTGGCTCGATAACCCTCTCTGTGCGTTGATGTTGTAAGCATCCACTACTACGGAGTATTCAGCCCCCTTCTGTACACCAGGCGCCGTGCTTATGTTGTCGATCGTCTTTTGCCATGTGTATGCCACTTGAAACGAATAACCTTTGGAATATGTCTTGCGAAGAAGAGCAACGAGGCCATCGTATTGGGACCAGCCCGCATTGGTTGTGTAGGTGATGGTGCTGAAATAAGGGTTGGGAGCGTCGGCATAGTTCACGTAAGAAGCGTTGCTGTTGAATGAACCGTATGGGACGCCGGGCCCGGTGTTGAAGCTCAAAATATTCATTCCGTCTAGCCGGTTCAGATTGGTAATGCTGTACTCATGGATGGCTGCGGCGTGAGTTCCGTCCACCTCGGCCATCCAGTGAGACTTGAACGAATGCTGCACACCTAGAAACACGTTCTCTAGGTAAGCCATCTTCAGATGCGGGTCGGTGCCGCCGATGGCCTCGGTTGTACCGTAACCGCCGCGCCCATTTGGCTGTGCCAGCTCGGTCAGTATGTCTGGTGGAATGGGGCACCCGTAGGGAAAGGTGTTGCTCGTGCACAGCTGGAACGTAGTTGGGGGTTGCGGACCTGGCGTGTGAATACTGGTACTTACCGAATAGATGCCGGGCGGATTGTTGGATTCCGTGTCACTCCAATTCGTGTTGCCACCGCGGTCAAAGAAGATACCAAAGCCGCCACGTATAGACCACTGGGGACGAACTTCATACGCAAAGCCAATACGTGGCGCAAAGTAAGTCATCTTGTGATCGATGAAAGGATGATGGATGCCAGGCGTAACGTTGACCGCCGCACCCGCGATCTGTTGTTCCAGCGAAACTCCTTGGGGGACGATCAAAGGGTTTAGGTTTCCGTGCGCCTCAGTTGGGTTCGAAGTCGCGTCCCACCGCAGTCCGAGATTGAGGGAGAAGTTGCGGAGGACTTTCCAATCGTCCTGCACGTAAGCACCATAAGTGCTGTCCCGGAAGTAGTGGGCCCCGTTGGCAACGCCGCCAGTAATGGGGTTGACCAACACCGCCCCATACTCATCAACTTTTGCCACGGCGAAGTCCCACGGATTATCAAACCCCCAACCTTGATTGCGATTGTCGTTAGGTGTAAACGGCGCCTGATCCTGGTTGTGGAACCACTCAAAGCCCGTCTTAAAGGCGTGACGACCCACCACCAACGAAACCATGTCGCGGAAATGAAAGTCATTCTGTGCAAAATTTACCGGACTTCCGGGATCTCCGAAATTCTGTGCATCCGGGGTACCCACATAGAGGAGGTCGCACAAGTTGCAGGGTTGACTGAATCCGATTCGGCTGAACCCAAATGCCGCCTCGTTCACAATGGATGCGGAGAAAATGTGGGTATAGTTGATCGCGCCGTACCACTGAGATTGCACGCCAGTCGTCTGAAACGCTTTGCGTGGGTTGGTGTCGCCTGCGCTCGTCAGCTTTCCCGCAAACATGTTGCCATAGATGCGATCCTTCTGATTGGGGAAGTCTTCATCTACCCGAGCATGATACTGATACCCGTTGTGCGGGAAGATCGTTGTAGTGTTCGAAATGTCGAACATGTTCATCGTGCACGGCATGTTTAGGGGCCCAACGTTGCTGGTGTCCGCTGCATTTCCGCAGGTCTGCTGCGGTGAAGGGAAGTATTGATACTGTTGCTGCACCGAGGCCACCGTCAGGACGCTGGTTGGCGTCGGATTAGCATTGGTCACAGGATAATCCTTCATCAGCGTATAGGAGAGCGTATTCGGATAGTTCGCGCCCTCGAACGTGGTGAATGCCGGATCTTCAAATTGAGTCTGTCCATCATTGGAGTACTGCGAGATCACCTGGTCGTAGGTCAAAAAGAAGAAGGTCCTATTCTTGATTATGGGGCCCCCCACCGACCCGCCGAACTCGTTTCGGCTCAGCGGCGGAAGATACCCACCCCCAAATGCCGGATTTTTGTAATTGTCCGTAAAGCGGCGGGCGGTGAGACCGCTGCTCTGGTAAGCCTCGAATGCAGAACCATGGAAGATATTGGTGCCGGCCTTGGTTGTCATTTGCATGACGAGGCTGGCGGCTTTTCCGAATTGGGCAGAATAATCAGTAGTGGAGATCACGACGGATTGGAGAGCATCCGGGCTTGGCACGAGCTTTGAGTCGCCTCCGGAAGGCGAGTCGTCAAGGGAGATACCGTCTAGAAGATAGGTATTGCTGTGATTTGGAGCGCCGTTCGCAACAACCGCCGGGGTTGTGGTGTCCTGGAAGATGTCTTGATTCTGTGCTGGGGTCCCCATCAGCCCGGTTCCGGTAACACCCGGAGCTTGGTTCGCCACGTTGAAGACATCTCTTCCCTGCAAAGGCAGTTCTTCGATCTCTTTTTCAGTGACGACTGCGCCAATCTTCGACTCGTCGGTATCAACCGTCAACTGAGAAGCCTGGACGGTGACCGTCGAGCTCGCGGATGCGGGTCGTAGCGTGATTCCGATCCCCCGCGTCTGCTCTGCGATCACGGTAATTTGATCGACCGTCTCAGACCCGAACCCCGGAGCCGTTGCAGTTACTCGGTAGGTTCCAGGCCCTAGAGCGGGGAACTTGTAAAAGCCGGAGGCATTCGATTTGCTCGTGTGTTCAACCCCGGTTGCAATTTGGGTCAAGACTACCCGTGCACCAGGAACGACGGCGCCTGTCTGATCGGTCACGGTGCCTTCGATGGAACTGCTGAATTGGCCGAATGCAACGGCGGAGGAGAGAAATATTCCGCAAATTATTGAAATACAGATTCTTATGAGCCGATACATTAACTGCCTCCTAGGATGACTGCGCCTCGGCGAACCAAGCGGATTGCGAAATTTGAGAACTTGTCAATCAGTCCCATCGTTATCGAACGCCAATCCTAGACATGCAAAAGGCTAGTTGTCAAGATAATAATCGCTATTTGTTAATTACATATTTAGCAAACTTGTAATTACAATCTATTATTGTATTCAAAAATAATGACTTACATCTAATTCATTTGGATCTCCGTGTGGGAGCGTTGAGTTTTGCATTGTAGAACTCCCGATCCAGTTCGAAGGTTGACAATAATATTATTCGAATTGGTCTAGACAAATGCAATACCGCCAGCCATACTTCAGAAGTGATCGGGATCGCACATGACTGAATCAACTCCAGCCCGCTTGGACGCAGGTCCAAAGTACAAATTCATCTACACCACTCTCCTCGAATCCCTCAGGAACGGGAAGTATGAGGCAGGAAGCAGGTTGCCGAGCGAGAACGAGCTCGTAGAGCAATTTGGCGCGAGCCGCCCAACCGTGGGACGCGCTTTGGCACAGCTCGAGACAGAAGGTCTCGTAGAGAGACGGGCTGGCTCCGGAACCTTTGCACGCATTCGTGAGAGACGGGAAGGGTTTATCTTCGGCCTGCTCATCCCGGAACTTGGGGCAACAGAGATTTTCGAGCCGATCTGCCGCGGCATTTCAATGGCACGCGTCGGAGGTCAACACGATCTTCTCTGGGGGCCCACATTCTCTCCGGGCGCGTCAGAGGAGGCACAGGCGGAAGATCTGTGCCGGTATTACATCGAGAGGGGTGTTACCGGGGTCTTCTTTGCTCCTATGGAACTCACCAAGGAGAAGGATGAAGTGAATCGGCGCATCACCTCAGCATTGGATGGCGCGCACATTCCCATCGTCCTTTTAGACCGGGATATCTGTGACTTTCCCGACCGGAGCGGCTATGACCTGGTCGGAATTGATAACCGCCGCGCGGGCTTTGTGATCACTGAACACCTTATTGAGACTGGAGCGAGGCGCATCGTTTTCTTTGGCCGGCCCAACTCGGCTCCAACCGTGAATGCGAGGGCGATGGGATATGGGGACGCCATTCGCAGGTACCACACCCTCAATCTGGAAGAGTCCGTAGTGATTGCGGATCCGACCGATATCTCGGCAATCAGCGACATGGTGGATCGCCTCAGACCTGACGGCATAGTCTGTGCCAACGACTTTACCGCGGGCCAGCTGATGACGTCCTTGAATTCGCTTGGACTCCGTGTCCCTTCACAGATCAAAGTGGCGGGGATGGATGACATCAAGTACGCAACAATCCTGCAAACACCGCTCACGACAATTCATCAGCCCTGCCTTGATCTTGGAGCGGCTGCTTTGGGTGCCATGCTGGACAGGGCTTCTCATCCGCAGATGCCCGCGCGTGACCTCACGGTTAATTTCCGTCTTGTCGTCCGGGAATCTACACGCTAATTCGCGAAAAGTGGCTCTTCCCGGAGACATCGCGAAGGGTCCGAAACCCGGAAGGAATCTGCTGCGGTGCCTAGCGGTAGGCCGAATCCGGAACCAAATCAGGAAAGAGTGGCGCATGAAGGGTTCTATCACAACCAGCGCAAAAAAAGCGGCGATCTCCTTGTTGCTGTTTTCAGACCTCCAGGCGGTTCCCGCAAGAGTCTACAGTCAGTCACCCAATAGCGGTCAGAAGGCCTACTCTCGCGCGGAGGAGCTTGTTCGGAGCCACCACTGGGATGAAGGCCTGCAGATCCTCAACCGCCTGCTTACAACGGACCCGCGCAATCTCAAAGCGCTTAACCTTGCAGGGATCGCCTCCTCCAGCAGGGGCGACAGCCAGCAAGCTGACCGCTACTTCGAACGAGCCTTGAAAGTGGATCCGCGCTTTCTGCCAGCACTCAAGAATCTATCGATCAGCGAGTTCAATGCTCATCATTATTCTCTTGCGGAAAAGCATCTTTCGGTCGCGCAGCAACAGCTTCCCGACGACGTTACGATCAATCTGTATCTTGGGGAGATTGCTTACAACGACCAAAAATTTAGTTTAGCTGCAGAGCGCCTGAGCCGGGCTTCGCAGTTTGTGAAGCAAGACCCAAAGCTGAACGCTCAGCTCGCCGTTAGCCTCTTGCGCAGTGGCCAAAAGCAGCAAGCCCTTGACCTCCTGGATCAGATCGAACCTTCAGAAATCGATGCGCAATCGCAACTCGCTTTGGGACTCGCCTTAGCAGACTCGGACAGCAATGATCAGGCGGTACCTTATTTCACAGCGGCGTTCGCTACCGCCCCGGAATCCTATGACGCGGGCTTCGATCTCGCTCTCGCGTGCGTTCGTGCGAAGCAATACTCGACCGCCATTGCGACAATGCAAGAACTCATCGGACGCTCTCACGACTCCTCTGAACTGGAGAACCTGCTTGGTGAGGCGTATGCAGCCAGCGGGCTGACAAGCAAGGCTCTCGACGCATATCGCAAAGCGATTGCGCTTGATCCTTCGGACGAAAACAACTACCTCGACTTAGCATCCCTCTGCATGGACCATCATGCCTTCGGAGATGGATTGAAGGTGATCGCGGTGGGTCTTGATGTACATCCTGAGTCGAGTCGCCTGATCTTCATGCGCGGCGTCATCGAGGCGTCGCAAGACAACTTTGATTTGGCTGAAAACGACTTCCAGCGGTCTTCCAAGCTCAACCCTCAGCATGACTTTGGCACCGTCGGTCTTGGCGCTCTTTACCTAGAACGCGGAAACTCCGAGCAGGCGCTCAAGGTCACACGTTCGCAACTTCGGCAGAAGCCGGACGACCCAAGTCTCCTCTATCTGCTCGGTGAAGGCTTGCTTTCATCGGGAGCAGCTCCCGGGCAACCCGCTTATGCCGAAGCTCAGGAATCACTCGAGAAATCAGTCAAAATTAACCCCTCTCTCTGCCTTCCTCATGTCTCTCTGGGTTCCATCTACCTCCGCGAGGAACGCTATTCGAATGCAGCCGCTCAATTCGAGGCCGCCCGCGCTATCGACCCTACCGAGAACTCTGCGTACTCCCATCTTGCCGTTGCCTACCGACACCTCGGACAGCAGGAGAAGACGAAGGAAGTGCTTTCTGCTTTGAAGGCACTGCTCGAACGGGAACGGTCCGGCGCGTGGAGCCAAGTCAAAGTTCCAGTCGCTGGTGAATCTCAGTAACGCATCGACAAAAGGAAAAGGCTGAGTTTACAATCTCGGCAAAAATCGCACGATAGATCACACAAGGATGATTCGGTCGCGGACTTCCTGCATAGCTTGGTGAGGATGTCTTGTTTCATGTGGAATGGAGGGCTCGTGAAAATCGGTGTAAGTGCGTTTGCCTGGACATCTGCGATGCGTGTCTCAAACCTCAACCTCGTGCAGAAGGTTGGTGATTATGGTTTCGACGCCTTCGAAATACCGATGGCAGATCCCATGGACCTTCCAGTCGCAGCTCTTCGCGGAGCATTCGAGGCGAATGCCCTCGATTGCACTATATGTGCGCTCCTTCCAGAGGGAATCAACCCCATCAGTCCGGACAGCGGGATGCGCAGACGTTCGCTTGTCCACCTTTCCGACTGCGTCAAGATAGCAAGGGACATTGGTGCACATCTCTTGGGGGGGCCTTTGCTTTCGCCAATCGGTTTCCTTCCACAACATCGGCCTACAGCGCACGAGTGGGAATGGGCCGTTGAGGCGTTGCAATCGATAAGCGATCTTCTCGACGAAGCTGACCTCACTCTGTCGATCGAGCCAGTCAATCGCTCTGAAACATTCCTTATCAGAACCGCAGCCGACGCAAGGAAGCTGTGCGACAAAGTCGCCCATCCCAGGGTGGGAGTGACAATCGACACCTTCCATGCCAACATCGAGGAAAAAAGCATACCGGCAGCCTTGGAGACCTTAGGCTCGCAATTAAAACACTTGCACCTCAGCGAAAACGACAGAGGGCTCCTCGGAACCGGGCATATAGACTTCCCCGAAATCCTGAGGGCTGCGATAAGAATGCAATATGACGGGTACCTGATGCTTGAGGGCTTCGGATTTTCTCAGGATGAGCCGAGTGCACCAGGAGCATTGTGGGCGGACGAAAGCCTGTCCCCCGAGGAATTCGCTTTGCAAGGGCTTGTTTACATAAGGGACTTGATCCATTGATCAGGAACGCTAGGGTGGCAGCGACCACGGTCAGACGTGAGAGTTCTGGCAAGAGGTATGGGTGCAAGCTAGTCTCTGCCTCATTGACTACAGAAAGGGTCGATGAGTGCGGGTGCGAGTAAGAAGGTGAGATAGTCCAAGATGGACAATCGAACCGAGCAGAAGGCAGCCTTCTGTCCGATTCATGCAGGAGGAACTTGGGAGCATCCTGGGCATCTCTCGCGAGACCATCAGCCGTTCTCTTACCCGCTTCCGCCAGGAAGGCCTGGTCGATCAAACAAACGAACGCATGACTCTCTATAACCCCGAGCGGTTACAGACTCGATATTGCTAGCACATTCGCACAATTCAATCGATCTGGCAGGAGAGCCTGAAGAGGCGTTTCCCTAACTTAACCCGTTGTCTGCGTTGCAAATCGAACCGGTCGAAACCGCTCTTTCCGGGAAGGATCAGTCGCTTGACGAGGCCAAGTGGTGACCCATTTTGCTCAGATAATTCGCGTGGCTGAGTCTACTTTAGGGAACGATAGTCTATTGGATATCCCCGCGAAGGAAGCAGGTTTTCGCATTCCGAGGCCAGTCATGGCTAAGTACACACATCGCAAGAGACTTGATGGATCGTGGGACTCCATTTGTATGACCTGTTATCAAACCGCTGCCAAATCGCATACAGAACCAGAACTCATAGAAACCGAACTGATTCATAACTGTGAAGGTCCGCCGCAATCACATCCAGCTGTTGATGTGTACCGCTTTCAACGGAAGCCTGCTGACTAGTCAGTTTGCAGTTCTGTGGGTGGAACACCTTCAGCGGAGCAGTGGCCCCTCGTACCGCAGACCGGTAGAGGGCTGCGGAGGTCGCTCCCTATAAACGGTTTCATTTTACGTCTCGGTAGATTTTCGTCATTTCTATGATTACGGTGAGACTAGTTGATCTCATCGAAAACTCAAAACTGCATCCTCCGACTAAGCTTCCAGGCGTTATGCTCCTGGGAGAGATATCTCCCCCCATGAAACGTATTGCCATTTCGCTGACTTTGCTGACCGCAATAATCTGTCAGGCGCAGACTTCGCCTGCTACGATGTTGAAGTCGAGTGATCTGCTTTCGGACACCGTCATTCTGCGCAATGCATATGAATAGCTCCATCCGGGGCTGTACCGCTACAACAGCAAATCACAGATGGATCGGATAACGCACCAATCGGCAGGAGCGCCGTCCTCCGCCTCGAACTGCTTGCAAAACCAGCCTATCGGAAGCTCTGAGTGAAGTCGAGGGATCGAGCGTCTCCACCGAAACCTGCTCGGTATGACAATAGGTGTGCGAACAGGTATACCTTTCTGATTAGCAGGATTGTGCTTAAGGGTATGTAAAACAGGTCGTCATTATAGTTGCTAGACCTAGATGCTGAGTCGAGCATCTAGTTTGCAAAGACGTTCTGAGCTTAAACGAGTCCAGATGTGGATTCCAGTTCGAGATCGCTTCCTTACTAAGACGCGACGTTGGAAGGTTATGGTCAAAAGGCAGTAAGCCGCCCCATCAGGAGGGCAGCCTCACCGTCTGCGTTTTACGAGCGTCGATTTGAAGCCATCACCAGTCCAGCCAGCGACGCCGCATCAAACGTCATCATCTTCCGCCGGCTCGTCGTGATGATCTCATCCAGAAGTTGTGTCTCTTGATTTGCCATGAAATTGTCCCGACCTTTGGGTACTGGATATTGCGTGCCGAATCGGCGGTTCGTGAGCAAAGTTGGCTTAGGCCGTGGTGATAGCAAAGATGCTGTTCGTTCCATTCGGAGCAAACCCGCCCTCCGCAACGCCCAACCGTCGGTGAACCGTACGCGATGTGGTGTACCTGGCTTACCGTGCGCGCAAACCCACAGCATGAGTCGGATCGGCAGCAACAATCGCGCAAATCTTTATACCCTGTGTTGAGAGCTGTGTTCCGTCAAGGTTGTCACCTCCATGCAAGGGATTAGTTGGCAGGCACCTACGCCTTTGTGGCAAACGTGGGAGCCAACGGCAACGGGACACGGCTGAGGCGAGTACTCAGTGTTCGTATCACTGCTTGAGCAGATTCCTATTGCGCATAATTTCTCCGTTGTTATTCCAGATTTAGTCAAACGCACAACATGCTCTGATAAATCGATTAACGTTAACGCCCATAAGGAGCTCGTATTTACGCGCGTCCAATCTACGCTCGCGCCGTCTCAGTGTCAAATTCTCTTTGGGAATTCTCCTCACCATATAGAATGAGCTGATCCTGAATGAGGGCGCGGCCATCTATGATTATTGTCGAAGCCCTCCTACGGCAAGGAGATCTCTAAGAACTAATGGCTGCCCCTAAGCTTTCAGATATTGCAAAGAGAGTAGGTGTGTCGGCGGCTGCCGTTTCTCTTGCGCTCAACAAGGGTGAGACGACCCGCGTAAGCGCAAAGAAGCGGGCGGAGATACTACGCGTCGCGGAAGATATGGGCTACTACCCTAACGAACTGGCAAAAGCTCTTGCTGAAAGAAGAACACGGTTGCTTGGACTTGTTGTTCCGTTGAGAGATCCCATTTTCTTCAACCAATTCATCGCGCAGGCGCTCTCAGGTATCCAGAACACGCTAATGCGTCGAGGATACAACCTTCTCGTGTTCTCGCCTTCGGGGAAGCCAGGGCGGGTTACACGTGATCAGATCATGGAAAGCAGTTTCACGGACGGACTCATTCTGATCAACACTCGCTCCTGCACAGCCCAGGACGTCAACGAGACGATCAAGGAGTTGAACGCCGCGCACATTCCTTTTTCTATGATCAACTCTTACTATGACCGCGCACCCATCAATTACGTCGGCGTCGACGATGCCAAGCTCGGAAAAGCGGCTGCGGACTATCTGGTGTCCAGAGGACATCGCAAGATTGCTTTTTTGAGTGGAGCTGCGACACTGCCGGCGCACGTCCAACTGGTAAAAGGCTTGCAACGAGGTTTGGCTACACACGGCATAAAACTACCGCCTGATCGGATTGGTTGCACGCAGTACGAGCGGGATAGGGCCTTCAGGATATTGGATGGATGGTTTGGGAACCGCCGGAGCCGACCAACAGCTATCTTCACCGCTGACGAGCAATTGCTGTTGCATCTTTACGATTATGTGGAAGAGCGCGGGATGAGTGTTCCGGAAGACGTGTCCGTGCTTGCGAGAGGAAACGTCGGGTCCGGCGACCGATTGAGGCCTCGACCCACATCGCTTGTGATTCCAACGTTTCGCATGGGAGAGCTCGCCGCGGAAATGCTTATCGATACCATTGAGAAGCCCAAAGTCAAACCTCAGCGAGTTCTCCTCCCGTTCGAACTCGTGCCGGGAACGACAGCCTAAGTCTGTTTCGAAGGTACCTTCGGAAATATGGTTATACATTGAGTTAATCGATTAACATAAATCCATTGACAGCTAAGCGCCCCTCTGGCGCTGGAGGCACTCCATGTGGCAGAACAGTTCAAGGGTCTTTGGGTTCAAGCTTGCGCTCCTGTTAGTGCTTTTGAGCACGAGCCGAAGTCTGCGTGCGGCAACGGCGATTTCACTGGATGGGAGCGGGTGGAGCTTTCATGGGACGCTGGATGAGACGCATCATCCGGTATCAGTGCCGCATTGCTGGATGGTAATGAACGGATACGAGAATTACATAGGTGACGCGATCTATGAGAGAAACTTCGACGCTCCGGTGGTTGCTTCGGGGCAGATAGTGCGTCTTCACTTTGATGCTGTCTACTACAAGGCGCGTATCTGGCTCAACGGCCAAGACCTAGGGAGCCATGAGGGCGGCTATACGCCGTTTGAGTTCGACATAACAAAATTGCTGAGAACCGGGACAAATCACCTGGTGGTAGAAGTCGATAACACGCCTACGCTCACGACAATTCCTGCGATCGCTACCGCTGGGCATGGCGGTGCAAACCCTACACCGTTTGGAACGTTGAATGGCGAGGGCATCGTCGGATGGATGCCTTACGGCGGCATCGTACGTCCGGTATCCCTGCTAGTGACTCGAAGTGTTTATTTGAAGAACTTCAAGGTTGAGGCCAAGCCAGATTTTGCAGCCCATACGGCTGTCATAACGGTCCGAGCCACCGTTGGCAACGCCGGGGAAACCGACGCCAAAATTGATGTTACGGGTGAGATCGCTAATCTCGCTGTCCGCACTCCGCGCCTGAAGATAGGGCACCAGGGCGAAACTGAGTTCACCTGGACAGGCACTCTGCGGGAACCTCGATTATGGAGTCTACGTGATCCATTTCTCTACAACGTCTTGCTTGGTGTCGGTGAGGAAAGGCTCAGCGGGAAGTTCGGAGTGCGCGAAGTTCGTGTGCAGGGAACAGATTTGTTGTTAAACGGGAAGCCTGTCCATTTATTTGGCGGAAATCGTGTCAGTGAAGATCCTGCGGAAGGTTTACGTGAGTCCGATCAGAGTGTGAATCGGGACATGAGCGACATGCTCGCCGAAAACATGCGGATGATGCGAATCGCCCATTACCCGCAAGCCCCGACTTTGCTTGACTACGCGGATTCACACGGTATGTTGATCATCGCGGAAGCGGGGAATTGGAATCTAGGTGCATGGCAGATGGCGGATCCCGAGGTGCGGAAGGTTTGGCAGGCGCAAATGAAAGAGATGATGGAACAGGACTGGAATCATCCCTCCGTAATCGCGTGGAGTATCGGAAATGAGTTTGAATCGGCGACCCCACAGGGCATTGCATGGGTTCGCGATATGCGCGCGTACACACTGGGTATTGATTCCACCAGACTCATCACATTTGCGAGCCGCTTCACCGGATACCCGGAGGTGAAAACGGGCCAGGATGAAGCAAGCCAGTACTCGGACTTTGTGTCGGTAAACATCTACGGTAATTACGCAGCACGGTTGGATCGTGTTCACGAACTGTGGCCCAACAAGCCAGTGTTCGTGACGGAGTTTGGGCGCATGGGAGAACCCGGCCTCCACGACCCCTTGAGAATTGCTGATATTACGGAGGCTGTCACAGCGATGAAGGCCAGGCCTTGGGTGATTGGCGGATCCCTGTGGACATGGGCTGATTACCGATCGCTGCACAACGGCACCCCTGCGGATGGGATTCGTCGCTGGGGGACGGTCACGTTCGACAGACAGCATCGCGATAGCTGGCGGACTGTGCAACAACTCTTCGCCACCCAGCTACCGTGACAGTTGACAATGATCATGCAGTGGCCGAGGGCTCGGGCGTATCTTTGAACGCCTTCCAAAGGATCACCAGTGCCAAGGGATGAAGAACAGCCATGATGAAGAAAACCGGAAGATATCCCTGGTGCATGACAAAGTAGCCGATGATCTCGCTGGAAATCATTCCGCCAAACCCGCTGCCGGCGGCCACGAGTCCCGCCGCTTTGCCAACCTGGTTGGGAGGAAACAGCTCGACGATTGTCGAAGTGAGATTCACCAGCCATGCCATGTGCGCCAGCGCGATCACGGACGCGATCGCAACGGCAAGACCCGCAGCGGGCACCAGAGCAGCCAGAGGACTGAGCGGAATCAGTAATGCGGCCATTAGCATCGCGCGTCGATACGCTAATCCCGCAGGCATTCCCCTCCGGATCAATCGACCTGAAATATATCCTCCCAGGAGGGTCCCCATGCCAGCTGCAAAATAGACGATCCAGCCCAGTCTGGCGAGTTGGCTCAGCGATAAGTGCCGGCTTGTAAGCAGATACTTCGGAAACCAGAACAGGTAGAAGTACCAGACAGGGTCGGTAAGCCCGCGAGCAATCATGAGCTTCCAGGTTTTCGTGCGCGCCAAAACCTCCCGCATTGCACCCGTGTTCGCGGCAGTTTCGGTTTTTGCGTTGCTTCGAAAGCCGAAGAACCAAAACGGCAGCCACAGAAGGCCAGCTGCGCCGTCAATGAGGAATACAGATCGCCAAGGAAAATGGAGAACGATCGTAGCGATGATGGGGATCGCTACGACGGCGCCAACGGTCGCGCCCAGCGTATAGATCCCAATCGCCGACCCGCGCCGCGACCGATCGAAGATCTCACCCACAGCCTTGGGTGCGGCTACCCAAAGGCCAGGTTCCCCGAGACCCAAACAAAATCGCGCGAGGGAGAGCTGAAAAGTTGACGTGGCGAAGGCAGTCGCTGCCTCAGCGACAGACCATACGCTAACAAAGAGCGCCATACTGCGCCGCGTGCCCAGGGCGTCGCTTACGAAGCCGGAGATTCCATAGGCAAAAGCCGATGCCAGGAGAAATAGGCTGATGACATGGGCATAGCCCCGGTCGGAAAGGTGCAGCTCGCTTTGGAAATGAGGCGCGACAACGGAAAGACTTTGCCGGTCGAAATAGTTGATCAATGCAATGACGAAAAGCAGACCCACCACGAGCCAAGGCCGCCGCGAACTAGCCGGAGCGGCATAGGACTGGCTCTCTTGCTCAACGTCATTCGACAAAATCGTTCCTCAAAACCATCGAGATCAGTAGCACCGGACCTCAAATATAGCTGGCGGAGCATCACCGTGTGCCAGAACTTCAATGGAAAGTCGAGACAAGGTGACCGGCTTTTCAAGATACACTGTGCGACGAGTTTGATGATTCCCTGCGATCTGAGCGAGGGTTTGTCCATCGTCCGCGAACAAACGAAGGGCAGTGATACAGCCGGGCATGACCCGTTCGGGATGTGAAAGTAAAACAGATTCCATTGGATGATCTGTGTCCGTGTCGAAGACAATCTCGACTTGCTGGATCGTCGCCGGTTCATTCCAAGAGAGGTGAAGGGTGGGCTGCGGATCGGCAGGGTCGGACACCCAGGCGTTCGCCCCCTGCCAAGGCCGCGCGAACCCGTTAGTGACGTTGCTCGACAGGTAAGGCTCGAGTGGGGGCGTGAAGCGAACCGCCAGATTACGTGCTGCCGGCCGGCGGTCAGGCAGCCAGAAGGCAAAGGTGTCGACTCCCGAGTCCGGCGGCGGAGTCTGAATAGCACTCTTAGCGACGGCGGAATTCATCTTTTGAGACAGGGAGAGAATGCCCGGAAACTGGGCTTTGCTTTGACAGAGCGCAACATCAGGATTGACTGGCAGTATGAGGAAGACATGAAGGGACTCTTCAAGCGAGACATCGAAATCGAAGGTAACCTGTTGTGATTTTCCTTCGTGTACCGGCAGCTCGAGCGAGGCCAAAAGGGTGTCGGGTGTTGTGTTTCCCGGCCGCGACGAGCGCCATAGCTCACCGCGCTGCACAGTTGGAGCCTTTGCGTCGAGAAGCAACGTAAAACTGGGAACACGTCCTGCAGCAAGCGGAACCAGCAGCGCATGGGGAACGTCCGGGTTCGCGAGCTCGCCACTAGCAGGAAGATCAGATACACGCAGTGTGGACGAGGCAGTGACATGAGCGCTCTTTGCCAGATCCGACTCATCATCTCCCGCGATACCAGGTATGTGTTGGCCTGTGCGCAGCAATCGTTGCTGCAGTCGGTGCACCTGAGCAGGTTCGGCGAGATCCCGTGGATAGAGGCCCTGTTCTTTGCATAACGCCGCGGCAACCGCTACCGCCTGTCCGTTATGCGCGCACGTTGCCATGACGCGAGTCGATCCGAAGGCAATGTGCGAAGAACTGATCAGACGTCCTGTGAGAAACAGATTCGGAACGTTTCGGCTGTACATCGTGCGGTAAGGAATTTGGTAGACACCCTTGGAGTGCCATTGTGTGCAGGCCGGTTGAGCACTGAACACTCCATCGGCGGGATGGAGATCGATGGCCCAGCCCCCGAACGAAACAGCGTCCGGATAGATCGTCTGATTCACTACGTCGTTCTGCGTAAGAATTAGGTCGCCAACAAAGCGGCGGCTCTCTCGCTTGCCCGGAATCATACCCATCCACTCCAACGTCAAGTTTTCGGAATCGGGAAATTCTCCAGAGTTCTTAATGTAGTCCCAAACGCCATAAGCGACTCGCCAAAGCTCCCACTTGATCTCTTCGGTTTCGTAAACCGTATCCATGTTTCCACCGTATTCGAGCCACCAGAGGCGACAGCCGGTATCCGATACACGCAGTTCTCGGAACCTCGGGATCGTTGTAATATCCTGCAGTGCAAAAGCAGGGGAAACATACTTGACGGGTCGACCGGTATCGCGCGTGTAGAAGTACAACGAGTGTCCGAGCAACTCTTGCGTCGGCTCTGCGCCGGCGAGTTTCTCGTTGAACTCGGCCGCGGATTCAGCGCCCATGCGGAACTCAGCTCCGGACAGAAACCCGACGATGCCGTCTCCTGACGCATCGACAAACAGGGGCGCTTCGAGCGTATAAAGAGTCTGATTCTGGCTGCAGAAGGCTTTCGCGCTTCGTATCTCCGAATTCTCCGATGTCTCCAGCTCATGAACTGCCGTATTGAGCAAGAGCCTGATGTTCGGCTGCTGCGTCACCAACTCAAGCAATATGGAGTCGAAGAGAACCGGATTTCCTTCTGGGTTGCGCCACATATTTTCCACGAGAATCTCGTCGATTACTCCGCCTTCGCGCGCCCATCTGTTGTTATTGCCCATGTGAGAGGTCGCGCCCAAGATCCAAAGCCTCACCTCACTGGAAGCATTTCCCCCAAGCACAGGACGATCCTGCACAAGCACAACGCGAAGACCCTGCCGGGCCGCGGTGACTGCACAGCAGACACCGGCCAACCCGCCGCCAACGACCACTACGTCTGCAACCTGATGCTCTTGCTTTAGATATCTCAATCTCGATGCTCCGCCTATAACGTCCAAAAAATACTCGGAAAAATGACTAGGATCCACGCTTTCAAACGTTCACCTGCAGCAACTCCGATCCTTGAGACCGCGATCGGTCCGGTAGTGATCAAGAGCCTATATGTTAAGCGATAAACTTGTCTACCCGAATGGGCGACCGGCCGGACGCGGCTCTCGATTATGGAAGCCAGCAGCAGATTGAGAAATTTTCAAACATTAAGCGCTTGACAAGAGGCTTTCTTGCTTCGTAGTATTCTCTCGCTTCTAGTTTTTTACAAATGCAACAAACTTTTGCCACCGTAAGTTAAGCGTTTGACTTGGAGATTAGCAAATAATGTATAGCATGACCACCCGTTACAGTTCACACGCAACCATTCGCGAGAAGAGTTTCCTCTTCCGGGTTCGCCTCCTTCTGGTGCTATCACTTCTATGCCTCTCTCCTTTCATCGCCACTGCTCAACAGGACGCTGGATTCTTGACGGGCACTGTCACAGATCCAACCGGCGGGACGGTAGCCGGCGCGAAGGTGCATATCGTCAACAGCAGCACCGGTATCGCACAGGACGTGCTAACCAATGAGAGCGGTTTCTATCGGTCGCAGCCTCTGCAGCCGGGTACCTACTCCGCAATCGTGCAGGTCAATGGCTACTCAACGGCAACTATCAACGGTCTGGTGGTGGACGCCGCCGCCAATGTCCCCGCAAATGTGAAGCTACAATTAGCAAGTGTCACCTCCAATGTTACGGTGGAAGCCGCGCCGCCATCTCTAAACGCCAGCGACGCGCAAATAGCCAATACAGTAGATAAGCGTGCCGCGGAGCAGTTGCCGGTGAACGGCCGCAGTGTTCTGGCCCTCGCAACGCTGAACCCAGGCGTAGAGTCTGCTGTAGGTGCCACCAGCGAAGGCTTTACCAATCGTGGCACGCAGGCCTCGGCAATTCGCATCTCGGGAGGAGTACCCGGAGGGAACAACAACCTTCTGGATGGTGTAAGCAATCTGCAAAACTATCTTGGCGAAGTCGCCATCAATGTCAAGTCGGATGCGATCCAGGAGTTCCGCATCATGAGCGGTGTGATCCCGGCCCAGTTCGGCTATACCTCAGGCGGGGTCATTAATATCATTACGCGCTCCGGAGGCAGCAACTTTCATGGGTCTCTTTATGAGTTCTTCCGCAATGACGCTCTCGATGCGGTGGTTGCATTTCCGAAGCCCGCTTTTGGCAAGCCGGAGACGCGTTTCAACAACTACGGCGGAGCATTCGGCGGCCCAATCAAGAAGGACAAAGCCTTCTTCTTTGTAAATTATGAAGAGTATCGGTATGTAAGCGACGCTCCGTTCTATTCCAGCGTGCCCACTCTGCAGGAGCGAGGCGGAAACTTCAACGACCTCGGACAGGTGGTGAGCGGTGTTTGCACAGCGGTCCCCATCTACGATCCCAGCACCGGATCGTCGACGACGCCACGTGCCCAATTCCCCGGCAACATCATCGACTCGACGCGAATTGATCAGGTAGCGCTCGCTGCGCAAAACATCTTTTACCCGGAACCGAACAACACAACTGGGTCGTATAACCCATGCACGCACGCGAATAACTACATCGCAGTACCCAAGATCGTCTCTACGGAGCGTTCCGGGCTGGGTCGCGTCGATTATCTGCTCACGCCCCAGGACAGCATATTTGCTCGTTTTGCCTACTACTACAACTACACCAACAATGGCGCCGGCTATAGTCCTCTGTACAACCGTAACGACTCCCTTCAAAACTACGATGGCGTAATCTCCGAAACCCACACCTTTACGCCGTCTCTTGTCAATGACCTGCGTGCGGCCGTCCTTCGTTCAGACTTTCCATTTGTTAGCGCAACGGCGAACCAGGACTACGCTGGCCAATTGGGTTTCGCCAACGACACACCGATCGTGGCGCCGATTTTCACGAATGGGCTTTCAACGATCAACGGTGTCGTGGGATTCCGTGCTTCGACGACGATCGAGTTGCTCGACAACGTTATTAAGACGTTCGGATCCCACACCGTCGGCTTCGGGTTCGACGGCCGTTATAGCCAGGGATACAACAATCAATCAAACGGAGGAAGCGGGAACATCTCTTTCAGTGCGAACCAGACGGCGGAAGGAACAAATTCCACTGTGGTCTCCGGCACCGGCAATCAGTATGCGAGCTTTCTCGCTGGAGCTCCGAGCAGCGCTTTTGTTCAGCTATCCTCCGGCATAGCTTACATAAGGTGGCAGTACGCTGGTTATATCCAGGACGATTGGCATGCCACGCAACGTCTAACGTTGAACGCCGGCCTTCGCTACGACTTTCAAAAACAGCCGACCGAAAAGCACAATGGAATTGACGACTTCGACATAACCCAGACCAATCCTGTGAATGGCTACCTGGGAGCAATACGCTACGCTGGGGTGGATGGCCAAGGAACAAATTTCGTCCACGAAAACTTTGGGGATTTCGGACCTCGTCTTGGGTTTGCGCTCGTGCTGACCGGCGATAACAAAACGGTGCTGCGGGGTGGATTTGCCATCTACTATCCCACCACGGCGCAGGCGTCCTACGACGCCTCTGCCGGAAATACCAATGGATTTGGAACACTTACGACCACCTATGGATCGACAACGACGGATGGACCGGCCTTCACCTTGCAAAATGGCCTGCCTTTTGTTCCATCGCCTCCGTTAGGGGTGGCCGGCGGGCAAAATGCGTTCCTCGGCCAGAGTGGCTACTATGTCGAGCCAAGCGCCAAAGACCCACAGTCACAGCAGTCAACACTCACTCTTTCGCGGGAATTGCCCGATAGTGTCGTTGTCGACGTTTCATATCTGGGCAACCACGGGACGCATTTCTTGTTGCCCGCCTATAACATCGACACCCTCGACCCTCAGTATTTCGGTCTAGGCACACCGTATCTAAACGCATCGGTACCCAACCCCTATTACGGCATCGTTCCGGGATCGTTGGGGGCGGCGACGATTACACGGGCCAACCTGCTCAAGCCATATCCGTACATGCAGAACGTCTACGTTAGCTATCCCAGAGGGGCTCACTTTGACGGTAATTACTTGTATGTATCGGTGCAAAGACGTGCGGTCCGTGGCCTGCAGGTGCTCGGCGCCTACACTTATGGCAAGTTGATGAGCCTGCCGATCTATACCGATCTCGCGACGACCGCAGGGATTACGCAGACCGGCACCACGATTCAGAATCCGCACAATCTTGACGGGGATTACAGCGTAGATGCCATCGATGTGACACACCGCGGGACGATATCTGCGCTCTATGATCTGCCGTTCGGTCGCGGTGAGCGTTTTCTCTCGCAATCGAATGTGTGGGATAAGTTAGTTGGTGGGTTCCAATATAACGTCATTATGACAGCGGAGAGTGGTCGTCCGTTGGGATTCACCGGCGCCACAAATCAAGGAATTGCGATACGTCCGAATCTGGCGCCTGGAGTGAATGTGGCTGTGCCGCATCCGAGTCGCACCGAGTGGTTCAACACGGCAGCTTTTGTTGATCCGCCAGACTATAGCTTCGGCAATGTTCCAAGATATTACTCAAAGGTTCGCGGTCCCGGAACGTTCAATTTTGACATGTCCATCATCAAGACGACGCATATTACAGAGCGTGTCGCTCTGGAACTACGGCTCGAGGCCTTCAACGCCTTGAATCACGTCAACCTCCTCCAGCCGAACACGACGTTTGTTGCGGGACCGCCCGCGAACCCGTCGGACCCCGAGGCTGAGGGTGGTGGTAATAGCCCTTCTAACTCGAACTTCGGCCAAGTACTCGGTTCGCAGAACGCTCGACAGGTTCAGCTTGGCGCAAAACTCACCTTTTAGAATGCGTGCTTGAGGCGCGACCCACGACGGATCGCGCCTCTATTCCGTCCATATCCGTGAGGGTCAGGGGAAACGCAATGTCGAATCTCTACAACCTATTGTCCTACAAAGCGTTAGTTGTTGGCGTCTCCATCTGGTGCCCTACGCAGGCATTTACACAACACGCTTCGATTCGAGTAAGAGCAGAAACGCTTCGGTCGACGATCAAAATCGCCTTCGATACAGGCGCCCTCTATAGTCGTCAGCAGATATCGAACGGCTTCGCAATGCCGCCGAAAAAGACCCCTCCGATCGCCGGCGGCTCGAGTGGTCTTCTTGAAGATATCGATGGGAGGGTCAATGTGTGCGTCTATCCTGTAGCGCAGAGTGCCATCGTGTCGATGACCCTCCCGAATTACCAAGAAGCCATGTCTGTCCGGGTAAAAGATATTCTCTTGGAAACTGGTTGGACAGGAATCCGTGTTCGAAATGCCGAAGGCAAACTTGTAGACATTGCGGCGGCAGGTAGGGGATTCGCTCTCGTCCCGAACGCAGGAGAGCATTCCACCGTTGAGGCAGGTGGTTGAGACTCATGTCGTTCCTACACTCCATGAAATCCCGAGCGCCCTCTCTCGTCAGGGTTTTAGCCTGTATCGCGGCAATCGGAGGAATCGTAATGCGGACGCCTGCGGCTGTGCTGGATCCGTCAACCCCAGTCGCAGGCCACACGAACCTCATTGTGATTAAGAGCCCGGACGGATCTGTCGAAGGCGAGATCTATCAAGACCCGTCGGGCGGTTTGACTTACCGCGTTCTATGGCGTGGAAAGGTCGTCGGAGGTCCAGGTCATATTGGCCTTCGTTTAGCGGATGTATCGGGTGATTCGACCCGCGAGATTGGTATGCATCCACACTTTGGGCTGGCGGTGCGGGGATCGATCGATGAGCAATACTCATTTTTTGGCGCCAAAGACATCGCCATCAACAAAGCCAATGCAGTTTCGATCCCAATGCGCGAACCCGAGGGCCCACCGTACGCTGTCGAAGCGCGTGCCTACGATAATGGTTTTGCCTGGAGAGTGCTCCTGAGTAATGCAGCTACTCCCTTGAAAGTGCTCAAAGAGACGTCGACGTGGGTTCTTCCGGAAGGCGAAGTGTGGTTCGGCGAGCGGAACAACGATTGGAAGCTGAAAAGCTATGCCGGCGAGTTTCGCCATACGACGGTAGACCGGCTGGCGACGATTTCCAGCCAGGGTCCACTTCAAACGGCTCCACTTGTGATCGAGTTGCCGGAATCCCGCGGTTACGAACTGCTCACCGAAGCGGCTCTCGCGAACTACAGTGGAATGCGATTTCGCGCGGTAGGTAACCGCACGCTGCGCGTCGACTTCACCGAAGGCCCTGCCGGGTTTGTCGTAACCAGAACAGTCATCACGCCGTGGCGAGTCAGCTTGCTTTGTCCAGACCTCAACTGCGTCGTGAATAACACTCTCACTGAGAATCTGAATCCACCTCCAGACCCATCCCTCTTCGGCGATACACGCTACATTCGACCAGGCCGTTTCGTATGGCGTTATATGAGTCGGGAGACGGGTACACCCCAACAGGAAGCTGAGTTCGTCGACTTTGCCGCTGAGCTCGGTTACGAGTACACCCTGGTCGACGATGGCTGGAAAGACTGGGCTACACCATGGGTCTCCATGAAAGAGCTTGCAAGCTACGCTCGAAGCAAAGGAGTCGGTGTCTTCGCCTGGAAAAACTCCAACGAGATCGATGATTCTAAGGAAGACTATGCTGCGGCACGCGCCTTTCTCGATCGCGCAGCTGAAAGCGGTCTCGTCGGTGTGAAGATCGACTTCATCAACGGCGAGAGCAAAACGAAAATCGACTTCGAACGACGCGTCTTACAGTTAGGCGCTGAGCGAAAGCTGATGATCGACTTTCATGGATTGCAGAAGCCTACAGGCGAAGAGCGGACGTTCCCGAACGGCATGTCGCGCGAAGCGGTGCGCGGGATCGAGTTGAACCGAATGAAAGAAGGCCCCATCACTGCCAGTCACAATGCCGCGCTGCCCTTCACCCGCTTCGCTGTAGGACCTGCCGACTATACGCCCGTCAATCTTCAATGGCCGGGTGCGACAACCTGGACCCACCAGTTGGCCACCGCCATATTGCTAGGATCGCCTTGGCTGGTCATAGCAGAAGACCCAGAATTCCTCTTGAAAAATCCCGATGCAGCGCCTGCACTCGAGGTCTTCAAGAAGCTACCGACTACTTGGGACGAAACCGTGGTCCTCCAGGGCTCAGCAATCGGCGGGATGACCGGGATGGCGAGACGCAAAGGAACCACATGGTTCATTGCCGTCATCAATGGCTCAGCGATGCCGGCTAACCCACTTCCACTGCCTTCCCGCATTCCCCTGCACAGCTACGAGGCAACCGTCATCTCCAGCCCGGAGAAACGTTCGTTCAAGCGAACAACATATGCGGACGCTGAGGATTGGTCTAACGATCAGAACCTGCAGCCGGGCGGTGGAACTGTCGCGGTTCTCACTGAAAGGACCAAGGTTGTCCAAAAAGCAAAGTAACGGCGCCTCGGTGAGCGCTTCGCGAGCCACCTTCGCCGCGCCCGGCAGGGTCAATCTCCTCGGCGAGCACGTCGACTACACCGGCGGCCTCGTTTTGCCCATGGCTATCCCTTTCGCAACCACCGCTGAACTGCGGCCAGCCGCGTCCACCGCCGACTACACCTTCGCAAGCGACAACTACCCCGAGATTCGCAGTCTCAGCCGCTCCGACCGTTCGCCCGGGAATGGCTCGTGGAGTGATTACCCCGTCGGCGTCCTCCGCGAGATGCAAAGGCTCGGCATCGAGCCTCCTCCGTTCACCCTGTACTTTCACGGCAACGTCCCTCAGGGTGCCGGTCTTAGCTCTTCGGCCTCGGTCGAGGTTGCCGCCGCGATGGCTCTGCTCGCGTGGGCCGACATTACCCTCACCCCCGAAGAAATCGCCATCCTCTGCCAACGTGCAGAGAATCTCTACGTCGGCTCGCCCTGCGGCATCATGGACCAGTTCGTCGTCACCGCTGCCATACGGGGCCACGCGCTGCTGCTCAACACGCGCGACCTCACTTATGAGCATCTGCCTCTCGATCAGGACACCTTTGCCGACTGCGTCTTCGTCGTAAGCAACTCCGGCGTCCGTCACTCCGTCGCCACCGGTGACTACGGCCTGCGCCGCCGCCAGCTCGAAGCTGGGCAGGCTATCCTATGCGAGCGTTTCCACCTCCGCGATCTCGGCGACGCCTCCCTCGATCAGCTCAATCAGTGCGCAGGCGTCCTCTCCCTGGAAAGCCTCCGCCGCTGCCGCCATGTCATCAGTGAAAACCAGCGTGTGCGCGACGCGCGCTCCGCCCTGCGTACCGGTGACCCCGAAAGCCTCGGCTTGGCCATGACTGCGTCACACATCAGCCAGCGCGAAGACTTCCAGTGCAGTGTTGAAGAGATCGATTTCCTCGTCGAAATGGCGCTTCGGCTCGACGGTTGCCTCGGTTCACGCCTGACCGGCGGCGGCTTCGGCGGATGCACCGTCAGCCTCGTTCGCACAAGCTCTGCCAAAGCCTTCAGTCAACAACTCGCCCAGGCCTATCAAAAGCGCTTCCAACGCAGGCTCGAGACCTACATCTGCGCGGCCTGTGACGGAGCCCTCGCCCTCGCGCAAGGAGTCTAAATGCAAGACGCTTTTCTCCAGACATCCCATCGCCGATGGAACCCGCTCAAGCGCGAGTGGGTCCTTGTTTCACCCCATCGCACCCAGCGCCCCTGGCAGGGGCAGACCGAAACCCCTGCGCAGCCCGCGGCCATCCCTTACGATCCTGCATGCTACCTATGCCCGGGTAACCTGCGGGCCAGCGGAGAGCGCACACCCGACTACAACGCGACCTTCGTCTTCGAGAACGACTACGCCGCCCTCAAGCCCGATCTGCCGGCGCTAACTTTGGACCTTGGAGGCACTGGCCTCATGCAGGCTGCCACCGAACAAGGCATTTGCCGCGTCCTCTGCTTCGATCCCCGCCACGATCTCACCCTGGCCACCATGGAGCTCGCCTCCATTCGCCGCGTCGTCGACGTCTGAGCCGCGCAGGAATGCGAGCTCGGTGCCCGCCCAGGCATCCGCTATGTCCAGATATTCGAGAATCGGGGAGCCATGATGGGCGCGAGCAATCCCCACCCTGACGGCCAAATCTGGGCCACCGAACACATCCCCAACGAGCCCGCAGCAGAGTGCGCTGCGCAGTCCGGTTACTTCGATCAGCACGGCCGCACCCTCCTCGCGGACTACCTTGCCCTCGAGCTGATCCAGCGCGAACGCATTGTCGCCGCGAACGGCCATTGGATTGCCCTCGTCCCTTTCTGGGCCGTCTGGCCCTTTGAGCTCCTCTTGCTCCCGCGCGACCCTGTCGCAAACCTCCGGCACCTCGCCGAGTCCGCGCGCGATGGACTCGCCGCCATCCTCCAGCTCGTCACAGCCGGTTACAACAAAGTCTTCGAAACGCTCTTCCCCTACTCCATGGGCTTCCACGGCGCACCCACCGGCGAGAATCATCCTGAGAGAGCCCACCCCGAGTGGCTCCTCCACACGCACTTCTATCCGCCACTGCTTCGCTCTGCTACCGCACGCAAGTTTATGGTCGGCTTCGAACTGCTGGGGTTGCCGCAACGCGACATCACGCCCGAGACCGCGGTCGCGTCACTACGCACCGCCATCGCGGCAGTCCGGACTTAGCCGAGGCTGACGGATGCGCTGCTGCGCAAAACTATGGGAGCATTCTTGGTCGGTACCGCGCCCTGACTGGTATGGAAAGTTGATAGCCCAGTCTCACAAAATGAGAGGAGAGCCGGCGCAGTGAGGTATCGGCAGTCGCGAAGCGCGATCAATGCTAAGGACGAGTGTCACGGAAAGCTACGTCGCGCTGATGGAATTCCCATGCCACTCTAGGGGATATACCGCAGAGCGGTTGGATGTGACTGTTCTCAAAGGATACTGCAGATGGATAACAGCTATCGCTGCGCGCGCATCGGAGCAACGCATAGCGACGATTCATCGGAGGAGGGATGACCCAAAGACAGTAGTATCCGTTGAAGGGAATCACAAGTTGGATTGCCTCTGCGGCATGTTGTGGATCTCGATGGGATGGCGGATGTTGAGCGGAATGATCCGGCTGAGGTCAGAGTCGTAACGAACAAGATCAGCGTAATGGCGTTTACGCGAACAGGATCATGTTGTAATCCTCTGCCGCCATTCAGTTTCTCTAAGAGAGCTTCACCAAACCTTCCCATGGGCTACCGATCAACTAGACTGATGATCTTTACAGGTCCGAGCAAGCCAGAAGGTAACAGCCGGGAATCGGAGCGGTAAGGCGTGACATCAGTGTAGGTGTACTTGATGGCATTCGGTTGCTGGTCGCCTATTAGGCGATTAACCCACAAATTCGTGACGGTGATGACGAGAGGGTTTTTGCCAGGTTTGAGCACCGAAGTCAGGTCCACTCGGTAAGGGGCATGCCAGGTACGTCCAACATCCTTACCATCGACCGACACAGATGCGAGATCCTTCACGGCGCCCAAATCAAGCCAAAGGTGTGAACCGGTTACAAACCACTCGGCGGGAGCGTCGATCGTGTTCGTGTAGGTGGCGACACCCGAATAGTACTTCACCCCCGGCGAGGAGCTAGTCGACCACGACATGAGTTGCGGAATGGTTATCGAATCGGGTGCTCCACGATTTGGCTGGAAGCTGACTGTCCACGGACCTTCAATAGTCGCAAGTCTCGTTTCGACCTTTATCGGTTCGGAGAATGAGGGCGTAGAGGCGGGATGGCGAAAGACGACGAACTCTGAGCCCCAAGCCTCGAGGCTAAGTGGGATCTGTGTATGTCCCTCCGCGATCTGATAGGATACAGGTTCCACCGTACCGCCTTCGGCACGCCAAAGCTCGGGTCTTCTGCCTGCGACGCGAAAGGTGGCGTTGAAAGTATTGGCATAGTCACTGCGGTTATCTATGAAGTAAATGTCGGCTTCGGATGTGATCCGGTGAACGAAGTCAATATGACTATCGTTTCGCATACCGGAGCATTCAAAATCAGGAGAGATGTTAAGGCCACGCAGAACGGTAACAGCATCGAAGCCCGCGTAAACCCTTCCCTTGCCGACGATGTGAACGCCGGTGCCATCTCCAAATAGTTGGACGGCGAGTCGTCCAAACTCCGCAGGATCATCGGCCTGACTGGGCGTATCGATTGGTTTAGGTCCTGCAATCACCGCGCCGGCTTGTACAAGCGAGTGAAGAGCGCGCAAGACCGGCAGAGACATATGGCGCGAGGATGGATCGAGCACGATGAGCCTGTAGCTCATTCCACTTCTGGTAGTGACCCTGTTATCTGTCACAGTCACTTCGTGAATAAGCGCGTCGGCATTGATGTAGTCGAAGCCATAGCCGGCGGGAAGATCAGGGGCTTTGTTAGCAAAGAGATAAGTTAGGTTAGAATCTTCGCCGTAGAAATATACAATGTCGGCCGCAAAACGCCCTTGCTGCAGCATGTAGCTGCTGCGAGCCAGATAGTCAATCCATGGCTTAGCCTGTTCGGCCCATGTCTCGTTTCGGTTGAACCACTGCCCGAATGGCCCGAGGGTCAGCCCAGGTGCCTTACCTATCATTGGCTGATGCGCCGATTCATGAATCACAAATCGATTGATGCCATTCAGCATCTCCTGATCTGCAGTCGGCTTCAGCGTCGCGGGCGACCAACCCCAAGGAGCGGCGGCTGCGGTAAACGACTCCGCCGCCGCAATGTTCTGCCCATAGATGTGAGCCACTGAAGCTGATTCACGGTCGTCCGCGTCGTATCCATGTTGCTGACGGTCAGAATTCGGCGTCTGCGCCCACATCGCGCCCATCGGGACCTCCGCAAACTTCTTGACCTCCATGCCGTCGCCTATGAACGCGCGCCCGCTCTCGTGAGATTCGGCATAAAGCCCCATCCCTCGCTCCTTCAGCGAAGCATGTATTTGGCGATAATGCTCATCAGCAATGAGGTCCGCGATCGTCTTGCGAAAGTCCCACAAAAACTTGTCGCTGGCTGCTGAGCTTTCGACGATTCTTCCCGTCAATACAGGCAACCACGAGATAGGGTCATACCCGCGCCTCCTTCTGAACTGAACAATCATGTCATCAGTCCAATTTTGGGAGCCGGCTTCCCAGCTGTCCGCGATCATAGCGCGAATACCCCTCTTGCCCATCATCTCCCCGCCTACAGTATCTTTGTACGAGTCCAGATAAGCATTCATATAGTTCTTCACAAATTTGCCATTCAGCTTGTCGACCTCGAGACCAGTCGCCTCCGCTGATGCTGGATGATTTGTTATCCCTAGCAGCGAATAACCGAATCGCAGCACCACCCATTCTCCAGCGGGCGGAGTCCAGTCCAACGTCCCATCCGGTCTCATCTTTGTCGTCAGATCGATGATCTCGCTCTGCGGTATCGATTGATTCCGTGGCACGCACGGCGTAGCAAACTCATACAAATCTCCGACAGGAGAAAACGCAGCCTTATCCTCGAAATGGTTCACGCGAGCTTCCTCGTGCAGTACAAGTTCGGCGACTTCATAGTTCTTCGGAATAGGCGGAATCGTACTTCGAAACGAGCGTAGATCGAGTCCCGACGCCCAGGTCGGCGGCTGGGGAAGGGATACCCGCTTGAAAACGACCCGAAAATATCTGGCCGTTACAGGCGAAAATGAAACTGTAAGTTGGGGAGCCCCTCCACCTGACAGTTTCGCTACCTGCCTGAAGTTGCGCCCGTCATCGCTCACCTGCAGCGATCTCTCTGGATTTCCGATGCCTGTAATCAAAGCCTCGAACAAGCCAACTTCTCTTGTGACGATAGTGACGGACCGGATCGTGGAAGGCCCTGGAAACTCATATTGGATCCAAACGCTCTGCCCTTCCGCTGGAATCGGCAGCGAAGCTGCCTTTTCCAGCTCTCCATCTGCCAGCGACATTAAATCGGATGAACCTGGACTGCCGGAGATCTTCGCATCCAGGGACGGCGCCCGTTGATTCCCATCAGGCTTTCGATATGCCACAACAGCCGCGTCCGCATAATACTGCGGCAACGCCACTGCGCCATCAGGAGCAGGCAGTATGTCATGCACGCCTATGTTCTGAAATGCCCCCGTGTTCGAAGGCGGATGTTTCAGCCTACCCGCGAACGGTTTTCCGCCCTCCACCAGCGTTTCACTCCAGACATACTTTTTCATCCCCTGGGCGGGTGGGACCCATGGCCCTCCAGTTTCACTCCAACCAGGTGATCCCGCTATCGCCTCTTCCATGCCAAACTGATTTGCGAGATACGTGGCGGAACGGAATGCAGCCTTCCATTCTGGAGTCATATAGGGGAGGCGATGATCAACTACCTGCGGCGTCGCACGAGCGACATCAAAGGTCTGAAAACCAGCCAGCCCTATTCGGTGCATCCATTCGATATCAAGGCGTATACCCTCCTGGGTGATGTTTCCATTCATCCAATGCCACCAAACCAGCGGGCGCGCGCTCTGAGGGGGATGCCGGAAGCCCTCAAGCAACACGTCGCCGGCGCTGGAGGCGACTGACTGCGCAACAGCTGTAGCGCTTGCGAGGGCAAGCGCTACAGCTCTCAGAACTACTCGGACGGTTATCTTTGACCGCAGACTCGCACTCCTCTACTTCCTTCATGCAAGCTGTCACAGCACAGCTTTTGGCACTCTCTTGTGCGCCGATGGGAGCGCCTACGCAAATTTGCTCCCTCCCATTGTGGTGCAGCTGCAATCCTCAAATCAACAACGAGATAATTCGCTATTGTCGAACGAATTTCACCATGCTGGTTCGCAAACAATTGTTCCCATTAGTGAAAGAGACATTCGCAGCGTTTCCCGCCGCGAACGCGTACGTTCCCAGATCGACCCAACCACTGCTTCCAGTCGTTGGCAGGGTACCCGCGGGTAGATTGACGGGCCCCGAAGCGGTGGTGAGTGTCACCGTTGTCGCAGTATCCATGGGACTTGCGATGATCTGATATAGCTGTACGTCGTAGTTCCCAGCTGCCAGCAAATTGGGTGTATATGAGGCATATTGTCCCGCGGTACAGGTATACCGGACGGGTTGCGAAGAGAAACCGGCCGTACCGCTGTTACTCCAGTTGCTCCCATACTCGGCATATCCAGTATCTTCAGCATTGATGTAGTAGTCCCTGATGTAGTACTGGGGCGAAGAAAACACGGCCTGCGCCCCGGGGGTCGGCGTACCCGTCGCTCCGTAGGGGATTGACGTGAGCCAGATATTTACCGGAGACTCCGCGTGCAGTGTCGCCGTATAGCCTTGGGTGCAGTAGCTAGAGCCATCGATGTAATACGTGATGGCCGTCTCAGTCCATTCAATGCCATACGTATGGCTGGCCGCTGAAGTGTCGAATCCGGGCTGATAGGTTGCATTACACCGTGAACTTCCAGTGTTCGTTGCGCCGTAGCCTGACCAGCTGAGCCAACCCGTTGAAACGGTTGAGGAAGTTGTCGTATCGATCTCGAATCCATCGATCTCCAGGAAGTTCGCGGACGGTGCAGGATTCCAACTTGTTACATCGGCTCCAGTGGGCCCGAGAGCGGAGAGCCAGAAGGCCGTATGGTACTTAGAAGAATTCGCGGGCGTTTGCGCCGCCACTTGATAGTAGCCGTAGCGGAATGTCTGGTGACTGATCAATCCGCCGCCAGAGTAATAAGTAGTTCCGGAAACCACCTTCGATGTGTTGGCTATTTCCATGTTGCCGGCACCGTCGAGAGTCACGTTTACAGGCAGTTGGGAACCGTTCGACGAATAGTTCATCCGCCACCACCACCTCGTAGTATCGACGGCAGGAGTCCCCGAAGAAGTTGGAATTCCCGCAAAGTCGTCGCTCCACATCAATGAATAATTAGCCGGCGCTTGCGCTCCTGAAGGCTTCACTCCCACCAGCAGAAGCGCCATCAGACCGCAGCCAGTATAGAAAGGAAAACACATAGCTTTCTTTTCCCGTCTCACCATGTTCCTTTATCTCCCATAAGATTGGTCTGATTAACCGCTAAACCTCTTTCCCGCCAAGCTGAGAGCAACAAAGGCACATCGAGATCTAGCAATGATGGCGTTTGCAGCGTTATTGGCGGCGTCAGACACCATAGACTGTACACTCTCCAGATGTCAAGCGTTTAACTTAAAGCTCGCGATTTCCCCTCCGAATCAGAGAGTGATACATCGACCCGTTGAGACGGCCCGGGTTTTCGGCAACTTCGGTTGTTTCGGGTTGGAATCGAACCAACTTGCCGACAACACAGTTTCAGGGAGGGACAACGAGCAACGAACGCTTGGATTAGGTGAGCCAGAGTGAAACGATGGCCTCCACAACCCCTGTCGCGACTGGAGTGGTTCCATGCAACGTTTGGCAGCTGTTCCCCAAAGTCGGATTCGCGGCAATCTCGGAGTTCCCGACGGCCTCGATGGGGCCAAGTTGCCCATACACATTTGTCGAGAAGTTCTATTGAATTCAGTTGACGCTTCGCGCCCCTTTCTTCGCCGCGCACTGCGCTGTGAGCATGGCGCGAATCTCCGCTTTGGTCATCGGCTTTTCCTTCAACATGCGAGTTAGAACTGCATCGGGTTCGTCTTTGGGCATAGGGCACTCCTAGCACCTCAATTTGGATCTAAAATATCAGCCCAAGAAATATCCGGACGGCGGGTCCTGAGAACCCGGTCTAACGACCGGCCCGGAAACGGGTATCGGCAATCCTAGGATTGCGATCCGTCCGGAACAATACTTGCTATGCCTGCCGCCTAGTGGAGCAATCTAGCTCAGACACTCCATTCAACGAGGACTAGCGTAGCCATCACATGCTAGTTCTGTCCCAATAGCCCTCGATTAGGCGGCTGCTTTTCATCCGCGAGGCCGCACAATGGCTGACTACACACACCGTAAGAGAACTGACGGTACCTGGAATTCTATCTACATGACCTGCTACCATACCGCCGCCAAATCGGGCACGGAGCCGGAACTTAGGGAAATCGAATCGATGCACAGGTGCTATGACTCTCCCCAATTACAGGTAACCATTCAGATGGCTGACCTTCTCCAGAGGAAGGCCGTCTAGTCAGTTTGTGATCCAGATTTTCTGACCCGTCTACCATTCCGATGTGCCCGCAACCCTTGCACTTGCCTTTTTCTCGTCCATATTTTGATTGAGGCGGCCAAGTAAGATCCCTAACAGCCTGTTAGATCGATCTCCGATGGAGTGCGAGTTCCTGAGCAAGACATCGGACGCAATACCGGAAGCCTCGATGGCTGTCTAAACCTGCCGAAAGACGTTGGCGGATTGTCATTGACTCTGACACCCCATTCAGTAATGGACATTGAGATGCGTCATCTGGTTTGTATGGTTTCAAGGGTATATCCAAGCTCGAGTAGTGCCTGACAAGTCGGGCTTTGAGAAAGTGCGGGCGGTCCGGCTTCGACTACTGAGACGAGCTTGGTCAAAACACCGTTTTTCGTGCAGCAGAAGCATGTATCCTGCTCTTTTACCAAGGGGTGTTCCTTGCACGGTCAGAAGAAACGACGTAGGCGGACTATTGAAGGCAAGATCGAGATCGGAGAAGTGGTCTTAGACTGGGGTCTTTTGAGTGAACCGCTTTGGTCCAGTGAGCATGGGTACAAGGGGCTCTGTATCTCCGTTTAGGCTGAAGGAGAAGCGGCCCGTGGCCTCGTTCTGCAATATCCTTATCCAACGAATGAGAGCGGCAGCCCGTTGCCCCTTCCACAACGCCCAAAATTCACGGTCAAGTCCCTTGAAGATGATGTTCGACTAGCGATTGAAGGAAGGTTGGAACCCTCTTGCACGCGGTAAGGTCTTGGTCTACTGCATCTCTTGAGCCAAGTTTCCCAAAACCCCGTATTTCGGGAGCCAGCTCACTGGATCCGGGTCGCGGGCCTCAACTAGTCTCTAGCCAACGATGTGTCCACCAGGCTGCGCCGCAGGCTTCAACGGATTATTTGGTCAATAGGGGTCAAAGACCACCAATTTTTGATCCGCCCTGTGAAAGAGACCCTCCCGTGCACGGCCCGCGCGAAACACCCACTCATATCCTTCAAATGCCAGTTAGCTAGCTGTACCGATCACACGACCCTGCCGATCGAGAGACTGCTTTTGGGAAAAACCACCCGCGATGACCGCCCTCAATATCCAGTTCAGATCTTCTTGCCAAGTGAAGGTCGGGGCGATCGTTCCGCCTCTAGCGAAGTCAATATACTCTTGTTCGACGGGACCAATTCCTAGATACAGATCATTATTAACTGCACAGCCGCTCAGTTCAGCAGCATCCGGATTTGTCGGCACAATTCTGAAGCACGGTTGCGGTAGCTCCGGATGTCCAGGAAAACGTCCCACATGGAATGCGATTTTGTTGAGAGGCATCTGGCTAACGAACTGTGTTACGTTATGCAACACTTCGGTTTCAAAACCACTTTTCGGAGTCGGCGGAATAGCATCAAGGCTCACATTTCTCATGGTACTGGAGGTCCTCACCACCACGACGGCAGCCAAAGCGTTATGTGGCCTGGGTCAGCTGCCCACGTTGCGGCTACGGCTCCTCCAATACGAAAAGTCCACGTTGCAACACCCGTAGCTTTCCTCAGAGACCAGCCAAGTCGAATCGTATTGCTTCGATTGAGGAGAGCATATCCGCGGCGAGTACCAAAGAGCACACCATCTTTTGCTCCGGCCACGTAAAATCCAACTGCAGCGCCCGTCACAGCACCCACCTTATATTGCGCAGAACTTTGGTCAATCTGGGAATCAAGGCCCATTGCTTTCCGCGCAATTTTTGCGGTGCTCAGGGAGAACGCGTCAGCATAACCCGCCAGCGCATCTTCCGTTTTATAGGCAGGATCACTGACCACGGCCTGTCTCAAAATATCTTTAATCTTATCTGCGTCGTCAGGGGGGGCAGGTGACGGAGTTGGAGGCGGAGTTGGTGCTGGAGCAGGGTTTTGAAAGCACGGGACCACGATAGGAATGCCGTTCTTGTCTTTTCGTGAGTAACACGGGTCGTCAGCTAGTCCATCAGGATCAACCGAGCCCAACGGATTATTCAACACATAAGCGTATTGATTCAAGGTTTGCGGATTGCCAAGGTCTGCTTGCAGAAACCAGCCTGGATCAGGAGTCATGAATTGGCCCATCGAAGAGCCATAGTATCTGGCCTCGAAGTAGTCGAGCCCTGATTCAGTATCCCGTTCTTTGCCGGTATAACGTGATGCTGCCAACGCACCCAAATGCACAAAACTTGAAGTGGAATCGTAGATTGACTCGATTCGCATCGTAGTGATGTCCCTCCTATGGAGAGACATATTCATAGGTCCCTACAAGAACTCCGCTTGCATCGTACTGGAAAGACCAGTACTCCGATATTGCAGGGGCCAACGGATGTCGGTAAATGAGTTCCTGAGCGCAGGCCTTGGGGAAGGTTCCTCCGAAGGCTTGACCGCAACCGGATCGCCGCCATGGATTCCCGAGGCGGGCGAGTACGACCTGTTCCCGATCACCGTTGTGGGCGGTTTGGTAAGCCTGTCGAATATGGCTACTGCGAAGGGCAACCAGTGCAGTCCCGGAAACAACGGCGATTAGAAGAACTGCAAGCGCTATCAGAATTTTCATCTTCATGACGATGACCCCGTCGGCTTCTTGTTTTCCGGAACAGGCTGTTGATTCGGCGCAGGATTGAATTGGTTTGTGTTTGCCGGTAGCGTCGTCGAGTTCTTGGGGATAACCGTCGTCTGACTTCCCGACGTTTGCTGTGCTCTTTCCCGCATTCATGGGAATTCTCGGTGAGTCGATTGCGGCAACTTTGAATCCTCAGCTTGCCGCGTGGAGTCATAGTCCGCTGGCGGTCGAGACGGAACGGCGATTGATTGAGGCGTTTGCGCGAAAGTTTGGGTTCAGCGAAGGGAGCGCCGATGGATGCCTAACGAGCGGCGGCGCAGAGGCCAATCTGACCGCTCTGCTTTGCGCACTGGCCGAGCGATGGCCGGGAGTCCTCGACAGCGGGCTACCGGTTGTTTCCGCGAGACCAGTTTTTTACGTTTCGGCGGAAAGCTACCATTCGTTTCTGAAAGCGGCGCGAACGGCGGGGCTGGGCCGCGGATCCCATCGAACCGTGCCGGTTACCGATACGCTGCAGATGGACTGCGACGCTTTGCGGCGGCTGATAGAAGAGGATCGCAGACTTGGATATGAGCCGTTTCTGATCGTTGGAACCGCGGGGACGACCGGGGCCGGGATCGTGGACTCGCTTACTACGATAGGGGACGTGGCGCGAGCGAATGGACTGTGGTTTCATGTCGATGCTGCGTGGGGTGGAGCGGCGGTGCTGGTGCCGGAGTTGCGCACCGCTTTGGAAGGGATTGAAAAGGCCGATTCGATTACCTTCGATCCTCACAAGCTGCTCTCGATGCCCATGGGAGCGGGGATGTTCCTGACACGCCATCGCGAGATTCTGAGCAAAATATTCTCAGTAAGCGCTGCCTACATGCCCAAGGAGGGCGAAGGTCTTGCTGTCGTCGATCCCTACATTCACTCCCTTCAGTGGTCAAGACGATTCATCGGGCTCAAATTATTCTTGACCCTCGCGACCACCGGGTGGAGTGGCTATGCAGACGTCCTTCGACACCAATCTGAAATGGCAAATTTCTTGCGAGAACGACTGGAGAAGAGTGGTTGGAGCGTAGTCAACCGAACCAGGCTTCCTGTCGTTTGTTTCACGCCCTCGGAAGAGGAGTGGGATATCGCGACGCACCAATGTGCCGCAGATGCAGTGGTCCAATCCGGAAGTGCCTGGATCTCGACGATCATTTTGCGCGGCAAGAAGCCAGCTCTACGTGCGTGTATCACGAACTACAGAACGGAACAGCAGCATATCGAGACTCTTCTCGCCATTCTGTCGAAGATTCGGCACGATCTTTCCCTCAGAAAGTGAATGACAATAAGCGGTTGGGAAGACTAGGGCTCCGCATCGCTCTTCTGTCTGTCTATTGACGTTTACATATCGGTTGCGTCACCGGGAAGTTGCGGGCACAATTTAGCTTCCATCGTGAAAATCGGCTGCGTTCTTACGTCCAGACCGTTTCAAGGAGCAAGCTCATGAGCAGTACCCCGATTGTCGCTGCCACCCCGGCTGTTGTGCTACCTACCGCTCCCGCTGCTCCCGGACATACTGGTATGGGGGCGATTCCGTACATCGGAGGGGTAACGTTCCGAGTGTGGTCGATGTTCGCCGATTCTGTATCGGTGTCAGGCGCGTTCAACGGATGGACGACGACCCCCATGGCGCCCGACGCGCCGGGCTGCAACTTCTGGTCGGTCGATGTGCCGGGCGCGGCGGCGGGTCAGCCTTATAAGTTCGTGCTGCCGTACGCGGCCAATCCGTCCCGGAATGCTTATCGCATGGACCCGTATGTGACATCCCTCGCGCCCGATAGCAGCGGCAACGTGAACGCGGTCGTCACAAGCACCGACGTAGTCTATGAGGGGAACGCCTACAGCACGCCTGGATGGAACGAGGCGGTGCTCTACGAGTTGCACATTCCGACGTTCAACTCCGACCCAGCACTCCCGGCGGCAGGCACCTTCGATAGTGCGATGGTGCGGCTACCAGAGCTGGCCCAACTAGGGGTGAATGCGATCGAGATCATGCCCCTGGGGCAGTTCCCGGGGAACGCGGGTACTGGTTACAACCCGGGTTACATCTTCGCGGTTGATCCCGACTTCGGCGGCCCAGATGGGTTGCGCACATACGTAAACGCAACCCATTCGCAGGGGATCGCGTTGATTCTGGATGTGGTCTACAACCACGTGAACGGCCTCGATTTGTGGCAGTTCGACGGATGGTCGATCGAAGGGATTTGCCCCTGGTGCGCGGGGCATGTGAGTCCGCCCAACTATACGAACGGAGGGATCTACTTCTTTGAGGATGGGCGCGCGCACACTCCGTATTCCCATGCGCGCTTCGACCTCGGCCGGCCGGAAGTGTGCCAATACTTGTTCGACAACGTGACGCGCTGGCTGGAGGACCGGTTTCTGGATGGTCTGCGCTTCGATTCGACGGTGAGTATACGCGACATCCAGGATCAGTTCGACAACTGGAAGCTGGAGCAAGCGGTTCCGGAGGGTATAGCCCTGCTGCAGCGCATGAATCAGCATGTCCAGAGCACTCAGGGCTGGAAGATCATGATCGCAGAAGACTTGCAGGGCGACGGCTTGATCACAACGCCAGTGAGCGACGGCGGATACGGCTTCACCGCGCAATGGGACAACAGCTTCTGCGGCAAGCTGCGCTGGGCTGCGACGGCGCCGATGGACAACCAGCGCAATATCGGCGCCCTGGCGGAGTGCATCGCGGGAATGAACGGGTGGAACGCGTTTAAGTCGATCCTTTACAGCGAGAACCACGACCAAGACGATCCGCAGAATGCAGGTGGCGGGCGGCTGCCGGAGCTCATCGGTGACGGGGTGGCAGACAGTTGGTTTGCTATGAAGCAGTCGACCTTGGCCGCTTGCGTGGTGCTGAGCGCGCCAGGAATTCCCATGCTTTTTATGGGCCAGGAGTTCCTCGAGTATAGGCCGTTTCCGAACTATGGAGGGCCTCCCCGGAACTTCGGCGATCCACAGCCGATCGACTGGAGCCGAAAGGACACCTACAACGGGATTTGGACGCTCTATCGCGACATGATCCAGTTGCGCCGCGACTGGTACAACAACACGCGGGGACTCCGCGGGCCGAACGTACATGTGCTGCCGGTTTTCGTCGACAATGTGCTGGTCTATCACCGGTGGGAACAGGGCGGAAGCGGAGACGATGTCGTGGTGGTGTGCAACTTCGCCGATCAGTCCTATGCCAACTACCAGATCGGCATGCCAAGACCCGGCATGTGGCGAGTACGCCTCAACAGTGATTCCAACTACTACGGCTTCGGTAACTGGCCGACCTACGATACCCAAGCGACCGTCCCAGCGATGAACGGGATGCCATATAGCGCAAGTGTGGGCCTTGGGGCCTATACGTGCCTGGTGCTGTCGCAGGATTGACCGGTCTTCGCAACGAACGGAGGAGGTAATCGAGGGCCGAGAAAATGGATGGTTGCGAGCGTGCCGGGCCTGGTGGAGAGCCTCTCCTAGCGCTGAGCCGGGGTAGGGCGCATCCCTGTAGGACTAGCTGAACGGTTGCGCATCTGCCCGTCGCTATGTAGGAGTGTGCACCAATAACGTATGTCTCGGGTCCTCAGCTTAATGCATGTCCCGGTGCACTCACCCTTAGCGAGGCTTGTCTCCCGAATTCGTGTGCTTCATCGCAGAGGATACTGCTGGGTCGGCGTTCGGGGCGGGAACAGATGGGACGACAAGACCCCGGTAATTGAAAGGAGGGGCTTCAACTACATCACGGATTCAGCAAACCTCGCTAGTTACCTTTTTGACACGTCGAGTTCGCTTCTTACGATCAAGTCGTTTACTGAGACGATTGAGCATGCGTCTCCCACGCTCTACATCACCTGTGATCAGATAAGCCAGAACTGCCCCTTGGAATGATTGCGGAACGTCTTCCACCAGGTCCTTCTCGGGCAGATAGTTCAACAGCAGTTCCACCCACAATCGCTGTTGTTCGACATAGAACTCATAAGCTCGACCAGATCCATTCCACGCACGTCTCGAAACTTCCATTATGAGCAGCAACACGCCCTTTGATGCAGGATCGGTTGTTCTCGTCCAGAGTTCCGACAAGACCTGTTGTAAGGAGATATCTGAGGGCAAGCTATTTGGTGCAAACTGCGCGCGAAGCCGATTCTCCAACAAACCCATTACAAGTTTTTCAATTGAGTCCCGCCCGCCAAAATAGTGGATCAGCATACGCTTGCTTACTCCGACCTCAGAGGCAAGTTGGTCCAGACTCAAGTCCAACGTACCCGCACGGATGAATGTGCCAAGGCATTTCAGGATGATCTCGCTATGGTCCGGCAGCTTGGCCCTCATGACTTTGACTTTCGGCATGAACCATATGGTACATGGTCGTAAATCTGAGGAGGCAGTCATGAGCTTGCACAATCGCATCAACCTGTTTGCCCTTAGTCTGATCATTTGGATCGTCGGTTCGATCTACTATGTGTATCGAGGTCCGCAAGTCCTAGAAACGACCAAACTGCACTATTGGGTTAGCTTCTTCGTGTCACCGCTCTTTAGTGCAATCTTGGTCGTTATCATCCTGAAACTCCTTCGGATCGCACCCTCCGATTAGGCTTCGGCAGCCCTCCTACTTGCGATTCCAGGCATGCTTGGAGAAGCCATCGTTCTGTCACATCTTTCGACATTCATGCCGAGAATTCAGGAATCATCAGGAGGACGCTATGGAGCCTTCCTATTTGCTACGTATGCATTGGTACTGGGAATCGCCGAGTTCATCACTTTGAAAGCTACGCCGTGAGGAATGGCCGCGTCGCTTTAGCCGATCTTCATCGGGCCTGTCGGCCTGTAGCGGTTGATGATGACACCGGTGGCTGTCGTGTCGGTGGACAACAACTCAAAGGCCTGGGGGCGTGCCGTCGGAGAAAATTCGCTTGTCTTCCCATAACATCAAGATCAACTTCCACCCGTAAGTGTCTTTGATGTTCTTCTTCCACGGTTAGGCCGTATGCTCCGCTTTGCCTCTATCAGTGCGATCTGGCTGGGTCAAATCGAAGGAGGGCAAGCGCGTGGTTTCGCTCTAAGCCGACCAGAACGATCTCGAAACGCGGTCAGCACTACAGATCGCGCGAGCGGAACCGGACTGACGCGGCGGTGGTTGAATAAGTCAGCGAGATATGCAGCTCGCGGCGCTTGATTTATCGATACGCAGCCGCGACGTCGCTCTTCATTTTTTCTAACTCTGATCTACTGAGATACCTCCCGTGAATGACCACGCCGGAAATTTTATCCAAGTTCCCGACATCGAGGATTGGGTTGGCATCGAGTAGCACCAGGTCGGCATTCTTGCCGTCGTCGACTGAACCCATGGTAGCCTGCCGTTGAAGGAACTCGGCCGCGTTGCGCGTTGTAGATTGAAGTACCTGCAAAGGCGTGAACCCAGCGGCTGCCAATTCGTGGAACTCTTGGTGAAGACTGAAGCCAGCGACGAGCCAGACACCGCCGACATCGGATCCGGCCAAAATCTTAACCCCGTTGTCACTCATCAGTTTGCTGACATGCTTTTGCAATTCGTAATACTTCTGCAGGGTAACCACCGTCTCCGGGGGCAGAGTCGCGAACTTGTCGCCCACGGCATCCCATGTGGCGCGCCGTTCCTTGCTTACGTATAGAAGGTTTGGGTTGTTGCGATACATCGGGTCATTCCCGTAGTCCTGCGTACGCAACCGAATCAGAGTAAGAGTCTGCCACGTGGTGTTTTTCGCAAAAGTTTCGGCCAGCGACTTGCACCGAGTATCACTGTACGTGTCAATTACTCTTTGATAGAAAGGTGCGTTGGCCGCACCGTCAAAAGCACGCGGATTGAGAATAAACTCCTTTGGCGGCGGCATCGTCACCTTGTAACCTTGAGTCAGCACCGCCTTGCGAATCTCGTTCGAATCCGTCGAGCAGTCCAGTACCAATCCGAGACCGGCGCCGAGGTGATCGAACGAGGGCATTTTGCCCGTGTTGCTTGCCTCAAACGCAGAAAGATTCTGCGGTTGATGCTCCTCACCTCCCTGGAAGATGATTTCAGGCGCGAGCACAAATCCGGCTGCCGAATCTGCGTTGACCTTCTTGGCTAACTCCACCAGAGGTGGCACCACGGACTCTTCGCGAACGGCAGTGACTCCATTCGCCAGCAGCAACGGGAAGTAGCTCGGATTTAGATTTGCCGTCTCAACCACGTGCGCATGTACGTCAACAAAGCCAGGCACAACAAATTTGCCGGACTCTTTAATGATCTTCGCCGCGCCCGTCCCCACGATGCGACCGGAAGTGATCGCCTTGATCCTGCCGTTTTCAACGATGACATTGCGATGCAGTGTAAGTGCACCGGTGGCTGTGTTTACCACCGTAACGTCGGCCAATACAATGCCAGAGTCGACTGGAGCCGTAGTCTGCGCGAGAATCATTTGGCCCAAGCCGGCCATTGAGCTTAGGACAATCGCGCGTCGAAGCTTGCTCGTAAAGGTCATTAACGTTCTCCTTGATTTTCCAATTCAATGTTTGTTGCTAAGGGGCGTCTAAGAGCGAGGATGGGGTGGTTGCCGCACCGATGTTGACGCGTTCGACTACACGAAAGCTTTTGGGCACTCGGTCTCCTGGTTTGCAGGGACCGATCAATTTTGGAGCGGCCCTGTCCAGTGATAGTCCAATGTCCCAACGTGCAAAATGAGTGAACATGTTCGTACAGAAGGGTGCTGTACAGAACTGCGTTTGTCAACTAATCTTTTGCAGGAGCGGCCGACGGGACAACGCCGGCAATTTCCCTTTCGTATGACCCGGCGGGGAGTCCAGGCGCGGACAGGATAGACTGGGTCGCAGAGTCTCCTCGCCGCTCGAGGCTTTGCAGCCGCCTGGTCGTGTGCTGCTCCGTAGGCGCCAATCAGATCGCGCGGCAGCAGGAAAGGGTGCGAAGGATGTCATCGGTAGAGGCAGTCGCGAAACAAGACAGCCCGAAAGTCCGTAAACCCCGTAAGACCATGGGAGTACGGGAGCTTTCGAAGCAGGAAAGCCAACACAAAATCATGGTCGCGGCGCGCGAATTGTTCGCAGAACTTGGATACGACCGGGCGACGCTGCGTCAAATTGCGGCGAAGGCGGGTCTCACAGTCGGTGCGTTGTTTAACCACGTTACCGACAAGCGTGACCTCATCTACCTCATCTTCAATGAAGACGTCAGCACCGTTGTCGATGCAGCACTGAGCGCTCCGCGGCCCTATCAAAGCTTCGCGGCAAAGCTCCACAGCATTGCAGAGCATTACTACCGACTGTTTGCTAGTGAACCCGTTCTTTCAAAGATCTTGTTGACCGAAGTCGTGGTGATGTCACCTGGTATGCATCTGGACCGCTACCTCGAACTCCGCAACAAGCTGCTCGCTGGCTACGCGGGACTTGTGGCACAAGGCCAGGAAGCGGGCGAACTTAAGTCATACGAAAGCCCGGAGGTAGTGAGCCGGTATATCTTTTTCGTGTTTGCAGCTTCCATACGCTGGTGGCTTGCATCGTCTCCACGCCCGGAGTGGCGCGATGGTATGCGTGAGTTCGACCGCATGATGCGGCTAGTGACGGATGGCTTGGTCAACGAGCCGTCGACCGACCGAAAAAACTTCTAACGGTTGCGTGCGCGAAAAGAGCTGTTGATCAAGCCGGAGTTGCCTGAGCGGGGCATCCTGCGACAATCCCGCCCCGGAGCCTTTGCCGAACTCGAAGAATGTAGCGTCAGATCACATATCCTTTAGATTTGAATCTAATTGGGAGGCCACCTTGACAACTCGCTAGCCTCTCAATCAGACTTCTCAAGCTGAACGTGTTCTCCCAAATTGCCCCACCGCTTACTGTCTTGAGAGGAATCCGACGCGATGAATAAGACTTGGCCGACCGCGACGGAGGCATTGAGGGACGTCGTCCGTGACGGCATAACCCTCGCGGTTGGAGGCTTTGGTCTATGTGGTATTCCTGAGACGCTAATCGCGGGTCTGCGCGATCTTGGCCCTTGCAACCTCACGGTGGCGAGTAACAATGCGGGTATCGACGGTGTGGGGCTGGGAACGCTGCTCGAATCCAGACAGATTCGCAAGATGATCTCGAGCTATGTAGGAGAGAATGCGGAGTTCGAGCGTCAGTATCTTTGTGGCGAGCTCGAAGTGGAGTTCTGTCCGCAGGGTACGCTCGCTGAACGAATGCGCGCTGGGGGCGCGGGAATCCCTGGCTTCTACACCCGGACGGGTGTCGGCACGGCAATCGCCGAAGGCAAGGAACATAAGGACTTTGACGGTCTGACTTACATTCTCGAGCGCGCGCTCCACGCCGACGTTTCTCTGGTCAAGGCTTGGAAAGGCGACACTCATGGCAACCTGATTTATCGTCACACAGCGCAGAACTTCAACCCCAACGCAGCCATGTGCGGCAATGTCACGGTCGCTGAGGTGGAGATCCTCGTAGAGGCCGGGGAACTCG
>Ga0302227_10000128_pt1 | contig 82244 bp, 53 predicted proteins | sample II_Palsa_N1_1_FD_193525 | JGI IMG/M metagenome (GOLD analysis project Ga0302227, IMG submission 193525) | Peat permafrost microbial communities from Stordalen Mire near Abisko, Sweden - II_Palsa_N1_1 | ecosystem: Environmental > Terrestrial > Soil > Palsa > Peat permafrost | place: Sweden... | reverse complement strand
CTGACGGACTGGTGGTGAACCTGGGCGCCGGACTCAATACGCGCTTTCATCGCCTCGATAACAGCAGGGTCGAATGGATTGAACTCGACCTACCCGGTGTGATTGCCTTTCGACAGAAACTCCACGAGCCGGGAAGCATGCGGCACCGAATGATTGCAGCGTCCGTTCTTGATGACCACTGGGTTACGGAGATTAAACGGTACGCGAAAAGCCAAGTCCTGTTTGTCGCGGAAGGACTATTCATGTACTTCACGGAGGAAGCGCACAGAAAAATATTCACATGCCTCGCCGAGAATTTTCCCGGACAGGAGATGGTCTTTCACACGATGGCTCCGTCACTGATGCAGGAACTCGCCCAACACTCGCTTATATCCAGGCTGAGCATGAAGGCAGAGATGCAGTGGGGGCTGGACGACAGCAAGCAAGTATCGGCGCTGCATCCGAAGGTGGAATTTGTGGACGAATTTTCGCTGCTGGAGGGGAGCTACGACCAGTTGCCCGAAACGGTTCGGCAGAAATTGTCTCCTGCTATGGCAAAACAGCTTGCAAAGATCGTCCATGTCCGGTTTCTTGAATAAGCTCATTGATTCCGAGTGACTGATAATCCCCTGGGTTTGCGATCGCAGATGACGTAAACAGGCCGATGCACTTATCCAAGACGGACTATGCTCGGAACGCGCATTGGCGATTTGGCACTCTTCGAGAATCCTTACTGACGAGAAGAGAGTTTACGGTTACTAATCCTGCCCGCTGGGCTGAACACCGAGCCATCTTTGCGAAAAGGAAGGCTGGGTCAGACGTAAATGTGGACACCAAACAGTGGACAAGCCGGAAGCTACATTTCGGTAAAAGATTAGCGGATGACTGCAGGTTTGTGCCGGCTGGCAAGTCGACACGTTCCGGGTATGGCCAAGTGGCGGCATAAGACTGTGTCAGGCATCAGTTCGGTTAGCCCAACGAATTCGTAATCTCAATAGGAATTCAATTCCCAGGATCAGGGATTCAATCTTCCCTGCTTCGGGAAGCTCTTCACCCACCTTCGAGCGCATCATAATAACCACTTGGGTCAAGCTGCGCCGATCCAGGTAACCTGCGGTACACAACCCAGCCTTCAAATCTAGCAGCACCATTCCATTCTGTCGGCACCCACTAGTCATATTTGCGCCTTCGCCCAAGTCGCACGAGCTAGGCTCAGGGCTGTGGCCTATATTATGTTGGCAACGGAGGCGGTGTATCGGGGATGGCAGCCGGGTGAGATGCCACCCACGCGCCATATCTATTGGCTGCTTCACTCATAACATCCAAAGGGGCATTACGGAGAGCATAATTCACGACGGTGGCCAAGAAGGCGTCGCCAGCCCCCACGGTATCGACCACTTGCGTTGCGAGTCCTGAATGTCTGTGATACCCGCTACGTGAGACGATGAGACTTCCCCGACTCCCAAGCGTAAGGCACACCAGGCTAAGGGGAAATGCGGTCATGATTACCTCCACTCCTTCCCGTTCTGGATCCGGCGATGGATGCGAAGTAAGACCAAACATTTTCAGGACGATCTCCAACTCCTCTGCATTCACTTTCAGCAAGGAAGCATGGTTCAGTGACCATTGGATCGTATCGGCCGAGAAGAATGGATATCTCAGGTTCATATCGAATACACGAAGACAGTCCGGGCGACACATCGACACAAGATTTTGAATTGTTTGTTTGGATAAGGCGCTCCTTTGGGCGAGCGTGCCGAAACAGATTGCATCCGCCTTGGCAGCGATCTCTTTCCATGAAGGCGCGAGTTCCAATGCATCCCAGGCGACTGCTTCGCGTATCCGGTAGGCAGGCTGACCGTCGTCGTTGAAAGATACGGTTACAGTTCCTGTAGGCAGAACCATATCTCGTTGAACCAGGCTTGTATCTATTGGATATGTATCGAGCAGTTTCAAAATTTCATCGCCAGACGCATCCGAACCTACCCGGCTAGCCAGCAGAGCGTTGTCTCCTAGCCTTCCCGCCATGGCGCATAGATTTGCTGGGGCACCTCCTAAGCGACGGCCCGACGGTAAGGCGTCCCATAACACCTCGCCGACCGCGACGATTTTTAGTGGAGTTCCTTCGGGTTGCCTGTTTGGGTTGATTGCCGTCCGTAACATGTTCATCCCCATCAACCTTTTTCCAGACTTGCGCGACGTAATGTTTCATGCGAGAAGGGCGGCTTCGAGATCCCACAAACGTATCCGCTAACCATCAAGACTTGGAAGGGTAGCCGATGACGCGACTACCCTCGGTTGAGATCGCCGACAAATTCGCCACTACGGCACATTTGCGGCGGCAGCATTTGCTTTAATCGTGTCCCCATCCTCTTTCAGAAGCCAGCGCTCTTTCACAAGACGGTCCACGTCTTTGTCAACCTTGGCAACGTAGTCTTGATGGGTGGGATATAGCTCTTTCAGCTTCGCTTGATCGAAGGGTGCTTTTGACATGCCGCACTCAGGTTGGTCGGTGTTGTTGATGCCGTCTGGATAATATGTGTCGGTTGGGACATCCACATAGGGACTTCGAACACCACCAACGGCATTTCCGTACTGATCAAGCTTCGCGGTGATCTGCGGAGTGTCTGCATTGACCACTTCTATGAGACTGCCACGTGGGGGTTCTACGCCAGTCCGGACCCAGAGGTCGAGATTTTTTAGAATGGCAGCGAAGAAGTAGTGGTCTGGAAAATCATTTCCTACACGCGGGGGCACGCATCCGTAGGAGAACCGATTGTCGAAGCCAGCTTTTTTGATGTCAGCCACGGACGGCTCAAAAGATCCGGGGTAGACATACCCGTGACTGGAGCCAGCAATCTCGTAGAGCCTGTACCGGTCGTCCTTGCCGTCTCCGTCGGGACGACGGGATTTATAGCTCCAAAGAAAATCGGTGTTGGTCATAGCCTTGATGACCGGTACATTTATCGGGCTGATCGGCGTGCTGTCGTTTCTGAAATCAACCTTCGGAGCACATTGGTTGATGGGAACCGGGCCCGGCCCCGCAGCCACCAAATAGCCATCGAAGATTGGCTTGTTCTTGGTCAACGCAAACGGTTCAATTGCGTTGATGTATGTAGTTAGGTACATCCCCGACTGAGAATACCCGACCGCATAAACGTATTTCACTTTTAGATTGCTCAATGGCCGGTCAGGGGCATTGCTTTTGAGCAGCGCTCCAAGCTGGCTGAAGATATCCCAGAAGATACCGTTCTCTGTGTCTCGCGAACTATCTTTTGGCAGTAAAGACGAAACGTTAGTACAGTTTTGCGGATCAGTCAGCGGCAGAGGATTTGGCCATGACAGCGGAGCATAGCGGACCGGTTCGAACTGTTTCAGCGCCTTGACTGCATTTGGTTTGCTCGTGATGCCTACGTACGCGTCACCGTTGCGCATAATGTACTCGTGCTCCATCTGCCACATCACATCCAGATCCCAGCCTCGGCTCATGTTGATAATTTCAACGATGACATTTCCACTGAACTTCTTCGGGTCGGTAGGCGCTCGCACCAGCAGTCTTGTTGTGTAAGGAACGTCCGGCGTCCGAATCTCCGTTTTCTTGTCCGGGCCGTACTGATAAACGTTGGCATGTCCGCTCACAAAAAATTCTTGTTCACTGTATCGGGCCTTCGCGAGGTCGATATTCCAACTGTGCCCCCAAATAGCTGACGGCTGGGCAGCGGCAACCGGCCCGACCACCTTTGGTAACGGAACATTGCCAGCGGTAAGAGCTTGCTGCGCAAGTGCAGATGCGACAAAGGAGGCACCCAGAAGAAGCGCCACCGAAGCATGGAAAAATCGCGACACACGGACATTTTTCATTGGTCTTTTCCTCGGGTGTTCTTGATGCGAAGTTTTGGTTATGCGGCAACGGCCGCTCACGGAGGACATCGAGCTAATGTTAAGCACGGCTGACCTCCACTATTCGGCGCTGGTCGCCGTCGGGATCCTGGCTGTATACACTCGGCACATCGAAGATCATCGTTTCGGAACCTTCCGGCGTCACCGGGCTCCATTTAGGAAGGCCTGCATGGTTGGGGTCACCTGTGCGGACAAAGTGAACCCACGCGTCACTCATCTGGGAAGCGAGTGCGCGTGCTTCAGGAGAGTTACCTGTTTGGGCTTGGCATCGCTCCAGATTGTTGAGGAAGAAAGCGAGATCCCCGGAATGGAGTGCCATGATTCTTCCGTCGAGAATGGGCGATTGCCACTGCCACCAGCAGTTATAAGCGGCAGCTCTGCGCAATGCGGCCTTAGCCTGGCATTGCTTTACTGCACTCGCGCGCACGCCAACCGTCGAAATGATGGACCAGATCTGAAAGTTGTTCGCTTTAGGATGGCCTTTGCGAAACACGCCAACGATTTCGCCACTACGACCCGGATAAAGGCTTTCTACCTTAGTACTAAGGTCTTTCGTGGATAGTGAAAATGCCTCCGCTTGGTCTAGTGCATCCGTAAATTCATTGAGCGTGGTGCATACGAACATGGGGACCTCCGCTGAAATATCCGGGGCATTCGGATGGAATGGATCGGTAGTTATCACCTCTCCGTCAACATAAGGTCCGAAACCGACCTTAGGGTTGTGGAGTGCGGTGGCGGGTGCATTTGCTGGGGAGGCATTGACGTTGGCCAGACCTATCAGTGCGGCCTGTAGAAGTTTCTCGCTCGAAATCGACTGTAGAGCTTCGCAATTCCGGTCAGATATTTGAAGTTCCTTCAAAACTGCGGAGGCAATTCGGAGCGACGTCTCTGGCCCTGGAACTTGAAGCATCGAACCGCTGTGCACGCAAGCCTTGTGGAATAAGCCTTTCGCCGAAGGCATCGAGAGCAGAATGCTCACTTTACCGCCGCCCCCGGATTGTCCTGCAATCGTTACGTTCCCGGGATCACCACCGAAGTTAGCGATGTTGTCACGAACCCATTCGAGAAGAAATACGATGTCGGAGATTCCCAGATTGTTGGAACGAGCAAACCGCGAGTCTTTCAATCCGGACAAATTCAAAAAACCAAACGTGCCCAGCCGGTGCTGCATACTGACCACAACCAAATCACCACGACGAGCGAGATTCTCTCCGTCGTAAGCGGGGAGTTCGTAGCTAGAACCCCATGAGTACGCTCCGCCATGCACATATACAAGCACCGGACGCCTCTTGTTGTCGTTGATTCCGGGCGTCCAAACATTGGCGCTCAGCAGATTCTCGCTTCTGCCGTAGCCGTCATTCCACTGCTGAACAAACGCTCGTTCTCGTTGCTTCCATTCTGCCCTCGCCTGCCACGGGCAAGCAGTTCCGTACCAAAGCGTCGGAAGAACATGAGACCAGGGCTCAGGCGGTCTGGCGGGAAGGAAGCGATTTTCACCGGCCGTGTCAGCGCCATATGGAATTCCACGAAAGATCTTGATCCCGTTTCGCTCTGATCCCCGAATTCGTCCATACGCTGTTTCAACAATGTCGCTGTTTGTTTCAGCTATTACGCCTTCGTTGGTGAGCTTCGGGATAGACTGCGTTGCGGGGAATGGGAATCCCCCAGACGTCAACTTTGAAACGGCTAGGGCGCCACCCACCGAAGATACGCTGGATAAGAAGCCACGGCGGCTTATTTCGTTTTTCATCAGGCGCGAGCTCCTTAGACGTCGGTTTTCATACGCGCGCGGCCAAAGGGTTACGCGGAAGCCAGTTAACCGTGCCAATTCAAATCCAGAATTGTTCCTATCCGTTTACTTTGCGATCCGAGGCACCGAGCCTCTCCTTCCTTTAGAAGAGGAACTTAACCGCCAGCTGAACAGTACGATTGCTGTTGTAAGTTGTGATCGTTCCGAAGCCGGCAGAACCGAGGGTTGAGTTCGGCGCATTTGGGTGACGTGTGTTTGTGAAATCGAATGCTTCCGCCCGGAATTGCAAAGTATATCTACCGTGAAACACGACTGAACGATGTAATCCAAGATCCATATCCCATGTGCCTGGAGAGTTGAGCTTGTTGACTCCCTCATCGCCCCACGTATAGTTCGGCTGCGGTGCGAACGCCGAAGGATTAAACCATTCGGCAGCTGATGGATTAGCGACCTTAAAGCTTCCGACTTGGTTGGGAAGGTTGGGTCCGTCTGCACCATTGGTCTGTCCGTAGACTTGCGTTACGGAGAAAGGGAGACCCGTTTCCCACGTCGCGATCGCGTTCAGGCTCCAGTCACGTACAAGGACTGAAACAAAATGTGACTTTGCCCACGCGGAGGGTAACTGATAAACCCAGATCGCCGACACCCGATTGCGGATGTCGCTTGGCGTAGAGCCCTTGAGGGTGCCGTAGACGTTCTGCGCGTAATAGCGCACCTGGCTGTTATTGATATCGTGCGACCATGTGTAGTTGATCGTGAAGGTCATTCCATTCGTTTCGCGCTTCTTCAAACTTGTTTGCCACGACTCGTAATCGTCAGTGTAATAACCCTTAACAGTCTCTACTTCAGCCAAATTCGGATACTCAGCATAAAGCGGGCGGCGTGTCTGAACGAGTGCGGCTCCCGGTGCAGCTCCATTTAGAGGGAGCGAATTGTTAGAGCCACTTTGACGTTTTCCTAAGCTGGCCACCCAGCCGGTGGTCAGAACCACCCCAAATGGTAACTGGCGCTGAGCGGACAGATTGAATTGTTCTACGTACGGCAGCCGGTAGTTCAGATCAACGGCATTGAATTGGCCTATCGGGTTCGACGTACTGTCAGGAACGAGTGCCGGAACCGGATCCGAAATGGAGTTGATGGGAGTGATCTGGTCTGGAACTATATCGAGGTTGCTGATAAAAGGAGCATTTCTCATAGCTCCCGGCGTACCGAGCATCGTAGGCACATAGCTGATGCCAAACCCGCCGAAGAGCAAAGTCTTTTGTCCTAGTTGAAGAGAAAAACCGACACGCGGACCGAAATTGATGTAATCCTTCGTTACGCCGGCAGTGTTGCTGATTCCATCTTGACCGGCGACGATCACTTTGGCGTCAGGATAATCGAAGTTGCTGATTCGATCCTGCGCCTCGCTTAGAGGGCTGTAGTAATCGTAGCGAAACCCCAAGTTGAGAGTGAGATACGGTTTGACGCGATAGTCATCCTCAATGTACGCCCCACTTTCAAGGGTGCGATACCCGGGCAAGATTAGATAGCGGACGCGTAAGGTTTCAGCCGGGTAACCAAGCAGAAACGATGCCATGTCATACCCAGTAGAGGTAGAGTTCTGCGGGTCATCCGTAAAAGACGAGGTGAAATAGTAACCGATCTTTGGTTCCTGACTTTGCGAATCTGCCACTTGGCGCCGAATGAATTCTTCGCCCATTTTGATAAGGTGATTGCCCTTCAGAATTTGAAAACTTGCTCCATACGAGAAGCTGTTGTTTGTGTTGAGGGTCGGATAAAAGTTGCCGGCACCCATGCCCGTATAGTCAGGAAAGCCCAGATCCGGGAACCCGCTACTTGTCGCATCTATATTTACGCCAGCCATTCCGAGTTGGGTTGCCGGGGTGGTTCCGAATCCTCGCGGAAGCGCACGGTTTTGATACCTACCGTAGCCGGCGCGCAGGATCAGCACTTTGTTTTCAGAAAGCGTCAGCGTGTCGATGATGCCCGCGGAATTGATAATCTGGTTCGCGCCGCCGCTGTCTCCGTAGTAATAGCCGAATCCGTATGCGGCCGGAGATACGCCATCAATTTGATATCCGTCTTTGTCTGGCAGGTAATAAGGAAGGGTGGTATTCGCCTCGTCCCAGTTATAACGGATAAACGCCGAATTTTTGGGGGACAGCGTGAAATCGAATCGGGTGTCGACGGTTCGGTCCGTCTGGAGCCGCGGCGTTGTGAAGCTGAAGTTGTTGTTTAGACCTGCACCTGGGATGTTCGGCTCCGGGTAAAGATTGATGACTGTCTGGGCGACGGAGTTGATGTCACTCGGGGTGATGATGTCGCCCGGATATTCTGTGCGTGTCGTTACCCCATCCACTGTTGTCTGCGTGTTGGGATCAAAGATGTGTGCGACACCAGTGAAAATACCCTGTCTCATCGCATCAGTCGGGACAGTGGATATATTGACCGTTCCTTGATTCGATGTATAGGTCTCGAAGTCTCCAAAGTAGAAGATTTTATTTTTCTTGATAGGGCCGCCGATGCTTCCGCCGTAATTATTCTGTGTATAGGTAGGCTTGGATGCGCCTGGTGCCGTATTTTGAGGAAACGCGTTCAAGGCCTGATTCTCGAAGAATTCGTAGGCCGTTCCGTGAATCGCGTTTCCGCCACCTTTGGTGGTAAATACAATCGTAGCTCCTGAGGCGCGGCTGAGCTCCGCCTCAGGGCTGTTGGACACAACCTGGATAGTTGCAATTCCATCTTCGGAAGGCTTCACCAGGACGGTGCCCACGAAACGCTCGTTGTCGTCTTGCCCGTCGATTAAGAAGTTGTTTTCTGCTCCCGTGCGACCGTTGATCGAAATAGTCGAGTCCCGGCGTTGATCGTCCGGGGTTCCGCTGAATCCTCCACCCTTGTAGTCGGTCGCTCCAGGAGTGTATTGCGTCAACTCGATCACATTTCTTCCGGGTACCGGAAGATTCTGCGTCTGCTGTTCGGTGATCTGCGAAGAAACATTGGAAGTATCCGTCTGCAAAGGTGTTGGCGCTGCAGTGACCTGAACGACCTGGGTAGTCGCGCCGACGGTAAGTTTCGGTGTGACGCGGAACGTGTCGCCGCTCAATAGAGAGAATTCGGCCACCTTCCAACCTTCAAAGCCAGGCGCATCGGCTGTAATGCTGTAATGCCCCACAGGAAGTTGGCTGATGGCAATATCGCCGTCGCTATTCGAAACGGCGTTATATGCCACGCCGGTGGCAAGATTGGTGACTGTCACCTTTGCGTTTGGAATTACAGCGCCTGTTGTATCGGTCACTGTGCCCACCACACTTGCAGTTGATACCTGCGCCACCAGATGTATCCCCGGGAAGATCGCACTCAAAATGAGAAACACGATCAAATTGAAGTTTCGCTGAAGGGCGTTTGCGGACCTTGTACGCACGTGCAAGGAACAGGCTTTGCTGGACATTTTCAATCTCCTTCAGACACCGGCACGTTGAGCAACGATAGGCGAATTATCCAGGCCCTATGCTCTCAAATTTGACATTACAACTAATGTGCTATTTGCCTGATACATATCATGACTGCATTTTTGGTGCGACATCTCTATTAGTCGTTTCATGCTATGACTGTCAAGAGTTTTCTGAGAGCGGTTCGTGGGGAGGTGCCATCAAGGGAGCGCCCCCTTCTGGAGTCCGATGAGATCGAGCGGCAGATCCCTCGATTTTTTCGCATTGGAGTGGACGACCGTTCTTCCGCTCGTCACTGTCGGCTCAAGGATGAAACCAGGCAATGCTCAGCGCTGATGGGCTGTTTCAATCCACGTGGCCCTTAAGTGCGGTCTGATCGTGTAATTTGGGCAAGATGCTTTCTGTTGATCACGAGCTAGCGCACATTCAGTTTCGAACCACAAGAATCCCGCACGATAAATTCCCACCCTACGTGGATTTCGACCGCAGCCCGCTTCGGATTGCGGATGCGGTCCAGCATCAGCATCATTGCCATGTGACCAATTTCCTCGCAGTTTTGATGGATCGTTGTTAGCGGTACCGGCAGGTAACGAGCGTAAGCAACATCGTCGACCCCAACCATTCTAATTTCCTCTGGAATGCGCACACCCAGACTAATTAAGGTCTGCATAAGCTTCGCGGCGGTCATGTCATTGCCGCACACAATTGCGTCAGGCTGTTCGTGGGCCAGGAGTTGCTCGATCCGATGCTTGTCCTCCACATCCCCGAAGAAAATGTGCCCTTTGTATTGGTAGTTGAGGCCGCGAATGGCCTCCTCATATCCCCGAATTCGCTCCGTAATGGTACTCGCGGAGCGGCTGCGAGCCGCATAAATTATCCGTTTTGCGCCTTGCTGTCCGAGGTAGCTTGTGAGAGCGAAGCCGGCCCGGTGGTTGTCTATCCCGACCAAATCGATACCACTGGCCGTGGTGTAGTTCTCAAACGAGCGGTCCAACTGCACAATATGAATGTTTTCCGATTTGAGGAGCGACATAAGCCGCAGGTTTACCTCTTCTCCGGCTTCAACATACTCAATGGGTGCGAAGAAAACGCCAGCGACCTTTTGTCGAATAAATTGCTGGCACAGACGTTCTGCGTCTTCGACGCGTCGCCCTTCCATAGATATGCCCTGACCCCAAACCAGCGAGTGCGATCCCTCCCCCGGGTAATTCATCAACCCTTTGCAGATCGGCTCAAAAATCTCAGTTCGACCGAGGTCCGGAATTAGCAGCCCAAATTGCAGGCTTCCGGAGTCCTTGGCAGCCTCAACGAAACTTCCGGAGCCGGCCCTCCGGACAATGACTCCATCTCGCTGAAGGTTTTGAAGAGCCTTGGCAATCGTAATTCGCGAAGTATTGAAGCGTTCGCATAAAGCGGCTTCGCTCGGCAGGCGCTCACCAGGTCGATATTTGCCGGCGCGAATTTCCTTCAAGAGCTCTTCGTACACCAAACGGTGGAGAAGAGAACGTCCCGTTACTTTTGTATTGGCGTCTGCATGATCCGGCATTTTCGTCGATCCAGTCATCATGAATGTACTCGTTCAACGGCCCGACAAAGGCCTTCTTTCACAGACCTTACCATCGGCCACCTGTCATGACAAGCATCGAGAGAGGGGTGGAATAAAAGAATTTGTGAGGAAATTTATTGGGTTGCGCTGGTTCTCCATAGGGCTTGCGAAATGGATATCGAATATTTCAGCTTTGAGTAGGGTGGAGTCCAAATATCATGTCATTTGACATTAAAAAGAATGACAGGATATGATCGCGACGCTGACCAGTAGTTACAGCTTTTAATGCATCCCTGCCCGGCTCGCAAGGGACTGCGGCCTCTAGATCGATCGAGTCAAGGTGCTAACGTGAAACTTTTCTCTTTCAAAGGGCGTCGCAGTGTAACGATCGGAACGGACGAGCTCCGTTTGACCCTGACTGAGGAGGGTGGACAGGTCGCCGAACTATTGCATAGAAAGTCCGGCATCAGCCCCCTGTACGTCCCGGAATGGCGATCCATTGAACCTTCGGAGTATTCCGCGGAACTTGACCCTGACTATGGGTCGAATTCGGAGTCCCGTCTTGTTGCGGGTCTCCTGGGGCACAGTCTTTGCCTCGATATCTTCGGCGCACCGAGCCCTGAAGAAGCTGCAGCGGGTATTCCAGTGCACGGCGAAGCCTCGATTGCGCAATACAGCCTCGAATCTACGGAAAACTCGCTTTTCATGCACGCTTCGCTGCCAAGAGCCCAGATGAGGTTTGGGCGCCGAATCGCCTTGGCCGAAGATGGCTTGGTTCTTTTCAACGAGTCGGTTGTGAACGAAGCTGATGTAGACCATCCAATCGGCTGGACACAGCATGTCACTCTAGGCGCTCCCTTTTTAGAGGGTGGGCTTACTCATTTTCTGGCGTCCGCCAGGGAATCCAAAGTCTCTGGGCAAAGTTTTAACAATGGCCTGGGAATGCAGAAACCCGACGCGGTTTTCGACTGGCCGCTTTGTCCCAGAAAGGACGGTCGCGTCGACGACCTTCGGACGTTTACGACCGAGACAGTCTCCGGGGGGTTCACCGCCCACAAGATGGACCCAACGCTGCCGCACGCATTTTTCGTCGCGTGGTCAGAAAGATTCAACCTCGCATTCGGATACGTCTGGCAACGGGAGGACTTTCCGTGGCTTTCTCGCTGGGAAGAAAACCATCTTCGTCCGTGGGCTCCATGGAACTCAAAGGCCTTGGCGCTTGGAATGGAGTTTGGCGTGTCGCCCATGGTCGAGTCGCGTCGCGAAATGGTCGAGCGAGGCCGAATGTTTGATACGCCCACGTTCCGATGGATCCCGGCCAGGACAGAGGTTTCCGCTCGCTATTGCGCATTTCTTCGCGAGACAAAACAGATGCCTCGAAACGTGAGGTGGGATGGGGAAAATTTGCTCGAGCTATCGTAGTGGTATATTTATAAATCCCTTCCAGCGCATGCTTCACAAATGCCCTTCCCTACGAAGCGCCAACCACCTTTCGAAACGATTTTACGAATGTGCTGAGATAGAGGGACATATGCAAACCGTGCCGCTTCCGAATACTTCGCAAGTTCTCCGTCCAAACAGAGAGCCCTTGGTGGCACAGCATTACATCGTCTCGTTCTGCGTAGTCACGTTTCTCTTCTTCCTGTGGGCGCTCCCCAACAACCTGAATGACATCTTGATTCGACAATTTATGAAGTCGTTCCAAATCTCAAGATTGCAGGCGGGATTTGTCCAGTCCTCTTTCTATATGGGGTACTTCCTTGTGTCGTGGCCAGCCGCTCTCATCATGCGCAGGTTTGGATATCGTGTCGGGCTGATATGTGGACTTCTTCTCTACAGCGCCGGAGCCTTCCTGTTCTGGCCCGCTGCACACATCGATCGATACAGCGTATTTCTGCTGGCACTATTCATCATCGCGTCAGGTCTAGCCTTCCTCGAAACCGGCGCCAGCTCTTTCATCGCGCAGCTCGGAGACCCTTCCACGTCAGAGCGGCGCCTCAACCTCGCGCAATCGTTTAATCCGCCGGGAACGATCGCTGGAGCTCTCATCGGCACCGTATTCATTCTTTCTGGAGCAGAACCGAGCTCGGATCAGCTTGCTTCAATGAAAGCGGCGGGAATCTATCAGGCGTTCCTGCAGCACGAGATCATGCGCGTGGTTACACCATATGTAATCCTGAGCGTCGTCGTCTTGCTGTTTGTTGTCGCTCTGTTGAAAATTCCGATCCCTGCGCAGACACTCGGTCCGCACAACAAAGAGCGTCTAACATTGAAAATTCTTGGAGACTTGCTCCGTCATTCACACTTTCGCCAGGCCATCATTGCTCAGTTCTTTTATGTAGGCGCGCAGGTTGGTACGTGGAGCTATTTGATTCAATATGTGCAGGACTACACTCATCAGCCAGAAAAAACCGCCGGTTACTTCTTAAGCTTTGCCCTGGTATTGTTCGCTATCGGTCGATTTGTCTCAACTTATCTTATGAAGTTCATCCGACCAAACAAGTTGATGGGCGCGTTTGGAATCACGAGCGCATTCCTAGTCCTGGTAGCAGTTTTATTTCCCGGCTGGGTCGGACTCGTTGCGTTCCTATGCGTTAGCTTCTTCATGTCTCTGATGTATCCGACAATCTTTGCGTTAGGCCTGAAGAACCTCGGAGAGAACACAACTCTCGGCGCTTCATTCTTAGTGATGGCGATTATTGGCGGTGCGGTGGTCACGCCGATGATCGGCTGGATAGCAGTGACGACCCATAGCATGGCCACCGCTTTTGTGACGGTACTGATATGTTTCATGGTGGTCATATACTTTTCATTTTTTGGCTCACGTATATCTGAACTTCCACAGAGGTACCGGACTGAATGCGCGCTTCCATCGCGTTGATAACGGTTGGGTCGAATGGATAGAGCTCGATCTGCCCGACGTGATTACTTTTCGGCAGAAGCTCCACGAGCGGGCGAGCGAGCGGCACCGGGCAATCGCAGCATCAGTTCTTGATGACGATTGGGCTGTAAGGATCAGACGGTACTCAAGAAGTCGAATGCCGTTTGTCGCGAGGGCCATTCAAGCACAGTTTCGGGAGATTTACGCCCTAGGACGGAGCGAAGCTTTTGATGACTCTGTCTTCGGGTTAGCTAATAGTCGCGAAATGCTTTCTGACGTCTATGGTTGAAGAATTGAGGGAAGGACTCATCCTTCAGAGGAGATTATTAGTGTTGCTCGATACAAAAGGCTCAAGGCGCAAGTTTCTCAAGAGTGCCACGATAATAGCAGGCTCTGGATGGATACTGCAGTCGCGTTTGGCTTGGTCAGCGGGAGGGACCGATCCACGCGTGACGAAGATTGTTTCCCAAACAATTGGGATCGACACTCACAACCATATTGATGTGCCGCTCACCGACGTCGAGGTGCCCGGCCCTGACATCCATCTGGCCGGCGAGATGAAGCGATCGGGCTTTACGGCAATCTGCATGACCTTTGCAACCGATTACCAGTCCGGCGACGCGTACAACCGATTTCTCAATGGCCTCGCTTCGATGGATCGGCAGCTCGAGCGTAATCACATGGGTCGCTCTCTGACTGCAGGCGATGTGCGCTCGGCTCACGCCAAAGCCGAGCCAACCGTAATCCAATCTGTAGAGGGCGGCCATTTCCTGCAGGGACATCTTGAGCGCGTAGAGATGGCCTATCAGCGCGGATTGCGACATCTTGGGCTGTTGCACGACAACGACGCCAGTGTGCCGTTGGGCGATGTCTACACGAACCCGCCGCGCCTTGGCGGCCTGACCGAATTCGGCGCGTCCGTCATCCAGCAGTGCGACCGTCTTGGCATTCTGGTGGATCTTGCCCATGCAGATCTCCAGACTACGAAGGCCGCGCTCAAGATTGCTACCAAGCCCGTCATCATCTCCCACACCGGCCTCGACACGCAGTTAGGCAGCGACCCGCGCTTGGCTAACATGATGCGCCCGCGCCTTATCAGTCACGAGCAGGCCCGGCTCGTCGCCGACGCAGGGGGCGCGGTGGGAGTCTGGACGCACCTCGCCGATACTCCCCTGGAGTACGCGAAGAATATCCGCGCGCTCGCCGATGTGATCGGAGTCGACCATGTTTGTCTGGGCACTGATACCAAGCTCACGCAGCCTATTCCCCGGCCGAATGGCCCCCCTCCCAGCAGCCCTCGCCCGAACAGCGCCGATCCGGATGTAAGTCACCAGGGTCCTCCTCCTGGTCAACAGCGACCGCACTACGGCGAACGCACGAACGAAGCATGGGCAGATCAAAGCGTCGGGTTCTACTACGTCGTCGTCGACGCCATGTTGAAGACCGGCTTTACGCCGGACGAGATAGCAAAGATCGGTGGCGGAAACTTTCTGCGCATCTTCGGCGAGGCCGTGGCGTGACCCCTCCCGCTGTAAGGCGTTGGAGCTTCCAATAATCCCCACCCACGATTTTCAGCGCCCTTGTTCAGCGAATGCCGCTTCGATGTTCATCACCGCGAAAAATCATACTGGTAATAGTGTTTTATTGAGATCAGCAAGTTTGCAAGCGAGGAATGAAATGCAATTGCCGGATTTTTGCCAGTAGTGGAAGCGAGACTGTGCTCAGCGAGCATGATTCTGAATTGACACGAAATCGGCGAGGCACTCATTGACCCTCCGGATTACTTCCGACAAGCCGACTTTCTATGAGCAGGTCACAGCTGTCAACATCAGTTTTTCCTTAATCAGGGTTCTTTCCTTCTTTTGTTGGTTGCTCCGCATCTTGCTCTCCACCGAGTTTTTATTCGCACTCTGGATGAGCTGTCTTGATGCAAGCTCGGTGCCGGTTGGGGTTCGAGAGGAGAGTCGATGCTGCCATTTATCAGACGGCCTTTACGGCCAAAGTCGGCTCGCAGTCATCGGAACACGGTGTCGTCGCAACGGTTTGAACCCTAAGGAAAATTCCTCAGGCATGGATTCGCCGGGTACGATGGAACTATGGAATTCCCTGAAGCCTTTCACGGTCATCCTGCATACGCTGCTACCTGGGTCGCCACATATGTCCTTTGTGTTGTACCCGAGATGATTCTGTCGAGGCGGTTGCGTTCGGCGCAAAATGCTCAGAAATCTGACAAAGGTTCAAAGCTCATAGTGATCCTTGCAGCAACCCTCGCGGTGCCTATTGGGTTCCTTATGGCCATCGCTTTCCCAGGTTTCTTCATCTCGACGCGCTGGGGAATTCTATTTGACGCGGGTATCGTGGTGTGTCTAAGCGGAATTCTATTGCGTCTTTATTCGATTCGAACGTTGGGGAGGTCCTTCACCTATGACGTGGCCATTTCACCCGGACAGCAAGTGGTAGAGCGCGGTCCGTATCGATGGCTTCGTCATCCATCTTATTTGGGTTCGTTGTTAGTTGAACTGGGCTTTGGTATGTCGTTGACGAACTGGGTTGCGCTATTTGTGCCCGCAATCTGGCTTGGCACTGCCTATGCATACCGGATCGGGATCGAGGAGAAAGCGCTCCTTGATGGGTTGGGCGCCCCATACCACGAGTACATGCAGCGAACATGGAGGCTGATACCATTCGTGTTTTGAGATCCGCCGGCGTCGGAGCTCAGCTACCCTCATGTATTCTGTTGGGCTCGCAAATCGGTTGATGAGAACAGGCCAACGCGCGTTTCCAGCACTGACTTCCTTCGAATCAAGCATTGGCGATTTGGGATCAACTGACGTGTACTCTAACTACGGATAGCCGACCATCCAGACATAATGGGATATGAAGCCAAAAGGCTATCCTTCCTGCGGAGACGGTTCTCTGAAAAGGCTCCGGTATCTTCATAAAATGGAGCGACCTATTCGTCCGAAGCTAGGAATGCGGCGGTGGAGTAAAGCCCTACTCGTGTCGGGCTTATTTCTCTGTGTTCTGCTGGGAGGATGCAGCCTCGTAGCTCGCTACATGATGGAAACCAAGGCGCTTACGACAGGACCGAACGGGCCGGATACCCCAGGGACTCTTGGCGTGCCGTTCGAGCGCGTTGAAATCCCCAGCGGCCCACGCAAGCTAGACAGCTATGTGGTGGCAGCAAATCAGGCATGTCTCAACCCGCCTGTGGTTGTGATCTACCACGGTATACAAGAGACAATCTCCGATTGGGTAAAAGCGCAGCGCTTCTTGTACGACCATTGCGTTTCGTCGGTCGTTTTCGACTACACAGGAAGTGGGAACAGTTCACGCCCCGCACAGTTTGAGGCTGTGGGCGAGGATTCCATCTCCGTCTACAACTTCACTTCTGATCACTTTCGAGAGAAACGTATCTTTGTCCTCGGTCACTCGATGGGCAACGGTCCGATGCTGGAGGCCGTACCGCACTTTCCCTCTCCGCCGACAGGAGTGATCGTGGCAAACGCTTTTGTATCACTGCGTTCCTATGCAAATCAGAATGTCCTTTACAGAGTTTTGGCTCGCTCGATTCCAGACTGGTGGGACAACGTAAAGTCAGTTCAGAATATTCACGCGCCGTTGCTGCTTATCCACAGTGATACCGACCAAGTGAATCCGATCGCTGGCGGCCGCGAGATATTTTCCGCCGCCCGGCAACCCAAGACGCTCGAGATTCTGCACGGATACAAACATAACGCACTCTATCAATCCCCAACCGAGGATTGGTGGTCGTCGGTCTTGACTTTCATAGGTGCCGCCGGCGCTTGCAGATGAGGCCACATCCATATAATTCGAGCCGATTCCCATTCCCGAACGGCGCTTGATCTTACCGGGGGCACACAGCATCTGTGGCGGGAGGTGATCACGATCACTCAGCAACATCAACCAATGTTTACTGCGTCGCGATTCTCAGTTCATTTCTTCAGCGTAGATCCAACGACACCCGGCTTTTGCAACGGTAACTGCGTCAAGCAACGAAGCAGCAATGACATACCCGCGATATGCGTTCCGGGGATTGTCCGATACAGCCCGGCCCAATGCCGAGATTTAGTGTGGCGATCGAAAGAGAGCGAAAAGGCATGCGCAAACGCCACGAGCCTCCAAGAGACTGACTTGCTAGATTCTACCGATTATGTACCTAAGACAGCTTAAAACCATTCTTCCATCAAACGATATCGACCTTGTGATTGGGACGCATTACGACTAGGATCACTTGGCGGTTCGGATCTTAGCAACCCGCCTGCTTCACTTGACGATCGGTGCGTGACGAATGCGTTTGCGTCATAGAGTTGAGCTCTTTTTCGTATTTCCTGAGTTGCACGAGCGGAATGAAACGGGGGTCTGCATCTCTCCATGCTTTCTCAGCTTCGCTGAACGCTCGTGCGGCACTCGTTCTGTCTCCCTGAATTTGGAGGGTGCGACCCAACTCGAGTTGAGAAAGGGTGACGTAGACAGGGAAGTCAGCCATTGTGCGGTGAGAGATCACCTGTTGAAACTCTTCGATGGCTAAGGCTGGTTGCTTGCCTTGAAGGTAGGCCAGGCCGCGGTAGTATCCCGGAGCAAGTTCCATATCGCTGCAGTCGTCGAGCGGTCGTGTCTGTTCCAGAGCTGCAATCGCTGCTTTGGGTTGGTGGTCTTGCAACTGGATGGTTGCGCGAACGCTGGGAAGGATCGCGGAGTTCAGGATGGTATCGAGGGGCGCCTCTTCGGCTGATGTTTGAGCGATCGTCTGCGCTTGAGCGACCTCACCTACGCGTGCCAGGGCACGGGCCGCATTGGCCTGCTCGGTTGGACTTCTGAAGGGTAATGCCAGGGCGTTCAGAATATCCTCTTTGGCTTCGTTGCTATAGCCGAAGTCGGCCTCGAGGTTTGCTTCATCGAGCTCTACGTTTGCTGCGTTCTCGATGGCGTTCTTTTGAAGGTCATTTTGCTTTGCATCGGTGAAGAGACGCCGGGCGTCGGAAAGTTTACCGCGATACATCGCTACCCATGCCGCATCACTCAGGATCAAGCCCTCTTCGGGATTGCCATGCGCCCATTGCATCTGGCGCTGCATACCGGGTTCGTCGCTCTGATCGAACGCGGCGCGAAAGCAGACGCGATGGAAGATCAGGACGTTCATCCTGGCGTGCGAGGGATCGTCACAGAGTGCATTTACCTTGGCATAGTCGCCGAGCTGGAGATACGCGTCTGCCAGCACAGCGTACGGCAGGTTGTTGGTTGGATCCAGACGAATGGCAACGCGAGCCAATTCCATGGCCTTGCCGGGCTGACCAATGGCGAGATAGCTGACCGCAAGATTATTGGTCGGAACGATATCGTGTGGGTAAAGCCTTCGCCAGAGTTCGTAGTCTTCAATCGCGCGATTGATCTCGCCCGTGGCGTATTGGTAATAATGGGTGACGATGTAAAGCCGCTCTCGATCGGTCACACGGTTCGGCAGCTCATAGGCCTTTTTGAGGTTCTGCCGGCTGAGTTCGAATTGCGCCCTGTTCTCATAGATCGTGCCCAGCCGTGCATACGCAAGCGCGAACTGTGAGTCAAGATCGATCGCGAGCTTATAGCTGTCGATCGCCTCCGGAATGAACCCCTGCTTACTATCCTCTTCTCCGAGGGTGAACGCTTTGAGCGCGGCGAGGGAGGGGGTTGTGGCCTGCACCAGGGGAACATCGAACTTCTGGAGTGAGGCATCCGGCTCGCCTAAACGCCGCCGCATCCTTTCCGTGGCAAGATCGAGCGCTGGCAGGACACCTGCTTGAGACGTAGCATCGACCTGTTGTGTGGTGAGCAACTGGCCGCCGGCGCATCTCCAAACCGTCAGGAGAATCCGATAGCCCTTCGCCACCGCAATAATCCGTCCTCTCAAAAGAAGCTGGGCGTCCAGCAGGCCACAGGCGTGAAGCTCATCCTTTAATTGAGTTGCATCCGGGTCTTTGACCAGCGTGCGGAGGTTTTGGTCCGGGACAAGACTCAAGTAGGGTGATTCTTCTACCTTTAGCTGGAGTGCGGAGGAGAGCATTCCGTCCAGATCTGGATTGCCGGTGCCGTTTGTAAATCCACCGATTACCACTTTATCTTGATCGCTCGCGAGCTGGCGGTGGAAGTACCTGTAAGCAACCAAGGAGGCGACGAGGGCGCAGGCGGAGGCAAGAGCGAACCTCCATAAGGGTCTTCGACCCTTGAGTGCCCTGGTATACATGCTCCCGCGGATCACCGCCGTGCGGGACGGGAGAATGTGCAGCTCCTGCACGGCAAGTGAGGCTACTGAAGGTGGAACCGGCTCCGAAACCTCAGTCACCTTGCCAATGAAACAGTAGCCGCGGCCTGAGACGGTTTTAATATAGAGCGGCTGAGTTGCGTTATCTCCTAGGACCTCACGAAGCTTCCCGGCCATGACATACAGGCTCTTGTCGACCTCAACGTAAGTTGTGGTCTCCCAGAGCCGCTTTCCCAACTCTTCTTTGGAGACGATTTCGCCACGACGTTCGAGAAGAATCAGCAGCATTTGAAAGGGAAGCTCCTGAACCTTGATGCGGGTACCGGCCTGTCGTAGCACACCCAACGACACCGACACTTCGAACGGATCGAAGCGATAGATCGTGTCTTTGTGTACTCCCGGATCAAATGCAGGCATACCGGGATTGTAGTGGTTCGCTCGTTTGCAGGCTGGGAATAGCTTGCGGGAACTATTTTTGCGAGACGAACAGCAACTTCAACTGGATCATTCAATAGGAGTTACTGTCCGGTTTAGATCGGTTTAGATCGGTTTGGGTCGTTTTTGAACAGTTTTGTTGACGCCTCATTGATAACTGTGTGGTTACTAGTTGTGGATTCTGAGCCTCCCACATCCACCACACTCCAACTCAAAGGAACACCTAATATCATGAGAGCGAAATTGATTGCCTTTTCACTTTGGGCGGCCCCACTGACGCTGGGTATCACATTCGTCTCATCGCCAGCCAGAGCCCAGGCCGCGCATCCAAAGCCTGCGACCGCCCCCCTTCAGTTTGGAGCCGGCATCCCTCTACCCGGGCGATTCGCAGGGGCTGCCCCATCGCCGACAGCCATATCGCAGCGGCATGCAGCTTCCGCTACCGCAGGGAACTCTGTGTCGAAGCCGAACACGCCGTTCGATCGTGTCCTGGCTCCGAAACTCTCCAAGGCGAACCAGTTTGCGGCTTCCGGATCAAGTAGCGCAGCATCGCCGCATGCCACAAGCAAATCCGCCGCAACAGGCATCGATGGCAGCAATACCTCTTTCCCAGGTTTTGTCGGCGTCCCTTTCCTCACGGTCAACGACGGAGACACAGCTACAGGTTACTTCTCGGTAAGTGCCAGCTTCACCAATAATGGCCGTATCGACGTTGCACAGATCAAGACCGACGGTACGATCGACGTCATTCTCAATCCGGGCTCGTTCGCGAATATCGCGAGCCTCACTCCTGTCATCACACCGAGTTCGACCGCTCTGATCTACATCGGTCAGGTAGTGGTCGCGGACATGAATGGGGATGGCTATCCGGATCTGGTCGGCATGGACATCGAGAACAACCAGATCGTGGTGTGGCTCAATAACGGGAAGGGTTCCTTCGGCGTACCAACGGATTACCCCGTGACCGTGGCCTCGGGCTCGAACTGGCTTTACAACGGCGGCAGCATCTCGGTGGGCGATTTCAATGGTACCGGGGCGATGAGCGTCGTCGCACTCACGGAAACTGCGAACTATCTTGGGGGCGGAAACTCCAACACCGTGATCGCTGAGCAAACATTCGTCAATAGCGGGACGGGCCTTCTGGTTCCGCTTGCGGAGGAAGATACCACCTTCCCCGACTACTACAGTTCGACCTACGGGGAGTCTGCTGTTGTCACAAGCAATGGAACCGTTGCCTCGGGAATCGCCATCCTAGTTGATGACGCAGGAATCAACAATAGTGCAATCGCAGGCGTTAGCGTAGCGATATTGGCCAGTAATGGGGACGGTACGTTCAAGCCAGTCGTAGTTCCGGCGAATTACCTTGTGCAGGACGGCGTAGTAAGTGTCGATGGCTCTGTTGTTGCTACCAATCTGAGTGCGACCGCCACAGCGAGTACGTCCAGCGTCCTGACTCCGCCAGGCACTCCGGGATCTGGCGTAGCAACCACGGACATCGTCTTCATGACCGGCGATGGCGCCGTGTATGACGCTCCGTATACTTCCGGTAATCCAACGGTGGCGAACATCCTTGCGGGCAACAACATGCAGTTGTTCTCTTTTGGCGTGACGTCCAACCCTCCGGTGTCGACCCCCCCGTCTCCACCGTCGTTGCTTGACTTTGCCATTCCGAATCAGGCCACGTTGAACGTAGCGGACATGAACGGTGATGGCACGCCGGACCTGGTGGTTTATGGCTCAGGTGCTGTGTACATCTTCCCGAACTCCGGTAAAGGAGTGTTTAGCGCGGCTCCTGTTGAACTGGCAGGCGCATTTGCAGGAATTCAAGAGCCTCAGCCGGCTAACTACGATGGCAGCGCCTATAACTCCCTGATCGATGTGGACAACACGCTGTATGAATTCGGCTACTACCATAACCTTGGAGCATCGACAGCCGCCCAGGCTGGCCAGTTTCTTGCGGCCCCCGTCATCGCCGGCCCCAATACCAACGGAAACTTTGAAGAGTTAGGTGGCAATATCTTCGTCATCTTGGCGGCGGACGTCAATGGCGATGGGACGCCTGACCTGATTGGCATCGATAAGTCGGGTAGCAACGGCGTGAATGCAGACAATATTGTTGTGGGCTTTCGCAACGGCACTGGGGCAGGGAATCAATCCAGCAACTACACCTTCACCACGGCGATCACGAATGGGCAAATCACGGCAGCCGCCCATAATTTCAATTTTATTCAACCAGCGGCGATCTCCAGCTCGACAGGGGTAACTCTTATCCTTGCGACGGGTTATACAGGTCCCACGCTGGTTCCCTTGGGCACGAACGGCATAGCCGGTACTCCTGTAACCCTGAGCTACGGCATGGCGGTTGACTGTCTTCCGAACTATGCGGATGTCGGCGACATTAACGGCGACGGCATCCCCGACATCGTCATCGCTTACGGAGGCGACAGCGTGTGCTACGGTGCCGGCACTGTCCCATCTGGCTTCTTCACATTCCTCGGCAGTGCCAACGGCACGTATCAGCCTGCAACCTTCACGCCTCTCGGCAACGAGCTCTACTCGATCAAGTTAATCAACTTCAGTGGCGCGGCGGGAAATCTGGACCTGGCTGCAATCGATGCAGGCAACGAGAGCGTTTGGGTGGTTCCCAATAAAGCCGATGGTAGCGGTACCTTCAATATTGGCAATGCAACTCAGCTAGTGACTGGTTACATCGTAACGGACATCGTCACAGGCGACTACAACTCGGATGGGAAGCAGGACCTGACCCTTACGACAGCCGGGCAATTCAACGCAGCCACTTACACCGTCAGTCCCAATACTTCCGGGGTTCTGCTCGTTCCAGGAAATGGCAACTACACCTTCGGAACTATGACGCTGGTCAACATGCCGAGCGCAGAACCTCTATGGGGCGCCTATGCGGACTTCAACGGAGATGGCACGCCAGACCTTGCACTGGCCGTAAGCTTTAACGAATATGTGCCAGCGGTCTCTCAGCCGATGGTGCAAATACTGCCTAACCTGGGTGGGGGTGCTTTCGGAGCCCCCGTTGTCGAGATGAACGCTCTCAACGGTGGTTACGACAACCTTGACAACGCAATCTTATCTGGCAGCATGTACGTACTGGTCGGCGATTTCAGTAACAGTGGTGGGTCTGACCTGCTGGTCTCAAGTATGTATAGCAGCACTGAATTCGTAAACCAGGGCGTTACCACGCTCGCCCTCACTGCAAGTGCCACGACTTCGGGGCAGGCGTCACCCGTTACGCTGACCGCTACGGTCAATCAGGTCGTCAGCTCAGGTAACACCGCAACCGGCACCGCAACCTTCTCCGCGAATGGAACAGTGCTCGGCATAGCCGAAGTAACCAACGGAGTTGCAACGCTGACGACGGCATTGCTCCCTGTAGGAAGCGATGTGATTACATCAACCTATTCGGGCGATGCTACCCACAACCAGGCTACGGCTTCGCCGATCACGATTACTGTAGCTCCCGTCGCCCCAGGGTTCACCCTGACGGCAACCCCAGCGACGCTCACGCTCGCTCAAGGTGCTACCGGAACCGTGCTCGCTTCGATCACGGGCAACTCAACCTTCAGCGGTGCAATCACTCTCAGCTGCACGGGAGCGCCGTCGGAAGCCACCTGCACCGCCAGCCCTGCAACTGTGACGTTGGCTGCGGGACAGACTGCTGCGATGTCGATTGTTGTCGCAACGACTCCACCCAACAATACCTACCAGGCAAAGAGCAGCCGCCCCGTCACTCCCTTGACGGGAACGCTAGGCGGTCTGAGTCTGGCTGGTCTGGCATTCGTACTGTGGCCACGACGCCGACTGCGTTCAAGATTGCTTGCGATCGTTGCTGTGGTGGCCATAGCGCTTGGAGCATCCAGCGCGTTGACGGGCTGTTCCTCGGGCGCGCCGACCTACGCAGGCACAACAGCCGGCACGTACATGCTCACCGTCACTGCAACCTCTGGCGCGATCACGCAAACTCAGACCATCGCCCTCACCATCACCAAAGCACAGTAAGCGCCAGTAGCAGGGAGGGTGAACCTTCATTCACCCTCCCTCCTTGCAGTTCAGAATCATGCAGTACGTAGAACCCGGAGATTTATGAAGCTAACACGAGCAATCGTATCCTGCACCAGTGTCATTGGCCTGTTCCTGCTACCCGTTTGCCCTGCAGCGCGCAGCTATGCGCAGACGGCATCCCAGGCCGTCCAGCCAACCTCACGGATCATTGGCCCAATTGACGAAGGCAATCTGGTAACGCTGCAGGGAAGTGTTCATCCCTTGGCGACGCCGGCGGCCGATCAGGGTGCAGCGCCAGACTCTTTGCAACTTGGACGCACCGTCCTCGTGCTCAAGCGGAGCAGTCTTCAGCAAACAGCATTGGACAAGCTCGTCAACGATCAACAGAATTCAGCATCGCCGCAATATCATAAGTGGTTGACCCCTGCACAGTTTGGAGCGCAGTTCGGCGCTGCGCCTCAGGATATTCAGAAGGTCTCGCAATGGCTGGAGAGCCATGGCTTCCAGGTAGAGCCCCAGATGGCGGGCCACAGCATGATTACGTTTTCCGGGACCAACGCGCAGCTAAAGGCGGCGTTTCACACGGAGATGCATAACTACAAGATCAAAAGTGGAACGTACTACGCCAACGCGAACGACCCGCAGATTCCTGCAGCGATTGCCCCAGTGGTAGTGGGCTTCGCTTCGCTGAATAACTTTCCCCTCAAGCCTCTGCACTCGCAGCCCCAGATGGTCCAACACGCAACGTCGGGGTGGAAGTTGGCCGCCGGTGCCATCGCGTCGCATCCGGAGTTCACGACCACGGATCAAGGTACCCTTCTACATCTTCTCGCTCCGTACGATCTTGCAACGATCTACAACATCTTGCCCTTATGGAACGCAGGCATCGACGGTACCGGTCAGACGATTGCCATCGTGAGCCAGTCCGACATCAACCCAGCTGACGTCGATTCTTTCCGTTCCACCTTTGGTCTGCCCGCTAAGAAGTTGAACATCATCCACTATGGTCCCGACCCCGGACTGGTGCTAGCTTACGAGGACGAAGCGGACATCGATGTGGACTGGGCTGGTGCGGTTGCGAAGAATGCCACCATCGACCTGGTGGTATCGGCGAACACAGCCACCTCGGGCGGCATCACCGGCGCCGCGGCTTACATTCTCAATAACAGCCTCGCGTCGATCATGAGCGTAAGTTATGGAGCGTGCGAGCTCCACATCGGCGTCGCTGGAAATCAGTACTATGACCAACTCTGGGAGCAGGCGGCATCCCAGGGCATTACGGTGATGGTGGCCACAGGCGATTCAGGATCAGATGTCTGCGACGATGGTTCGCCCTATTCTGAAACGGGATTAAGTGTCAGTGGATTTAGCTCAACCCCTTATAACGTAGCTGTAGGCGGTACAGACCTATACGGAACATTCGCTGATCCCAACAAATATTGGAACCCTACCAACAACCCGACAACGCTCGCCTCTGCTCTTTCTTATCTTCCTGAGTCGACATGGAATGACAGCTGCGCAAATTCACATGTGCTCGCAGCGTTGCAGGCCAATGGAAGCGACACGACCGATACGACGACCGAAGCATTGTGCAATAACACCGCAATGCAGGCTAATTTTCTCAACACAACGGGTGGCTCGGGTGGCGCGAGCAGTTGTGTCGTTTCCACTGGAACGACTGCCTCTTCCTGCGTGAGCGGCTATCCAAAGCCAGCCTGGCAGAGCGGCATTCCCGGAATTCCATCCGACGGAGTTCGCGATGTCCCGGACGTTGCCCTCATGGCCGGCAATGGTTTATGGGGAAGCTTCTACATCTACTGTCAGTCTGATGCTGTGGCCGGTGGCGTTTGCGACCCCAACACCTCAATCGAAGGAGCAGGAGGAACCTCGTTCGCCGCGCCGGTGTTCGCAGGAATGATGGCCCTCGTGCAGCAGAAGACAGGCGATCAGCTAGGGAATGTGAATTACGTCCTGTACAAGCTTGCGGCCACACAATATTCGGGCAGCAACGCGACGTCATGCTCCTCGGATACCACGCTAACCGGCAATTCTTGCATGTTCTATGACATCACGGATTCCAATGACGCCGTACCGTGTTTTACGGGGACAACGGATTGCACGCCCACCGTGGCAACGGACGAGTTCGGCGTTCTGCCAGGATTCAGTGCAGGCCCCGGCTATGATCTGGTCACCGGCTTGGGGTCCATCAACGCCTATAACCTGGTTGAAAATTGGAGCAGCGCCACAGCGACCTTTCTGCCTTCCACCACTTCGATTTCAGCAACTACCTCGGCAACCGCAGTCTATGGATCGCCAATCTCTGTGACGGTTTCTGTAGCAGCCGTAGCGCCCACTTCTGGTACTCCCAATGGAGAGGCCGGCATCACTTCCGATACAACCATTGGCACCAACAACGATGCAGATGTCACACTCAGCGCGGGTCAGGGAGTGGTCGGGGTTACCCAACTGCCGGTCGGAACCTATCCCTTATTTGCTCACTACTCAGGGGACGCGACCTTCGCCCCCAGTGTCTCCAGCGGATTATCTGTCACGATTTCGCGAGCAAATGCAACGGGCGCATTGGATTCAACACGACCCACCGTGCAGCCGGGACAAGACGTTCTCTTCTCTGTAACCATGACCGGCGTGTCGAACGGCGTTAGCCCAACCGGAACCATTATCTTCACGAATTCGACGACTGGAGTTGTGCTCGGAACGAAGGCACTCGCTGCTAGCCCAAGTTCCACGACCTTCCCCCTCTCCGTAGCCCTCGTCACGATACCGTCCACTCAGCTTCAGCTGGGCAAGGATTCGATTACAGCCAGCTACTCGGGGGACTCGAATTACCTGCCGACGGGCATTACTCCCTTGATGGTCAACCTCACCGGAGCTTTTACCACCACGATTAATCCAGCCTCGTTGTCCCTTGCGCCAAACGCGTCGGGCAGCGTGGTTGTCACCGCCACGCCAACCGGTTCCACTGTACTGACAGCCGGGTCGATAGCCTTCTCGTGTCCTTCCACCATGCCTGCCGGAATCGCATGTTCCTTCAGCACGCCGACTCTCAGCGCTCAGGGCTCCGTCAGTTCAACGCTGACGCTGCAACTCGCAGCTCCGCTCTATGTACCCGTAGCTTCGAATCGCGAAGCCGCGGTCGGTATATCCCATCGTGGACTGCTGGGTGGCGGGGCCGCTGGCAGTCTTGCTGGACTGCTGCTGCTGCTGTTGCCACGGCGGCGGCATTTGCATCTTGCTGTCCTGATGATTGCGTTCGGCGCGGTTTTCTTCGCGGTCGGCTGCAGCGGAGGAAGCAATCCGCCACCGGCGCTTATCACGACGGCGACGACTCTATCCGCGTCCCCAACCACACCAACATTGGGAAATCCAGAAGTCCTGACAGCGAGCGTTGTGTCAGGCTCGGGTGCGGGTATGCCCACGGGCACCATCGCGTTTTCGTCGGGCACTACGTCCCTCGGTGCGGCCACCCTGGTTTCAGGTTCGGCAAGTTTAACGACGAGCTCACTTCCCGTCGGTGCGCAAATGATTACCGCTACTTATGGTGGCGACTCAACCTACAGCGGTTCAAGTTCCACTCATAGCCTAGACGTTTCGTTTACAGGCGTGGTCGCTATCACGGCGACCGATGGTGCCGGAGATCAGAGCAGTGTGAATCTTACGCTGGCCGTTCAATAATTGGCTGCCGTTACCCAGACCGGATGTTCCACAGCAGAGGGCTTAGCGGTTTAAGGCCAGCCCCAGTATGGAGGGCAAAGATCGCTTCTCATGAGTTCTTCATTCGATACCACGGAGAGACAGCCGTGGCTGTGCAGTGCCCGGTTTTTTCTGTACCAGTTGCTTTGATAGAAACTGGTCATAAAAGGAGCTGGAGATGGCACGAGGGAAGAAGCATACGCCTGAGCAGGTGGTGAACCTGCTGCGGCAGATCGAAGTGGCAGTAGCGAACGGAAAGAGGACGGCGTTGGCTTGTAAAGAGGCGGAGATCACTGAGCAGACGTACTACCGGTGGCGCAAGGAGTACGGCGGGCTGCAGGTGGACCAGGCGAAGCGGCTGAAGGAACTGGAGCAGGAGAACACGAAGCTGAAGCGGCTGGTGGCAAACCTGAGCCTGGATAACCTGGTGCTGAAGGACATCGCCGCGGGAAACTTCTAAGCCCGGAGCGACGGCGCTGTGCGGCAGATCATGCTCAGGAGCATGGTCTGAGTGAACGGCGGGCGTGCCGGCTGGTGAAGCAGCCACGCGGCACGCAGCGCTATCACTTGACGCATCGCGAAGACGAGGATGCACTCACCCAGGCCATCCTAGAGCTGGCCAGTCAATACGGACGCTACGGCTATCGCCGGATCACGGCGCTGCTGAAGCGGGATGGCTGGCAGGTGGGCAAGGACCGGGTAGAGCGCATCTGGCGTCGCGAAGGGCTGAAGGTACCGCAGAAGCAGAAGCCGCGCAGGCGGTTGTGGCTCAACGATGGTTCGTGTGTGCGGCTGTGTCCGGAGCGGCCGAACCATGTATGGTCGTACGACTTCGTGAGCGCGAGGACGCACGACGGAAGGACGGTGCGGATGCTGAACCTGATCGACGAGCACAGCCGGGAGTGCCTGATGGTGCGGCCGGAACGGAGGTGGAGTTCGGCCAAGGTGATCGAAGCGCTGGCCGACGTGATGGTGTGGAAGGGCGTGCCGGAGCATCTTCGTTCCGACAATGGCCCTGAGTTCGTCGCCCAGGTCCTGCGTTCCTGGCTCGCCGGAACGGGAGCGAAGACGGCTTATATCGAACCCGGGAGTCCATGGGAGAACGGCTACTGCGAGAGCTTCAACTCGAAGTTGCGGGATGAGTTCCTAAACGGTGAGATCTTATACTCGATGAAGGAAATCAGAGTGCTGGCCGAGCGCTGGCGAGTTCACTACAACACTGTCAGGCCGCACTCCGCGTTGGGCTATGGACCACCGGCGCCGGAGGCATGGATCACAAAGAGCTTGGGGAGTGGGGAGGCGGGAATCGCTACGCTCATCCCGCCTCCCCACTCCCCAGACGGCGGCTATCTGAACTCAGGGATAGCTGCGCTACACTAACAATCTCGCTGGTACAAAAGATCGGGTAGAGCAGTCGCCAGCCAAGTGGGCGTAACGGCGATCTCCGGTGAGCACCCAAGCTGCGGTCAGCGCGGGCATCTGGATGGATAAGGCAACCATTGCTTTGCGATGATCATTGAAGTTTTCGGGATTACTCTGACCATCGCGATTGATGTATTTGCCGTTCGGGTCTTGCGGGTTGGGCCAGAAATAATCCGCCTGCGAGAAGTAGTCGTGTAGTCCGCAGGGACTGCGTGACGAAGGATAACTAGTGATGGTGCGCGGCTGGAGGTCTAGGTAACGTGTAGCGGCCGCGATGATCCGGGTACGGTCCGTACGGGCGACGAGAGCATAGCCATCGGATGCGCTGGGTGCACCCGCAAACGCGAAGTGGGTAAGGAACGCGGTGGTTTGGCAGCAAAAGGCGCGGCGCGTGAGTTGGATCATGTCGAGCTTCCCTGCTTGATGTTTTCGTCTGACAGAGTGATGAAAGCCGGAGCAATATTCTTTGCGGTGACGCCAATCACGCAACTTGCGTTCTTTTGATTTGCGATGTCTGAGCCTGTATCCACTGAAATGGAAGCTGTTCCATTGGTTAGTTGGAGCACTCTAGAGGCATGGATCGTCCCCAGGTTGTCGATGAGCTTTCCTGAGCCCGCAAGGGTGAAGCGAATCTGATTGCGGGCATCCAGGCAGAGGACGGCAGCTGAGTCATAGAGGCTGACGGTAACCTTGACACGACCATCCTTGTCAGGTGTCTGGGCCAACCGTAGTTCGGCTGGCGTTCCCCAGGGCTCGGTTTGGTATGTCAGATCAATCTGGTCCTCCAAGGTCACATCTGCTGTTTTTGCGACGACCAGAAGATGATTCTTCCCGCTCCGAAAGATCACGTCCCAGCGTAGCCCGGCGGCCGGAAAGTCCTGGCTGTCACGTTTCTTCACTCCTTGCGATTCGCCGTTCACAAAGAGCTCGGCACGTTCGCAGTTCGAATACGCTTTGACGATGCGTGCTTCGCCCGGCCTGCCCCAGCGAATAGGCCAGGTGTGGCCATACAGGTGAACCATTGGTTTTTTTGACCAATACGATTGAAAGACGAAGTAGGACTCCTTCAGACTAAGGTCGCGCTGTACGACTCCTTTTTGGTTCACGTTCGGGATTCCATCATCGGCGCGAAGCGGAGACGCGAAGTCTTTGAATATCCATTGGGCTGACCCAGTCAGCCAATCTTGCTTTTCCTGTGTCTTTAAATGCCAGTCGAAGAGATTGCAGGCGTAGGTTTCCGACCAGTCCCCATCTTTGGAGACGCGAACGTTGCCATCCTTGTTCAGATAGGCAAGGCCACGCTCTTCGGTTCCCTTTCCAATGGGAACGCGTCGCAACACAGCTTCTGGATCTTCGGCGTGCCGCCCTGCCTGGCTGTCTGCTCCCCACTCAATATGGATGAACCGCTTGACGAGATCACGCTGCTTCAGGAGACTGTCCTCGTACTCGCGATAGTTTCCCCCGTACCAGCCGGCCCAGATGGAAGGCGAGTAGACATCTGGGATATCGGAGGCAAAGTCGCAGCGGCGAAGGGCGGTAAGCCTGGAGTTATCCAGCTGGTGAGCCAGGTCGCGCATCTGGGTCATGAAGGAGCGAATGGCGTCGTGATCAAGGCTTGGGTATTCGTCCGGCCAATCGTCTTCGTTGCCAAGACCCCAAAGGATGATTGCAGGATGGTTGAAGTGCTGTTCGATCATGTGCGACAGCATATCTTTCGCATTTTGCTGGAAGGATGCATCACCGACCCCGGCGCGGCACCATGGCACTTCCTCCCACACCATCAGGCCCAGTTCATCGCAGAGATCAAGTACTAAGCGATCCTGTTGGTAGTGGGCGAGACGAATAAAGTTTGCGCCCATGTCGCGGATGAGTCGCATTTCCTGTCGGACCTTGTCGTCGCTCATCGCCGCGGCAACCCAGGCATGGTCAGCATGCCGATGTGTGCCTTGCAGGAGTTCGCGTTTACCATTCAGCTTAAAGGGGCCATGCTCTACGAATTCGATGTGCCGTATGCCAAAGCGCTCCTCCATGGAGGACGTTTCGGTTGGTGTTGAGAGGGTCACCCGACAGCGGTACAGCGCCGGCGTTTCGGGTGACCACAGTTGCGGACTGGAGAGGGTGGCGCTGACCGGATCGTTGTAATCGCTCCACGTGGGCATCAAACCAGACCATTGGTGGATGGAGCGGCCCTGAGGATCGAGGATTTCAATCGAAAGCTTGCAGGTAGAGGAGATGCTGCGTGGGTTATACAACTTACAGTACATAGAAACATTGGCCGAACCATCCGGATGGATGGTTGGAAGAATGTGCACTGTATCCAGCGCGAGAGCTGGCAGGTAGACAAGATTCACGTGACGGTAGAGGCCCCCATATAGGCAAAAGTCGCTGAGTTCTGAGGGGACACGCTTGGGGTCTGGGCTGTTATCGCAGAGAATGGCGATCGGAATGGCGGATTTAGTCTTGATGGACCGCTGCAGAGCTGAGACGGCGTCAGTGATATCGAAGACGAACTCGTCGTATCCTCCTTTATGTGTTCCGATGAAGGTCGAGCCGACCCAGAGACTGGAAGTCTGGCCGGCCCCCTGAAAGTGGAGGAGGGTACGGCCCCCCTCGAATGGGTTGGCAACGTCGATTGAGGTCCGATACCAGCCCTGACCTCGGTAGTAGGTTCGATCAGGATCGCAGGCATCTGCATGATTGAAGCAGTGGGGTAGGCTTACCGGTTGCCAGAGGTTGGTCTCTTCCTCGCGCCAGACCTCCCAGATACCGTCAAGTTGCTCCTGCCGATATTGCCAGTTGGCGTCCAGGCGCGTAGCAGACTGGGCAGGACCGCTTTCGGAGGAAGAAATGCGAGTGACGGCTCGCACCGACGGTGCAAGCAGGGCCGCACCTGCGGCCGACGTAGCTCTCAGCAAGAATTGCCGGCGGGTGCTTTCAAACATCATGGCCTTTCTTCATATCGGGCTCAAGCAATTTTCTCTTCGATATAAGCAAAGACAGCCTCAGCCAGAAAACCCGGGATGGCAAGTGTCTCACCGTTTGGTCCATCAGAACGACCGTAACCTTTTTGGAATGTTGAAGACAGAGACGTGCAATAGCTTGTGTCAAACGTGCCTTGCCCGTCTCGGCAATGCATGAGTATCATCGCGATACACGATGAGCACTGTGAAAGCGAGCTGGGAGACATGGCACCCCAAGTCCCGGCAGGACGAGGAAGAGATCCTGCAGGAGATGGAGGAAGTGCTCGCCAGCCCTCAATTCTGCAATAGCAAGCGTTATCCGGCATTGCTCCGTTTTGTCGTTCAGAGCGCGCTTTCAGGGCACGGGGACTTGTTGAAGGAACGTACTCTGGGAGTCGAGATCTTTCATCGGCCACCGGACTATGACACCAATGCGGACACTGTCGTCCGATATACGGCTGGTGAGGTGCGGAAGCGGCTTTCTCTGTACTATCACGATCACGAGTCGCGGCTCCAGATTTCACTTCCAGCTGGGTCTTATGTTCCGGAATTCCTTTGTAAGGAAGAGGACATTCCGTCGCAGACGGATCCCTCGCATGCAGGCAACGGGCTGGTGGATGCATGGCCGACGGCAAGCGCAGACTTCGAGAACGGCGTTCCTGCAGACATAATGGCCGTGCAGGTGCAAACCTCTGCTCATCCCATCCCCGCAGCGACGACTCGCAAATGGGTCGAACGGCCGATTTTTTGGATCGCGATCTCTTTTGCGGTGCTCCTCCTTATTCTTGGCACAATCGGCCGGCAGCGCTGGCATGAGCATTCGCAGACAGCGCTGCAAGAATTCTGGACGCCTGTTTTGAGTGAGTCCGGCACCACCCTCATATGCTCGGGCGGCGTGGTGTTCGCGCCGGAAAGGTTCTCTGGGGTAAAAACTGCTGGGCGGGACATCGAGTACCCATTTGTATCTATGCAGATTGCAACCTCGATCGCCCGCATCAGCGGGCAGCTCGACCGCCTCGGGGAAACGGTACAAACGAGTTCGTCTGCGTCGACTGCGCTCACCGACCTTCGCGAACGACCAGTGGTCCTGGTTGGTGGTTATAACAACGACTGGACCATGCGCCTGCTCGAACCACTTCGCTTTCGGTTCGCTCCTGGCCCGGCGGAGGTCATCGTCGATCGCGATCATCCGGACACAAAATGGGAAAGAGACCCAGCACAGCCGTACTCAAGCGCAGACGATTACGCGATTGTCGCCCGCTTCCACGATGCGACCACTGGTGGCATCGTCGTGATCGTCGCAGGTATTGGCCGGAACGGAACGGAGGCAGCCGCTCAATTCGTTACGAGTCCTTACTACATGGAAGTGCTGCGGCGCCGCGTAGGAGCCAGCCTGGCGAACAAAAATATTGAAGCGGTTCTCAAGATTAATGTCATAGAAGGCAAGACCGGTGCCCCATCGATCGAAGCGGTCGACGTGTGGTAGCGACATTTCGCGTTGCGCAGCCTGGACCGCCGCTTCTGCCCAGATGATTTCCCGATATGCATGACCCGAGGGGCTGTTCAATAGTCGCCGGACATGTTTGTCACAGGCCCACCCTCCTCCATTAAATACCTTATTTGCAATAGATAGCTTCCTATCAAGGAAGCAAACCGTTAGTCACTTGCCATTAGTACATAGCAGGGCTGACGGTGTGCGTGCCTCGCAAACGTCGAATTCCGTTTTTGGATTTAAGACTTCACCAACGGAGGTGCGTGGGGTTGCAGCACATCAGGAGATCGCCATGACGTCACAAAAGCTAACTAGCGCCGCTCTGCTCTATTCGTCCTTTTCATCGCGCAGCTCTCGATTCTCTTTCTTGTGAAATCGCCAATCTTTGGGTCAAAGAATGTCTGGATTTCTGGAAAACGAGCGAATCGTGTATATCCCGAGTCAACGATCCCCGGTCAAGCTATGTTCAATAAATTTCGAGTCGTGTGTGTACCAACGCACGCGAACTCTTTGGAGGCAATCCTCGTGAATATTCATCAAATCGTACAGAAAGCACTGCTTCAAGCCCGTGGCCTTTTCAAGATTCCCTTGGCCGCTGCGATATTGGCGCTTGTGGCCTCTGGCATGGTGCTTGGAATTATCCCAGGCATAGGGGAGGCGTACGCGCAGAACACCAACGCGACCATTCGAGGCCAGGTAGTCGATCCCTCCGGCGCTCTAGTGCCCAATGCGCAGGTCCTCGTTATCAATCAAAACACCGGCGTAACGGTCTTCAATGGTCAGAGCGACTCGGCCGGCACCTTCGTTGCTCCTCAAGTGATTCCGGGCACCTACCGAATCACGGTAACCGCCCCAGGGCTCAAGCAGACTGTCATCGACAATCTCGTCGCAACCGTCGCACAGGTCGCGTCGGTGAACGTCGAGATGCAGCTAGGCCAAGCGAATGAGACCGTGACCGTTCAATCGAAGGGTTTAGAACTGGATCGGAGCACGTCCGATATTTCCACGCTCATCGCCCCGCAGGATGTTCAGAACCTTCCACTCCAGCAGCGTGCTACGGAAAACCTGCTAGCATTCATTCCCGGTGTCTCGCACGGCGGCGCAGGCGATCAGCCCTCCACCTCGCAGCTCTCGATCAACGGTAGCCGTACCCTCAACACAGAAGTTCTATTGAACGGCGTTTCAACGATTGTCGCGTCTACTGGAACACCCGCTACGCTGCCCTCGCCGGATGGTGTTGACTCCTTCCGTGTCCTCACTACCAACGCGCCAGCCGAGTATGGCCGCACCTCAGGCGCTGTCATTTCCGTCAACACCATATCCGGAACAAACGTCTACCACGGCAATCTTTACTTTCTCCTGCGCAACGAAGCGATGGACGCCAACTCCTATTTCAATAAGCTGACGATCAACTCGACAACCGGAGCTGTCACGCCGCGGGCGCGCGATCGTTTCTTTCAAGCGGGTGGTTCCCTTGGTGGGCCGATTCGAATTCCTCATCTCTACAACGGCCACGGCAAGACCTTCTTCTTCGTCAACTATGACCGCACATTCTCCCCGACGACAACGAATCTCGCGGAGACGGTTCCTACAGCAGCGCAGCGTACGGGTGATTTCTCAAACGCGCTCGCTCCAACGGACGCCAACGGAAAGGTTCGAGTCCCACAACCGATTTACGAACCCCTTGGAACATTGACCTCGCCGCAATTTCCAGGAGATCAGGTCGGCCCAATCGACCCGGCGGCAGCCAAGATACTCGCTTTGCTGCCCCTACCGAACACCATTGGCACCTATGATGCGACAAATAACCGCTACACAAATAACTGGACATCCCAGCAAACCTTCCAAAATACGACAGTCAAGTTTGTCGCTCGCGTAGACGAAGTGTTGACGCCGAAGGATAGGTTGAGCTTCAACGTCTACCGCTACACTACATCGACGCCAAACGCGGTCACATATAACGTCCCCTTGCTGAACACGACGTGGCTTTGCACTTGCAACAACGCGTGGCTGCCTTCTGTCGACTACACCCGTACATGGACCCCAACCCTAGTCATGGATTTAAACATGGGTTTCTTCCGCAACGTTGTGATCCGCGTTCCCCCGGGACTCAGTGCAACCGCAGAACAACAACTCGGTATTACGACTTTGCCCTTGCCCCAGACCCCGGAGATTACCGATCCTGGGATCAGCAACATTGGCCCTGCCACCAATACCGACCAAGTCAACATCACTAATACCTACACCCCATTCGGTACCATTACGAAGACACTTGGGCCTCATACGTTCAAGTTTGGCGCCTCCCTTCGTAAGAACCAGTTCAACTCCTATAATCCTGCGACAAACCCGGACGGGTTGTTCGCTTTCGATGGCTCTATTACGAATCATGGAGCTGCGGGTAACGCCAACACGGGAATTGCCGACTTCCTTGTCGGTACGGTCAAAACCGCCAGTTACGAGCAACCCCAACCGGAAACTGGTCGCCGCAACTATAACCTTGGCATCTTCTTTCAGGACGACTGGAGAGTCTCCGAAAAGTTGACTCTCAATTTGGGAATTCGTTACGAGTTCGAGGCGCCCCTTACGATCGCCACCAACATCTACAGCCGAATTGACCCCACAACCGGACAACTGCTGGCTGCAGGGATCAATGCAACAAGGTCACTCGATATCGTCACACCGAAGATCGACTTTTCGCCACGTATCGGTCTTGCATACAGCGTTGACAGCAAGACAGTAATCCGCGCGGCGTTCGGCACTTTCTACGGGACGATCTTCCAGAACCTCGGAGGTCAACTCGCTTATCCGGGATATGACAACACCATCAGCTACAACAATCTGGGAACGGCAATCGCGCAGCCATTCGCACTTTCGCAGGGTATGCCGCTTGCACCTCCTCCGGATCTGCATGACCCGGCGGCCTCCCTAGCCAATAGCTCCCCCAGTAACCCGTACTCTCCAGCCATCTCGTTCAACAACCAGAATCATATGCCGCTGGTGCAGCAATGGAATGTCGGCTTCCAACGTCAGCTGCCGCTTGCCCTTGTACTGGAGGTCAACTACATAGGGAACCACGCACTCCATCTTTCCTACAATCTGAACGAGAATGTTGTCCCGCTCGCTCTGGTGCCTGCTGTAACCCTTGCCAACACCAGCGTCGCAACTCAAAATGCTTCGCAGTTCCCGAACCTCAAACAATTCACAACCAATGACAACATTGGGAATTCCAACTACAACGGCTTACAGGTAACCGTTCGCCGGGACTTCAACAGCCGGCTCGCTATACTATCCAACTACACCTATGCCAAGAGCGAAGATGATGGCACAACCATCTATAATTTCTCGGCTCCGAATGGAACGGCGAATTCACAATATCCTGTCGATAGCCCAGCCCGCATCAAGGACTTTACCGTCAGCAACATTGACGTAAAGCACACCTTGAATATCGCCGCGATCTATACAACTCCGGGTCCATGGTACTTGCGTAACTGGCATATTTCACCCGTCTTCATCGGTCACACCGGACTTCCCGTCAACATCACGCAGACAAGTGAGATTCCGGGTTCTTCACAGCGGCCCAATGGGAATCCACAATTCCTCAAACTGGCGCATCCAACTCTGAACGGGGCGGCGCTGCAATACTACGATTCCGCCACCGATCCAAACTTTCCCCTGACACCATCCGGACCGGTGTACAACACCATCAGCGGTAAGCGAACACAGATTGTGGCAACGGGCTTTGGCAACGTTTCGCGCGACTCTAACCGAGAGCCCGGTGAAGTGGACTTCGATGCATCGGTCTCGAAGGACTTTCAGCTTTATCGAAGATTTGCATTCCAGTTCCGCGTGGATGCGTTCAACGCCATCAACCACGTCAACTTCACTGCTCCCAGCGGTTCGCTTTCCATTACCGAAAACACGAATGCTCCGACCGTTGCATCGTTCAACGGGTCAACGAGCTTCGGCAAAATCACTGGCACACAAAGTCCACGTACGTTACAAATCTCTACCCGTTTCTTCTTCTAACCGTCCAGTCCAACCGATTTATCGAAGAGGTCGCCCGTAAGGGTGACCTTCCTTTCTCCAATGACACTGGCTCCCGTTCCGGAAAGGTTTCCATCATGAGGGTAAATCTCGCCTATCTCGTTCGCCGCTTCTCGCCAATCCTGGCAGTCCCGGTGAGTCTCGCACTGGCATTCCCTGCATGTGCGCAGAGCACCGCTACCGTCAGTGTCAACCTCGACTCCACTCAGCTGCGCCGCGCGATTCCCAGCGACTTCCTTGGTCTGTCGCTAGAGATGAGCTCCATCGAAGCTGCCAATAACAACGGCGTTGCCTGGCTTAGCGGAACCCCTTCCGCGTACAGCACCATGGTGCAAAAGATCGGTGTCCAAAATATACGCATCGGCGGCAATTCGGCAGAACGTCAACCCTATGCTACTGCCCAGGATGGTGCAAACGTCGACGCCTTCGCCAACCTCATCGGCGCAAATCTCATCTGGACTGTGCCGGTAAAACAGTTCTACAACCAGAGCACCAGCGTTTCCTACGTCAGCGGTCTCTATAACGATCAGCATGTAGCCCACAACTATAGTTTTCGAACTAACATCGAGGTCGGCAACGAGCCCGACAACAGCGAAGACGTTCCCGGCAGTGCCATCAGCCAATCCACCTGGCAGTCGCGTTACGATGGCTTCAGTAGCGCCTTTCGTTCCCAGATCAACGGTGGGATTCTCTCCACTGGGCCTTCCACTGCGGGATGCTGCACCTTCTCGACCGACTTCATCAATGATCCCACCTACCAGGGCTCACTCAAATCCACTATCGGCTACGTCACCACTCACTACTACCCGGCCGGAGACTCAGCAGACTTTGGCTCCGTCGGCGCCGGCGATGGCGATCTGCTCACTCCGACCCTCGACACCGACTATCAGAGCTTTTACGACACCTTTAATGACAATGCGAGTAATACTGGCTATAACGTACGTATCGAAGAGACCAATAGCGCCTATGGCGGCTCGAACAATGGCGTTACCAATACCTACGCGGCAGCTTTATGGGCGATGGATTATTTCTGCTACATGGCCTAAAACACCAATCTGGAAGGCATGAATCTTCACACTGGCCCGATTGGCTCAGATGCCGGGTCTTATAATGCCATCTCTCCTGTAGGCGCAGCCTCGTCCTACACGCTCGAAGGTCCAGGTTACGGTCTGTGGGCGTTTCATTACGGCAGCCAGGGCCAACCTCTAGCCACAACACTCACCAATCCCAGCGATGTGAATATCGCCGCCTATGGGCTTCTTGAGAGCAACGGTGGTGAGACAGTGCACCTCATCAATAAAACCTCGGGCTCTAAGGCCGTCAATGTCACGGTCAACATCACACCCAACGGCAGCTATACGCAGGCGCAGGTCATCTATCTGCAGCAGGCGAATAACGACGTTACCCAGGTTGGCGGCATCACCTTCGGCGGTCAGCCCATGAACTCCGATGGAACCTGGACAGGCGGTTATGGTCCGGCATTCGGCGGCAAAAACGGGGTCTTCACGGTCTCCGTGCCGGCCGCCCAAGCTGCGATCGTCCACTTCTACTAGATCACTTGCAGAACTGCATGCCCCGGACTCCGTGCTCTCAGTTTTCCGAGAGCACGGGAGACTGGGCATCGGCTCTGCAAGAGGTGGGCGTCAGTGCAGCGATTGGTGGATGCGAGGGAATGACCGACTATTATATTAATTTCGTCATGGCAAGAGTTCATTCTGCCTCAGAGCCAAATCTAGCTTCCAGTTACGCATGAAGAGACGTTTTGTAATTACGGCATGTCTTCTCGGGACCCTTGTCTTCACGGCGATCGTTCTGTCTTTGTTCCACAGTAAGAGATCGAATCCTGCCGTGTCGCAAAGCTATGCCGACCCTGCGAGTTGCTCCCAGTGCCACGCCACAGAAGCAGCCGGGTATGCCAACACCGGGATGGCGCACGCTTTCTATCGGCCGAAAGAGAACGACACGGTGGCGAATCCAGACAGCAGTCGCCAGTTTTATCATGCTGCATCCGGTACCTATTACAGCATGACATCGCATGCCGGCAAACTCTATCAGCGCCGCTGGCAAATTGGTTTCGATGGCAAACCGGAAAATGTGGAAGAGTTGGCGATCGACTATGTCATGGGTTCAGGAAATCACGCGCGGACTTACCTGCACCGCGAACTGGATGGAACCCTGATCGAGCTTCCGCTTAGCTGGTACTCAGAAGACGGTGGTCGTTGGGGAATGAGTCCGGGCTTCGACAGTGCTCACCCGATGACCCGTCGGCCGATTGCGTACGAGTGCATGTTCTGCCACAATGCGTATCCTCAGATTCCACCAACCGCACATCGCGACCTTTCCGCAAACCCCGCCTACAGCGCGACACTGCCCGAGGGCATTGATTGCCAGCGTTGCCATGGCCCGGGAGCGGCGCACGTGAAAGCTGCGCAAACTGCCGGGACTTCTCTGCAACAGATTCGCGCGCTTATCCTCAATCCGGCACACCTGAGCAACGATCGCCAGATGGAAGTCTGCGAGCAATGCCATCTCGAAACGACCAGCCGCTTGTTGCCCGACCGCATTCGACACTACGATCAGAAGCCGTTCGGCTATACCCCGGATCAGCCGCTCTCCAGCTTCAACGCCTACTTCATTCGCGATGCTGCCTTCGGGCGCACGGACAACTTCGAAATCGTGAACGCGCCATACCGCCTTCGGCAATCACAGTGCTATCTGAAGAGTCAGGGGGCGCTAACTTGCGAGACATGTCATGATCCGCATGACCTGCATAGGGGGCCAGCGTCTGTCTCTTACTATGCCGAGATCTGCATGACATGTCACGCGGCGGAGGTACAACAGAAGATCACGCTGCATCAGCACCCCGCCTCGAACGATTGCGTCTCGTGCCACATGCCGAAGCGCCGGACAGAAGACGTCGTTCACGTCATCATGACGGACCATCTGATCCAGCGCCGGCCCCCGCCCGAGAGCGTGTTGCTCGCAGCCCGGCAGGAAATTCCAGACACATCGGCCACCCAGTACCGTGGCCCAGTGAAACGATATCTTCTAGATCACGAACACCCGGCCGCGAGTGACGCGCTCTACGACGCAGCAGCGCAGGTCATCGATAGCAGCAACCTGCAGCCGGGGGTTCCCGCTTTGGCTGACTCTATTAGGACCCAACAGTCCGCTCTACCCAACTTCTCGATCGAGCTTGGTGACGCCATGCGACATACCGGCGATCTTTCGGGCGCTACCGGCGCATACAGGCAAGCCCTCAAAGATGATCCGCTCTCATCGCGTGCTCAAAGGAGGCTGGGCGTTGCGCTTGGCAGTGCCGGACAAATCAACGAGGCGCTCACAGTTTTGGGTACCGCCATCGAGCGCGAGCCAATCAATCCTCTTCTTTGGTACGAGCACGCATTGATCGAATCGAAGTCAGGGGCTGAGGACAAGGCCATTGCAGATCTCCGAAAGACACTCCAGCTTAAGCCTGACTTCGCCGATGCGCAAAACAATCTCGGATCGTTATTAGCGCAAACCGGAGATTTACATGGCGCTGAAACCGCATTTCGCGCGGCCTTGTCGATTGACCCCTACGACTCTGGGAACAGAGCCAATCTCGGCCGTCTTCTTGCAGGCGAGGGGGATTGGAAGCAGGCGGCATTCCATCTGCAAAAGGCTGTTCAACTGGATCAGGATAATGCAAGCGCTCACGAAGATTACGCTGTCGTGCTCCTGCAATTGCATCAACTTCCTCTAGCGGAAACAGAAGCCGAAGCGGCTGCGCTGTCCGACCCCAAATCCGCACATGCGCGCGATTTCCTCGGCGAGATCTTGGTCCAGGCAGGCAAACTGACACTGGCTCGGAAGGAGTTCGAAGCCGCTCTAAACCTTGATCCAGAGTTCGGGACGGCTCAACTCAATTTGGCAGAGGTTCTCCTTCAGCAAGATCAAGCGCGTGCTGCAATACCCCTTCTCGAAAAAGCAGAGCTTTTCTCAGAAAGATCGATTGCGCAACGCGCCCAAGCGCTCCTTCAACAGATACGTCCGATACCTCACAAATAGGTCAAGCAAAAGGCAATTCCCCTTGTGCACGACAAGACGTGAATCGATTAAGAATCCGGCAAACATCACTCGACCGTTGTGTTCTAAAGGAGAAAGCTGCTTCGCCAGAAAATATCTATCTATTGATGGCGACTGTCCGAAGCGAGGAGCATATTGGCGAAGTGATCGCTTTTAGGAATTTCACTCGCGAAAGGCAAAGACCGGACGGAAGAAAGGATTCCCTTCGGGACCAAGCTGATTCAGTTGAAGAACATTTGTGATTGCTTCAACCAGCAGTTAGAACCGCCACGTCGCAAAGGCGCGTTGGTAGAGTCTCAGTGGCCGAGATTGAATCACACCTCAAAGATTTATCGGGTTGATTCCTGCACTGCGCGATCTGAATCTCATCCATATCGCTATAAGTAATTGATGATGTCGGGAGCAGCGATGATGATTAGAGGTCGCTTACGAGTTGTCGGCAATGCGGGAGTAATGTTGAGGATCGGAAGATCACTTCAGTTTTGACCGTGATTCGGGAGCAATAGGGAAGTGCGGAGCTTGTACGAAGCTCAATGAGTGTATCGGCGATTTGGCAGCACCGCTTTCCCAGAATGCCTAACCAGATATAGCATTCAATAGATTCGCTATATGCTGATCGTCCCAGAAAGACGATTATGATCTTGCTCGCGCGAGAACAATAATGCGATAAAGCGGTTCCAATCTCGCTGATCTGCGCATGATCGATTCGAAGGAGATACCGGTTGACCCAATTACCTGTTCGCGTAGGAGATCAGGTTCCCCGATCAAGACGGCAATATTCTTGTTGCGTCCCCGGAGTAACGCCCCGTTATTTTTTCCATGAGGCGAGTTGAATGAGTTTCCGTCGGACTATTTCGTGGCTCTCGCTAGCGCTGGGTGCGAGTGTTGCCACACCGCTGGCAAAACCACAAACTGTCTCTGCCGTCACTCAAGCCGAACTCTTGCGCCGCACGCAGCAACTGTATGACGCGATTCCCCCGGGCAATCAAGTACCGGCGGGGTCCTATTACGCTGAAGATGTGATGGTTTACGACGAGAAGGGGCGTGCCATGGACAAGAAGGCCGCCCTGGAAGACCTGCAGCCAATGCCTGCTGGATACAAGGGAATCATCAAGGTCGTTCACCCGCACTCAACCTTCGCACCGGGCGTAGCCGTATTGGCATACGACATAGACGAATCGGAGACGATCTTCGGCCAGGAATTGCACGCACGCTACCACGCTGTGGACACATGGTTGTACCGCAAGGGTAAGTGGCAGATTGCGGTCAGTCAGACAATGCGCTACTACGAAGACCCGGTGGTGGGTTACATCGACCCAGCACGTCTTGAAGAATTCACAGGAGTGTACGAACTTGCTCCCGGCAATCGCCGGATCGTAACGCGCTCCGACAATGACATCTTCCTTCAGCGCGGAAGAGGAACAAAGACCAAGCTGCTTCCCGAGTCCGGCGATCTCTTCTTTCGCTCCGGGATCGAGAGCCGCATTCTGTTTCACAGGAGCACGTCCGGCAGAGTGGATTCACTCTACGACCGTCGCAATAATGAAGATGTGATCTGGCGCAAGCTGAACTAGCGTTCACCGCGTTGCTTTTCGATTCTGGCCGCGGAGCCATGCTTCAATGAATTCGATATTGGTCATGCCTACAACCGGAGAGTGATACATTCCGACTCAATCACTGTCGCCGCGCCACGTAGGCGAACTTTTTAAGGAATTTGAAGCTCCATATACAACGGATGGGTTTAGTGCAACAGTGCAGCCCGAGAACGGCAACCTTCACCGGCTTGATGAGGAACCTTTCTGGGTTGCAGAGAACCGGCGGAGATGGAATGGGAAGCCGACACTCGGTTGTTGATAGCCCGTTACCAGATACCTGGAGGACGACGATAGCTCCATGCGGCTTCGACAACGATGCGTCGCATGTGCTCGACCTCGTGTAGATAATCCTGGCGTGTGGACTCCTGAGCTATCTGTGCGAACGCAACTGCGCGACCCAGATCAGATAAGGCCGTGTCCACGACCTGACTCCAGTCAGTGGATGCTGACCGGAACGCAGAAGGAGCTTGCTCAAGCGATGTCGCGCCCGTGTCTGATCCTGCTTGGCCGCTTCGCGGGCACACACCAGATCGCGCAACGCCTCGGACTCGTAACCAAAGAGCCGGTAAGCTCCGTCGGCCGTGAGTGAGCAAGCTTCTTCATCGGCGGGGTCGAATTCGAAGGTGCCGTTTCAACAGATTTCATATTCGATCTTGTCGACAATGCACTCAGAGCGAACGGATTAATTCTATCGTTTCGACAATCTCAAAAGAGTGAGGCAGGTATGTACACCTTGATCAAGGATTGGATCGGATCTACGCTGACGCCCTTACAATACCCGGGCTGCGGCAGGCTTCTATCAGTCTTGGGCTGCGAGAAGATCTGGTTAGCCAGGACGAAACTGGAGCAGAGCACGCTCAATTCTCAAAACTCGCTGCCATCGGCGTCGCAGTTTTCGTGTCGTCGGGAGACCAGGGTTCGGATCCCCAACAGTTTGGGAGTAGTGGGATCCAAGTCGAATATGAGGCTTCTGACTCATCCGCCGTCGCGGTCGGAGGGACGACCCTCGCGTTAGACCCCGCCACAGGCAAGGTGACTAGCGAAACAGCCTGGGCCAACAGTGGAGGAGGTATTAGCACTCGATTTGAACGTCCAGCTTGGCAAGACAAATTCAAGGACATTTTGGCTTCCAAGAGGGGTGTCCCTGACGTGAGTTGCGTTGCAGACCCAAATCCCGGGGCTTTTGTCTGGCTAAACGGAAAAGAATTATCGCGGAGTGGCACGAGTTGGAGCGCACCTGTGTGGGCAGGATTTCTTGCTTTGATCTCTGAGGCGCGCGAAAAACGTGGAAAGAAACCGTTGGGCTTCCTTGCACCGGCTTTGTATAGAGTTTCCGACACGGCGGCGTTTCGCGATATCACTGTGGGAAACAACGGCGCCTATAAAGCCGATAAAAGATGGGACGCTGTCACTGGCCTAGGAGTTCCTAACCTCAGGGAACTAATTGCTGCATTACCTTGACCTCTCACCTTACTGTAACCGAGACTGCGGCGATCGCATTTCGGTATCGAATCGTTGGCTTATATCTTTATAATCATAATCTTAATCATAATAAGCTTGTACTTTGTAAGCACAATAGGCTTGTATTTGTTCAGCGCGATATGCTTGTATATATACAGCGCGATATGCTTGTAGAAGCACGGAATGGAGCGTCCCATGCCTAAAGTGGTCAAGCCCAATGAAAAACTAGCTGAATCTCTCGGCGCGCTGCGTGAGCTACAAAAAGGGGGACGTCGCGTCTTTCGATCAGCCCAACTGAGCCGCACTCACCGGGAACGACTGCTCCAAAACGGCTTTCTGCGTGAGGTGATCAAAGGCTGGGTCATCTCATCCAGCCCAAGCGCGCGTGACGGTGACAGCACTCCCTGGTACGCCTCCTTTTGGGAATTCTGTGCAAGCTACTGTCACGACCGTTTTGCGGATCAGTGGCATTTATCGCCCGAGCAGTCGCTTCTTTTGCACGCCGAGAACACTGTCATCCCGACCCAGGTTGTGATCTATACCGCCAAGGGCACAAACCATAAGATAGACCTCCTCTTCGAAACGTCGCTCTATGACCTCAAACAAACGGACATGCCCACGATAGGTGACGTATCCGTGAAAGACGGGTTACGGCTGTTCTCAACAGCAACGGCGCTCGTGAAGGTGCCGGAGTCCTTTTTCGCCCGCAATCCTATCGAGGCGCAGGTCGTATTGGCGGGCATTCGCGATGCATCTGATGTGCTCCGGCTCCTGCTGGACGGCGGTCATACCGCAAAAGCAGGACATCTGGCGGGCGCGTTCCGCCGCATTGAGCGTCGGGAAATAGCGGATGAAATCGTATCAACGATGAAGTCCGCCGGCTACGACGTGCGCGAAAACGATCCCTTTGCCGCGGAACACCCATTCGGCGTTGTGCATGTGACGACCTCACCGATCGTCGGGCGCATGCAAGCCATGTGGGAGTCCATGAGAGAACGGGTGATCGCGTCGTTCCCGACAGCGCCGGGTCTGCCTCAAAACAAACAAGCTTATCTCCATGCGGTCGATGACATCTACAAGAGCGATGCCTATCATTCGCTATCGATCGAGGGATATACCGTGTCGGCAGCGCTCATTGAAAAAGTGCAGCAGGGTGATTGGAATCCAGGCAACCACGACAATGATCGCCAGAACCGTGATGCCTTGGCGGCGCGCGGCTACTGGCAGGCCTTCGAAAAGGTAAAGGAAACGGTCACAGCAGTCATTGCCGCCGGCAACGCCGGCAACCTGGCGCGCGCCGCTCACCGCGAATGGTATCGCGAATTGTTCCAACCGTGCGTCACGGCGGGCCTGATCAACGCCGGCGCGCTCGCGGGTTACAGGAATGACGCGGTCTACCTCAGAACGTCCCGCTATGTGCCGCCGCGCTGGGAAGCGGTGCGCGACGCCATGCCGGCGCTGTTTGACTTGCTCGAAAACGAACCCGAGGCCAGCGTCCGCGCGGTCCTCGGTCACTGGCTGTTTGGCTACATCCATCCCTATCCGGACGGCAACGGCCGCATGGCGCGTTTTCTGATGAACGTCATGCTGGCGTCAGGCGGTTATCCGTGGACGGTTATCCGTGTTGAGGACCGTAAGTCATATCTGACAGCGCTGGATCGTGCCAGCATCGATATGAATATCGCGCCGTTCACGCAGTTCATCGCCGAGCAAATGCAGGCTCCGCTGTAGCCGCCGAGCGCGACGTCAGCCGTTTGGTTAGCGTCCGCTCAGGCAGCACGTTAGCCGTCTGCACTCTTCGTTTTTCGTTGAGCAGCTGGCCACAAATCGACGCGTCAAATTTGCTGTACAACTGCTGTACAAATGGATCCGGAAACACCCCGAAACGTTCCGAAACCACCCTCTATACTCCATATTTCACAACAACATACACAAGGCTTGGTCGTTTCGTAATCGGTGCTTTCTAATCGCTATCCGCTTTCGTCGCTTCGCTCATTTGGAGCTACCGGGTGCCTCGTCATTGTCGGGCACAGTTACTATTGCCTCGAACGGTATGTTCTTTTCTACATAGTGTGTTCCCGTCGTGTACTCGAGATCGGCGACGCCCTGGTGCAAGTCGATTCGGACGACCTTAAATGTACCCTTGCGTCCGTGGGGACGGACTTCCTGCCCAATGATAGGTAGATCCATAGCCCAATGATTTCATCGTGGACGGTGGATGCTCAGTTCTATTATGTGGAAAAACAGGAAAACCTAATGTTAACGACGCCTAGGCCGTCTGGAAGCGGATCTGTTTGACGTGTTTCGGAAGGTAGGTAGAGCCGATACTGTTGCGGCCGCACTGAAGAGGTACCCGACTAGTCGGACAGGCAAGTATGCGTGGGCATCGAGTTCCGGAACAAAGTATCACCAGAAACTCTTTGGACTGCTGAAAACCAGCTGGACTCGGCCTTCAAAAAGATCTGCCGTGGGCCATCCCTGCAAACCAACTAAGATGAGGGCATGTCGGAGAATCAGTACCTTCGCTTTTCGCGACGCGAGTTCCTGACAGCCGCGGCCGGTGCCGGTGCTGCTACATCGCTTGGGCCCGCATGGACAATGGCTCTTGCCGATGCCATGGATCCGCGGATTTCACAGGTGATGTCCAGGACCATTGGCATCGACATGCACAACCATGTCTATCCCGCGGGAACAGAACCCCATCCAGGCCAGCGCTCAAGCGATCCGGAGCAACAAGCCTCCGAGCTTTTCCTGGAGCCCGTGATCAAAAAGTCAGGACTTACCGCCGTCTGCGCGAGCTTCGTGCTCGACTTCACACAAACCGACAAGCTTGGCGATGCGCTGAATAATTACCTTCGCTGGCTCACGGTGATGGATGCCCAACTGGAAAGCGGACACATCGGCCGTGCCCTAAACGTGAACGATCTGCGGAACGCGCACGACAGCGGTCAACCTACGATCATCCAGTCGATCGAAGGGGCACAATTCATCGAGGGACATCTGGATCGCGTGGAAATGGTTTACAAACGCGGCGTGCGGCACCTTCAGTTATTGCATATCAAAGATGACATGGTGTCACCACTGGGCGATACCATCGAGCGCCCCGCTCACCTTGGCGGCCTAACCCCCTTTGGCGCGCAGGTCATCCATGAGTGCAATCGCCTGGGTATCCTTGTGGACCTTGCCCATGGCGCACCCGAGACGGTGCAGGCCGCGGTCAAAGTATCTACTCAGCCGATAATTATGTCGCACACTGGCCTCGATGCCAGGCTCGGCTCGAACCCCAAGTTGGCGCAGATGATGAAGTCGCATCTCATCAGCAAAGAACACGCCAAGGTCGTGGCCGATGCCGGGGGCGTGATTGGCGTATGGACGAAGCTAGCGGACACACCGAAGGACTTTGTGGAAAACATTCGGGCCACGGTGGACACGATTGGCATCGACCATGTCGGCATTGGTACCGATCTGGATCTGCTCTCCTCGCGTGCTGGTCAGAGAACCAGCCAGGCTTGGCCGGGGATCACCAGCGGATTTTTCTACGTGGTCGTAGGGGAGATGCTGCGCCAGGGATTTATCCCGGACGAGATCATTAAAGTCGGGGGTGGAAACTTCTGCCGCGTTTTTGGGAAAGCTACTGCGGATCACGTCACTGCATCTGGGACCAGAACCTGAGCGCACGGGAGAAACCATACGTCGTATGCCGACGCAGAAACCGGAAAGAGGCAAACCGTGAACATCCTGTTGTGGGTTCTGTAGATCCTCGCGGCGCTCCCCGTACGGAGCTTCGGGTGTCATGAAAGTATTCATGTTTGACAAGTAAGCGAGGGGGCCCGTCCTTCGGTACGTTGCCGCGCGAAGCCTGGAAGGGCCTCGGCATCCACGAACTTTTCTGCGCGGTCGGACTGATCGTGCCCACCGCCTTCCGCTGGCAGCCAGCGTTCGCCGTGGTCGCCGTCGCAATCCTGACGATCGAGAGTCTCGTTTTCGTCTGGGTGCACGCCAGATACCGCGAGATTTAGGCGCAGATTGGATGGATGCTCAGCTCTGCACCACCATAGCCCAGTCTCTGCCGGAGGAGTGTCTTTGCCCATCCAGACGCGCGCAATGAGATTCGGCATGACGACCAACACCGCGTACCCAACCGCTGTACCACACAAAGCGCCTCTCGCCTGGAAGGCGAACGCTCCCAGCACCAGCTTGCCGCGGCTGGTGCTGGGGATGTTTTCGGAAATGATCATGTGTGCGGTCGGATAATCGCAACCAAGCGCGAGCCCGAGCCCAAACAGACAGATGACCAGAGAGATGAAACTGGTGCAGAAGACGGCCGCGGCAAGGAATGCGGTGAAGATAACCATCTCCACGATGAACATCGACTTGCGGCCGAACTGATCCGACAGGCTGCCAAGCCCGACCGCGCCGATCAGGATGCGCACAGGCTCGCCGCACTGATGAAGCCGTGCTGGCCTGGGGTGATACCAAATTGGCGGGCGATCAGCAGCAGAGCGACACCCGTCATGAAGACAACGTACCCCTCGAAGAACTTGCCGGCGGCGGCCAGCAACCAGATGAGGCGCTACATCGCAGTCATCGGGGTGAAGAGAAGGCGGGTGCCGTCCGGCCACATCGGCAACTCATCGATATAGTGCTGGCACTGTTCTTGCCGCTAGATACCGAAGCGGGGCTGATCATCGCGCATCACAATCTCACGAACAGCTTTATTGTCTTTGAACGACTCTCATGCCTGCAAACTAACCGGCCATGAAAGGATGGACAAAGCGACCCGCAACAGTTGTTCAATGGTCGCCCCGGAGCGGGGATGTCGAGATTTTTCGTGATGATGTCAACGCCGATGCAAGATAGCTCCATTGAAGGTTCATGCCAGACACCTTCGATTAAGCTCAACGTGTCAGTAACGGTCGTGCCCGGTCCATATTGTTCGATGGCGCAATCGAGTGCAACACTGGTGCGATGAAAGAGCAGTTGCTGCTTGTCGATCCACAGGGTTACCCGCCCATGCAGTTGGTGTGATTCACCGGACCTTTGACCTGCGCTTCGGATATCAGGACGGCACTACTGCCAAGTGCGCAGGACCTCTTGATGCCGCTAACGACATCATGGCTAAGATGTGCGAACACTCATGAGGGGCTACTTAGAACAGTTAGACGCGGATGTTTTATATAAGCGTCTATACCTCGACACCTGTCGAGAGTTCGTCTGTAGAACAATTGGGAGTTTAGCCTTGACTCTCGTAAGAGGGCGCGCCTATAGATATCTCCGTTATTTGTAAAGGAGAAATCAATGGTTCGTAAGAGTTCTCACCACGGTGGTGCATTTGCGCTGATCGTCTGCTTCGGGATTACGATTTCGGGATTGATCATGATTAGCAACAACGCGATGGCACAAGCCAAGAGCTCTGAGCCGGCTTGGGTGGGCCATCCGGATGCTTCTAAAGTGGATCAACCGACAGTACAAACGAAACACGAGTTGTTCTCCGAAGATCACACCGAGGCTGTCGTAGCTATTCAGCAAGTTTGGGCGGCTTATACCTTCTATAACGATTCTCACAATGGCGAGGGCATGGCTAGCCTCTTCACTCCAAATGGTGTTGATCAGCACCTCTGGAATAACTACGGTAAGCTTGTTCCGCACTACGGTGTTGTAGCTCCAGGAGATCCCTCGACCAGCACACCCCAAGGCCCAAAGGGCAGCGGTTGCGTGTTGAGAGGTCGAAAGGAGATTTCGTTCTACTTCGGAGCATCCTTCCAAAAGGATCCGTGGCCATGGCCCGGCCATGGTCATCACGAGACTCCGAGCATCATGGTCAAGGTCAGCGACGACGAGAAGACGGCCGTAATGACTGCTCCCTATGTCATCGCCGGTGTCAACGATAAGGGTGAGAGTCGAGTGTCGACTGGTGGCTACCGCGCGTTCTTTGAGAAGACTCCGGAAGGGTGGGAGATTGCTGAACTGTACGCGGTTGACGACACGCCGCGCGTGACAAACAAGTGTGACGCGAATGGACCACTTCCGCGAATGCCTAAATAGCTAGCCGATAGGGTGGCCTTCAATGACGTCGATTAGTTCGGCGCGAAGCGGTGCGCCTTCACAGAGGTCAGCGGAACTTAGAAGAGATAAAAGCAATGAAAATAGCTAAAACAACCCCAGTATTTAGATACGTAATCTTCGTGATGGCTCTAGCGGCCTCCATTAGACCGGCGGGCGTTGGGGCTCAACAATCTAGCACCACCGGCAACATCGCGGGCGTAACTACGGATGTGACAGGTGCGATTGTCCCGGGTGTCACGGTAGTGGCGTCCAGTCCCGCACTGATCGAAAAGCAACGGACTGTGACCACTGATGATCACGGTCAGTACAAGATTGTTGATCTTCGTCCAGGAATTTATACCGTAACCTTTTCCCTCAACGGATTTAGCACTCTCAAACGAGAGGGTCTAGAGCTAAATTCTGGAATCACGTTACCTATCGATGGGGTGATGCAGTTGGGCACGGTTTCACAGACAGTCACTGTCACGACTGCCACTCCCGTCGTCGATGTGGAAAACTCAAGCCCGGAAAATGTGCTCTCCGCGCGCGAGATGGATGCGATACCGCAAAGCGGTGGCATCCAGGCCTTGTCGGAGCTTACGCTCGCGTCCTCGAACCAATCTGGGTCAGCTCCCGATGTTGGGGGAAATAAAGGTGAACAGATTGATTCGATTGTCATTCACGATAGTCGCGCCCGCGACGAAGACGAGTTATGGGATGGCATGAGCTGGAGTTCCGGTCAGAGTACCGGCGGCCTTGGACAACGAAGCTTCGTCGTCAATAAAGTTTCAGTTCAGGAAACCACTGTATCGACTGGGCCAGGCGGTGCTGACGCAGGACATCCGGGTGCCAATGTGAATATCGTTCCAAAGGAGGGCGGCGATACCTTCCATGGCAACGTCGACTTTACTGGGGCAAATATGAATTTTCAATCGTCGAACCTAAATGCGGCCCTCGAGGCGCGTGGTCTCACATCCAGCCAGTACATTAAACATATATACGATCTCGGCGCCGGCGTTGGAGGCCCGATAGTACGCGGCAAACTGTGGTTCTGGGTGGGCTTTGGCGACTGGGCGAGTTTGGAGTATGCACCCGGTAACTACTTCAATGCGACCCAGAACACTCTCTTTTACACTCCAGATCTAAAACGTCCTGCTTATACGAACACTTGGAACTATGCCTACGACACCCATCTCACTTGGCAGATGTCACACAAGAACAGGCTAACCGTATATCAAGGATTCGAAGACTTTTGTCTCTGCTTTCAATCCGTGGACATAAGCAATATCTCGCCAGAGGCCGCAAACAATAATTACAATCGGGCATCTTCGCTGACTCAAGTTGCTCTGACGAGCGAGGTGACAAAAAAGTTGCTTACTCGGGTAGGGTGGACTGCAGCATTAGCTCCCGGACGTGTCAATGCATATTCGCCGGGTGTGACTAAAACAGATATTCCAATCACGGAACAGAACACTGGATATGCATACCACGCATATGGCACACCAGGCTCGCTTGCATATGGTCATCCGACGTATGACGAAATGAATGGAGTTGCGACAGCCTCGTACATCACTGGATCGCACGCCATCAAAGCCGGTTATACGTGGCAATGGAACAACCAGAACTATGATGAACAACCCAACAGCGCGCCCGGAATCGGGCCTGTCAGCTATGTTTTCAATCAACCATCCGGCGCGCCTCAACCCATACCGGTATCGATTACAGAGTTCGTGGCTCCCCTGGTTTTTAAAAGCCGATCCTGGGTTGAAGCACTGTATGTAGAAGACCAATGGACGATGAAACGTCTAACCCTCAACCTGGGACTACGCTACGACTTTGAGCGAGGCTCGGCTCCCGCCCAAACGGTTCCAGCCGGTTTTTTCACCCCGGCTGCCAAGTTCGCGGCGGTCAAGAATATTCCAGATTGGAACGATATAGAACCCCGAGTAGGATTTGCTTATAACCTCTTCGGCAAAGGGACGACTTCCGTTAAAGGCGCATTTGGTCGTTATGTGCTCGGAGACTACACAACGACGACGGTGGCCAATACGCCTGCCAATGCCATCGTAACCAGTGCGACTCGCACGTGGAACGATACCAATGGCAACTACATTCCTGACTGCGATCTTCTCAGCACGGCAGCGAACGGCGAATGCGGCGCCCTAACAAACAACGGTTTTGGCTCAGTCTCGCAGAACACAAAATATGATCCGACAATACTTTCGGGCTGGAATGTTCGCCCGTACAACTGGCAAACTTCTTTCCAAGTTCAGCAGCAGATTATTCCAAGCATGGGCGTGACGGCCGGATATTTTCGGACTTGGTATGAAAACTTCACCGTCACCGAAAACACAGCTGTCCCTGCTTCGCAATTCGGCACTTTCTGTATTGTCGGGCCAACGGATTCTCGGGTCTCCGCTTTGACAGGCCAAACAGTGTGTGGGTTCCATGATGTAAATCCTGCATATTACGGAAAAATACAAAACTTTGTTACGAAAGCTTCCGCTTTTGGTGGACAAACAGAAGTCTTCAACGGCTTCGATGTCAGTGTGAACTGGCATTTTGGACACGGTGGTCTGTTGATCGGGGGATTCAGTACGGGACAAGTGGTGGACGATGATTGTGCCATTGCAAAAAACTATCCCAACGTCACCGTCACTCAGACAACTGCAATTAATACCGTCATTTCCAACACCACTACTCCCACGCAGTTCTGCCACGTCGTATTGGGGTACTCGGAAAACACGCAGATAAAGTTCGCGGCGAATTATCCGTTGCCAATTCATCGTTGGGGGCTGGGCGGCCTCCAAGTAAGTGTAGACTTTCAAAACTTGCCGGGATATCCATTCAATACCAGCTATGTAGCATCGAATGCCCAAATCGCGTCATCATTGGGTCGGAATCTATCCGCGTGCGGTACCAACCCAATCTGTACGACGACGGAGACTCTCACGAACGCTCTATATGCTCCGTTCACGCAATCTGAAGCCAGGTTGAGTCAAACGGATTTGCGGTTTGCGAAAATCTTCAAGTGGCGTCGCTTGAATATGAAGGCAAATTTCGACATCTATAACCTATTCAATGCAAATACGATCGTTGCGGAAAGCACTACATATAGCCCTTCGAATACTTACCTGCGTCCCACCTCGATCTTAGGGCCACGAATGTTCAAGCTCGGGACGAATATAAGTTTCTAAGAAGATTCAAGTTTGAGAACGCGACAAGATGATCAGGCAAGTTCGACCTGTCTTGCGCCCCCGTGATGAGCATTGCAGCCAGAAGCCTGTTTTCTTCCTAATGCAGCTTTGCCCTCTTATGAATAGCGCCAGCTAGCTATCAACGGCGTCTTCGCTTATGAAATCAAGCGACCGACACAATTGCTCTTCTTTGGAGAATTCAGATGGACACACCTTCGAACTCAATGAATGCCGATAGTGACGCGCAACTCTCTGAAAAGCTAAAAGGCCCTTCTCAACCATCAACTAAAGTAAACTTTGAGATCCCGCGTGGTGCCTGCGACTGCCTAACCCATATTTACGGTGATTTCCGCCGTTTCCCCATGGCGTCCGGACGCACCTACACGCCAGAACTTGCTTCCATTGCAGAAATTGAGGCCCTTCATCGAACGCTTCATGTCGACAGAGTTGTAATCATCCAACCTACTCTCTACGGCACAGACAATAGCTGTACGCTCGATGCGGTTCATCAATTGGGCGATAGGGCCCGTGGCATAGCCGTTGTCGATCCGAGGACACCGAGTGCTGCACTCGACGAAATGGCCGATGGCGGAATTTGCGGTATCAGAATAAATCTAGAGACGATTGGACTCACTGATCCAGAGATCGCTCGCGGACGGCTGAGGGCCGCTATCGAACAGGTACGAAATCGGACGAACTGGCATATTCAGATGTATACGAGGTTGCCCATTATCGAGGCAATCTACGACCTTTTGGTTGCAAGCCCTGTCCCCGTCGTGCTGGATCATTTTGCTGGGGTCAAAGCTACCCACGGTACGGATGAGCCCGGCTTTGCGCGTGTTATTGATTTGCTAAAATCGGGTAAGGTCTATGTGAAGTTCACAGGCCCATACCTCGCTTCGAAACTTGGGCCTGACTTTTCGGATCTAGTTCCCGTAGCGAGGGCTTTTCTGGAAGCGAATTCCGCACGCATTCTTTGGGGGACGAATTGGCCCCATCCCAATGCCATCCCGGTAAAGGGACGTAAGAACACGGATATCGCACCTTTACGCCGAGTCGACGACGGCCATCTTCTCAATTTGCTACCGACCTGGGTCCCAACTGCGGACGACCGTAAAGCCATTCTGGTCGATAATCCGGCTGAATTATATGGATTCTAGCGCTTTCAGTTAGCGTAAACTCCAACAGACCGTTCGGAAGCCAGTAACCAGACTCGATATCTCACCAAACCACAAAAAGCAATGCAACTTACGGAAATTATGAGGTTCAGGTGAAGCGCAGAGCGCGAAGCATCGAGCGGAATGCAGTGATCGGGAAAATCGTTCGGGTGTCGAGTGGCAATTTCCTCGAGATGTACGATTTTATCGTATACGGCTATTATGCCACTTATATCGCCCAGGCATTTTTCCCAGTTGGCAACAAGTTCGCATCACTTATGCTGTCCCTCATGACATTCGGGGTTGGCTACCTGATGCGACCGTTGGGAGCCTTGATTCTGGGCGCCTACATTGATCGCAGGGGCCGACGCGATGGTCTGATTCTGACCCTGTTACTCATGGCAGTCGGAACCCTCTCGATTGCGCTTACTCCTGAATACGAAAGAATCGGCCTCTTTGCGCCCATTGTTGTGGTTGTTGGAAGGCTACTGCAGGGGCTTTCTGCTGGCGTTGAACTTGGTGGTGTCTCGGTTTATTTGTCTGAAATAGCAACCCCGGGGAATCGGGGCTTCTACACATCGTGGCAATCCGGGAGCCAGCAGGTCGCCGTAGTCTTCACCGCTCTGGTCGGAATCTTGCTGACGCGAAGAATATCTCCGTCCCAGATGAATGCGTGGGGTTGGAGAGTACCTTTCATTATTGGTTGTCTTATCATCCCAATCCTCCTCTGGCTCCGACGGTCGCTTGAAGAAACTGAAGCCTTTCGTAAAAGTCAGAGTTCACGTAGCGCCCGCGAGGTTTTTCAAATTGTCCTTGAAAATTGGGTTCTCATCCTCCAAGGCATGATGCTTTCCGTGCTCACAACGACCACCTTCTATCTCATCACAGCCTACACGCCGACTTTCGGCCGCCAAACATTGCATTTGAATTCAAATGGGGTGTTCATCGTAATCCTATGTGTGGGCCTGTCGAACTTTGTTTGGGTGCCTGTTGGGGGCGCTCTCTCTGATCATATCGGCCGCCGGAAATTATTGATTGCCATGCCGTTGCTCTGTCTAATCAGCGCCTATCCCGCAATGCGTTGGCTAGTGCAGGAGCCCAGTCTAAGCCGACTGCTTATTGTCGAGTTATGGTATTCAGTGCTATTCGGACTTTACAATGGCGCAATGATCCCGTTTGTCATTGAGATGATGCCTCAGAAGATCCGAACTGCGGGTTTTTCGTTATCGTTTAGTTTGGCCACAGCAGTCTTCGGAGGGTTCACGCCAGCAATCTCGTCCTTCTTGATCCACGAGACTGGAAACACCGCAGCGCCCGCACTTTGGCTGACTGTAGCAGCCGCTATGAGCTTAATCGCGGCGTTATTGACTCGGCGCTTTGCCGATGATGGTCGTGCAGATTTTGCTTAGCGCGGCATGCTTCGAGGCGATAGTTCATCTGCCGGTGCGCGTGTGCTAGAACGGCCGATGGACTTTTGCGAAATATAGCGGTCAGCCTAGTCCCAAAGCTTTTCGGCCGTTTTTTTTAGCTCTGGTAGTACTGTTTGGATCATTTTTCCCGGTTGAGTACGAATAGCCGTCCCGCTCACGGACATCGCCGCCATGAGCTGGTGGGCCTGGTTGTAGACCGGGACAGCAATCGAACACACAGAGTTGTTATATTCGCGGCTCACCAAAGACCAACCCTGTTTTCGGTCGCGCTTGATGATCTCCAGTAGATCGGGAACAGATGTCACTGTGTAGGGAGTACGCTTCTTCAATCGTCTCCGCGGAAGGAGCTCCATTAGATCCTGTTCGGGTAAGGCACCCAGTAATACTCGGCCAATGGCAGTGCAATAAGCCGGCGATCTGCGACCCACGATCAGATCTACGCTCGGGGAATTCTTCGTAGCGTGGACACACACCACGGAAACGATATGCGAACCGGCAATGACGCCGAGGGCGGCCGACTCATTGACGGTATCTACTAACTTGATCATCTTGCGCTCGGCCATGCTCCACCAGGGAAGCGTCGACAGGTAGCTGTAGCCGAGATGCAGTATACCCGGCATAGGGATGAAAACGCGGCCTTCTTGGCGGACATAGCCGAGAGTTTTGAGTGTTAGTAAAATCCGTCGGGCACCGGCTCGATCGAGACGTGCTTTAGTCGCCACTTCCGTCAATGTTTGATGTGGCGACTCCGCACTAAATGTGCGGATGACCGCCAGACCGCGCGCCAAGGACTGTACGTAGTGATCGCTGGGTACCTTACGGGATTCGCGCGCTGGAGTGTTCATCGACTGGAATGCCTACCTCAATGCTGTATTTCCTCGCCCGTGGTCCTTCATCTGTTCGATGCTCTCGTTAGCGACATTAATTCACCAACGGAGTGAAGCGAATCTAAATTCCAGATGGCTTTCATCAATGTACTCCCCTCCGATGGAGCGAGAACTCCTGCGGCAAGGCTCAAATATTTTTCTTCAACCTCTTGGTCGGAAAGGGGATTGCGCGGATCGCCTTTAGGATATTCCAACTGATGCATGTACGTTTGACCATCTATAGTTCTCACTTTTACAATCGTCCTTTGTAACCGGGGAAAAACGCTGTCGATCTCCTTATCTCCAACCAACTTGACCTTTCGCAACTGCGCGCGAACGTCGGGATCCATGATTTTCTCTATGGTGAAGCTGGCTGGGCTTACCTGTCGGTCGACAAGCGCGACTGCGATGACATAAGGTAACGAGTGATCGGCGGTTTCTCTCGTGCGAGGATCATACTTACTCGGATCCGAAAGGATGTCAGCGGCCCGGGACAGGGTGTGAATCGTCACTTCCTCCACTTGCTCAGGCTTTAGATCGTTGGACTTGAGCAAGTGAATCAATGCGGAAATCGGCGCATGTGTGAGGGCTTCAGTCGGGAATGCTTTCATACCGCATTGTGTGATTCGCCAAGAATCACCGAGGGCATCTGTCAGAACGTTGAGTTGCCAACCGCTTCCAATACAGTGCACGAAGCCTTCCATTCCGTCAATTACGTGGGACGGTCCCGTATATCCTTTCTCAGCCATCAGTGCTGCCAGCATTCCGCTTTGTGTAGCTAATGGGTCCGCCGCGTTCTTCATCATGGTCAACTCTCCTGCGGAGACCGAGCCCAGGGTGACATGACGACAACCTGAAATGCCAATTGCGTTCTGTATCTGGTCCACGCTGAGTCGCAACATCCGCCCGGCCACAATCGGAGAAACGAAGGACGTGAGAGTCGCATGGTGCCAGCCACGTTCCTCAACGCCGGGAAAACCAGCCTCACAAAATCGCATCTCCAATTCATACCCAAGGACAATACCGACGATCAGTTCCTTTCCACCTGTCTCCGCCCGCTCACAAGCCGCCAGCGCCGCCGGAATGATGTCAGAAGGATGAGAAGGGTCTTGTTTCCAGTAAATATCGTTGTAATCCATGCTACGGATCATGAGCGCGTTTGCGAGGGCGGCGGAGACAACATCGACTTTCTTCGAGGAGCCAATCACGGTCGCCAGTCCCTTTCCGGCTATCTCATCCAGAACGCTCAATGCGATTGCGACGTCGTGCTGCTTATAGCCTCCTAACGCACATCCAAAGGAATCGAGCAGAAATCGCTTGGCATGATGGACTGCCTCCGCTGATAAATGTTCATATTCGAGCCCAGCCGCCCACTGAGCCATTTCCAACGTTACAGGTTTTTGCATTTCTACTTCCTCTCACGGTCTCACGGATTGATGCCTGTTCATTTGCTGCCGTTTTGACCGCTCTTGAATGGATCAAATGCCATGAAATCTGCATGATGCACGATCCAGGCCTCAGTCGTACGATTCACAAGGTGACCTTCGGCAGCATGCGCGGAGATAACATGACATACGCGGGTCGGCACCCTACACTCCAAGGCGAGCGCCACGCCCGTGAATGGGTGTCGGAGCGCTTTGCCCATGTCGCTCTGACGGCTCTTGCCATCGGCGCCCATTTCATATTCAAGTAGCTTTCCGACGTCGGCAAGAATCGCTCCGGCAATTACGGTATCCAGGTCGATGGAGAGCGTGTTCCCCATGAAGTTCTGCATAGACTCCGCACTGTAGCGAGCGATATGGACAACACACCTCTTGTGCTCCATGAAGGTCGTACTGCAGCCCTGTAAGAGCAAAGTGAAAGGAATAATTTCCAAGTCTTCGGGTGTAAGTGGACTTCGCTCTAGTGCCAGCTCCCAAGTCTTCGCTACTTGCTCGCGTAATTGGGAATCTTGGATCCATTGAATCTCGGGCCAAAGTTTCGTCACGGCAGAGTTCATTGGGGAGACGCCCTCTCTATAGGCGGAATGCAACATCGCATAACGGAATACAATACTCACTGTATACACGCGGCTTTGTCAAGGCACGGCTAGCACGTTCCGACGCATGCGCGGCGTGGTGTTGCTTGAGCTTGGATGGCTAGATCTTCCTACAGACGTTTGTCTTGCAACGCTGGAGGATACGTTTTGCGAGAAAAAATGTCCTTGACAGTTCACTCTGGCGAAGCGTATCTAAATCAAATTGTGTATTCCATTGAGAGAGATAGTATCTCTCCATGCGGAACGAAAAAAATGCAAGTAGATGACCTAGGAGCCGCCCTTGAATAGTTCGACCAGTTATGACGTGATCGTTGTTGGGGGAGGGAACGCTGCCATCTGCGCGGCCATTGGAGCAGCAGAGAGGGGAGGCCAAGTTCTCTTATTAGAGGGTGCCCCACAATATATGCGTGGCGGCAATACTCGCCATACCCGGAACATTCGTTTGGCGCACAACGCCGCTGACCAATTTTTCACGGGACCATACACAGCAGACGAGTATCTTGCGGACCTTATCCAGGTAACTGGTGGCCCTGCGAATCTCGATCTTGCCAAGTTCACTATCCGGGAATCGGAGAAGCTCCCTCGGTGGATGACCGCGCACGGTGCCAACTGGCAGCACCCCTTGGCCGGAACGTTGCACCTCGGCCGGACCAACCGCTGGTTTCTTGGCGGGGGGAAGACGCTGCTCAATTCTTACTACCGGGCAGCTGAGAAGCTTGGCGTGGAATTTCGCTATGACGCGATGGTGGAAGATTTGCTGATCGAGGACGATTGTTTTTCAGCGCTAATCGTTAGGAATGGCGACACCACAGAGCTGATCCGGGGAAGATCGGTAATTGTTGCCGCCGGGGGTTTTGAGGCCAATTTGGAGTGGCTGGAAGAGGGTTGGGGTGAGGCCGCGCGAAATTTTCTTGTGCGTGGTACTCCGTATAACCGTGGCACTATGCTGAGAAACCTGCTCAGCAAAGGAGCCCAATCGATTGGAAATCCTAAGGCGGTTCACGCAATTGCGGTTGATGCTCGGTCGCCAAAATACGATGGAGGCATTGTCACTCGGCTGGATTCCGTGGTCTTTGGCGTCGTCGTGAACAAGCGAGGACAGCGGTTCTACGACGAAGGCGAGGAAATTTGGCCAAAGCGCTACGCCATCTGGGGTGGCCTGATTCTCGAACAGCCGGACCAGATCGCCTATTCGATCGTTGACGTGAAGACTGTCAATTCCTTCTTACCGCCCCTCTACAAGCCGTTCCAGGCTGAAACGCTCGGCGGCTTGGCGGAACTGCTTGGAATCGAACGAGAGGCATTCCTTCGCACGATGGCGGACTATAACCGCGGCGCCGCTGGCAATTCGGATGCACGCATGCAGATGCTTGACGGTGTTACCACGCGCGGAGTGACGCCTCCGAAGACAAACTGGGCACTCCCCATAGACCGCCCCCCTTACTATGGTCTTCCGCTTCGCGCAGGAATTACATTCACATACATGGGCGTGGCTGTTGACGAAAGGTCCCGCGTAATGGATAGCCGTGGTCGCCCCTTCAAGAACGTATACGCAGCAGGAGAGATTATGACGGGAAATATTCTCACGAAGGGGTATGTCGGCGGGATCGGCTTGGCTATTGGCGCGATCTTCGGTGAACTTGCCGGAAGGGATGCGATGACAAATGGCAGAGCTTGATCTTTTCGCGGAAGCAAACCGGCAGTTGACTATTTGTAATGCATGCCGCTATTGCGAAGGACTATGTCCCGTATTTCCCGCGTTGGAGATGCGCAAGACCTTCACTCCGCAAGACATCCGGTATCTGGCGAATCTTTGCCACGACTGTCGCGCTTGTGAACAGGCTTGTATGTTTATTCCTCCGCACGAGTTCGGAATTACTTTTCCGCGCATCATGTCAGAGGTGCGGATGGAGAGTTACGAACACTGGAGCTGGCCCAACTTTCTCGCCAGATCCTTCTCGGAAACGCCTAAGGGCATTTGGCTTGGTCTTGCGGCATCTGCGATCGTTTTTGTCGTGGCATTTTTCATGATTCCCTCCAGCCGACTTTTCGCGGTCCATACCGAACCGGGTTCCTTCTACCAAGTGGTGCCTTACCTTGTAATGATTGTCCCAGCAATTTTTCTTGTCGCATATGGTGCGGCGATCTGGATCCAAGGCGCTGCTCGCTTCTGGACGGATGCTCACGATAGTCAAGCGTCGAATAATGCAAGAAGCTTTGGCCCACTCTGGCGCGCGTTGCGTGATTCTTTTACGGTGAAGTACCTCGGCGGCGGCGGGGCGGGGTGCGCATACCCGACCACAACGCCTACGCAGGCACGTCGCGTTTTCCACGCCCTCGTGTTTTGGGGTTTTTTGTCCGATTGCATTTCTACTACCTTGGCATTTCTCTATCAAGATTTTCGTCATATACCACCGCCATACGCGTTTACTAGCCTGCCCGTAATTTTCGGAACCTGCGGCGGCGTGGCACTCGTCGTTGGAGTTGTAGGGCTCATTTATTTCAAGATCAGGAGTGATCATGAACAGGCCGCCGATAAAGCATACGGTCTCGATTACGCGTTCTTGGTTTTCCTCGGCCTGGCGGCATTTACCGGTCTTCTTACGCTTGTCCTGCGCTCGACCGCAGCCATGGGAACAGTCCTAATTTTGCACTTAGGGACAGTTGCGGGCCTCTTCATCACCGCGCCATACGGTAAGTTTGTTCACTTCGTTTATCGCGTCTCCGCGTTGATCCGATTCCAGATCGAAGCTCAGGGCGGAAAAGCGTTAGGTGGACACTAATTAGGATTGGGGATTCCATGAAGGATGGCGTGCTTCAACGTATAGCGTTCATTGGCTTTGGAGAGGTTGGCGGCATCTTTGCCGCCGCACTCTCATCCAAGGGGCAGGATGTGGTGGTGTACGATACGCTGCTCGATGGCAGCATGAAGAAGACCGTTCTGGAGAAAGCAAAGTCGGCCAAAGTGCGGATCGCCGAAGGTGTGGAGCAGGCTGTTGCCGGAACTCAGCTGATAATATCGGCGACTACCGCTTCCTCGGCTCTGCCGGTAGCTATTCAAACTGCCTCATACTTGTCTCGTGGTCAGGTCTATTTGGATATAAATTCGGTTTCTCCTAACACCAAGAAACGAATAGGCGAAGTAATTGACGGCTCGGGAGCCGACTTTGTCGAAGCGGCGGTCATGGCGGCGGTTAAACCGACGGGTCTGAAGACACCAATTTTACTCGGAGGAAGCCGCGCCTTCGAACTCGCCGCGGAATTGCGTGAACTTGGAATGGATACGACCGCCGCGAGTGATCAACTTGGCGTTGCCTCTGCCATCAAGATGTGCCGGAGCATTGTGATGAAAGGAATGGCCGCGTTGGCAATAGAATCACTCTTCGCCGCACGACTATATGGAGCGGAGGAGGCAGTATTGGCATCTTTCGAGGCTACATACCCGTCTATGGGCTGGAGCGGGAAGCTACCCGACCAATTGGTCCAACGGTCTGTGGAACATAGCCGGCGCCGAGCTGCGGAACTGCGCGAAGTAGCGGAAACTCTACTCGATGCTGGCATGACTCCCAGAATGGCACTAGCAGCGGCGGAGTTGCAGGACTGGCTCACGGAAGAGATGGACGCAGGACATTACGTGTTTCGCAGCGGAGCACCCTTTTCTTGGACAGCTGTTGCAGATGCCATGATGCGCCGCCAGTAAGAATCAGAAGGCCGGTCTCTCCTCTGCATAGCAGAGCAATTGGTTTTTATCTATAACCTAACGCTGCAGAAATACGTTCCGTTGTTGATAATAGCTCGGGCGAAAAGTTGCGCCGGAGGTCGGTTATGGTGACTCGGCTCGACGGTACGGCAATTCCGACGGCTGCAACGATTTCTCCTGTAGCACTACGTACGGGGCTGGCGATAGAACGTAACCCCTTGACCAACTCCTCATCATTCAGTGAATACTTCAGTTTGCGAACTTCTTCCAAGGTTTTGACTAAAGAGTTTTTCCCGCTGTGCAAATAGTCTTTAGCGCGAGGATCGCTCGATAACCGAGCGAGGTAGTCCTGCAACCAAACGCCGGGCATTTCACAGATTAGTGCACGCCCCAGGGAGGTGCTGTAGAGAGGGAGTCTGGATCCTACGTGGAGATTGATATTGACGATCTGTGAAGTTCTGATGCGTTCTATATAAACCAGTTCGTCCCGATCCAGAACCGCGAGGTTGACCGTCTCACCACACTGCGCAGATAGCTCACGCAGGAAAGGAGACGATAATTGCTTCAGGTCAAGGCTGTCGAAGTACGCATATCCGAGAGAAAGCACGCGTGGTGCCGGCCTAAAGCTCCGAGTCTTAGGATCTTGATAGACATAGCCCATCTCAACGAGTGTATGAACCAGGCGCCAAGTACTCGTTTTCTTCATTCCGACCGCGTCCGCCAGCGTGGCCAGTTGTATATCTTCCGTGTGCGCCGCGACGGCCTCCAACACAGAGAGCCCATGGGCAAGTGAAGCGATCAAATTCCGAGACAAGGTGCGGGTGCGCACTCTTGTGTTTGTTTTGTTCTTGGCTGACTTGGGCATGGGAAACCATTCTAGCTGCAAATCGATATCTGCCATACTGCACCAATTCATTGTTGGTAAAAGGGACATGTCACTGCGCCCTTTCCCTTGACAGAAGCGTTCTGCGATAATGATAATTGCGAAACGTCGATACACAATGCGAAACGGACGTGTAATGGTCAATTAAGGCTTAATCACATGAGTGGTGTCGTAGGATTTCGTATTCGAGATGTGTGGCCTCGCCCCAACGCTACGCTGTTGGCATCTTTTCGCGATGCCGCAAGCCCGCAAGTTGCCGACAGTATGTCGAGATTGGGGGCCATGGATTCCGGCATAAGACCGGTATGGCATTCCCAAAGAGTAATTGGTGCTGCAATAACTGTGTGGTGTCACGCAGGCGATAATTTAATGATTCACAAAGCGATAGCCTTGGCTCGACCTGACGATATTCTGGTGGTAAACACGCAAGGAGCCATCTCGAGTGCGCCCTTCGGTGAATTGCTCGCAACAAGTGCCGTCAAAAGTGGAATTCGCGCCGTTATCATTGACGGCAGCGTCCGCGACGTGGAAGCCCTTGAGGCTTTACAGCTGCCAGTGTACTCGCGAGGCGTATGTCCGGGCGGGTGCAATAAGGACGGCGGTGGCGAGGTCGGCGCCATCATCGCTTGTGGGGGGGTTGCTGTCCGCCCCGGGGACATCATCGTTGCGGACTGGGACGGTGTGACCGTTGTTCCACTGGAAGATGCAGAGGCCGTAGCGAAGGCCGCGGTCCGCAAAGTGGCATCCGAGGCAGCTCGTATGGAGGAAATTAGAGCAGGTGTTCTTGTGCGCCCTGAAATCGACGAACACTTGCGCCAGCTCCAGATCATCGACTGACGGTGGAACGCGTCCACCGTAGCGACGCTGCGAGCGATCAGCTTGGGTCATTTCGAGGATGTAGGTTGAGGCGACACACTTTGGAGCGCGTGCCGCTCGCGGGATCAACGGAAAGCGATTCCCGCTGCGATGCCTGAGCGTCTGGCCGTTTTTATATAGTCGGTGATCCAGTACATGAAGGACACGGCCTAGAGGTTGCCCATGGCTCCAACCAAACATTACCTGACGTGGCATCCGTCGGGTCAAAGTAGTCCGCCTAGAATCTCACTGATGGCAGCTAGAGGAGCAGTCAACCATGTTTGAGTGGTTCACTAGTCTCTCGAAGTCCGAGAAGCGGACATTCTGGGCATGTTTCAGCGGCTGGGGCCTCGATGCGATGGACACGCAGATGTACGCGCTTGCCATCCCCACGCTGATCGCGTTGTGGGCGATGAGCAAGGGGCAAGCCGGAATCCTGGGAACGGCAGTGCTCGTTATGGCTGCCATCGGAGGATGGATCGCTGGTATCTTAGCGGACCGATACGGTCGGGTGCGACTCTTGCAACTCACGATTATCTGGTTTGCAGCTTTCACCTTTTTGTCCGCGTTTACTCATTCGTTCTGGCAACTGATGTTTACCCGTAGTTTGCAGGGTATCGGGTTTGGAGGCGAGTGGGCAGTCGGCTCAGTCCTCATCAGCGAGACCATTGGTTCGTCTGTGCGGGGCCGTGTAGTCGGCGCGATCCAAGCGGGTTGGGCGGTGGGATATGGCCTTGCGGTTTTACTATCAACAGTTCTGTTCAGTACCCTGCCCGAAGATGTCGGTTGGCGCGTGTTGTTCGGCCTGGGGCTGTTGCCTGCGCTTTTGATTATCTGGATCCAGCGCAGCATCGTAGAGCCGCCTCTGTTTTCCACTGAGAACGCTGATGCAAAGAATGCCAGTGTCTGGGAGGTTTTTGAAGAACCTCATCTCGCCACCACGCTGACAGCGATGCTTCTTACGTTTGGAATCTACGGTGGCAATTATGTGATGATCACATGGCTGCCGGCCTATCTAAAGCTAGTACTGCATCTCTCCATCGCTAATGTGGGTGGCTACCTTGCGATCAATATTTTAGGTTCGTTCACCGGAGCATTCCTGAACGGATGGATGGCGGATACCTTCGGCCGGCGCATGACTTTTATGATTATTGCCTGCTGTCAGGCGATTGCAGTCGCGGTGTATACGTTAGCACCGATTAATCTCAGGGCTACTTTGATCCTAGGTTTTGTTCTCGGTACGTTGCAATCAGGCGTAGCTGCGGGTACGGGCGCGTTCATCGCAGAGTTGTTCCCGACTCGTATCCGCGGGTCGGCTCAGGGTCTGTGCGGTAATGCAGGCCGCGCTTTGGGGGCTGTAATGCCGAGTATGGTCGGAGTACTCAGCTCCCGGATGAAGCTGGGGACGGCTATGGGCTCTTGCGCGTGTGTGACGTATCTGCTGGTTGTTGTTGCAGCGTTTCTGCTGCCCGAGACCAAGGGCCGTGATTTGAGCACCTTCAAGGGGGCGAGTCAACCCATACATCAGTTAGGGAAGATATCCGCGCGGGAAGAGTGAGCGGCTCGCTGGGAAGGGAGACAGATTTCATGCTGATTGATGTTCATGGCCACTACACGACGGCACCTAAAGCACTTGAAGAATGGCGAAACCGGCAGGTCGCCTCGTTGAAGAATCCCTCCGCAACTCCTCGTTTGAACGATCTTAGAATTAGCGACGACGACTTGCGAGAGAGTATCGAGAATAATCAGCTGAAAAAGATGCGCGAGAGAGGTTCGGATCTGACTATCCTTTCTCCGCGTGCCAGTTTCATGGCGCATCACATCGGCGATTTCAATTCTAGTGCGACGTGGGCTGCCATCTGCAATGAGTTGTGCCACCGCGTCGCCCGACTGTATCCCGACCATTTCATCGGAGCGGCAATGCTTCCGCAATCCCCGGGAGTCGGCCTCGAAACGTGTCTCCCAGAGCTAGAGAAATGCATTTTGGAGTACGGTTTCGTTGCGATCAACCTGAACCCTGATCCATCTGGAGGTTACTGGACTTCGCCACCATTGTCCGACCCTCACTGGTATCCGATCTACGAAGCGATGATCGAATATGACATCCCGGCGATGATCCACGTCAGCACCAGTTGTAATCCATGTTTCCACACCACTGGTGCGCATTATTTGAACGCAGATACGACTGCCTTCATGCAATGTCTTACCTCAGATCTTTTCCAAAGGTTTCCGGCCCTTCGTTTCATCATTCCCCATGGCGGTGGCGCCGTACCGTACCACTGGGGGCGCTTTCGTGGTTTTGCCCAGGAATTGAAGCTACCGGATCTGCGCGAACATTTGCTTCGTAACATTTTCTTCGACACTTGTGTCTATCACCAGCCAGGAATCGATTTGTTGACGAGCGTTATTCCGGTTGAGAACGTATTGTTTGCTTCGGAAATGATTGGCGCCGTCCGAGGCATTGACCCGGAGACCGGTTATGCGTTCGACGATACGCGACGATATATCGATGCAGCGGCGCTCAGCGATGGCGATCGGCACCTGATCTATGAAGGTAATGCCCGCCGCGTATATCCGCGGCTCAACGCCGCACTTTTGGCCAAAGGCCGTTAGAAGTTGTGGCGCTTTCGCTGGCCGCCCGAAGTTTCCTATAACACCTGCCGGCTCAACCGGTCGATGCAACACTATCTAATCAGCTGATCCACAAATGCTTACCCTGAAGAATCGATCTGTTTGGCCGATGTGGCCAAACCTAGCCAGGGTAAGGTTCCGGCTGATCTAACCCTAGCCAGCGATTTTCGCTTTTGTTTTCAATGAATTTGGGTCTGAGCTGAGTGTTGCGTCGACCCATTGAGACCACCCCGTTTTCAAGGAATAACGATATTGCTTCCGATGAGCCGACTTATCGATACGAATACCCAGCTGGAGTTAGATGGCTGAGGTCTTACGAGTCACCGGCGGCTCGCTTCCTTCGTTGGTACGCTGCCACCTTAAACTTGTTGCCACAGATGTTCATGCTGCACCACCGGCGTGATCCTTTCTTGCTGATGTCCAAGAAGTGAACGACACACGTTTCGCATCTGCGAATACGCGACGTTTCCGTATCGGTAAGAAGATCCGCCGTAGCATCGGCCATCACGACCCAGAGGTCATCAGGCTTGCTAAGTTCAAGAATGGTCTCCCGAACGAACGTTCCATTTCGCTTACGAAGCGACGTGTGCCGCGGGTACTGAAGCAGCAGTCCATTCACTTCAGAAAGAAACGCTTCGCTGGGCGGCACTCCGCTCTCAATCCGGAGGATATTGTCCCGCAGCCTCTCGCGAAACGCGATGAGATCTCTAAGGAAGCGCTCCGATTCTGAAGAGTTGCGCCAGCCTCGTAGTGTAGCTCTGTCTTTCGTGGAACTTACCGTCCCCGAAGCAATCAACCATCGTTCGAGCGCACGAACGTCGGGAAGTAACTCGGTCGGCCCGTCGGTCAGCACAGGCTTTGTATTCAACAGATCCAGAATCGGCAGATTGCCCACGAACAGAAATCCATCCACCCATTCGTTCAACTCCACAGATGCGCTCATAAATCCCTCGTCCTAAAAATAGCTTAAAGAAATTATAACACCTTTATTGAAACTTTTACTGGTGTCATGTAGTCTCACTTCCTGTAAGCAGATCAGCGCGCCATTCGAAAGGAGATCATCGTGACAACCTACCAGCACGCTACCGTCAACGGCCTCAAGCTCTTCTACCGCGAAGCCGGTTCCAAGACCTCTCCCACCATCGTCCTTTTGCACGGTTTCCCAAGCTCGTCGCACATGTTCCGCGACCTCATCCCCCAACTCGCCGGTAAATTTCACATTATCGCTCCCGACTACCCCGGCTTCGGCTACAGCGACGCACCCGACACAACCAGCTTCCAATACACCTTCGACAACCTCGCCGCGCAGATCGAAGAGCTACTCTTCAACGTCCTGGGCCTCAAGAAATTCAGCATCTACGTGCAGGACTATGGCGCTCCCGTCGGCTACCGCATCGCCTACAAGCATCAGGACGCGATCGAAGGCATCATCGTGCAGAACGGCAACGCCTACGTCGAAGGCATTGGCACCGGCTTCGACGCCATGAAGCCATTCTGGGCCAATCGCAACGCAGAGACCGAGAAGCCCGTGCGAGAGCTCCTCAAGAAAGAGGCCACCATCTTCCAGTACACCCACGGCGTCCAGGACGTCTCGCGAATCAGCCCCGACTCTTATACCTTCGATCAACTCTTCCTGGACCGTCCCGGCAACGACGCCATCCAGCTCAACCTGCTGCACAACTATCAATCCAACCTCGCGAAGTATGACGGCTGGCATGAGTTCTTCCGCAACAGGCAGCCGAGGACGCTCATCGTTTGGGGCAAGAACGATCCCTTCTTCACCGTCCCCGGCGCACAAGCCTACCTGCGCGATATCCCCAGGGCCGAGCTTCACCTCCTCGATACCGGCCACTTCGCCCTTGAAGAATCCAGCGAATTTATCGCCCAGCAAATCATTAAGGTCTTGGCCTGAGTCAGTTCGCTCTACTACTAACCCCAGAAAGGATAAGCACCAGTGAACTTCCCAGAGAACGCAACCGTTATCGTCGCACACGGCGCATGGGCCGACGGATCAAGCTGGCAGGCTGTCATCGGCCCACTCGAATCCCAAGGCCTGAACGTAATCGCCGTGCCGCTTCCTCTCACATCCCTTAGCGACGACGCAGCCGCCCTCAACCGAACCATCGCGCGGACCAGGGGCCCGGTTATCCTCGCCGCCCACGCCTACGCCGGGGCCGTCATCGCCACGGCCAACAACGAGCGCGTTATGGCTCTCGTCTACATAGCCGCTCTAGCGCCCGACGAAGGCGAAACCGTCGCGCAGGTCTTCTACAAGGACGAAACCCACCCCAACGCCCCGCAACTCGCTCCAGACGCCGACGGTCTGATCTGGATGCTCGACGAAGGGTTCGCCAACGCCTTCGCTCAAAACGCGACGCCCGAACAGCTCGCGCTCTCCAAAGCAGTGCAGCGTCCCATCTCCGTGAAAAGTATCCAGGAACCAATCCGGACACCAGCCTGGAGATCAAAACCCACCTGGTACCTCATCGCCGAAGAGGACTGCATGATCAACCCGAAGACCCAGCGATTCATGGCCGACCGCATGAAAGCCACCGTCCGATCCTTCGCGGTGGATCACACTCCACTGCTTACCGCACCCCGCAAGGTCGTCGACATCATTCTCGAAGCTGCGAAAGCCACGCTCTCCTAAAACCCGAACCCCATCGGAGGAACATCATGAAGAACACAGTCGCCATCGTCACCGGAGCGAGCCAGGGTATCGGCCGCTCCACCGCCATTCGTCTTGCTCGCGACTTCTCCGCGGTCGTGCTCGCCGCCCGAAACAGCGAGGCCTTGGAAGAAGTTGCCGATGCCGTCAAGGCTGCCGGCGCCGAGCCTCTATCCTGTGCACTCGACCTCAGCCAGGCTCAAGCCGCCGACACACTCGTCCAGACAACGCTCGACCGCTTCGGGCGCATCGACGCGCTGCTCAACATCGCCGGCGCCGTACCGCAGATCGATCTCTTCGAGATGAGCGACGACCAGTGGAAAGCCGGCATGGAACTCAAACTGCATGGCGCGCGCCGCATCACAATCCGTGCCTGGGAGGCCCTGAAGCAGTCACAGGGCTCAGTTGTCTTCATGTCCGGCAGCGCCGCTCTCGATCCTAAGCCCGGCTTCGCCGCTGTAGCCGCTACCAACGCCGCCATCACAGCACTCGCAAAGGCCTTCGCCGAACAAGGCATCAAGGATGGCGTGCAGGTGAACAGCATCGTCCCCGGCGCCGTCATGACAGGTCGCCGCCGTTCCTTCCTCGAGAAGTGGGCGCCAGCCCACGACATGACCCTCGACGAAGCAACGAAGAAGTTCCCACAAGAAGCAGGTATCAGCCGCTACGGCAAGCCAGAAGAGATCGCCGAGCTCCTCGGGTTCATGGTCTCACCTGCAGCAAAGTGGATGATTGGTACATCGGTCCGCATGGATGGCGGAGAAGTGAAAGGAATTTAGATTTGCTCAGATGAGTAACGATAAACGCTCCAGGCTCCTGGTATCCCGGCATAGAGGCCCCATCAGAATCCCCGGACACTGGCCGACTTATGAGGACCAACATTGCTTGACTATCTTAGGCGTCGATCCTCTTTCTTATTGAACTATGGACTGGATAACCTCGAAGAGGTTACCCCAGGGATCTGCAAAGAACGCGACGCGGAGACCCATTGCGGGTACGTCGTGTGGCTCGCTGGCGATGGTCACGTCGCGGCGCTTCAATTCGTCGATGACGGCATCAACGCTATCGACGCTGAAACCAGGGTGGTGCCACCCAGACATGTTGTAGCTGTCATGCAGATTCTCATAAGTGGGGCGTTCCGCTGCGCCCGGGCCGGCCATCAGCTCGAAATGAAAACTATCGTCCCCGGCAGGATAAAGAAAGCCGAAGCTGAGTCCGGCTACGGACACCGTTTGCTTCGACCGAAAATCGAGCTTGTCGGCATACCAGGCAACCGCCATGTCGAAGTCCGGCACGCGAATGGCTGCGTGGTTGATCTTCAAAGAAGCAAGCGGGCTAGAGGCAGGTAGCGTGCTGAGTGTGGTCATTGTTTTTCCTTAAGGAACACCGTTATCGCCAAATTACAGCGCCCTCGTTTTGAGCCAAGAACGCATGGCGTCGATCACTTCTGCCTTGCGTTCGAGAGGCAGCCAATGGCCCGAAGGCAGACTGGTCACGGTAAGGTCCTGACACGCGTTGCGCATTGGCTCGCCGAAACGGTTGTGGTTGATATCGCAGAGGCCGTCGAAGTCGCCGTTAATAAACAGCACCGGCTGGCGCAGCCTGCCGCCATCCGGCGCCTCGTGCGCGTAGGCGATGTTGGCGATGTCATTCAAATACCAGGAGTTTCCGGGCCGGAATCCGGTGATACGGAAGGCTTCCACCAGAGTTTTAAAGTCCGCAGAAGGCCAGAGGGCGAGATCAGGCTGCACGGTTGGGGCATGGTGCGCGGAGCCGAACCAACCACCATTGTGCGTAATCATCGCAGAGCGGTACACCTTGCCCACGGATTCGGGGTTCCCGCTGCGGTATATCGCCGCGAGGCTCGCCGGGATGTCAGTATCGAAATCGGTGACCGTCTGTTCGAAGTGGGTCAGGTAGAAGCGGTAGTAGTCCCACTGTCCGTCCGGATACTGATCGGCGGGGTAGAGCTGGCGGTCTACGAGCGGCAGGAGATTGGGTAGCGCGAAGGCTGAGTCACCCGGCGATTATGCGCTCATCGGTACCGCGATCATGGTCCAGCCCAAACTCGATGAGTGCATTGGCCTGTTGTCGATAGTCGAGGTTTCGCAGTGCAAGTGGTCATTAACATAAGACGACTGGGCTCTACCTCTTCACCACCCTTGCTTTAGATCGAGTTGGAATTGCAGAGTCTTTCGTATCCTTGAAGCAGGTCAACAGCCCTAGCACAAAGGTGAGGCCAAACAAACGTCCGGTTCCGGCGGTAGGCCAGGTTGTCGCATTTCGCAGGGGTCGCTGTAACGATTCACTCTCGTTACCGGCGTAGTTGCGCCGAGCTGAGGGTCCAATCTCCGGACTGGACCTTCCCTCATTGGATGCGGTCAGCAAACAACTGTAAATGAGGCAGAGTCCATCCCTCCCAACAAGATATAAGTTAACCATTCAAAATCATCGGCTTAGCTGCGTGGCGGATGTTTTCTGTATAACGTATGCTTGCAAAACCCCACTAACTATATGACGTATGCTCGCAAAGCCCATCATTTAAAGAGGACGCTGATCGCCGGCATTACACATACTTTCCGAAGAGGCAAATCGTTTCAGCGACATGAGCGAATGCCTACATGCTGGTGTAGCTGGCTTCAGTCGCGGAAGGCATTTAGCCTACAGCCGGCAACTTCGTATCTCTCACCGACCGATTCCGGCAGAACTGAGGAACGTATTAAACCACGAGCCACGCTCCTGTGCTTCGACTGGATCTATTGCAGACAGCGACTACCCATTGAATAGTTTTCAGGAACAAATTTGATTTCCCCGCTAAAAAGAGGTTGATCATGAAACGGCTCCTTATCCCCGGTTCACTTGGGCTGCTGGCTCTCCTGTTGCCAACATCGGCCATGCCCAAGACGGTACAAGTCGTTCTGCCGGCAACCTCGGAATCGAATCGTGCTGTCCATGCGGCGCAGCAGGCTAGTCGTGGGGAATCGCATCCTCACTCCAGGAAATCTGCAGCGGCAATTCCGGGGGATGCGCCTAAGGCTTCCAACCCCGGGCGGAAACTACCTCTTGATTTTGAAGCGAATCGAGGCCAGGCAGCGGGGCAGTATGCGTTCGTCGCTCGTGGTCCGGCGTATGCACTGGGGCTCTCTTCGACGGAGATTGCACTTTCTCTCAATCGTCCGCGAGAGACGGCTCAAGTAGGTTCGCTGCCGGCGGTTCTCGGTGGCCGCGCCGGTAACGGAACTGCCGCTGTGGATCATGCTCAACTTCATTTGCGGCTCATCGGTGCGAGTAAGAGCTCTCCGGTTTCAGGACTGGATCAGAAGGCCGGGGTAAGCAACTACTTCATCGGCAACGATCCCTCGAAATGGCAGACGCATGTGCCGCACTATGGGCGCGTGAAGCTGGACAGAGTTTACCCGGGAATCGATCTTGTCTTTTACGGGAACCCGCAGGAGCTGGAGTACGACTTCAAGGTCGCGCCTGGGTCCGATCCGGGGGCGATCCATCTTGCGCCGGACGGAGCGCCGGTCGCGCTCGATGGCGAGGGCAACCTGGTACTGAAGACTGCTGGGGGAGAGGTCAAGCTGAAACGTCCGATTTCCTACCAGGACAAGAACGGAACTCGTAGAGCTGTCGAGAGTCGCTTCGAGCTGGAGGCAGACCAAACGATACGGCTCGCGCTCGGCGCATACGACCATAGTCGGGAGCTCGTCATCGATCCGGTGCTGAGCTATGCTGCAGCATTTGGCGGCTCTTTCGGCAACCAGGCCCTCGGGATGGATGTCGATGCGGCGGGGAACGTTTACCTTACCGGAAACTCCTGCGCCGTCGACTTTCCCACGACAGCGGGAAGTTTTCAAAACCCGACGACCGATCCGACGAGCGATGCCTGCCAGGATGGGTTCGCCCTCAAGCTCGACCCGACGGCATCCCAACTAATCTATTCGGACTATTTTGGGGGCACGGGGGCAAGCACCGGAACCCACGTCGCCGTGGATGCGGCCGGAGATTTATTCGTGACCGGCGCTACGACGTCTCCAAATTTTCCACTGACGAGCAACATCGGACCATTGGCGCCGCAGCCGTGCCCGCTGATTCAAGCTCCGCAGGACTGTCCGGACGGCTTCGTCCTGAAGCTTTCACCGGACGGTTCGACGATGGCGTTTTCGACGTTGCTGGGTGGCAACGAGGCGACGGTAGGGTACCAGTTGAAGCTGAATCCGGTGACCGGCGATGTCGACGTGCTGGGAATGACGGATTCATCGAATTTCCAGCCTGCCATGACTGGCCCACAGACCACCTATCAGGGCGGGACGTGCGACGACAACGCCTGCTTGAGCGGTTTTCTGTTGGGGTTGGACCCGTTGAGCGGCGCGTTGCGCTATGGAACGTTTTTGGGCGGCGCAGGCAACAACTTCGATGCCGGACTTGGCTTCGATATGCTTGGCAACATTTACGTGGCTGGGGCGACTCAGCCTCCTCTCTCAAGCAGCCTGGGCAACGTGACGAAGACGTATCCCCCTGCAGGAGGCGCGGCCGCCGGAGGCATGGACATCGTCGTGGCTCAGCTGAAGCTGAGTCAAAGTAAGTTAAGCATGGGATACCTTACGCTGATCCAGGGCGAAGGCGACGATATGCCGAGTGGGCTTGCTGTCGATGCGTCGGGCAATGCTTATCTCACGGGCTCTACTTCATCGAAGAGTCTTCCGGTTACTTCGGGCGCCTACCAGACCTCTACCAGCTCAACTAACGGACAAGGGTGCCTATGGTCGTTCTATCCCCCCGTGAGTTGCGGCACGATGTTTGTCGGGAAACTCGATTCAACAGGCGCTCTTTCGTTCCTGACTTACCTGGGCGGCAGCGGCACCGATTGGGGCGAAGCAATCTCGGTCGACTCACTGGGCGACATCTGGTTAACCGGGGCGACCAGCTCCAACGATTTCCCATTTAGTGCGAACGCCTATGGCCTGAGCACCTATTATTCCATTACTCCTCTCCTGGCAGAGATGACCAACAACGGAGCTACGCTGACATTTGCCTCACCGGTTGCAGGATCCAATGGCCGCGCCGCAGATTTGAAGGTCGACAGCAGTAATAACGTTTATGTGACGGGCTATGCGTCCCTGGTTTCGACCACGCCGGGCACCTATTCCACCAGTTCGCCTTCGTCCCTGCTTTCGGGGAACAATCCCGTGTTCGTAGAAAAGTGGGTAGACAATCCGGAGCCAGTGATGACGGTCTCTGCCACATCGCTCAACTTCGGCCCGACCATGATTGGCAGCACGAGTGAGCCGCAGACCGTAACCATTTCGAACACGGGGGCAGGGCCTCTCCAGCTAGGGATTCAAACAACTGCATCCGCGAGTCCATTCCTGGTAACGGACGATTGCGGAGCCACGCTCGCACCAAACTCTTCCTGCACGTTGACGGTCAGCCTTCAGCCGTTCCCATCTCCACCCAACTGCAGCGTCGCGAACGGCTGCGATCCTCAGCCCGATTCGGGGACCATTGTCATCCAGAACAATGCTCCCTCCGGAACGCAAACGGTAGCCTTGACCGGAACGTCAGGCGTCGGTCCTGTGGTTGCGATCGCCCCGAGGGCAGTCACATTCCCTTCCCAGATTGCCGGCACCTCCAGTGCGGGGGATAGCGGAATTCCCGGCGCTACACAATATGTGCAGCTCTCGAATCTGGGGGATATCAACCTGGTCCTTGCGAGCGCCACCCTGGGCGGGGCCAACGCCGCAGACTTCCAGTTGACGAATCAGTGCCCACCTTCGCTTCCTCCCGGCTTTGAGAGTGGATGCCAGCTCTCGATCGTTTTCAGCCCCGCCGCTTCTGCCACAGGGACTCGAACGGCAACACTCAACTTCGTCGACAACGCAGCCGATAGTCCGCAGTCGATTACCATCTCCGGGACCGTGGCCGGAGCGTCGCCCGCTTTTTACTACTTTCCGAATCCCGTTACGTTCCCTTATGCCCTCATCGGCGGGTACGCCTATTCTTCACAGGCCGTCGTTGATGTCACAAACGTCTCTACGACGCAAGTGCAGGTTACTGGAGCGACGATCACGGGGACGAACGCCGCAGATTTCAACTTGCTGCGGATAATTGGTGAATCCGCCAACGAAGCCGAAATGAATTTCTACTTCAACCCAACCTCTGGTCCTCATGGTCCAAGAACCGCGACGGCCACGCTGATCACCAGTCCTCCCACGACCGGTCTGGCGCCGATCACATTGCAGGGCGTGGCAGCGACCGCCAGTGATCCTAGCATCATCCTCTACACCTATCCCTCACCCATGGATCTAGGCAGCGTGCAAGTGGGCCAAAGTTCGCAGAATGGGAGCACCTATCTCACGATCTGGAATCCTGGCAGCACCTGCGCCGAAGGAGTAGATCCACCCTGCGGCGGTTCGCTGATTATTTCCTCCATCGTATCCGGGCTGAGCGACTACACGGTCGTCGCCCAGACGGGCTCTCCCGCCTATTGCACCACGCCATTCCCTCTGACGTTGCCCCCGCAGGCCCTATGCGGCTTCTACATCGTCTTCGCCCCGACCCAGGCAGGACCGCGCAACACCAACCTCACAATCAACTCAAACGATCCAGGCGGCCCGGTGGTCATTCCGGTCACGGGCGTTGGCCTCGCGCTGCCCCTTGGCGACCTCTCCGCCACTGCTCTGAACTTCGGCTACGCGGCGATCGGCGTGGCAAGCCCGCCGCTGACCGTGAGCTTGCAAAATACGGCGTCGGTCCCGCTTGCGGTCTCGGGTGTTACGTCGTCAGCCAATTACGAGGTTGCCTCGAACACCTGCTCAGCGACGGTCGCGCCCGGAGCTTCCTGCACCATCGGTGTGACCTTCACGCCGCCAACAGCAGGAGCGTTCAACGGAACGCTCACCGTCTCCGACAACGATGCCTTCGGCGGCCAGCAGACGGTCGCCCTCAACGGCATCGGCGCGACTGGACCGTCGCTCATGATTGTTCCCCCGACGGTCAACTTCCCCAACCAGCCGAACAACACAGTAGGACCTCCCGAGGCGGTTACGCTGACCAACTTCGGCGATACTGCCGTCGCGTTTCCAACCAATGCCTTCGTCGCATCCTCCCCATACTTGAACGTCGCGACGCCCCAGTATGTGGTCGCCAGCAACACCTGCGGAACGAGCCTTGCGGTGCACGCCAGTTGCGTCGTCAACCTGGAGTTCGCACCAACGGCTCCCGCGTTTCCTCCCCTTCCTGCGGGCGAACCCGGAACGCTCACCCTGACGGACAGCGCCCGCTTCAGCCCGCAGCGGGTCTACCTCTCCGGGACCGTCGTTCAAGGTGGCTCGAATCAAACGATGACAAGCTTGACGTCCTCGCTCAATCCGGCGGCCCCCGGGCAACCGATCACCTTTACCGCTGCGGTGGCTGGAACGACGACCAACTCTCCGATCCCGACAGGCAGCGTGACCTTCATGGACGGCACCACAGTACTCGGAACGGCAATGCTGAACGGCAGTGCGCAGACTACCTTTACCACGTCGTCGCTCAGCGCTGGATCTCACTCCATTACCGCCATCTATGGCTCCGATGCAAACTATGCCACTTCAACTTCTGCCGTGCTGACGGAGGTGGTGAACGGTCCAGCTACAGTGGGTACGACAACGATACTGGCGGGCTCGCCGAATCCTGCGACAGTGGGACAAACCGTGACGCTGACCGCAACTGTTGCTGAGGTAGGTGGCAGCGGCGTCCCCACCGGAACAGTTACTTTCTACGATGGGACAACCAGCCTGGGAATGGGCACCCTCACATCCGGGATAGCCACATACTCCTCCACCAGCCTGGCCATGGGTGCGCATTCCATCACCGCGAGCTACAGCGGAGATGCAAGCAACTCATCTTCCACCTCCTCCGCTATCACGATCAACGTAATGGCTGCTGCGCTGGCGACAACTGCGACGACGCTGACTGCATCTGCCGCCACGGCCGTCAGCGGGACAGCCATTACGTTCACTGTCGCGGTCAAAGAAACCTCCGGCACGGCAGTACCGACCGGGACAGTCACTTTCTACGATGGGCAGACCAGCCTCGGAACGGGTGTTCTTTCCTCTGGCAACGCAACCTATTCCACCAGCAGCCTGGCCGTGGCTACGCACTCCATCACGGCCAGCTACGGCGGAGATGCAAGCAACTCATCTTCCACCTCATCTGCCGTCACCGTCACAGTGACCGCCGCTGGGGCGCCAGACTTCAATCTGGCCGTCTCGGGGACGAGTGATCAAACCGTGAAACCGGGCCAGTCCGCTTCCTACAGTTTGAGTGTGGCGCCGCTCAATGGCTCTTACCCCGGAGCAGTCACTTTCGCGGCCAGCGGTCTGCCGACGGGAGCAACGGTGAGTTTCTCGCCATCAACTATAGCTTCCAACAGCGGAGCGCAGACTATCGCCATGACGATCCAGACGTCCGCCGCTTCGGCGATGGAGAGCGCTCCTGCACCGTTCGCAGGGCGCGGGCTAAGGTCCGTTGCATGGGCGGTTCTGCTGTTGCCGTTGTTTGGCGTCGTCGGGATGCGAAGGCGGAGAGACAAGCTTGTCCGAATCCTCTTCCTCGCCTCGCTGATCTTGGGCGGCATCGTGGTCAGCGGGACATTGACGGGCTGCGGTTCCACGAAGCAGGCGGAGAAGATCTATAGCGTGACGATTACAGCCACCAGTGGAAGCCTGCAGCACTCCGCCACCGTTACTCTCAACATCCAGTGATACCGATGTAGATCAAATGCGCAGACGTTGACAGCGTTCTGCTCCTTGGGCAGACCGCTAATGACGGGACCGTCTGCGCGCAGGCTGTCCGAGAGCAACTGTGGCCATCTGGAGCCGGCTGTCACGTATGACGCTGTTGTCGAACCAGACCACCAGTGACACATCTTGGCTATGATATGGCTGCTCGCAGGTTGTCTTTGTCCTCAGATTCAGCTGGCTTCACTAATACGCTATTCCCTCTCAGTGAGTGGTAAATCACCGAGTCACTCATTGAGACAATTGATTACTTCCGAGAAGCCGACTTCCCGGTACCAATCCGGCGTCGGTGAGTGCATTGGCGATTTGTCGCTCATGGAGATCACAGCTGACGAGAACGGTGTCTATTGGGACTGACTGTGGTCTTCCAATCCACGTTTGAGGTATTCCCCTGGGCTGGCTCCCACCACTCGTTTGAAGGCCTTACTGAATGCCGCATCGGACTCGTAACCGACGATTCGAGCAACGTCGACGTGCTTCTTGTCACGCTGTTCGAGTAGCTGCATCGCCTTCTGCATCCGCCACTCGGTTACGTATTCCAACGGTGTCTGTCCGAGCAGATCTTTGAAACGCAGTGCGAATGCGGATCGAGACATGCCCGCTGCTTCGGCCAGAGACTCGACTGTCCATGGCGCGCCCACTCGATCGTGAAAGGCAGTCAGGGCAGCACCGATTTGAGAATCGAATACAGCACGAAGCCATCCTTGTTTGCGTTCCGGTTCCGACGCGATGTATGCCCGCAGCACCTGGATAAAGAGAACCTCGGCGAGGCGCGTCGCGACGATTTCAGACCCTGGCACCTGGTCTGCCATCTCTGACGCCAGCGACTGCATGGTGTTGTGAAGAGCGAACGTGCGTGCCTGATCGGCCCTGATCAGAATGAAGTTTGGTAATAACTGAGTAATGGGTTTCAGGCTGGCACGGTCGAAGCTGAGAGACCCACAGACGATAGTGGTCGGCGCGCCTCCACCTCCACAATGAGCTACGTTGTTCTTCGCTCTGCTCGCGACCTCACGGAAGGTCGACTTCGGTGACGTGCGAGGGCTGTCGCGCATGACGATCGAGGTGTCACGAGCCAGCAAGATGAAGTCGCCACCGGTGAGTGGAATCGGCTCCGCAACGCCTTCAACGTTGAGCCAGCAATTGCCACGCGAGAGCATGGCGAAGTGCGCCAACTCTGCCGGTGGCCCCTTCTGTCCGGCATCCGGCGGTTTTTCTTCGTTCTCCGTCCCTCCTCCTTTGAGTCCCCACGGAGCCGTGGCTTCGAGCCTGTGCTGACCGAAAGCGGTTACGTGCAGTGTGCGAAAGACATCGGTTATCGGGTCCAATTGCGGCCTCCCTGTTTGGACGAATAGACAACATCTTTGGACTCCTGAGCAGTTCTCGTCCACCTCAAGAAGAATCTACTCCTGTGTATCAGATGTTATACGACTACGAAAAGGAGCAAGTATGGGAAAGCTTGAAGGAAAAGTTGCAGTGATCACAGGCGGAAACAGCGGGATTGGGTTAGCCACAGCCAAGCGCTTCGTTGAAGAAGGCGCGCACGTTGTCATCACCGGTCGACGCGAGAAAGAGCTGAAAGAGGCCGCAGTCTTTATCGGCAGAAACGTCACGACGGTCACGGGCGACATAACGCGCCTGGAGGATCTGGACCGGCTCTATGCCGTCGTGAAAGAGAAACACGGGCACATCGACGCAATCTTCGCAAATGCCGGCTGGGGTGAAGTCGCACCACTTGGAGCGGTTACCGAAGCTCATTTCGACAAAACCTTCGATTTAAATGCGAAGGGAACATTCTTCACCGTGCAGAAGGCCATTCCCCTCTTCAAAGATGGAGGCTCGATCATCCTGAACACTTCGGTCGCAAACGTAATGGGATTGCCGACCTTTGCTGTCTATGCCGCGGCTAAGGCGGCTGTGCGCAGTTTGTTGCGTGCCTGGACCGTGGAACTGAAAGACCGCAAAATCCGCGTGAATGCGGTAAGCCCCGGACCAATCGAAACTCAGGCGCTTGAGAAAGCGGGCATCCCCCCTGAAATGCTCGAACAAGCGATAGCAGGATTCGCTTCACAGGTTCCGCTTGGCCGCAGAGGCAAGCCCGAAGAAATCGCGGCAGCAGTTGCATTCTTCGCCTCTGATGAGAGTTCTTACATCACCGGCGTCGAGCTCGCCGTCGCTGGCGGCATGGCGCAGGTCTAATCGCGAGTCCTGCGGCGGGCTTTCCAGCACGGCCAGTCGCGGGACGACGCTTCTCAAACTTTTGGTTCTCACACAAGATCGGAGACACACTATGAACTATGCCATTGTAGGCTTCGGCAAGATCGGCCAGGCGCTGGCCCACGCATTTGCGCGTAAGGACATGGACGTGACGGTCGCGAGCCGCCGCTCGCCTGCAGAGCTGGAACCGCAGGCTCGTGCGATTGGCCCGAAGGTTGTTGCCAAGTCGCTGGAGGAAGCGCTCAAGGCGGATACGATCTTTCTGGCGGTTCCGTTTGGGGAACATCGAGATGTTGCGAAGGCGCTGCCGAGTTGGGAGGGCAAGACGATCATCGACGCGATGAATTCCTTTCCCCTCCCGCTTGAGGAACTCGATGGTCTCCCATCGTCAGCGTTTGCAGCGAAGTCGTTTGCCGGCGCCAGGCTCGTGAAGGGCTTCAATCACCTAGGTGCAGCCAAGCTGGCGACCGATCCGGAGGTCGAGGGAGGATACCGGGTGGTGTTCTTATCGAGCGACGATGACGATGCGGTCGCTCCCGTGGCGGAGGTGGCTAAAGAACTGGGGTTCGCACCCGTGAAGCTAGGCAAGCTGAACGAGGGCGGATGGCTTGTGCACGCACGCGGAGGCACCTGGGGGCACCTGATCTTTCAGGATGTGTTCAAGAAGCAGCAGTAATTGGTTTGTGATTGTGTGATTGCGGCCGAGAGGGATGATTGCGCGCAGGGATGCCGGGTTTTGGCCGTTGGAGTCGCTACTGTGAAGATCAAGGCCACCACCAGGACG